>OFGA01002660.1_pt1 | contig 10833 bp, 7 predicted proteins | sample 1521471 | NCBI WGS metagenome assembly OFGA01 (sample SAMEA3504086, study PRJEB24116) | mouse gut metagenome | biome: mouse gut; feature: mouse-associated habitat; material: faeces | place: Denmark | collected 2011
TCATAGAGCAGAACCTCGCCGTCAAAATCCTTAAAATCCTTTACCTGCTCTCTGGTGGCTTCGTCACAGATGACTGCCCTTGGCTTTAAGTTCTGAAAAATTAAGGAAATGCGAAAGGCAGGCATGTCCTCGTCAATAGGTACATAGAAGCTGCTGCTGTACACAACTCCCCAAAACGCAGCAATCATATGGGGATGCTTCTTCATATAGATGACCACAGGCTCCCGCTGGTACCCCTTCTTAATGAGGCAGGTTCCAATCTTTCGGGAAGCCTGGGAAACCTCCTGAAAGGTCATGCCCATAGACTCATTGGCAAAAGCGGTCTTATCTGGAAATCTCTGAACCGTGTCTTCCAGATATTCTAAAATATTTCTCTGCATATTACTTACCCCTGTTTCTATTATTCCTTCCTTTATGTAATCAAATGTTCATATTCCTTCTTTAATCTGCCCTGACACCGCAGAATCGATCTCTGTGCCAGAAGCTCCATCGTATCCAGATACCCTGAACCAATGGGAAAATCTCTCTTAATCAGGGAAAGCTCTGTACACCCAAGAATAATTACCTGTGCGCCCTGTTCCCTCAGGTGTTGGGATACTCTTTGGAATTTGTCCAAATCCACCGGTTTTCCGGCCTTTACCTCCTGATAGATTAACTCCATCACCATTTTCTGATCATCCTTCGTCGGCACAAAGGTTTTAATTCCTATTTCCTCTAACCGGCTCTGAAAAATACCGCTGTGAATGGTTCCGTCCGTTGCCATAATGCCAGCGCTTTTTATATGATTTTCTCGAAGCTCTATGCCAGTCTCCTGTATGGCATGGATGATGGGAACCGGTACATTTTCGGACAACTCCTCGTGAAAATAGTGTGCCGTAATACAGGGAATACTGATGCAGGCTACCTCCTGGTCCGCCAGCTTTCGCCCAATCTGAATCATGTCCCAGACCGGATTCTTGGGACTGTTTCCAAGAATATATGAGGTTCTGTCCGCAATCTCTGGAGAATGATAAATAATCATGGCAAGATGCTCCTGATCCTTTGAAGCATCTGTCATCTGAATAATCAACTCCATAAAGTATGCGGTTGCAATGGGACCCAAGCCTCCGATTACGCCTAAAGTCATATCTGTTTTCCTCCATTAAAAATTTTGGTTAGGGCTTACTCAACTGTGGAAGCCTCAGTCGGCGTAGGCGGATACAGGCTCTGGTCAAAAATGTGACTGTTGCCATGGTTCTTGGAATACTTTAGAATCTCAGCATCCGTCTTCATAAAGAAATCATCTCCTCCACCGTAGCGGGGCGTAGTATCAAAATGGTACCATCCGTCGCCGCAATCAATCAAACTCCAGAAATGGCTGGACTCACTGACGTCACTTTTCACCACATCCAGATTAGGGATTTTGGCTTGGGTCAATAATGCTTTTGCTGTGGAGAAGAATACAAAACAGTCGCCGGATCTCTCTGTAAATCCCTGATGGGCGCCATTGGTCCAGCTATCCTTTTCGGAAGTGTTCACATACCCAATCTCCGTCCTCGTCCAGTTATAGATCGCCCTTGCTTTTTCCTTTAAGGTCATATCTTTTGTGGTAATCTCCTTAAGTATCTCGTCTGCTTCCTCCAAGGCTTCTTCTGGTGTAACATAATTCTCTGGCTTACTCTTTATGGTAATCGTCGTGGACGCCTCTGCTTCATTTCCAGCACCGTCAACTGCCAAATAAAATACATCATAGGTCCCCTCTGTCTTAGTATCAACCTGACTGTTATCCACAGTTACCTCTATATTTTTTGTACAGTTATCTGTAACGGTAATGGCCGACTTATAAGAAATGGGCTCGCCGATAAAACCAATCAAAGGCGCCACACCGTCGATCACAGGGGCCTCTTTATCTACAATAACCTGAACCTTTGCTTCAACCTCAGCGGTATTGCCGCCCTCGTCTGTCAAAACAACGCTGACGGATACGGTTCCCTCTTTTGAAAAATCTGGCTTCTTTTTGAACGAACATTTTACATCTGTTGCATCCTTGATATTTGTCACCAGTTCTCTGGGCTCAAGCTCACCACCAACATTAATCATACCATCGACCGCCTCGGCTTTTGGGGCTACGGTATCCTGAATAATAAGACGGGACTTCTTTTCCTTTTTCTTCACTTTTAATACAATCTTCTGCTCGCCCACATGGTCCAGACTGATTTTGGAGATGTCAGTCACAAACTCGGCTTTTGCATTCTTTTTCCTTAAAAAATCCTTGATATCCAGCTCGGTTCCGGCTTCTACTGTAACCTTTCGACGGATGGGACCTTGGAAAAATATCAGGCGGACTGTAAATATTACAGCAGCCAAAATAAGCAGCATACCTCCTACCAGAATTGCACGAATAATCTTAAGGCGTCTTATTCTCCTGCGGCGCTTCTCCTCGCGGATCCGCCTGCGCTGGCGTGATTGACGCTCTCTCAAATGATTCTGCTGGTCATTTTGGAAGACAGACTTTTGAAAACTGTACTTCGTCTCATCCTGGTGGCCGGACTCCTGTTGCTCCTGGGACTCTTGGGGCTCCTGAAAATCATAATCCTGATAGCCGTATTCCTGGGAAGCTTGAGAATCCTGGTATTCATAGTCCTGATAGCCGTATTCCTGGGAAGCTTGGGGCTCCTGGTATTCATAATCCTGATAGCCATACTCTTGGGAAGCTTGGGAATCCTGATATTCATAATCCTGATAACCGTATTCCTGGGAAGCTTGGGAATCCTGGTATTCATAATCCTGATAACCATATTCCTGGGAATCCTGGTATTCATAATCCTGATAGCCGTAATCCTGCTCATCAAAATATTCATCTGTAGTATAACTTGATTCTATATCATTGTTGCTGTATTCTTGGTAAGATATGTCGGAATCATATTCTCTACCATTACGGTATCTGCCCCTATACCTACTCATTGCCCTCATACCTTTTTTCTGCCGTTAAAAAACAGTAACACATGCTACTGTTAAATATATTATAAATTACCATTTTTCGACATTTATAGATATATTTTACTATGGTAAAATATATTTGTCAAACGAAAACACTTTATATATTAATTAAATATTAATAATATACAAAATATTGCGTACAGCAATCGATCCTGTCATAAATATTTTAAGGAAATAAACTGTTCAAAAAAATAAGGAAAAAGAGTCCTGTATGCCCTCTTTTTCCTTGCTCTCTTTTCTGCGCCCTTCTAACGTTTCACAAAATACTCTTCGTACCACACCAGAAATGCATAGATGGTCCACACCTTTCTCCAGTTGTCAGACTTTCCGCCCACATACTCGTCAAAAATAGCGTTAATCTCGTCCACATGGAAGAACTTTTCTGCTATCTCGCTGTGAAACTTCGCCCTTACATCCTGGTTATACCTGTCGTCCGCCATCCAGATACGAATGGGCACGATAAAACCAAGCTTCTTACGGAATGCAATCTCCTCTGGCAGTACCTTTGCAGCGGCAGTACGAAACGCAACTTTATTCTGTTCGCTGTCTACCTTGTACTTTGACGGCATTCTTGACGCAATATCGAAGATTCTTCTATCCGTCAAAGGCATCCTGATTTCCAGCCCTGCGGCCATACTCATCTTGTCCACATTCAGATAAATATCCCCCTCAAGCCATAACTGAATATCTACATCCGACATCTTGGTAAGGGGGTCCAGTCCTTCGGTCTCCTCATAGATATGCTCAACTAAGTGAATCGGGAGCACATCCTCAGAATAATTCTTAAGGATTTTTTTCTTCTCATCCTCCTTCATGATATTGGTATTGCCCACATAGAAGTTCTTAAGATTTTCTCCATAACGCTCTGCATTGCGGTACATATTGTATCCACCGAAGAACTCATCCGAGCCCTCTCCTGAATAACAGATCTCCGTATGCTCTGCCGCAGCCTTGCAGGCAAGGGCAAACACCACAGAAGATGCATCCCCAAGAGGCTGCTCCATATGGTACATCACATAGGAAACCGTATCAAAGTATTCCTCTGGCGTGATACAGCGCCTTCTGTTCTCACGTCCAAGAATACGGGCCGTCTCTGCCGCAAGATGGGACTCGTCAAAGCGCTCCTCGTCATAGCCGCAGGAATCCGTCATCTTAATGTCAGACATGGCAAGCACATAGGAGGAATCTACGCCGCCGGACAATGCACAGAGCACTCTCCCGCCGCCGACCTTCTCCCTTATCTGCCTGACAGATTCTTCAACAAAGGAATCCATCTTCCAGTCGCCCGCACATCCGCACACACCGGTCACAAAATTAGATAACATCTTTGTTCCTTCTGCCGTATGCAGCACTTCCGGATGGAATTGAACCACATACAAGCCGGCATCTGCGTTTTCTGCAGCCGCCACCGGACAATCTGCCGTATGTGCGGTCACTTCGAATCCCGGTGCTGTTTTAAAGATTGTATCAAAATGGCTCATCCAACAGACAGTCTTTGCAGAAACATTCTGAAAAATCCTGGAATCTGCCTTATCGATCAGCACCTCTGTTTTTCCATACTCTCTGACATCTGCCCGCGCTACATTTCCCCCAAGTATATGCATCATTAGCTGTGCGCCGTAGCAAAGCCCAAGTACCGGTATCCCAAGCTCAAAGAGCTTCTTCGAATATGTCGGTGAATTTTCTTCATAACAGCTGTTCGGCCCGCCGGTCAGGATGATCCCCTTAGGATTCATCGCTTTGATCTTCTCGATATCCGTTTTATACGAATAAATCTCGCAATATACATTGCATTCACGAATACGCCTTGCCACTAGCTGATTATATTGTCCGCCAAAATCAAGCACTATAACAAGTTCTTTTTTCATTATTTTCGCCTCCTAATAAAATAAACACCAGGTTTCTCTGCGGCTGCATCGTCAATGACAGCCAACGCAGCCCGATGGGAGATCAAACAAGGAACTGCTCTCCCTATTTATACCAAAGCCTTCCGTCTCCAGTGCCCCTTATAATACCGGATCCAGAAGCAGATTCCGCGGAACGCCCAGTCAACCACCATTGCTACCCATATGCCAAATACTCCCATACCCAAATATTTTCCCAGTATAAAGCTAAATGCAACCCTGAATATCCACATAGACGCCATAGATATATACATACATGCCTGCACATCACCGGAAGCCCGGAATGTAGACGGCAGGGTAAATGAAGACGGCCAGATCAGGATCGCGCTGATCCCATGAAAATAAATAATATTCCTGGTTGCCTCAGCCGTCACCGCGGACAGGTTATATGCTTTCAGTATCATAGGCAGGACTGCAAATACGCCAAAGACCATAAGCGATATACCTATGTGTGTTATCACGATCAGCTTCTTATTATAATAGCGCACCTGCTCATAATCTCCTGCACCAACACACCTTGCGATCACTGTCGTTACCGCCAGATTGATCGCCATACCCGGAAGGATCTGGAATAACGCGATCGAGTTTCCAACTGCATTTGCCGCGATCGCATATGTTCCAAATGAAGATACCAGACTCAGCACCAGAATCTTTCCCAGCTGAAACATACTGTTTTCTAATCCGTTCGGCACACCCACGCTCAGGATCTTCTTTACATGAGACCAGTCCACTCTATAACGCCATGTCCTTTTCATATGAAGCGCCTGCTTCTCATCACACAGAAGAGCAATGATGATCACAGCGGCAACTATTCTGGAAACAAGAGTCGGGATTGCAACGCCTGCCGTGCCCATATGAAAACCATAGATCAATAATGCATTGCCTCCCACGTTGATAAGGTTCATAAGAATTGATATGTTCATAGATACTTTGGAATTGCCCATGGCTCGGAATATAGCCGCTCCCGCATTATACATCGCCATAAAAGGGATCGCCATGGCTACTATGATCAGATATATATCCGCATGCCTCATAACGTCTGCCTCAATACGTCCGAATATTCCATGCAGAATAACGTACTTTCCGGCATATACGAGAATTGTTATTGCCACTGCACTCAAGGTCGTAAACCACACCAGCTGATTCGCCGACTCGCACGCAGCATCTTGCTTACGGTGTCCCAGATACTGCCCCGCGATCACTGCGCCTCCCGTTGCCAGCGCGGCAAAAATGTTGATCAGCAAAACCATGATCTGATCTACCAGAGATACCCCCGACACCGCCGCTTCTCCCACGCTTGCGATCATAATAGAATCCGCCATCCCTACAAGGACCGCCAGAAGCTGTTCGACGATCAATGGAAAGATCAACGAGGTTAGTGCTTTATTATCAAATAAATATTTATTTCTATCCATATTTTCCGTATTCTTCATCTTCATCACAAGCCTCACAAGCACAATGAAACCAACTACAGAACCTGCCACAGGCAGCTTCTCCGTATGCTATGGCAAATCAGTAAAAACTCCCCAACGCACATTATACGCCGGAGAGTTTTTTTATACAAGTATCAATTTGCTTAAGCCGCAACAAATTCTTCCAAATCCTTTCGAAGAGCCCCACACTCTTCCTCGTAAACGTTCAATTCAATCTCTCTTTGAAAACCAAGATTAAGAAGCCCCAAAAGAGATTTTGCGTCTACAACATATTTGCCGCGTTTCATATCCATGTTGTATGGATATTTTTCTACCTTTTGCACAAACTTTACGATGTCATCCAGGCTATGAAATACTACAATCATTTTGTTCATAACAATCTCTCCTTCTATTTTTTTGAAATATTATCATATTTTGCCAAAAAAGGAAATTGACAAAAATTCCAAATTTTTTTATCGGTTTCAATTGTTATGAGAATAACTGCACAAATTGTATTAGCGCTCCTTTTCCTTCCATCCTATAGCAACTGCCCCTGATTCAGGTATGGTAAAACGAATTCCTTTCTTCGTCTCAGTTACTTCCGGATAGATGATCTTTCCCGCTTCCTCCCATTCCAGATCACAGGGATATAGATAAGCCACCACAGCCTCATACGTCTTCTTTGAGATCCCTGCCGGATAAGGCACCGTAACCGTCAGCCCCTCCTGCGGAATATCATCCAGCTCTGCTTGTTCCCACTCCGAACCGCCGGTTCTCTTCTTCAACAGCACAAGATCATGCACGTCTACATATGTCTGGCGGACCCCTTCTTTCATCACGGCTTTGACCAGACTTTTCTCTATCTCTCCCGGCGTATCCAGGTTAGGATGACTCATGAGCCCTCCCGGAACCTTTGATACTCCCTCTTCCATCTCCATCTTATAGGAGTCCTTACTATCCGGAAGGTCTTTTGTCTGGACAGAAATCTGCTTTACATCATTCACGATACCAGGCACCGTCGGCAATTCTTCCGGAAGCACATAATTCTTACACAGCTCGCTGTTCCCAAGGTCAGCTATCTTATATGGATCCTTCCAGGCAAGTGTGATATCCTCACTGTCTCCCGCCTTCTTCTCATGAGTTCCTGTCAGTTCATCCGCCAGAAAACTCGTGCGTAATTTCCCTTCCCCTGCATCCTCAGAAAGAATCCCTTTGATCCCTAATTCTCCATAGACATACGCCTCGTCATCCCGTGTATTTCCAAGAGCTTCCAACCCGCCTGTATCCCACTCCAGCTTTTTGGGCTGTATACTCCACTGCAGCGTTATCGTCTCATTTCCTGTAAGCACATAATTCACTGCATAGCTCTCTTCCAGGAAAAAATCCACCGTGACCGTATAGTCTCCGGCATCTGTTGCACTGCTGCTTCCGCCGATCGCCACTTTAACACCGTCCGGCAGATCTGCCCGGAACTTTAACACCTTCTCTGTCCCGTCGTAATCGAACGAAGTCACCGTCTTCTCTTCCCAGTTGATCTTCGAAGCATCTATCTCTCTTGGCGATACCGATATCTCAGTAGAACAACTCACTTCTTTTCCATTTTCTTTATAGAGCAGAGTGACAGATGTCTGCCCTACGCTGAGTTTACCTTCCTTGATCCTGATCTTATTGTTTGCCACGACCTTTTCAGCTCCGGAACTATACGTTGCCGTGACCACCATTCCCTTCTTATTAAAACGTTCCTCATAGATATATTGCGTCTTCTCGGGCGGTGTGGTCAATACGATCCCTGTCATCTCGCCGGCGTCAAGAACTTCAAAGCTCTTCTTAGCCTGATTTGTCTCATCCTCAGGATCTGTAAATATAACCGTATAAGTTCCCTTTGCCGTGACTTTGGACGGCTCGATCGCAAGTTTCCAGTCTGTGTCTCCGCTTCTGGTAAATATCCTGTCTTTTACTACTGCTGTCCCTTCTGCTTTTATGCTGTCTTTGACATATTTCTTCACATATTCTGTGTGATCCTCTCCTGTACCATACAGCACTTTATCCGGTACGTCGAACATATCCTCTGTCATTCCGCAGAGAATAAAGAATTCACCGCTGCCTCCTATCCATCCGTCACCCGCAAGGCTATCCTCTCCCCCAATCCTCAAGGTTCCGTTATTCATCAGGTTCCCTTCCAGAGTCAGGGGATATTTCTTGGGAATCTCCAGTTCATTTCCATCGTCTATCGTAAGCGTCTTTCCGGATGGAACTTTCAGATCTTCTTTCTTCAATGTATAACTTCCATATACATGTCCTTCATTTCCCGCAAATACCACACCGGAAGTAAATCCTTTCACATCTGCATTCAGGCTTCCCGTGTCAATCCATGCCGTTCCGTCATCTCCGGATGCCAATGTGCCATTGCCGGAAGAATCTGCGCTGCCGACTCCGCCGATACTTGTCGCGCTTATCACTCCGCTATTGATCTCGATAGACCCGCAATTGCCATTTTTCTCATCTTTCCCTTTGTTATCTTTCAGCGTTCCTCCGATCCCCGCGCCGGATGAGGGCGCCAGGCTCAAAGCCTCCAAGGTTCCTCCGTTCTGTGACTGGATCTGCAGGCTGGCGCCTTCCGGTACTGCGATCGCGGCATATTCCTTCGCAGTCAGAGAATTTTCCCCTCTCAATGTAAGGCTTACTTTTGCGATCGAAGCTATGTAAAGCGGGTTATATCCGCTGCCTGTACTCGTATTGATCTTTACCTTATTAAATGTAATAGAATGCTTCTTCCCGCTGACTACGGTGACCACATGCTCTGTCTCTTTCCCTCCGCTGGTTATAATATAACTTCCGTCACTTCCCGGACCGTCTTTTTCACTGCCGCCATCCTGCGTGTACCCATCCGTACTGATCACAATATCACCTTTCGTCAGATCCAGCTCGATATCCGCAGCATATGCCGTCCTGCCGCCCCAAAAACTAAGCAAAACGGAGGCAAGGGCGATACCTGCCATTCGAAGTACTTTCTTGTATTCTTTATTTTGTTTATCTTCTATCTTCGTACATTTCACCTGTCTATCCATCCTATGCTCACCCTTCATACGTTTTCTTCTTTCTTTGTGTCATATCTGAATGTGGTCAGTATACCATAATTCCGGCAAACTTTCCATAAGAAGTCAATCTTTTCCTTTTCTGCTGAAATATATTGCATCAGATTTCTTGAATTTTTTGTCGAAAGTTGTTATGATAAAGAAGATGATTCTGTTTTCAGTACATCAAAAGGGGAGATTCAAAAAGTACATCAAACACAAAAGGAGGGAGTATTTGTGTCTAATGAAGTTAACCTTACCAAAGAAGAGGTACGATCAAATAACCTCGTGTTATCTGGCGGCATGAACAAAGACAGCTCAGACGGAAATAAGATTGTCCCGATCGCAAATGCTGTTGTTGACACGGCAGCACACGATCCTGCTAATATAGCTGCTAATTCTGTGACGGCTGATCCTGTTGTCGCTGACCCTGCTAATATTGCAGTTGATCCTGTCTCAGCCGATCCTGTTAATATTGCGGTTAATCCTGTTGCAGCTGACTCTGCTAATATCGCGGTTAATCCTGTTGTCGCTAACCCTGCTAATACTGCCACTAATCCTGTTGTCACTGCCCCTGCTAATATTGCAGCCAGTGCTATCGCGGCTGACCCTGCTAATATTGCAGTTAATTCTGCCGCGGCTGATCCTGCAAATATAGCCGCTAACGCATACACAGCCAACAGTGCAGTTCCCGCTCCGGATGTATCGTCATCTGCCGGCACGCAAAAAGAAGCGGCGGCTCCTGATCGCCAATCTTCGCAGCCAGGTTCAGGTATGAACTATTATAAAGAAGGATCTGATGAAGAATCCGACGAAGAGTTTCATTTCGCTGATGAAGAACGCCCAAGAAGACCTCTCTTCCGTTTTCGTTCCAGTCGCGAAGAAGAAGAATCTCGTGATAAATTAATCCTTTCCCGTATTAAGGATGAAGATCTGATGGAATATCTTGCCCTGGAACAGAGAAGGCTGGAATTTCTGCAGCAGGCAAAAGAAACAAAACAGAAGAGACTCCTGACGGCATTCCAGCTATTGATTTCCTTAGCCGCCATTGTTGCAGTCACATATCTGCTCAAGGACAATCCTACGATCCTTATAAGTATTCTATATATCGTCGGAATCATAGCCGCTCTTAATATATGGAAGAATCCTCACGACAGAGGGAAAAGCAAGAAATAAAAATGCCGGCGCTGCAATGTAGTACCGGCATGATACGCCGACCATACAGCATAATGATCTTAAGCAGATATTTCCGCCGGATCATTATGCTGTCTTTTCTTTAAACCATCATTCCCGCCAAAACTACACTCGCCGCCATGCCTGCAAGTGTGGAAAGTAATGCGCCGGTCAATGTATATCTGGTTTTTGTCACCTTAGCCGTCATAAAGTAGACGCTCATGGTATAGAAAATCGTTTCTGTGCAGGACATACTGATCGAACCGATCAAACCCGCATACGAATCTGTTC
>OFGA01002665.1_pt1 | contig 10816 bp, 6 predicted proteins | sample 1521471 | NCBI WGS metagenome assembly OFGA01 (sample SAMEA3504086, study PRJEB24116) | mouse gut metagenome | biome: mouse gut; feature: mouse-associated habitat; material: faeces | place: Denmark | collected 2011
AAGCCACGCTGCCGGCGCCGTCACGTCGCCCAGCTCGGCGCCGAAGATGGCGTCGACGGCCACCGCCAGCACGTCGGCGATGAGCACCTTCTTCGCCAGGCCCAGGATGAACAGGGTGGCCCCGTCGTAGAAGCCCTCCGGGGAGAAGCGCCTGTTCTGCCTGCCCTGCAGCTGGGGCACCAGCTCGCTGTGGAGCACGATGGGGCCCGCGATCAGCTGGGGGAAGAAGCTCACGAAGAACACATAGTCCAGAAGAGGGTAATGGGGCGCGTTCCCCCGGTATCTCTCGATGAGGAAGGACATCTGCTGGAAGGTGAAGAAGCTGATGCCAAGGGGCAGGGCGATTTTTTCCAGGCTGATATCTGTGTGCAGGAGGAAATTGCAGTTGTCGATGAAGAAGTTGAAGTATTTAAAATAAAACAGCAGGCCCAGATTCCCCAGGACGCCGCAGACGAAAAGCCCCCTGCGGAAGCCCCCGCCGCGGATCCTGCGGAGCAGGAAGCTGAAGGCATAATTCCCCGCAAGGCTCACCAGCAGGATCCACAGGTAGCTCACATTATAATAGCCGTAGAACCAGAACGACATCCCGATGAGGAATGCCTTGGCCCAGGCCGGATCCTCCAGCTTCTGGAGCAGGAACCACCCCAGAAGCGGAAGGAACGCCGTAATGAATATCACCGAGTTAAAAAGCATCTTATCCCACCTTCAGCGAATAATCGCTCCTGTCCAGAGAGAAATTGGGGTTGTAATAGGGGTCGCCCGCCTCCAGCTCCTTCTTCCACTTTTCCCGGAACCGAGCCGATTCCCGATTGTAGCGCTCCGCCCGCTCTCCGGTATCGTCCAGGCCTCTGGAGGCGGATTCATAGTGGAACAGCTCCGCGAAGGGGGTGAAGACGTTCAGGAGCCCCATCCGGCGCAGCTTCAGGCAGAAGTCCACATCGTTCAGGGACACCGCGAAGTCCTCGTCCAGGCCTCCCGCCGCCAGGTACAGTTCCTTTTTCACCAGCAGGCAGGCCCCTGTCACAGCGGTCACGTCCTGGGCATAGCACAGCCGCCCCATGTAGCCCAGGTTCTGGCGGTGCTGCCTGTAATGGGTATGCCCCGCCGTCCGGTGGGCCCCCAGCCCGATCACCACCCCGGCGTGCTGGATGGTCTTGTCCGGATAGTAGAGCTTGGCCCCCACGGCCCCCACGTCGGCCCGCTGGGCGTACATCAGAAGCTCCTCCATCCAGTTGACGGTGATGACTTCCGTGTCGTTGTTCAGCAACAGTATATATTCGCCTGACGACTGCTCCACGCCCAGGTTATTGATGGCAGAATAGTTGAATTCCCCTCTGTATGTGACGATTGCGATTTTTCCGTCCCGGCTGCGCAATGCCCCTGTATCCGGCAATCGGCCATCCCTCCGCAGAGATTGGGGATTGCTTTCCTCTTCCTGCCTGGACCCGTTTATCCTCTCTTTTTCTGTGTGCGCCTCCGAATGGGATTTCTGGCTGGAATCCCCCGGCTCTGTCGGAACATCGCAGCCATACCCCAGCAGCTGGCTGTAGTATTCCCGGATTTCACTGGTTTCGCTGTTGTTCTCCACGATGACGATCTCATAGTTGTCATAGGTGGATTTCTCCAGGATGGAACTCACACAGCGGCGCAAATCCCCGCAGTGATCCTTATTGGCGATGACCACGGATATCTTCGGCGTACCGATAATCTGGTAACGGATGCGGAAAATGGTCTCGAAGGCCCTGGTACTCTCAATCTTGAAATGGCGGTATCCGTGCTTGGCCAGGTGTTCCGCCACAGCCCCTTTGGCCGCTTCGATGGCATAGGGCTTGGCCTCGATATTGGATGCCACGGAGCCGGGATGGCTTCTCCAGTAATACATCAGCCGGGGCACATGGACGATTTTACGGGCATTGTCCGTGAGCCGCAGAATCATGTCGTGGTCCTGGCTGCCGTCGTATTTTTTTCGGAACAGTTCGTTTCCGTCCAGCAGCTCCCTGGAAAAAACGCTGAAATGGCAGATATAATTGTTGGCGCGCAGATTATCCGGGGCATAGCCCGGCTTAAAATGCATGGTCAGCATACGGTCGATATTGCCGCTTTTAAAGGTAGTTTCGTCGCAGTACAGGTAATCCGCATCCTGCTCGTTGATTGCCTTTACATATTCGTAGAGTACGCTGGGATGGAGAAGGTCGTCCTGATCCAGCAGCCCGATATATTCTCCCGTTGCCATCTGCAGGCAGGCGTTGGTGTTCCCCGCTATGCCTTCGTTTTTATCCAGATGCTTATAGACAATCCTGCCTTCCGCCCTGGCGGCATACTCCCTGCAGATATCCCCGATATAGCCGTGGGCTTCGTCTGAGCCGTCGGCAAGGCACAGCTCCCAGTTGCGGTAAGTCTGGTTCATGACGGAATCCAGCATTTCAATCTGGAATTCCCTGGGGTTGTTCCACAGCGGCACCAGGATGCTGATTTTCACCCTGCGCGGAAATACGGCGCTGCCCTCTGCCGCTGCCTGCTCCGGCGAGGGAAAACTTGCCCTGCCGAACTGCTTCATGGCCTGCCGCTCCCGCTTCTTATATGCCGCCTTGGAAAGCACGCCTCTGGGACCTCCGCAGTTGCGCAGCCTGTCCCGCTGACGGATTGTCCAGTGGAGTACATTCCTGGCAGGCTTGCTGGCCTTCCAGAGCGGATTGCCCTTGATACGGTTCAGCTTCCATTCCAGTTCTTCGTTTTTTGCCTCCAGATCGGCTATCCGCCCCGCCAGGTCGGCGCACTTTAAATGCTCCTGTTCATAGGCTTCCCTGTAATCCGTCTCTCCCATACGATTCCTCTCTCTCAAACCGCCTTATACTCGTGAACGCATTTAACTGCCGCTTTCAGCTCCGGATTGCCGATGCGTTCACTCGTTATACTGTGCAGACGGCAATTAATTACGTTTTGGGGTAAAAATTCTTCGTTTACACCTTGCTTCCATATCTCTGGCCACGGGCATGGGCAGGCGCACGATTCCCAGCCGTACCCTGAATATATTGGTCTCTTTCCTCTCCAGGCGTTCCAGATTCACGTTGATATTGGGGTCCTCCGTGGCAAAGACCAGGCTGGGGCAGTCTCTCTCCCCGTCCTTGTCAGCCGGACTCACGATACTCCCGTTTACGTAGAGGAGCTTCCGTTTATGCAGCGGCACCGTGGCCCCGTTGAATGTCATCTCCCGCACCTTCACCGCACAGGGGTACATTCCCGGGTCAATGCGCAGCATCTTCACGTCTCCGCCTACCTTCAACTCCAGCGCAATCAGCCAGTCTCCCTGGTAAGCTTCCCTCACGAAATAGGACTCCTCCTCCTTATATCCCTCTCCCCTATCTTCATATATCTGGACCCGGTTCACATCCTGGGAATCCTGGTACTTTTCCAGCCAGTCCTGAGGCCTCATGACGCGGCAGCCGATTTTCTCCCGCATCTCTGCCATCGAAGAACGGTTTCCCGTCACAAATCGCTGAAAGTCACCTTCTTCCTCCCAGAATTCCTTCACCTCACGCTCCGTAACGGCCAGTTCATCCCTAATCCAATTCAAGCTGATCTTCTTCCGCTTCTCGTCCTCCAGCAGATACCAGTACGCCGCCCGGAAGGCAAGGCGCTTCATATCCATGGGCTTGCCGAAGGTCCATTCATAGTCAATCAGGGTCCACCTTCCGTCCAGCAGTTCACTCTCCGGATAATCCCGGAAGCATGTCCTGTCCTGTTCCGGCATTTCCCCCTGTCCCGGTACGCCCTCACCCTTCGGGCCGATCAGAATATTTCCGAATACCAGGTCGAAGTCTGCCGCCGGATACCCGCTGTTATAGCCCACCCGCTGGACAAACTGCCTGAAATACCTGCGGAAGGCCTCCGTATCATTCCTGTCCAGGCATCTGTCCAGCAGCTCCAGCAGAGAGATTCCCCGCACAAATTCAAACTGTGCGCAGAGCTGCCCGTCCACCTCCACCAGCTCGCATTCGTTGATTTCCAGTTTTCCTCCCCGGTACCGCTCCTTCAGGCTCTCACAGGCTGCCGCCATCCCCCGCACATGCTCCTCCGCAGCCTCCCCCATGGGATACTTCCTGACAAGGTCCGTCTCCTGGCGGTTCCCGAACCAGCTCCTGAGAATTTCTGTCCGAACAGCGTATTCCGGCGCCCTGTCATTGGAATATTTCACATATTTCACGTCGAACCCACGGCCAATGACCGCCACATAGGAATTGGAAAACAGCGGGAACAGCCCGTCCTCCGCGATTCCGTCGAAGGCGTTTTTCTCGTTGAACAGAAGCAGCCTGTCGCTGTCGAAATTCCGTAAATTATTAAACAGTTCCCCTTTACCGGGCAGATATTCGTCGCTGTACAATGCCGTCATAAACTTGTAATCCGGATAGGGATAATAAAAATGATATTCCCCCGCCCCGCAGTTCAGAAAGATGCGCTCCAGCCCGTTTCTGCTGAAGGTACGCACATCCCCGCCCGATACATAATTTTCAATGCCTGAAAAATAAGTGCCCAGATGATCTTCCCGGCACCCCGCAAAATATTTTAACCCGTACTTGTTTTCTATGGCTATCACGATCCGCCCGCCGGGAGCCAGATGGGTGAAAAGCTTCGTCAGATATGTCTCGTAAGGCCTGTCGCCGCCCATATAGCTCCTGCCGTATTCAAATACATCGATAAGGCAGATATAATCAAAATCCCGGTCCAGTCCCGGCTCTATGTCCTGAAAGTTTCCCACATGAATGGTAATATTATCGCATTCCCTGTGCCGGTAAGCGTTGATAAGGCTCCGTTTTTTCGATAAATCCAGACAGGTTACGCTTCCTGCCTTCCTGGAAAGCGCACCGGTTATGGCCCCGCAGCCGCTGCCTACCTCCAGCACCTTGCATCCCCTGTGCATGGGAATCCAGTCCACTATATTTTCACGCAGCGGGGACAGATGGTACAGAAACGGCCAGGACTTCCGCTCCTCTATCACCGCATCGTATTCGGATGAGGATTTGCTCTTTACGATGTCCAGCAGCGCGTCCTCCACAGCCCCCTCGCTGTAATAATCTTTTCCTGAATACTGGCTGTAATCCAGTTTTACCTTGCCGATTTCTTCCATATCATACTCCCTGCCCGCTCCGACGGGCATTCATCCCCAAATGCGGACGCACGCTTTCTTCATGCCTACCGGGGGCGGAAGCGCCGCTCTCAGCCGCTGCCTGCCTCCGCCGGTGCATCCGTCACCGTGACCCGGGATTCCATGTCATAATATCCCACGGTATCCTTATCTGACACTACTGTCACATCCATCACATCATACAGTCTGTGGTACACTTCAAAAGTATCCCCGTTATAGCCGGTCACTCCCAGGGACAGCAGATACTCCCCTCCCTGCAGGCTCATTTTCTGTGTAAAAGTGATATCTTTCACCTGTCCCGGCTCCCCGCTCTCCAGGAATGCCTTTTCTATCATGGTGTTCGTACCTGTAATTTCCACTCCCAGTACATTTTTGAACGAAAAAGCAAATATGGGCTCCGGCACATGGTCATGGAATTTTACCCGCATATGAAGGGTAAAAGAGCTTCCCTTCAAAACGGCCAGGGCGCGCACCCCCCGCTCGTCCGTCATGTAATAATCCAGAATTTCAGCCTGCTTTGTGCCATATTCCTGCGCGTCGGGATTCACCCCTTCCGCCGGAATGCCTTCCTTTGCGGCGCCGCTTTCCTCTTCCTCCAAAAGTTCATACTGGCCCACCAGCACCCGTTTGTAGGCATCGATCATTTCCTTGGGGGAACCCTCTCCCAGAAGGTTTCCCTTATTCAGCAAAAAGACCCTGTCACAGTATTTGCTGATGATCCCCAGGTCATGGCTGACAAATACAATGGTCTTTCCCATCTTTTTAAATTCTTCAAATTTATGATAACATTTTGCCTGGAAAAACACATCCCCCACGGAAAGAGCCTCGTCCACAATCAGAATCTCCGGCTCAATATTGATTGCCACCGCAAAGGCAAGGCGCACAAACATACCGCTGGAATAGGTCTTTACCGGCTGGTTCACATAGGGACCGATATCCGCGAATTCCAGAATCTCCGGCAGTTTGGCGTCAATCTCCCTGTCGGAAAATCCCATCATGGTCCCGTTCAGGTACACGTTCTCTATCCCGTTGTATTCCATGTTAAAGCCGGCTCCCAGTTCCAGAAGGGCCGAAATGCGCCCGTTTACCCTGGCCTGGCCGGATGTGGGACTCAGTACCCCGGTGATAATCTTCAGTATGGTAGATTTTCCGGAGCCGTTGGTGCCGATAATGCCCACGGTTTCTCCCTTATAAATATTCAGGCTGACACCGTTCAGGGCATAGTGAAGGGTATGCGCCTGTTTCCTGCCGAAACCAAGCGCCTCCTTCACCCGGTCCCGGGCCCTGTCATACAGCTTGTATATCTTCACCACATCTTTGATCTCTATGGCGGGAATATCCACTTCCTGCACTTGAATGTTCTTCTCTCTGTCTTCCATGATACAAAAGTCTCCGCTTCCTGCCGTTTTCTCCCGGTGTGATTTACAATGCCGGCGTTCCCGCTTCCTATTTACAGCACATCGGCAAAATGTACTTTTAACCGTTTAAAAATGGCGGCTCCAATGCCGAACAGCACCACCGTAACAATCCAGAAATACATGGTCGAAAAAAAGTCCTGGAAAAACCACTCCCGGCCATATATGGCGGTTCTGTAGCCTCCCACGATATATACAAGGGGATTCAGCTTCAGCCAGAATACCCATTCCTCCGGTACGGAATCTATATTCCAGAGAATGGGGGTTGCCCAGATCCCGATCTGCAGCGCAATGCTGATAATCTGCGTCAGGTCCTTGAAAAAAACCACCACGGCGCATGTGGCATAGCATATGGCCAGCACAAACACAAACAGGCAGAAACTGTAATACAGAATCTGCGTGGTGTAAATTGTGGGATAATACCCGTAAAGCGCCGCCACCACCAGGAGTACCGCCAGAAAGAAGACATGGATAAACGTGGCCGCAATGATTTTGATAATGGGCAGAATACTAATCTTGAACACTACCTTTTTGACCAGATAGTCATATTCCCTCATGGCATTGGTTCCGTTGTTCAATGCCTCGTTAAAATAAAACCAGGGCACCAGCCCGGCCGTCAGAAACAGCACGAACGGCACGTCCTTCACGCCCCGGCCCGTATTCCCCATTAGCTTTTCAAAGACAATATAATACATCGCCACCGTCACCACCGGCTGCGCCAGCGCCCAGAGGGCTCCCATATAGGAACCCGCGTAACGCTTTTTAAAATCATTTTTCGCCAGCTTCCAGATCAGGTGACGGCTTTGATACAGTTCCACCGGAATCGTGGTAAATTTTTCATACCATTTTGCAAATACGATGCAGGATACCAGAATCACGGAACAGGACAGAATCTTCTTCAGCAGTTCCTCCTGGGGATCCGCAGTGGGACCCGGGTTCTCATGCAAAATGATCACTAAGGCCATCAGCAGCCCCAGCAGGCAAAATATTACGATTCCGCCTTTTTTGCTAATTTTCTCCCCCATACCGCTGCGCAGCAGCAACTTTCTTTCAGGCAGGAGACGCCTTTTTCAAGGTTGAGGCTTCTCACCTTGTTATCTGTCTCTCGAATTCCCCCAGACCGCCCCAGTTTCTGTCACGCTCAATCATAACCAGCTCCATGCCTTCCGGTATGGGCCATTCAATGCCGATGGCGGGATCGTCATATGCGATTCCCCCTTCATCTCCCGGATGATAAAAGTCGGTGCATTTATAAGCAAACTCGGCGTACTCCGAAAGCACCAGAAATCCATGAGCAAAATTCTTTGGTATAAAAAACTGCTTTTTGTTCTCAGCGGAGAGCACAACGCCGTACCACTTTCCGTAAGTGGCCGAACCCGGACGCAAATCAACCGCCACGTCAAAAACTTCCCCGGACAGATTGTCCACCATGGCCTCCGTCTCCCGGTTCTCCGTGTGGCTGGGAAGCACCTGGTCGAACTGGACGCAGGGGGCGATGCACAGGGCGGCGGCGGGCATGGGCAGGCCGGCGTCCTTGATCTGCAAAAGTACAGAGAGCACCAGGTTTCCCCCTGCGCTCTCCCCCAGCAGGACGATCCGCTTGGGGGCGTATTGGTTTAGCAGCACCCGGTAGGCCGCGAAGCAGTCCTGGGGCGCGGCGGGAAAGGGGTGCTCCGGGGCCAGACGGTACTCTGGGGCCGCCACATTATAGCCCAGCCTGTCCGCGAGATAGCCGGTGAACATCCGCCGGGTCTTGACGCTGCCCACCACGAAGCCGCCCAGAAAGGACCACTGGTAGCCCCGGTTGCGGTACTTGTACAGGCATACGGTCAGCAGGGCCGCCCCCGCGCCGTAGAGGAGGTTAAAGGGGCCGTAGACCAGACCGGCCCGGCTCTCGATGTAGCCGTTGGTCACCAGGCACCAGAGCATCTCCACCACCACGCCGGCAAAGCTGCCGGCAATGCAGATGAGCAGCACCTTGTACAGGCCCAGGCCCTGGGCGAAGTGGTCCTGCTTGGCCTCCTCCAGATCAATGGCCGCGTTGGCGGGGGGATTGGGGACGTACCACTTCCGGTCCCGGGCCGTGCGCATGTCCCGCAGGCGGGCCCCCAGCTCGTCGGCGGCGTTGTCCGCCGCCTGGTATGCCTGGGCCCCGGCCGCGTTCAGCCGCTCCTGGGTGGCCCGGTCATTGATCTGCACCGTGGAGCGGTAGCCCATCCTGCTGGTAGGGTCGGGCTTTGAGGGAGCGCCTAAAAAAACGCCGTTCTGCCCGTTCACCACCTTGAAGTCGTCCACCACCACGCCGCCGAAGTTGACGCTGGCAAAGCCGATCAGCTTGCCCTGGGGCTCGATGGGCCGCACCGACACCTCGATGGGAATGGCGGCCTCCTGCAAAACGGCCTCCGTCCACATTTTTACGGCCTCGTCAATGGTGACGCCCTTTACCTCGGCCAGCTCCGCGATGGGGGCCTCGAACAACCAGCGCCGCTCTTCGGCGGCAATCTGTTCCGGTGTAAGTATCACATCCTTGCTCATATCATTTTCCTCCTTTCCGGGCTGGGGCACCACGGCCCCGCCCTGGTAGTCATAGCCTGCCCCGCGTATCGCGGACAGGGTTTCGGCCGATACCCTTCCCTGCAGTTTCAGGTCGGTTTCGGCCATGAACGCCAGCACATCCCGCTGGTCAAATTCCTCCGGGAGCTTTCCGTTCCACGCCCGGCGCATTTCCCCCTCTGGGCCCAGCTTGTAACGCCTCGGCATATCCGGCCTCCTTTCCCGATCTTTGGGACAGATTGTCCCGAAGTGCCTCTAAAATCAGAAATCAGTGTGCGCCGAAGATGCTGCGGGCGATTGTCCCGGTCTTTAGCAGCATGAAACAAAGGAGCACCGTGTAGCCCACAATCACCCATATGGCGCCAATGGGGTCGCCCCCGGTGGCGATGCCCTGCACCAGCACCGCATAGGTGCCCACGCAGACTAAAATCAGCATCCCCTGGAAAGCCACGGCAAAGAGGGACTTTAGGTAGTTCTGGCCCATGACGCCCACCTCCCGGTTGGAAAGGGTGGCAACGGGGATGGGCGCAAGGCTGGTCAGCAGGTAGATCTCAATCATCCTGCCGTACACCAGCACGAAAATGACGATGCCCAGCGCCTGCATGGTAAGGCCGATGACCGAGGACTGGAGCCACAGCCCCAAGAGCGGGCCCAGGTCCATCCCCTCCAGCGTGGCCTCCAGGCTGTCCAGCATCCCCGGGGAAACCGCCGTGGAGCCCCGGATCAACCCGGCGGAGCGGGAAATCACACTCTGGGAGACATCAAAGACGGCCATCACGATATTGAATGTGTTGGAAAGTATCAGCACCGCGCACGCGGTCTTGAACATCCATTTGTAGAGGTTCGCCACGTCAACTTCGTGCATATTGTTTTTTTCAAGGAGCATCTGGATGAGCTCATAGGTGGCTACAAAGGTCAGCACCAGCCCGGCGATGGGTAAAATCACCGTCTCGGAAAGCTGGCGGATGAGGGAGAAAACCCCGGCGTTCCATGCCGCCGGGGTCGTCCCTACCTGCACCGCAATCTCTCCGACCTGGGCATTGACGGTATCAAAGAGCCCCTCAAGGTTCCCCATGATGCCGCCAATCAGCAGCTCTTTCAGCCAGTCCGTGAGCCAGTCGGTGAGAAAGTCCATAAGCCGCCGCCCTTAAAACAGCCCCGACAGCAGGGGGATGAGGGTCGTGCCGATGACGATGATGCCGCCCCCGGCCATGAGCTGCTTCACGCCCTGGCTTTTTGCTCATATTTGATGCCTATAAACAATACCATGTAATAAGCAAAAGCTATATGAAACTAAATACTGTATTAAAAAATGAAGCCAGAAATCTTTCTTCTTGATTTCTGGCTTATCAGCTCTGTTTATACGCCCCTGTCAACTTTTAGTTGTTTAACCTCTTCAAGAGAAAGTCCTGAAATATTAACAATTTCCTCTAAAGCATATTTGCCAGCTGCCAGCATACGAAGTGCAACCTCTTTCATTCCTTCTTTCAATGTTTGATTCCTCATATCTTCCATAGCACGGCACATAATCTCGATTCCCTCCTTGCTCTCTTTGAAAAATCTCACCCTGTCCGCCAGTGTCCCATAGTACATATCCGCTGCGTCTGTGCAGGAGAAGTCATGCATTAACTTCCCGATTGGCGTATCTCCACGGTAAGCGCCATTTACATACAGTATGTGCGAACCGTCCTCAAATCTTTCCCCG
>OFGA01002670.1_pt1 | contig 10802 bp, 4 predicted proteins | sample 1521471 | NCBI WGS metagenome assembly OFGA01 (sample SAMEA3504086, study PRJEB24116) | mouse gut metagenome | biome: mouse gut; feature: mouse-associated habitat; material: faeces | place: Denmark | collected 2011
CAGCCACCAACAAGCACGCGCCGGGTATATACCGGCGCATTGCTTGCTACTACTATCGGAACATATCATCCGGTGCATGGAATCAAGTATCCTCCGGTATCCAGCGCAGTTCCACTGTTCCGGTTTCACCGTGGAGGTTTTTCGCCACGATACATTCGACACTGTTGTGTTTCTTCAAATCCTCGTTATAATAGCTGTCCTGATACAAAAACAGAACAATATCCGCTTCTGACACAAAAGATTCCGATTCTCTCAGGTCCGATAGTATGGGCCGCTTGTTTTCCCGTTCCTCGGTGACGCGGCTGAGTTGGCTGAGACAGAGTACCGGAACCGTTAACTCCTTCGCCATAATTTTCAGCATACGGGATGTTTCGCCTGCAAACTGCCGGCGGTTTTCACCGCCTTGGTTCCAGGTTATCAGCTGTACATAGTCGATGACTACCAAGCCCAGATTGTCCAGCTGGAAGCACTTGGCATGTATATCTGCCACAGAAAGCGCAGGATTGTCATCAATGTAGATGGTTCCGGCACACGTGCGTTTGTTCTCAGCTGGTGGCGCAAGTGCGAGAAGCCGAGCGGCCACCTGCTCCCGGGACATCTCCAGCGAAAACACCGCCACAGTCTTTTTCTCCGCCACGATTCGCGCCATATTTAGCGCAAAAGATGTTTTGCCCATCCCAGGCCGTGCGGCCAAAAGGATCAGTCCTGGCATATTCAAGCCGGAAATCTTCTCAAAAATGCCCTCAGTCTTCATAGAGTTCCTCCATAATTGATAAAGCATGTAGAGTCATGCACTCCCTTACCGCTTTTCAACTGTGGTGACTTTAATCTATAAACCGGTCCGTTCCTGGCCGACGCTTACCACCACCACAGCAGTAAAACGGAAAAACATGTGCGCCAAGTTCCATTACGCTTTTGGGGAGGAAATCTCTCAAACTTCCGGTCACCCCTGTCCTATCAAATGCACAAGTGCCAATTTTTTTCACTCCATCTCGAATTGTGAGAGAAGCCAGATTTTCACATCCATCGAATGCGCCTCCTCCAACTTCCTCTACACTGGAGGGGATTGTCACCTCGGTCAGCCCAGTACAGGAACAAAAAGCATTGACGCCAATTTCTTTTACGCCCTCTGGAATGATAATGCCAGTCAAATCTCTGCACTCACAGAAAGCATGTGGTCCGATTCTTACCACGCTTTCTGGAATGTGGTATTCTCCTGAGGCTGCAGGACAGCATACCAGTTCCTTACCATCATCTCTAAATAACGCGCCCCCTTGAGCGGAAAACACATTGTTTCCAGGCATGACATGAATGCTGGTTAAGTTGGTACACCCTATAAAAGGATTCTCAGAAATATCTATTACAAGGTCTGGGATGACAATATTCTTCAAACTGGTGCAATGCTCGAAAGTACCCCCTTCAATTTTTGTAACATTCCAAGGAATCTGAAATTCGGTCAAGTCTGCACAGTTAAGAAAAGCAAAGAGACCAATTTCCTGAATTGTTTCGACTGGCAGACTGACACGCTTCAAATTGATACAACCCAAAAACGCTGACACCCCAATTTTTGCTACCCCGTCAGGGATATAAATGCCAGTCAACCCCGTGCTCTGAATGAAAGCATCCGGTCCAATTTCCTTGATACCTTCCGGGAGAACAACGTCTCCGCCGCCGCCTTTGTATTTGGTCAGGCAACCATTTTTGATTTGAAAATCGTCTTGCCTTTGCCCGTAAACGCTCCTTCCCGCAAGATGTGATTTTCGTATTTCCTCCCACTTGGTTCTTGGCATCCAAAGTTGCCGGGGCATGGGATCATACGGGGGGCTAATAATACCCAGCGTCTCCATTTTATCGATCAGACGCATGCTGCGTTTATAGCCCAAATTAAAGTGACACTGGAGCATGGCCACTGTGATATAACCTTCCTCAAACGCCGTTTCAACTGCGGCATCAAATAGTTCTTCCTCCGTGTATTCCGGCTTGGATATGTCTGGGGAAGGACCGAAGACCGCCTTTTCCAAAAAGGCCGGAACCGTATCCATACCTAGTGTCGTGGGAAGTCCCACTCTCCGCCGGCGGGAAATGATCTCCAATAGCACACGCTCTGTCGCCTGCTTTCCGTCTATTTCTTGAACTTCGGAGAGCATAAAAGTGGGAGCACTCGACCAATGCTCCATTAGCCTGTCTGCCTCTCTCGTCCGAATACTCTTCGTTAGTTCCGCCACAAAATTGCAGGTGCTTTGAAAATCTCCCATCTCACGTTCCCGCTCCAGCCGGGTGCCACCCACCAGCAAGGTTAGGCAGTCAATGATAATACGCCGCATAAAAGCTCCTCCACAGTTCTGGTTTTCCGCCGGTCTGTGTCTAGCATAACACACTCCCCTGTACCAAAACAAGTACAGGGGAGCGATTGCCATTTGCTCTGGGGAATGGTAGAATAGGCTATCAAGAAAAAAGGAGGACATTTTTATGGTCAATCTTCACATTTTTCACAGTATTTCCGCAAGGGAGTTACTGGCAGAAGCTGATACTCCCTTGGAGGCCAGCGGTCTAGGCGTATATTTTCACGTCTATCAGGATGCGGACCGGCCCTTTTATATCGGTATTTCTGACGATATGGCGGGCAGGAATCGGGATCACCTGGAAAATTACCGAAAAAGGAACTATTGGATGGTCAAGAATCCCCATCGGCTGACCGATCTGCGCTGTTTTGTGGATGATGAGTTCTATTCCACTTACGACTTTTACGCACCCGGGAGAGACGCAGTGTGCGGGGAGTGGGAGCAAGCCGTGGATCGGTTGTTTGACCATATGACCATCCTGTTTGGCAAAGTCACTCTGCTGAAGGATGGGGTCCCGGTGCAACAGTCCTTAGAAGAGGCCCGCCGTACGGTGGAACAGGTAGAACGGCAGCTGCAAGACAACATGGTCCTGCGGCTCAACCTTGACCCCAGTTGGATTGGCCGTACCGGAAGTAATCGGGGCGGAGGATTGGATGATGTGGCCCACCGGCTCTCCCTGACCTATGCGGACAGTGTTTCTGTGCGGCTGGACGAGAGGATTTTGCTGTGAATCTTCTGCCCTTCCGCGTCTATCAGATTCTTTCAGAATACACCGACGGAGACCACGCCCTGGCCATGGGGGACCTGCTTCGTCTCCTGCGGACAGAGTACGGCCTTCGGTGCGACCGGCGGGCGGTGTATGCCGCCCTGGACAAATTGCGGGCTGTAGGCTGTCACATCCCGGAGTATCAGGACGATGGCGAGGGCTACCGGCTCTTGTCCCGGACCCTGGAACCATCGGAGGTCCGGCTGTTGTCGGATGCCGTGTCCGCTTTTCCGGGTATTTCCCAGCGCCAGTGTGAACAGCTGTTGGAGAAGTTGGGACAGGGCTTGAGCCGCTGGCAGCGGGAGCATTGCCGCCCGCTTGTTGTTGGACCGCCTTGGCGGAGCAGGAACGGAGAAATTTTTCTGGCCGCTGAGGTACTGGAGGAAGCAGTTGCCCTCCGCTGTCAGGTCCGGTTTCAATACATGGAATATGGTATGGACAAACAGCTCCACCCCCGCCGGGAGCGGCCCTATCAGGTATCGCCCTACGGACTTTGTTTCGTCAACGGGAATTACTATTTATTGTGCCGCTATCTAGGGTTTGAACAAATCAGTCATTATCGGGTAGACCGGATTCAGGCCCCAGTCCTGCTGGAAGATCAGCCGGTTGAACCTCTGCCAGCCGGGTCGAGTTTGGAGCGTTATGTCCGGGAGCGGGTGTATCCCTTTCCCGGTGAGCCTATTCGGTCAGTGCTGCGTTGTGAGGGTGATTTACTCAGCGATGTACTGGACCGCTTTGGTATGGAAACCCAGCTCCGGGACAACGGGGATGGGACGATTGACGCAGTGGTCTTCACCGGGGCTGACGGACTGAAATTCTGGGCGTTGCAATATGTATCGGGCTGTCAGGTTCTGGAGCCGTACTGGTTGCGGCGGGAGATTGGCGAAACCTTGCGGACAGGGTGGGAGAACTATCAAAAAACAGAACCGCATCCAGCATTGGAAAATAAACATGAGCAGAATTTCCGGTTTTGAATGTAGAATTTTAAGTTAAGTCTCACATTCCCCCTTGACAACATCTTTAGAAATACCGTTTTGATGAGCAACTGCTGATCTACGCGCAGCGCCCGGACGCTACCGCCTGTGCGGAGATGGAGCTGTGGAACAATACCATGCGCCGCTGGGTCAAGGCCCGGTCCACGGGGATTGCCCTGATTACAAAAGACGCGCGGGGCAAGCCCAAACTGCGGTATGTCTATGACGTAGCGGACACCCGGCCCGTTCGTGGGGCGAAAACACCCTACCTGTGGGAAATGACGGCGGAAAAATCCGGCGCTGTTGCGGAGGCGCTGGAACGGCAGTATGGACCCACGGAGGAAAGTGACATTGGCTGGACGCTCATGGAGCAGGCGAAACGCGCCGTGAGCGAGGTTTACCGGGACCACTTGGAGGACCTGCGCTATGACGTGCGGGACAGCTTTTTGGAGGAACTGGACGACCTCAATCTGGAAGTACGCTATAAAAACCTTCTGACCGCCAGCGTCCAGTACACCCTCCTGACCCGCTGCGGCCTGGACCCCAGCGAGTATTTGGAGGACGAGGACCTTGCGGGCATTGTCGAGTTTTCCACCCCCGCCGTCCTTCACCATTTGGGCAGCGCCGCCAGCAAAGTCTCCCTGGACCTTCTGGAAGAAATCGGCCGCGCCGTCAAGACCTATGACCGGGAACAGGCGAAAAATAAAGAAAAAAATATTGAAAAACCTCTTGCAAAATCGCCTGTGATCGACTATACTAAGGTCAAGGAAGAATTTAGCACTGTAAAGCGCGAAAGTGAAGAAAGGAGCGTTACCCATGACGATGGAACTGACTTACAAGCAGGCGGGCGATTACCTGATTCCCGACCTGGCAGTGGACGGAGCGGAGGAACTGGAGGAAATGCCCCTGGGCAAGTACGGGATGCTGCGGGAGACATTTCTGGAGGAACACCACCCAGGGACGCACACCTCCATGCTGCTGACGGGGCGGCTGTACCCGCACCTGCGGGAGATCGACCGGCAGGCGAGGGAGCAGGTGGACCGGATGGTGGCCGACTTGAAGAAGCAGAACGGCGTGGACGAGGCGATGAAGGCCCGCGATCAGATGGGATGGGTCCAGGCGGTGAACAGCTTCACGGCCCAGGCGGAGGAGATCGTGCTGGCGGAGATCGTCTACAAGTAAATCAGGAACAGCAGGAGACGGTGGGCGAACAGCCCGCCGTCTCTGCGTCTGTGGAGGAACCGCCTACCCCTGGGTTGCCGGACCTCTCGCTGTTCTCCCTGTTCCCCACGGTGGAGGAACAGATTGAAAGTATTGCCGAAGCCCAGGAGGAGGACCGGCGGACAACCCAGCAGCATACGTCTACTCCTTCCGGTCAGGTGCAGTCTGCGGTCATTGGCCGCGCCCTCACCTGCGGCGGCAACGAGAAGCACAGCATTGAGCGTATTGTAGCATTTTTCCAGAAGGGTCCCACCGGCTCCGATGCTGCCTCTTTTATGAAAAAGGAGTTTGGGGAGGGCGGCAAGGGCGTTACCATTGGCGGGCAGGAATATTCTCTGTGGTTTAACAGCGAGGGCTTCCGCATCGCGCCGGGACGGTCTGCATTTGGCCCTGGCAGCACACTCATATCCTGGGTGAGCGCCGCCGCTATGACCTCCAACCTCCTGCGGGATGGAACATTTGCTACGCAGGATAAAATTGACGCAGCTCCCGACAACGAAGTGCAGGAACTGGCGGAGAAACTGTGGTATCTCCGCCAGGATTTCAGCGACAGTGCAAAGAAACTGAACCTTATGCCCATCATTTCTCAGCACTTCTTGGGTAAAGGTTTCCCGGACGATACAAAGGAGATTTCTGAACTGCTGAAGCTCCCGGTTCACCGGCAGCAAATTTGGCGGGAAGTGGACGCATTTCTGGATAAGTACAGATTTAACTCGAACCTCCTGCGCTTTCATAAAATTCATGACCCGGTTTACCTGCTCACAAGTATCGACCGTTTATCTGCGGTAAAAGAGCAATATAAGGCGGTAGAGGGGTTCGCCCCGGCAAAGGCCAGCTTCATCACGGAGGACGAGATCACCCGCCTGCTGACCGGAGGCCCCAGCATTGCCGAGAGCAAGCTGCAAATATACTCCTATTTTGTCCAGGGCCACAACGCCAAAGAGTGCGCTGATTTTCTGAAAAGCAGCTATGGCGAAGGTGGACGCTGCTATACCGGCTATGACGAGAACTATGGCACCAAGGGAATCCGTTTCACCCGTTCGGATGAGGAATCCGGCTATAAGGGCTATGATACGGTCACGCTGAACTGGAACCAGGTGCAAAAGCGTGTCCGAGCCTTGATTGACAGCGGGCAGTACCTCAACGATCAGGAAAAGGCGTACCTTCCGGCCTATGAGAAAGTAACCCTTGCCCGGAGGATTCACGCTTTCAACTACTATAAGCCGGACCCCGACCGGACCTATCCCCACGAGTGGGATTTTAACGCGGCGAAACAGGATATTCTGCCCCTGCTGGACAGCCCGGAACAGGTGGAGAAGATTTTCAACCGGATGTTGAGCGACTTTGCCCCTCTTTCGCCTGATACACCCCACTATACTGAAATGCAGCTTGCCCTACGGGATGTGGGGATGTATCAGAGGGGGGAATCTCCTTTGTTTACTCCACTGCCGGAGGCTGTCCTGGAGGCGGAGCGTCAGAAGAAACAGGCGGCAAAAGAGGCCAAGCGCGCGGCCCCCACGCCCCAACGCACACCTTCCGAGGTCCCGCCCGATTCCGGGGACCGGCTGGCGGCTGCGGCCCGTGCCCTGGCGAACAAGCGGCGCACCCCGGACCAGGAGGACCAGAGCGGTCAATTCAGCCTGTTCTCCCCGGCAGCACCCGCCCCGCTGGAACCGGAACCCTCTGCCCCTCCCCAAGCGGCAGAGCATGAGGAAACCTCCCGTTCTCCGTGGTGGGACGGCTACAACGAGATCAAAGAGGCGAATCCCCACAATATCGTGCTGTTCCAAGTGGGGGATTTCTTTGAGATGTTCGGTGAGGACGCCAAGACCACCGCCGCCCTGCTGGACCTCAGCCTGACTACCCGGCCCATCGCCGGTGTCGGGCGTGTGGAGATGTGCGGCGTTCCCGTCCACGCGGTAGAGCAGTACGTTGAAAAGCTGCGGGAATTTCATTCTGTGACCCTTGCGCCCGTTGAGGCGCAGACCGGGGAGCGCCAGCCCAGCACCTTGCTTTCCCGGCAGGAACAGGCCATTCAGGACAGCGGCGAACAGGGATGGCAAACTACTGTCACCGAGCGCAACTATCAGGCCACGGTAACTGCGGAGGAAGCGCCGCTTCTGGCAAGGCTCATGCAGACCAATGAAATCAGTGCCGCGCAGTTTAACCATGAGAACGGCGAAGTTACATTCAGCTTCCCGGCGGCGGACCGGGACGCGGTTGAAAATCTGATCGCCAAATTGAGGGCGGAACTGGCGAAAGCGGTGGCGGCATCGTATCCCTCTGAAAAATCCCAAAAGCCCGGACGGACCAAGGTGGAGCTGAATTACCGCAATTTTGTGAAGCTGTTCCCGGAAATCGCCAGCGGCGAATACCGCTATTTGAGCATGGAAGCGGGCGAAGCCATGATGCCCCTCCACCTGGAATGGATTGACACGGACGTGATCGCCGTCAGCCATACCTATACGCAGAATGGCGATCTCATGCGCGACCCGGAAATGACCTTCCGGGTGGACCGGGAGAAGGGGACCCTGGAACCGCTGACCTTCCGGCAGGACGGCTCTATTCAGATTTATCAGGAGGTCTACCCGGAACCCGGCAAGTGGATTCCCAAGCTGCACCGGGATTTGAACACCTTTGCCCAACAATGGCTGAAGAATATCAGTGAGCAGGGCTACCACAAGCGGGAGGCCGTCATGGTCCGGGACGGCGAGGACGTGCGCCTGACCTTTGACCAGGACGGCAGGGCGGTGGAAAATGACAGTTTAGGCGATAATCCTACTGTCAGGCAGATATATGAGCATTACACGCCCATAGTCAAAAATATGGTTCTGGCGGATACGGCGTATCAAAACGCCTGCGCCAATTCCGACCAGGACCTTGCCCGTTTGGAGGGTAACGAGGCAATCAAGCGGGCGGTGCTGGCGATCAATGAGACACCGCTGTTGAAGCAGTATTATGATAATGCCGCTTTCCGTAACCGGCTCCATCAGGAGATTATCAGCGAAACCTATTCCACAATCTCCCAGCCGGAGCAGGCCGCAAAAGCACCCGTCTCCATGGATTCCCCGGAACGGTTTGAAATTGTCCGCCTTTGGGGAAACGGCCCCTTTGGTATTTATGACAATGCACTGGAACGCTTCTATGCGGAAGGAACCCAAACGCTCCAATTCGTAGAGCGGGGCAGCGCGGAGAATTATCTGGCGAATATCCACCGCGTCACCGGGCGGACGGTTCCCCCAGAGACTTCCGCAGAGTGGGTGGTCACTCCGGTTACGCTCTATGAAACGGCACTGAAAATACTGGACCGGGCAATCGGGAACAGCAGTCTTTCTCAATATCTGCGGGACCGTGATCTGGATTACAATGAAGCGGCGGACACGCTGAATGCTGAAATGCCCGATCTCATGGAGGCGGCGAGGGCTTATCCCGACATTCTTGCCGCGTTCCATTCTCTCCCGATGTTCCGGGAGTGGCTGGTAGAGGACCTCATGGAGCGCCGTTATCAGGACGTGATTACGGACCCGCGCCTTGCGCCGGAACGGTATGCCGACAGCCCGGACGCACCGGATTGGGCGCGGGCTGTCCCCGCTGCGGACCGTTCGGAGCCGGAACAAGCGGAGGCCGGTGTAGAGATACCCCCCGCGCCGGAGACAGTGCCGGAACCAACCGGGGTAGGTGCGCCGGAGCAGCCGGAAACCCCTGCCGCTGTCCAGTCTGAACCCAATCTCACGCCCAATGTTGACGAATATCTGGACTTGAAGGCCCGATACCCGGACAAGCTCGTTGGCGTCCAAGTGGGGGACTATATGCTGTTCTACGGGAAGGACGCCGAAGCAGCGGCCCCCGCCATGGGGAAGGACCTGCTGACGCGGGATATTCCCGGCCTGGGCAGCACCTTTGTCACCGGAACCTCCCTGGGCTGGCAGTCCGCATTGACGGACCTGCTGGAACATGGTCATAGTGTGGTTCTGGCCCAGCCCGACCCCGAACGCGGCCCGGACGCGCCCTATGAGATCATCAAGGAGCGGAGCGCGGCGGAGTTCATCCCCCTGGGCATGGAGCTGACCATGGACGGGCGGCGCATGAAGATCGACAGCGTGGACTTCCAGGCGGGGACCGTCAGTCTGCTGGACTTGGATATGAAGGGCTGGTTTCCCATTTTCCGCTCAGAGCCGATTCCCTTTGTGCGGGAATTTATAGAGGAAGCCCAGCGAAGTGAGGAATACACCATTGCGGAGGTGGCGGCACACCGTCAACGGATGGAGGCCGCTGATGAAATCCCCATAGGCATGGAACTGACGGTGGACGGACAGCGTGTAAAAATCCACAGCATAGACGCGGAGCATGATGTTGTCCGCCTGAAAATTCTGGATACGGCCTATTCCTATCTCCAGCGGTCCATCCAAGCCGTGCGGGACCTTGTTGCCAAAGCACGCGCCGCCGTTTTGGGCGCGGATGATTCCGTACCTCCCCCGCCTCCCCCCGAACCGGAGCCGGAACAGGTGGAGATTGACGGTGGGCAGGTGGTTCCGCCCCCTCCGCCAGCTTCCCGCCAGCCGCGCCGGGAACGCCATAACTTCCAGATCACCGATGATAACCTGGGCGTGGGCGGCGAAAAAACGAAATATCAGTACAATGTGGCGGCTATCCGTACCTTGAAACAGATTGAGGCGGAGGGCCGTCTTGCCACGCCGGAGGAACAGGAAACCCTATCCCGCTATGTGGGCTGGGGCGGCATTGCCGGGGCGTTTGACCAGAATGACCCCAAGTGGGCGAAAGAATACGCCGAGCTGAAGGAACTGCTGACCCCGGAGGAATACAAATCCGCCTGTGCCACGGTCCTCAACGCCCACTATACCAGCCCCACGGTCATCAAGGCCATGTATCAGGCGGTGGAGAATATGAATTTCCAGCCGGGGACCGTGCTGGAACCGTCCATGGGCATCGGCAACTTTTTCGGCCTCCTGCCGGATTCTCTGGCGTCGGCGAAGCTGTACGGCGTAGAGCTGGACGATCTGACCGGGCGCATTGCCCGACAGCTTTATCAGAACGCCGATATTACCCTTGCCGGTTTTGAACAGACAGACCGGAAGGACTTCTATGATCTGGCGGTGGGCAACGTGCCTTTCGGCCAGTACCCCGTCAATGACCCCGCCTATAACAAGCTGGGCTTCAACATTCACAACTATTTCTTTGCCAAGGCGCTGGACCAGGTACGTCCGGGCGGCATCGTGGCCTTTGTCACCAGCCGCTACACCATGGACGCAAAGGATTCCACCGTGCGGAAGTATCTGGCGGAGCGGGCTGACCTGCTGGGCGCGATCCGTCTGCCCAACAACGCTTTCAAGGCCAACGCCGGGACCGAAGTGGTGTCCGATATTATTTTCCTGCAAAAGCGGGACCGCCCCGCCATTGAGCAGCCGGGATGGGTGCAGGTGGGTGAAAATGAAGATGGCTTCAAGATCAACAGCTATTTTCTGGAACACCCGGATATGG
>OFGA01002672.1_pt1 | contig 10800 bp, 7 predicted proteins | sample 1521471 | NCBI WGS metagenome assembly OFGA01 (sample SAMEA3504086, study PRJEB24116) | mouse gut metagenome | biome: mouse gut; feature: mouse-associated habitat; material: faeces | place: Denmark | collected 2011
CATGGCCTCCGAGAAAGTGTTCCAGGTGCCCAGATCCTTCCACTGGCCGCCGAAGCGCAGCACCCGGATCTCCGGCTCCCGCTCCGCCACGGCATAGTCGAAGCTGATCTTCTCCATCTCCCCGTACCGGCAGAACAGATCCTGGTAATCCCGAAACTCCATGCGCTCATGGGCCTTCTCCAGCAGATAGCCCAGCCGGAAGGCGAACACGCCGCCGTTCCAGAGTGCCCCCTGGGCGATATACTCCCGGGCCGTGGATACGTCCGGCTTCTCCCGGAAGGTGTCCACGCCGCTGACCCGCTCAGAGGACGCGGGGATGATATAGCCGTATTTCTCGCTGGGGTAGGTGGGCTCGATGCCCATCAGGTACAGGTTCGCGCCCCCTGCCCCGGCCATCTGCGCCATCTCATGCAGGGCCCGGAAATAGGGTTCTTCCACGTAAGGGTCTACCGGGCACACCACTACAGGCTCGTCTTCCCCTACGCCCTGTACGTCCCGCAGATAGCTGGCCGCCAGGCTCACCGCCGGAAAGGTGTCCCGGCGGCAGGGCTCCACGCAGACGTTCACCCTGTCCCCCAACTGGTTCTTGATCAGGCTCACCTGCTCCCTGCCGGTGGCTATGGTGATCCGCGCCCCGGGATCCACCGCGGATATCTGGCGGTAGACCCTGCCCAGCATGGACTCGAAGCCCCCCTGTCCGTCGGAGAGCATCCGGATGAACTGCTTGGAGCGGATGTCATTGGACAGAGGCCACAGGCGTTTGCCGCTTCCTCCGGATAATAAGATAATGTTCATCGCGCGCCCTCCTATCTCAGTTCCGCCTCGCACAGCTCCAGCGCCGCGGCAATCACCTTGTCCATGTCATAATACTTATAGCCCCCCAGCCTGCCGCCGAAGATGACCCTGGCCTCTTTCCCGGCCCTCTCCCTGTACTGGGCGTACAGGGCATTGTTCCTGTCATCGTTCACGGGATAATAGGGCTCGTCCCCCTTCTTCCACTCGCTGGAGTATTCCCGGGAGATGATGGTGGTGGGCTGCTTTCCGAATTCAAAATGCTTGTGCTCGATGATCCTGGTATAAGGTATCTCATATTCCGTATAATTGACCACCGCATTTCCCTGATAATTCTCTATAGGAAGCGTCTCCGTCTCAAACCTTAAGCTTCTGTACTCCAGTTCCCCGTAACAATACCCGTAATACGCATCGATCATTCCCGTAAATACGATCTTATCCGCCTGTGAAGCCAGCTCCTCGCGGTCCTCTAAGAAATCTGTGCAAAGCCTCACCTCGATACCTTCCAGCATCTTCTCGATCATCTGCGTATAACCGCCCACAGGAATCCCCTGATACTTGTCGTTAAAATAATTATTGTCATACACGAAACGAACCGGAAGCCGCCGGATAATGAAGCTTGGAAGCTCTGTTGCTCTCTTGCCCCACTGCTTCTCCGTATAGCCCTTCACCAGCTTCTCATAGATGTCCCTGCCCACCAGGGAGATCGCCTGCTCCTCCAGATTCTTAGGCTCTGCGATCCCGGCCTCGCGGATCTGCCGCTCTATGATCTCCTTCGCCTCTTCAGGTGTGCTGACTCCCCACATCTTGCTGAAGGTATTCATATTAAACGGGAGATTGTACAGCTCGTCTTTGTATCTTGCCACCGGACTGTTGGTATAGCGGTTGAACTGTGCAAACTGCTGCACATAATCCCACACTTCCTGATCCGAGGTATGGAAGATATGGGCGCCGTACTGATGCACCTGGATCCCTTCCGTCTCTTTTGTGTAAATGTTGCCGCCGACATGACCGCGCCGGTCGACCACCAGCACCTTCTTCCCGGCCTTATGAGCCTCATATGCGAAAATTGAGCCGAATAAGCCTGCTCCTACTATTAAGTAATCGTATCTCATCTCTCTCTCCTTCTCTGTAACATTTCAGGCAAGCTGCCATCCGGCCCTGCTTCCCTTTTCAGTTCTCGTCACTACAAGTTTGCGTTCAATCTGCTCCTTTAATTCATTTACATGGGAAATGATTCCCACAAGCCTCTGTTCATCTGCAAGCTCGGTAAGCACACGGATCGCCTGTTCCCTTGCTCCGTCGTCCAGCGATCCGAATCCTTCATCCACGAACATGGTATCCAGACGGATGGCTCCCGCCGTATTCTGAACGATGTCCGACAGCCCAAGCGCCATAGACAGAGACGCCATGAACGATTCCCCGCCTGACAAGGTCTTCACGTCCCTGACCGAATCGCTTGCCATATGATAGACATCCAGATCCAGTCCGGCCTGTCCCTGGCTTCCAAGATCCTTCATCTCCCGGCACTGGAGGATGAACTCCCCGGAAGTCATCTTAACCAGCCTCTTGTTGGCTGCCCTGATGATCTGTCTGAAATACTGCCTCTGCACATACGTCTCAAAATCCATCTTCACCGTGCCGCTTAGGTTCCCGTTGGCAGTACGGTGAAGGTTCCCTACCATCTCATACTGCTTCTTAAGCTCTCCGTTCTTCTCCAGATGATGCTTAAGCCGATCCCTCACCTCCCGGTTCTTCCGGTTGGCGCTGTATAGCTGCATATACTCCGCCTGCTTGTCTTTCTGCCCTTGAAGCGCTTCTTTTAGCTTCTCGCCGAACATTCTAAGATCTGCCCGCTCTTTTCCTGCGAGCTGCTCGGCCAGGGAGCGTTTTCTTCCGGATACTTCATTGACCTGCACATGATAGTCATGAAGCTTCTTTTCCAGGCTTTCCATCTCTTCAAAAGACAGCTTGCCGTCCTGGTATGCCGTCTCCGATTCAAATCCCTGGCTTCGGATTGCCATCTCATAGGCAGATTGACAATTTGCCAGCTCTTCTTCCTGCCGTCTTAATGTCTCCGCGCCATTGTGCTGATACCCTTCAAGCCTTTGCTTCTTTCTGACCGCGTTATTTTCCTTAAGCTGTGCCTGTTCATATTCTTCTCTGGCGGCTTCAAGCTGCTTCTTAAGCTGCTTCTCACGCTTTTGGGCCTGCTTTAGAGAGGGAAGCGGAAGGCTCTCGCTTTTTACCCGTATCTCTGACTCCAAACGATTTTCCTCCAGAAGAAGTCCGGCACACACCTCCGCTTCCCGCTCATATATCCTCTTCTGTTCCTCGATCTTCTTATCGATCTCCTGCCCTTCTTCTTTGGCGCGCCGGAGGGCTTCCGTCTCCTTTTGGAGCATTTCAAGCTCTTCCTGCATATCCTTTATGGCCTGCCGGCTCTCTGCCAGGGCTTCCTGAATCTGGACCTTCACCGTATCTGAATCACATTCCTCTTTCAGCAGACCAAGTATCCTCTCATACTCTCTTGCAAATGCTTCTTGCTTTGCCTGGCATCTGGCAGCCTGTTCCTTTAACGCCGCGCCGGAACGCTCTCTCTTCTCCTCTTCCTGGTTCCGCTTCTTCTTCGCCCGCTCTACATCCTGCTGGGCAGGCGCTTCCTTCGGCAGACTGCGGACGTCAGGATGTTCAAGAGAGCCGCACACCGGACATGGCTTGCCAACCTTAAGCCGGCTTGCAAGGATTCCCGCCTGCTCGGCAAGAAATGCCTGGTATATCTCCTCATAATTATGAAGCGCTCTTATATATGACGCCTGGTCGCATTCCGCCTGCTTCATCCGCAGCGTCCGCTCCTTCAGATCCTTTCGCAGCCCTTCCTGCTGATCCCTTAAACCTTCCAGATCCTTGTATCTTAATCTCTGATGTTCCTCCAAAAGACGAAGCCTGTCTAACCGTCCGGGACTGTCTCCATAAGCCTCCTGTATCCTTCGGATCTCTTCTTCCTTAAGGCTCAAAGCGTCCAGCCTGCTTCTTTGTGATCGTTGTTCCTCCTGGCTCTTCTCACGGTTTTTCCTGACCGTCCCTAATGTTTCCTTTAGCTGCCTGATCTGCTCATACCGGGGAAGTGCATCCTGGATCCTGACCAGCTCTGCCTTACATTCCTTCTCCTGCCCGGCAAGCTCTGCTTCCTTCTGCGCCTTAAGCTCCCTGCATTTTTCTGCTTCTGCCTCTACAGCGGCCAACTGCACGTTAAGCTCTTCGATGCTCTTCTTGCTCTTCCTTACCGATTCCGCCGCCTGCTTAAAACCTGCTTCCTGAACTCTTACCTTCTCCGCCCGTTTGGCAGTCCCAAGCCTCTCCTCCTGCCCGTGAACCGCATCTTTTTCTTTTAAGAGGCTCTCTTCCTTAGCCTTCACCTGTTCCAATGCGTCAAACAGACGGTTCAGGGCCTCTCCCTCGCTCTTTTTCCCGTTCAGTCCGTCAATGGTCTTCTGCAATGCGTCTGCTTCCGATTTCTTTTCCTTCTCGCGTGCGCTTCCCTCCCTGATCATCCCTGTCAGCATCTCTGTTATATCTTCAAAGGGGGGCGCCTGACAGCCCTTGTACCTCTCCCATTGCTCCTTGTACAACGGCTCTCCGATATATTCTGCGCGCTCGATCTCCCGCTTTGCATCTTTTAGATTATCTTCCAATTCCTCATAGAGCTTACCCGCGCGCTGCTTCAATTCCTCCTGCACACGGTAATACAGCCTGGTCTGGAATATCTTCGTAAATATCCGCTTGCGCTCCTTCGACTCAGCGTGAAGAAGCTTTAGGAAATCCCCCTGCGCGATCATGGCGATCTGTGTAAACTGCGGCGCGTCCATTCCCATGATCTCTGCGATCTTCTGATCGGTCTCCCTCTTCTTTCCCCGGTATGCATTACCGTCTGGAAGGATCAGCTCCACCCCGGACGCCTCCTTCACGTATCTGGGCGAACCGTCTGCATACCGTCTCTTCCCAAGACGCAGATACTCTGGATTCCGGCGGACCGTATAGCTCTTACCCCTGTAAGAAAAGGTAAACTCCACATAAGTATCCACCTCCTCCGAGGCATACTGGCTGCGCATCATATTGCCGTCTCTCTTCCCGCCGCTCGTCTGATCATACAGGGCATAGGTGATCGCGTCGAACACCGTCGTCTTGCCCGCTCCCGTATCCCCGGTGATCAGGAACAATCCCTGCTGTACATCTGAGAAATCAATGACCGTCTTCCCTGCGTAGGAGCCGAACGCCGACATCTCCAATCTGACTGGCTTCATTGCCGTCACCTCCCTTATAGCGGTTCCCCAAGGACATCTTCGAAGATTCCAAGCATCACGTCCATCTCCTGCTCGTTCGGCTTCCTTCCCTGCATCTCCTGAAAAAATTCCGCGAAATTCTCTATCGGATCCTTCATGCTCAGTTCCTCGTCCAATTCTCTGAGCTTATTCCTGGTCCTCATATTATCCACCCTCACTTCAAGAACATGTGAAAATACTTTCTCCAGCTGTTCCTTCGGCTTATAGGGATCTATCTCATCTGTCAGGGTCACACTGATATAATCATTCCTCTCCCCTTCATCCGCCTGGCTTATGAGATCCTCAAGCTTACCCGACTTCTTCTTCACATCCCTCAATGGATGAATCGGCAGAAGCTCTATCTTGGGCTCCGTCCCCTTCTCCCCAAGGGTCACTGCCGTAAGGGTCTTCTCATGGCGGCACTCACTTACCGAGTATTTCAGAAGGGTCCCGCAGTAGCGGATATTCGGACCTCCCACATTCTGAGGGCCATGCAGATGTCCAAGCGCCACATAATCAAAGCCTGCAACCGCTTTAATATCCACATTCTCCAGTCCTCCCACGGCAAATGTCTCTGACTCGCAGGTCGAAGGCCCGGCGATTCCTCCTGCCTCCCCTGTATAAAACTGGTGCGAAACCAGCACATTTCTCCGGTTCTTATAATCGATTCCTTCCCGCCGGATCAGTCCTGCCACCGCGTCGGTATAAGTCTCCGGTATCTCGTCTTTGAATACATTTCTCACATAGGAAGGCTTCAAAAAGGGCATAAGATAGAAGTCCGCCTCGCCGTATTCATCCGTCAGCGTCACTTTCTTAAGGTACTCCGTCTCATCCTTAGGAGCTGCTCCCGCCAGGTAGATCTGATGCCGCTTAAGGATCGCAGACGCATATTCCAGCCGCTCGGCGGAATCATGGTTCCCGCTGATGATCAGTATCGGGATGACCGGATCGATCTTAGAAAGCCGTGTGAGGAACTCATCAAATACGGTGACCGCTTCCGCGGAAGGCACAGAGCGGTCATAGACGTCCCCTGCGATAAGGATGGCATCCGGGTGAAGCGAGCCTGCATAATCGGCAACCTGCGAAAGAACCGCCTCCTGGTCTTCTCTCAAATTATAATGGTGAAGCTGCTTGCCGATGTGCAAGTCAGACAGATGAAAAAACTTCATAAAAGATTCCCTTCCTGATCATACTTCCAAAAACATTTATCGGTATTTGCCTTATGTAAGTATAACGTTTCCAGTTGAAGGATGCAAGGAGATTCCTATTCTGCCTATTTACTTTTTCAAGCATTTTGCCTATAATACTTCTAAACGGACATACGAGGAGAAAGTGATGTTAAGAGATATCGATCTAAATAAAATATCAGACGGGAAACTATACGGACTCAACGATATGGCTCGGACGGACTGTAACGGCTGCAAGGGATGTTCTTCCTGCTGCCAAAATATGGGCAGCTCCATCATCTTAGACCCGCTGGACGTCCACCGTCTCACATGCGGGCTTGGGAAAACCTTTGAAGAATTATTAGACGTCTCCCTGGAATTGAATGTAGTGGACGGTATCACACTGCCCAACCTTAAGATGACAGGAAGTGAAGCTATGTGCGCATTCCTCGCCGACGGCAGATGCAGTATCCATGCGATCCGCCCCGGATTCTGCCGGATATTTCCCCTTGGGCGATTCTACGAGAACCGCTCCTTCCGGTATTTCCTCCAGATACACGAGTGTCCCGCACCGGGGAAGAGCAAGGTCAAGATACGCAAATGGATCGATACGCCGGACGTCCGGCGTTATGAACAATATATTACAGATTGGCACTATTATCTGAAAGACTTACAGGAGTACGCTATGGATTTCAGCCATGGGGACAATATCCATAAGCTTAACATGTATGTCCTGCAGCAGTTCTATCTGCGTCCCTTCGATGAAAGCAAGGACTTCTATCAGGAGTTCTATGAGCGGCTTGCGGTTGGAAACTTACAGGCGATCCTCTGATACAAGATACCTGTAAATTTCCCCGTCTTTTCCGATGGAAATAATCTGCATATCCTTCATATATTCCTCATACTCTTCTGTCAGGACGGTAGTCTCATATTCGGATTCATTTTTCTTCAAATCATATACATTCTCTTCATCCAGCTTGAGCCAGCCGCGGGATATATCTTCATCTGTCCTCCAATTGATCTTGGTCAGCTTCTTCCCCTTTTCCACAGTCAGCTTATCCTTATCAAGCTTTTTGTCCTGAATGTTATCATTTTTTGAAAGTACGTTATCAAGCATCGGATTCAGATCCATTGCCTTCATACGTTCAAGATCAAAATATCCGTTACTGAACGTATATTCAGCAACCTCAAACACAACGCAGTCTGGCTTGAAAATGTTAAAATAATAAGGAAAATCAATTACATTTTGATAATCGTGTACGGCAATATATTCACCAAATCCATTGATCAAATATTTGCTCCCGAAACCATTCATATAACTTCCCTGAAAAACCAGCGCACGCGGTGAACCTTCTTCTATTCGTTCTGAATTTATACAATAGTTAAACCCTTGAAAATTAGGATTTAATGCAAGTTCCTCTCTATACTCCTCTGCAATGCTTTCATACGACATATTAATTTCAATATTCGGAACCATCTCATCAATCGGGAATTCAGAAACAGGCAGCGTCGTCTGCCGCATCTCACCGAATGTAAGCTCTTCCTCTTCATTTACATGAACTTCCGGTATATCCTTCTTTATTACCTGAAGAATCTGATTAGTACCATATAACGCCCCCAGATCGTTCCAATGGTTCGCATCATATTTTTTGTTAAATACCTTCTCCCCTTCCGCTGTTTTTTCCCGCAGAATTTCAGTATTATCAATATAATTTATTCCGCGCTTATCCAACGCCCGCAAAAACAAATCCACCCATTCACGGTCGTAGTTCATCCCCTGAGGTATATACTCCGTTAATATGGCAGGCTTAGCCGGATTAAATACGAAGACAAACGGAATATCACGTTCCCTGCAATAATCCTGTATTTTCAGAACCATATCTGCAAATGTCTCGTGAAATTCACCGTAACAGGGATAAACCGTCAATCCGCCGCTAAAAACATATTCATCCTTTCCGTAAACATAAGAAGGATGTATCATTTTCCCAAAAATCTTATCATTCAATACCGTATATGCCAGAATCATCTCATCCCGCAATCCGATACGGTCGCCCACATAGTTCTCAATACTCTCTGTCAGATCTCCGTTCCCTGCTGCTTCTGCCGAGAACGGATTAACCGCCAGCTTGCGGTTATCAATCACGGAAATAGCATCTTCTTCAAGATTAAATATCAGAGTCGGTATCAAAATAACCAGAGCGAAACAGATAATCGTCAGAACTCTCAACACTTTCATGTTATGTACACATCTCCTTAATACTGAAAATAAATAAAAGGGCTGTATGTAGAATTAACCATAAAAAGAATCGCTATAACAAAAAGAAAAAGAATAACCGATTCCTGTATTACAAACCCGATTCCCTTACCCGAAAAAATACGATGACATTCCTGTATCCCCCTGACGCCTGGAAGAATCGAACCTATCCCTCCAATAACCGCCAATACGACGATCTGCATATCAAAGAAATACTCCCACGAATAATAGATCGTCTCATTCTGCAGCATACCAAACATAAGCTTCAGCCATTCCCATACTTCTGCAAATGTCTGAAACCTGAAGAACTGCCATCCCAAAAAAGTAATCCCCATAGTAACAAGCCATTTCAAAAAATCCGGCAGCTTTTGGTAAAATGCCAGAAAAATAAAGAGTGTCAGCGCACAAAAAATGGTGCTGAGGATTAAATGTTTTTTTGCAGTGTTCATAAGCGGTTCCTCCTGTTCGATGTTATGTTGTTTTCTTCTTGTTTTGTTTAACCATGATCTGTCTGGATTGTGTTTTGTCTGACAGCAGATTTTCTTCATTGTTTATTTTGCATTTACCTGACAGCAGATTTTCTTCATTGTTTATTTTGCATTTACCTGACAGTATTTTTGCTTAGAGCAAATTAGCGTAACAGTTTGTAACGCATACTTTTACATGGCTGCTTTTTGGTCTGACAGCATTTTATTTATCTGGCATTTCTGCTTTTCAAATTTTTATAAAATAGAAAATGGGTTTGGAAAAATTTGGAAAAAAACTTGACATATATAGCAGAAAGAAGTATCAAGATAGAAGGAGATGGTAAACGGAAATCAAAAAAAGTGAGTTTTGGAGGAGTAGATTGTTATGGAGATGGTTCTCAGACTTAGGATGCCTGGTGTGAGTACTGTACACTGTGAGCGGGTTGCCAGAGCAAGCCTGCTCATTGTGTTTTCAGTGCTTTTGTACTGCTGTATCAGAAGCTATGGGGTAGATTTCAGAATAATGTCAGAGGATACTGGAGTATATGGCGGGACGATGATGAAAAGCTGTGGTTTGGTTTATGGGGAGGCAGAACCCATTGTTGGAAATGCAGGCAATACGCCCATGGAGATGTGTGGACAGGACTCGAAAAACGTGACAGGGAAGATGATAGAGGAGTATCGGCAGATCGTAGGAATCAGAGGTCGGGTGGAGTATCCAGAGCAGATGAACACGGTAGATATAAAGGATGAAGAAGTAGATTCATGGAACTTTGGCTGGACGGAGAAGCTGTGGCCAGAAAAGGATATATGGTCACTGGAGAATTCCTGGGATACAGGGATAGCAGAACCGGAGGATAATGCTGCTGTTGATGCTCCGCTTGTTGATGCGCCGCCAATTCAAGAAGATGGGGAGGTTACGGATATAGTTGACGAAATCAGAGATATTGGCGGATTTCTTGTAGATCGTCAGGGATATATTGTCGGAATTACGGATTCTCTTGTATTAATGGATGGGATTTTGGCGATTGCCTCAGACGAAAAATGTGTCGGAATCAAGGCAGATGCATTTTGCGGTGTGGGAGAAGATGTGTTTGAAATCTATATTCCGGCGAATATATGCGAAATTGAACAGGGAGCTTTTGACGGTTTTACCAATCTTATGTACATTGAAGTGGCAGACGAGAATCCCTATTGTTATAGTATAGACGGGATTTTGTACGCAAAATATGGGGAAGAAATTGCTTATCCGGCGGGTAGATAAAAAATATTTAAAAAAATTAAAAAAAGCTGTTGACAATATATGACATATATGGTAATCTAATTGAGCTGTCAGGTGAGCAAAGAAATACAAAGAACGACAGCAAAAAAAGTTTGAAAAAACTTGAAAAAAGTTGTTGACAAGCGACGAAAGATGTGATAATCTAATATAGCTGTCGCAAGAGAACAACGAACAGCAAAGAACCTTGATAATTAAACAATAGACAACAACCCTGAAAATTTCTTGAGAGAAATTTCAGAACGTGGTTTTAAATGAAAAAAATCTGGCTTAGCCGGATGGCTCAGAAGTTTAAAACCAACCTTATAAACAGTAATAACGGGAAAAGAAAAAGCGAGCATTTTTCTTGACCGAGATTAAACGGAAGGATGCTACACAGCTCTAAGCTCGTGGGAAACCTCGCTAAGAACTGTGTAGCGTCTAAACGCTAAGGTTTGTGAAAGACCAAACCTAAGCTTTTTAGACGAGAGTTTGATCCTGGCTCAGGATGAACGCTGGCGGCGTGCCTAACACATGCAAG
>OFGA01002676.1_pt1 | contig 10797 bp, 10 predicted proteins | sample 1521471 | NCBI WGS metagenome assembly OFGA01 (sample SAMEA3504086, study PRJEB24116) | mouse gut metagenome | biome: mouse gut; feature: mouse-associated habitat; material: faeces | place: Denmark | collected 2011
CCCCGACACCGTCCAGGCCCTGCGGGAGCAGGGGAAGCTGTAAGTGTCCGGCTGGCTGTGCTATGGGCCGGACCCGGGCGGGCAGAGCCCCCTCCGGGGAGCGGGGTTCCGCCGCTTTCTGGACGTCTGCTGGCCCCACGCGGACTACTTCACGCTGTCCAGCCTCGCCTTCCTGTATGACGACCACTGCGAGCTGAAGGAGGCCCTGCGCCCCTGGTTTGTGGATGTTATCACCATTGACGAGTGGTTCGGCTACGGCCCCGGCAGCTCCAAGATGCGCGTGTACCGCTATCACGCCTCGCCGGGGTCAAAGGAGGCGCTGCTGTCCTGCTGCCATGATATTTTCTTCCGGTACGCTCCGTCAACAAAGCATCCCGACCGGCCCAACCGGTATAGAGGCACGCTGAGCGACCTGTGCATCTTCTCCCGGGGAAAGCTGTTTTTCGGCAGTATCTCCCATGAGCACGAGTGCTTTCTGTATCCTCTGGACGAGGACATGGCCCGGGAAGCCGAAGTCATGGATTGCTGGGGCCCCTGCCCGTGGCGGGATGAGAGGTCCCGGCTGGACATGGAGAAATACGACTGGAAAGACCTCGGCCCACTGGATGATAAGTTTTGGAATCCAAAACTGGCGGGGGCGGTCCTGCAATGCACGTTCGTCGAAGAGCTGGCGGCCTTTTATGAGGAGCTGCTGGAATGGCCCGCAGTGGAACGGAGCGCCCAACGGGTGCGGCTGCGCTCGGAAGAGACCGGTGTGGAGCTGACGGTCGAATACGCGGAGGACTATATCCCTCCGATGTGGCCCGCCGCGCCGGGGAAGCAGCAGGCGATGCTGTATATCGACTTCCGTTCGGATCTCTATCAGGAGGCCGTGGGCCGTGCGGAGACGCTGGGCGCGTACCTGGCGGAGGAGCGCGCCGGCCAGACGATCCTGCTGGACCCAGCGGGTCATCCTTTTTCCATTTCCAAAATATAAACCGGAAGGGCGGGGGCCAAAAGCGTCTCCGCCGCTTCCTGCTATCTGTCCCGGCTGCAAGCGGACATCCAATTTTGCACAGTTGCGGATAACTAACAGGCCCATGCGGAAAAATCTTTACCGGCCCGGAACCTTCCCCGTCTCGCACCCCGGGGAGCTTGCCCCGCGAGACGGTAGGGGCCGCCAATGACCACGCTGAAATAGAAACCGGAGTTGCACAGAGCGGACGGCAGTACGGTAGACAAAACCAGACCGGGCCTCGGGCGCAAACTAAACTCTCCCGTAATGAAGGAGGATCCTTAAGGAACTACGTTCCTTAAGTGATTTTTTGGGTACTTTTTGTTCACACAAAAAGTACCCGAGGGGTGTCCGGGGGCGAGAAGCCCCCGGGCTATCAAATAGAAACGACTTACCGCCGCGCCGGCCGGGCGCGAGAGAAACGAGGAATAAACGATGAAGCTATGGGGCGGACGGTTCCGCAAAGAGACCGACACGCTGGTCAACGATTTCAACTCCTCCATCCAATTTGACTGCCGTATGTACCGTGAAGATATCGAAGGCAGTATCGCCCACGCGACCATGCTGGCGGACTGCGGCATCATCTCCGTGGAGGACAAAGAACAGATCATCCAAGGCCTGAAAGATATTTTGGCCGATGTCGAGGCCGGAAAAATCGAATTTACCGCCGACAACGAGGACATCCACATGAACGTGGAATCCCTTCTGACGGAAAGGATCGGCGCGGCAGGCAAGCGCCTCCACACCGCCCGCAGCAGGAACGATCAGGTCGCCGTGGACCTCCGCCTCTTCCTCCGCCGGGAGATCGACGAGATCGTCCAGCAGATCCTAGACCTCCAGCAGGCCGTCCTGGATCAGGCTAAACAGCATCAGGAGACCGTGATGCCCGGTTATACCCATTTGCAGAGGGCGCAGCCGGTTTCCTTCGCACAGCATCTGCTGGCTTACGGGGAACAGCTCAAGCGGGACGTGACGAGACTGCTGGACTGCAAGGCTCGGATGAACGTCTGCCCTCTGGGCAGCGGGGCGCTGGCGGGGACTACCTACCCCATCGACCGCTGGCAGACGGCAAAACTCCTGGGCTTTGACGCCCCCTGCTCCAACAGTCTGGACGGGGTCAGCGACAGGGATTATGCCATCGAGCTTCTGAGCGATCTGTCCATCCTGATGATGCACCTGAGCCGGTTTGCGGAGGAGGTCATCCTCTGGTGCAGCTGGGAGTTCAAGTTCATCGAGCTGGACGACGCCTATTCCACCGGCAGCTCCATCATGCCGCAGAAAAAGAACCCCGATGTAGCCGAGCTGGTCCGCGGGAAGACGGGCCGGGTCTATGGACACCTCATGGGTCTGCTGGCCACCATGAAGGGCATCCCTCTGGCGTACAACAAGGATATGCAGGAGGACAAGGAGCCGGTATTCGATGCCATCGACACGGTAAAAATGTGCCTGCCGGTGTTCGCGGGGATGATCGCCACCATGCGGGTACTGCCGCAGAATATGCGCCGGGCCGCCGGAGGCGGATTTATCAACGCCACCGACTGCGCCGACTATCTTACCAAGAAGGGCCTTCCCTTCCGGGACGCCTATACTGCGGTGGGCAACCTGGTGTACTACTGCACCGAAAAGGGGAAGCTGCTGGAAGAGCTGACGCTGGAAGAGCTGCGAGGCATCTCCCCCCTCTTCGAGGAGGATGTATACGAGGCTCTTAGTCTGGAGACCTGTATGGGCCAGCGGAAGAGCTACGGCGGTCCCGCTGAGGAGGAGACTACACGGCAGATCAACGAATTAAAATTCTTCATTGAGGAGGCTCGCCATGGGTAAGCCTGTTGTATATATCGACGGCAAGGAGGGCACCACCGGCCTGCAAATTTATGACCGGCTGGCGGGACGGGAGGATATTCAGCTCCTTCTCATCGACGAGGACAAGCGGAAGGATGCTTCTGAGCGGAAGAGGCTGATGAACGAGGCCGATCTGGTCTTCCTCTGCCTGCCGGATGCCGCCGCCGTGGAGGCAGTGGGACTGGTGGAGAATCCGGCTACCCGGATCATCGACGCTTCTACTGCCCACCGTACCGCTCCCGGCTGGGTCTATGGCTTCCCGGAGTTGGGGGCGGAACAGAGGGAGGCGATCCGGACGGCGAAGCGGGTCGCTAATCCGGGGTGCTATGCTACCGGGTTTATCTCCCTGATCGCGCCGCTGGTGCGGCGGGGGGTGCTGGCGCCGGATGCTCCGCTTGCCTGCCACGCGATCTCCGGCTATACCGGGGGCGGGAAGAAGGCTATCGCCCAGTATGAGGCAGAGGACCGGGAGGCAGAGCTGGTCAGCCCCCGGCACTACGCGGTGACGCTGGCCCATAAGCACCTCCCGGAAATGGCGCAGGTCTGCGGGCTCACACGGAAGCCGGTCTTTATGCCCATGATCTGCGATTTCCCCCAGGGTATGGTAGTGACGGTGCCGCTGTATCTGGATATGCTGAGCGGCAGTCAAAGCCTCGACAGCCTGCGGACGCTTTACCGGGAGTTCTATGCCGGGGCGCGGTTCGTGACGGTGCGTCCGGACGACGCTCCCGCCTGCGGCTTTATCGGGAGCAATAACCTGGCGGGAACGAATGAACTGCAAATCTTTGTCTGCGGAAACGATGAACAAGTCATGCTGGCCGCCCGATTGGATAACCTGGGCAAGGGCGCAAGCGGCGCGGCGGTGCAGAATATGAATATCATGCTGGGCTTCCCGGAGGAGACCGGATCAGAGATGCAGCCCCGATAGTCCGGCCCCCCAGCACGGCGTGAGCCGTGCGGCCCCATAGAACCCCAAAAAGATGTCAGGCGAAACGGAGTTTCGCCATTAAACGTTTTTCTTTTGATACTTTTCTTTTTTCAAAAAGAAAAGTATGTATGCCGAATGTATAGGAGAATCTACCATGAGTCAAATGATTTCCGGCGGCGTGTGCGCCGCGCAGGGGTTCCGGGCGGCGGGGCTCCATGTGGGCGTTAAGACCCACGCTACTTGGAAGAAGGATGTGGCGCTGATCGTTTCCGACGTGCCCTGCAGGGCGGCGGCTATGTTCACCAAAAACGTGGTGAAGGCGGCTCCCATCCATGTTACCATGGACCATCTGGCGAAGGGCAGTATCCGGGCCATTATCGCCAACAGCGGCAACGCCAACGCCTGCGCTCCCCACGGGGAGGAAAACGCGGAGAAGATGTGCGCGGCGGCGGCGAAGGCCATCGGGTGCGCTCCGGAGGACGTGCTGGTGTCCTCTACCGGCGTTATCGGGCAGACCATCAACGTGAAGGTCATCGAGGACGGCGTGCCGGAGCTGTACGGCCTGCTGGAACACAGCGATGAGGCCAGCGACGCGGCGGCCCACGCCATCATGACAACGGATACCACGAAAAAGGAATTCGCCGCCGAGGTGTTCGTCGGAGGGACTGCCGTCCACATCGGGGGCATCGCCAAGGGCAGCGGGATGATCCATCCCAACATGGGTACCATGCTGTGCTTCCTCACCACCGACTGCGCTATCTCTCAGGAGATGCTCACGGAGGCGCTGCACGAGGTGGTGCGGATGACCTTCAATCGGATCAGCGTGGACGGGGATACGTCTACTAACGATACCTGCTGTATTCTGGCAAACGGGATGGCGGGTAATGCGGAGATCACGGAGAAGAACGACCGGTATGTGGACTTCGTTATGGCGCTCCATGAGGTGTGCTACCTGCTGGCGCGGTCCATGGCCAAGGACGGCGAGGGGGCAAAGCACCTCATTACCTGCACCGTCCGGGGGGCGGCTTCCGAGGAGCAGGCGGAGACCATCTCCAAGTCCGTCATCTCCTCCACCCTCACCAAGGCGGCTATCTTCGGGTGCGACGCCAACTGGGGACGGGTGCTGTGCGCCATGGGCTACTCCGGGGAGAAGTTCGATCCGGAGAAGGTGGACGTGTCCTTTGCCTCCGAGGCCGGAGACATCCTGGTTTGCCAGGCGGGCCGGGGGCTGGACTTCGACGAGGAGCTGGCAAAGAAGATCCTCACCGAGGACGAGGTGGACATCGACATTACTATGGCCGAGGGGGATGAGTCCTGCACCTGCTGGGGATGCGACATCACCTACGACTACATCAAGATCAACGGGGATTACCGGACTTAAAAATGTTTCACGTGAAACATTCGTTCTAAAACAGCAACCGGAGTTGCCGTTTGCGGCGCGGAGCTTGTTTCGCGGGGAGGGTGTTATGGATCTCAATCACAGCGACCGGGCCCAGGTGCTGGTGGAGGCGCTGCCTTACATCCAGCGGTACTATGGGAAAACGGTGGTCATCAAATACGGCGGCAACGCCATGATCAGCGAGGAGCTGAAAAAGGCAGTTATCAGCGATATCATCCTGCTGCGGCTGGTGGGCGTCCACGTGGTGGTGGTCCACGGCGGCGGGCCGGAGATCAACGAGCTGCTGAAAAAGACGGGAAAAGAAAGCAAATTCGTCAACGGACTGCGGTACACCGACGAGGAGACCATGGAGGCCGTGCAGATGGTGCTGTGCGGCAAGGTGAACAAAAACCTGGTCGCCACCCTCAACCGGGCGGGCGGGCAGGCCGTGGGTCTGTGCGGCCTGGACGGCGGGATGCTCAAGGGCGTGCGGCGGCAGGAGGACGGAGTGGACTACGGCCTGGTGGGCGATATCACCGAGGTCAATCCCAAGGTGATCCAGGACGCCTTCCAGGACGGGTTCATTCCGGTCATTTCCACGGTGGCCCAGGGGACGGACGCGGAGACCAGCTACAACGTGAACGCGGACACGGCGGCGGCGAAGATCGCCATCGCCGTAGGAGCGGAGAAGCTGATCCTGCTGACGGACGTCCGGGGGCTGCTGCGGGACAAGAACGACGAGTCTACGCTGATCTCCCAGGTACGGCTCTCCGAGGTGCCGGAGCTGGTGGGTCAGGGCATCATCTCCGGGGGGATGATCCCAAAGGTGGAGTGCTGCGTGGACGCCGTTCAGAACGGCGTCCACAGGACCCACATCCTGGATGGGAGGATCCCCCATTCGATCCTGATCGAGGTGCTGTCCCACGCAGGGATTGGGACCATGATCTGGTAAGGAGGAGGAGAGGTAAATGAAAGCGAGGCACGCTCTGATTTTCTGGCTGCTTTCTTTACTCTGCCTGACAGCCTGCGAGACTGAGATGTCTCTTTCGTACAATCTGAGTACCGGAGATGCTGTAACGGTAACGCTGGATGTGGAGGATGGGACATATCTTTTCCCAGAAAACAACTGCTTTGTGGTGAAGCGGGACGGTCAGACGCTTTTAAGCGGACGATTTGTCCAGTTTGAGGACTACTTTGATTATATCCTTTCCTTTGAGGAATTGGAGGTCTACGAGATCATACCGGAGGATGATACCCCCACGTATTACTTTTTTGAGGAAAGTTTGGAAGATGGTTTCCTCTTTACTTTCTTAACTCAAGTGGAGGATCAATCCACCGGCGCGGTGGTCACCGCCAGCGGGATCTCCATTGAGGAAGCGGAGGATACCTTCCTGCATCTGCACTTTACGGCATTCCACTGACGGCAGCACTTATTTTTATCAGAAAGGAACGGCTTTCTTATGAATTTCCAAGAGATCAAAGCACTGGACGAGGGCTACGTCCTCCAGACATATGGAAGAAATCAGGCCGCCATCGACCACGGCAAGGGCGCAAGTCTCTGGGACACAGAGGGTAAACACTATATCGACTTTACATCCGGCATCGGGGTCTGCTCCCTGGGGTACGCCAACGAGACATGGGCCAAGGCCATCTACGACCAGGCCATGAAGGTGGGGCACATCTCCAACCTGTTCTACACCGAGCCCTACGCGAAGCTGGCCTCCAAGCTGGTCCCCGCCTCCGGGATGGCGGCGGCCTTCTTCGGCAACTCCGGCGCGGAGGCCAACGAGGGCATGATCAAGACCGCCCGGAAGTACTCCTATGAGAAGTACGGCGAGGGCAGGGCCACAATCATTACCTTGAAAAACTCCTTCCACGGGCGGACCATCACCACGCTGAAGGCCACCGGGCAGGACCATTTCCACGAGTTCTTCTTCCCCTTCACCGAGGGCTTCCGGTACGCGGAGGCCAACAGTATGGACAGCCTCATGGGGGCCGCCGGGGACGACGTGTGCGGCGTGATGATGGAGCTCATCCAGGGCGAGGGCGGCGTCAATCCCCTCCAGGAGGACTACGTGCAGGCGGTGGCGAAGCTGTGCGCCGAAAAGGACTGGCTTCTGCTGGTGGACGAGGTCCAGACCGGCGTCGGACGGACGGGGACCATGTTCGCGTTCCAGCAGTTCGGCATCCAGCCGGACGTGGCGACCTTCGCCAAGGGCATCGCGGGCGGACTGCCCTTCGGGGGCTTCCTGACCAACGAGAAGTGCCGGAACGTCCTGCGCGCCGGGGATCACGGGAGTACCTTCGGCGGGAACCCCATGGCCGCCGCCGCCGCCAACGTGGTGGTGGATACCCTGACACCGGAGTTCCTGGAGGACGTGAAGCGGAAGGGGCAGTACCTCCGGGAGGGCATCGCGGGGCTGAACAGCCCCTGTGTGTCCGGCATCCGGGGCATGGGCCTCATGGTGGGCGTGGGCGTCCAGGGGATGACCCACAAGGAGCTGAAGGACCGGCTGATGGCGGAGGGCCTGCTGTGCCTCACCGCCGGGAAGGACACCCTGCGGCTGCTGCCGCCCCTGGTCATCACCAGGGAGGAGATCGACAAGGGGCTGGAGATCATGGCCCGGGTCATGAAATGATCCACATCCTGTATCAGGATAAAGAGCTGGCCGTCTGCCGCAAGCCGGCGGGGCTCCTCAGCCAGGACGGGCCGGGGGACACCCTCCCTTCCCTGCTGCGCGGGCAGCTGGGGGGAGATATCTTTCCCGTCCACCGGCTGGACCGGGAGGCGGGGGGCGTGATGGTCTTCGCCAGGACCAGCCGGGCCGCCGGGGCGCTGTCGGGCGCGATATCGCGGGGGGAGTTCCGGAAGGAATATCTGTGCATCGCGCGGGGACGTCCGGAGGCGGAGGAGGGGTCCTATCGGGACCTGCTGCTCCACGACAAGAGCCGGAACAAGAGCTTCGTGGTACAGCGGGCGCGGGGCGGCGTGAAGGAGGCCCTGCTGGACTACCGCCTGCTGGCGGAGCGGGACGGGCTGGCCCTGGTGCTGGTCCGGCTCCACACCGGGCGGACCCATCAGATCCGGGTGCAGTTCGCCAGCCGGGGGACGCCCCTGGTTGGCGATGGGAAATATGGCGGAGGCAGCGGCGGGATGGCGCTGTGGAGCTGGGCGCTGGCGTTCCGGCACCCGGGCGGTAAGATGATGGACTTCCGGGCGCTGCCGGAGGGAGGCGCGTGGGACGGGTTCGCCCCGGCGCTGTCGCGTTTGAAATGAGAAAGAAAGAGGGTACATTATGCCTGTCAATATCAGAGGAAGACATTTTTTGAAGCTGCTGGACTACTCTCCGGCGGAGATCCGGTATCTGCTGGATCTGGCCAAGGACTTTAAGGCCATGAAACGGGCCGGGACCCCTCACCGGTATCTGGAGGGGAAGAACATCGTGCTCCTGTTTGAGAAGACTTCCACCAGGACCCGCTGCTCCTTCGAGGTGGCGGGGTACGATCTGGGGATGGGGGTCACCTATCTGGACCCCGGGTCCTCCCAGATGGGGAAGAAGGAGTCCATCGCCGACACGGCACGGGTGCTGGGGCGGATGTATGACGGCATCGAGTACCGGGGGTTCAGCCAGGAGCTGGTGGAGGAGCTGGCGAAATATGCCGGGGTGCCGGTCTGGAACGGGCTGACGGATCAGTTCCACCCCACCCAGATGCTGGCTGATCTGCTGACCATCGAGGAGAAGTTCGGGACGCTGAAGGGACTGCGCTTCACCTACATGGGGGACGCCAGGAACAATATGGGCAACTCCCTGATGATTGCCTGCGCGAAAATGGGGCTCCACTTTACCGCCTGCGCGCCTAAGGAGCTCTTCCCCGCCCAGGAGCTGGTGGAGGCCGCCAAGGGCCTCGCGGCGGAGAGCGGCGGGTCCGTGACCCTGACGGAGGACGTGCAGGAGGGCACCCGGGAGGCCGACGTGATCTACACCGACATCTGGGTCTCCATGGGCGAGCCGGATTCGGTCTGGGAGGAGCGCATCCGGCTGCTGCGGCCCTATCAGGTCAACGCCGGAGTGATGGCAAACGCCAAGGAGTCCGCCATCTTTATGCACTGCCTGCCCTCCTTCCACGACACCAGGACCACCATCGGAGCGGAGATCGCGGAGAAGTTCGGCCTGCCGGAGATGGAGGTCACCGACGAGGTGTTCGAGTCCGCCCGGTCGGTGGTGTTCGACGAGGCGGAAAATCGGATGCACACCATCAAGGCCGTGATCTACGCCACGCTCTGCTGAATCGAGCGGGTATGACGCTTCACCCCCTGCGCGCCAATGAACGGCGGGCAGGGGGTGTCTGTTTTGCACAAAAAGAAACAGAAAACTTCCACACTTTCACCATGGCTTTCACAAAAAAAGCGGTTGTCTTTTTTTCTGAAAAATGGTAGTATGGCATCAGATGGAGAAAAGGCGGAGGGGCCCTCCGCCTGCTCTGGAAATTTGAGGAGGAATACATACATGAACGCCTATGTCGCCAGCGTGATCGAAAATGTAAAGCGGAAGCACGGCAGCGAGCCGGAATTTGTTCAGACCGTGGAGGAGGTGCTGACCTCCATCGCCCCGATGGTTGACAAGCATCCGGAGTACGAAAAGGTCGATCTGCTCAATCGGATGGTGGAACCGGAGCGGATGTTCACCTTCCGGGTGGTCTGGATGGACGACAACGGCAATTATCATACCAACACCGGCTACCGCTGCCAGTTCAACGGCGCCATCGGGCCCTACAAGGGCGGGCTGCGGTTCCAGAAAAACGTGTACCCCGGCATCATCAAGTTTTTGGGGTTCGAGCAGATCTTCAAGAACAGCCTCACCGGGCTGCCCATCGGCGGCGGCAAGGGCGGCAGCGACTTCGATCCCGCCGGGAAGAGCGAGGGGGAGATCATGCGCTTCTGCCAGAGCTTCATGACCGCCCTCTACCGGTACATCGGGCCGGACATCGATGTGCCCGCCGGGGACATGGGCGTGGGCGGCCGGGAGATCGGCTATCTGTACGGCCAGTACCGCCGCCTGAAGGGCGTGTTCGAAAACGGCGTGCTCACCGGCAAGGGCTTCTCCTACGGCGGCAGCCTGACCCGTCCCGAGGCCACCGGCTACGGCGCTATGTACTACCTCCAGGAGGTCCTCAAGCACGAGGGCGAGGACATCAAGGGCAAGACCATCGCCTGCGCCGGCTTCGGCAACGTGACCTGGGGCATCTGCAAGAAGGCGAACCATCTGGGCGCCAAGGTGGTGACCCTGTCCGGTCCCGACGGCTACATCTACGATCCCGAGGGCGTGTCTTCCTCCATGGAGAAGGTGGACTACCTGGTGGAGATGCGCAACTCCGGCCGCAACAAGGTCAAGGATTACGCAGACAAGTTCGGCGTGGAGTTCCACCCCGGCGAGAAGCCCTGGGGCGTCAAGGCCGACGTCATCATGCCCTCCGCCATGCAGAACGACGTGCATATGGAGCACGCCAAGCAGATCGTGGCCAACGGCGTGAAGTACTACATCGAGGTGGCCAACATGCCCACCACCAATGACGCGCTCTACTACCTCATGGAGCAGAAGAACATGATCGTGGCTCCCTCCAAGGCCGTCAACGCCGGCGGCGTGGCCGTCTCCGCTC
>OFGA01002677.1_pt1 | contig 10796 bp, 10 predicted proteins | sample 1521471 | NCBI WGS metagenome assembly OFGA01 (sample SAMEA3504086, study PRJEB24116) | mouse gut metagenome | biome: mouse gut; feature: mouse-associated habitat; material: faeces | place: Denmark | collected 2011
CATCCGGAAGATTTGATTTTGAATAAAGATTATATTTTTTCACCAGGCTGTCCCTCCCTGTTTTTCTCGTTCAATATCCCAATAACTGCCGCTAACAATGTCATACAGACAAATATGCAGGAAACTCCTGTCAGCGTCACTCCGATATGATCGGTAACCGCCGCTGCAATGACCGCTGACAATACGCTTCCCAGAAAATGTCCTATGTTTTCCGACAATGGCATATTACATACTGCGTTTGCCTCTGTAAGTTCTTTGATACAAAATACGCTTCCGCCGCCTGCACCCGTCAGCATCCATGCACATAGTCCTGCCCATATATTTTCTGTCAAAAAAGCCATTGACAATACGGCCATGAGAACGCCTAACAACAAATGGCATATAAAAAATATTCGTTTCGCGTCATACCGGGCGTTCTTTTTCAAAACCCATTCCGGCAGTAAATAAACCAGCCATGTCAGCACATACAAAAACACACTCATGTAAATATTTTTAGTCAGATAAATTACAGTTAACGGCATAATATATGTATAAATAAAATAATGCATCTGATGATAAACCATTACAAAAGAAATCGTTCGATTTTTTGTTCGTCTTTTTTGTACCATGCCGTCGTTGCCCGTGACAATCAGCACTGCTGCCAGAATACTAATGATGACCATAACTGCCGGTCCATAAAAAACCATCACCGGAGAAAACAAAAAACCCCCGATTCGAAATGTCCGCTTAATCCAGGTCGGGCAATTTTCCTTATGTTCTGCTCTTACAATCTGTATGCAAAGCGAAGTCAGCACAATCCCAAAAGCCTCCAGGAACAAATTCCGGAATACATACAAACCACACTGACGATTCCATTTACCATCCCAAGCCCGCGGGCCAGGGATGGCTGTAACCGTTCCGGAAGAAACAGCAGATTGCCAAGCTGATACATAGAAGCCATCAGTAATATATCCCATAATGGATAACCTTCGTTAAAATAACGTAATACCGTTCCCAATTCCAAAACTCCGGAAAGAAAGCTGAATAATAAAAACGTTGTCATATGCGAACCTCCTTATGTAAGCGATTTTCTCTGACTGAAATGCTCAGGCTGCCCCAAGCTCGCAGTGATGGCTGCAATTCAGCCAGTATAACGCTTCTTTTCCTGAAATAATATCCGTCAGCTGCTGTTCTCTCAGATTTCCAAGTCTGAATTTTGTATCAATAATTCCGGTGCAGGCATCTACTGCCCAAAAACATGCTGTCACATCTCCATTTGGCAAAATTCCGATCGATTTCTTTACGCATCTGCATTCCGCTGTATATTTTTTATGCCCTTCCATCGTATAATGAAAATCGATCTGCGATTTATGCACGGATAAATTTTCATCGTTCATTTCTGTAATATAACGAACTGCCCATAATTCCTCCTCTTTGGTAAGTTTTTCCTCCTGATATGCCGCTCCCCGTCCGGAAGGATAAAATTTCAGCAGGCTCCAGTTATCCACTTCATGACTGCAGATCCATCCATACATATCTCTCAGCATTTTTTCATTACAATTTGACCGCGCCAGCACCGTTTGTATTCCAGTTGTGATTCCATATTTTTTCAGGTAAGGAAGCGCTTTTGCCGCTGCAGAAGCATATCCTTTTGGCCGTAACGGATACTCGCAGTCCGGCACGGTGTCCATCGTCATCTCACATTCACTAACACATGCTGACAACTGTTTTGCGAGAGTGTCATCCACGCGATAGCCTGATGTGCTGATACCGATATTTTCCCGTCCCAGCAGACTGGCAGCATGTTCTATTACCTGTACATGATCCATATTTGTAAAAATCTCACCTCCCGAAAAATCGATTCTTACATCACGCATGCGGCGTACCTGTGCAATATTGTCGATCATTTGCAGCTTTTCCGACAGCAGAGGTTCATCACCACATACAGCCTTGTCTGAAGACGCACCCATACAGCAGATCGCACAATTCCACGGACACCTTTTTGTAATATCATAAACGATCGAAAGTTTTTTCTTCATAATGAATTCCTCCCTGTAATGTTTTTGTTAAGACTATTATAATGGGAGAATGCGTACAAATAAATCTACATAAACTATTTTTTATGTAATATGTTTTTCTATTTTAAAACGTAAATTAGGGAAATATTTTCATATTATACTTGATTTTTGTAATATATAATATTACAATAACTATATTACAGATGTCTGCAATGGCCATTTATAAAGTAAACGATTGCACCTATATACTGCTGTTTCAGATTTCAGGCAGATTATAATGTACATTTTAAATGAATGCATACACGTTTATTTTGCAATATCCATATATTATGTAGTTTTTTAATATCTATTTTTAAATAAATGAATACATATACATACTGTGATATTTAATGCCAGGTAGTTTTTTTAATATCTATTTTTAGATGTATACACGTTTATTCTGCAACATTCAGAGATCAGGCTGGTTGTAATTTACATTTTTAAATGAATGCACGTTTATTCTGCAATATTTAGATATAAGGCTGGTTGTAGTGTACATTTTTAAATGAATGCACGTTTATTCTGCAATATCCAGATGCCAGGTAGCTTTTGTAATATCTATTTTTAAATGAATACACGTTTATTCTGCAACATTCAGAGATCATGTAGTTTTTGTAATGTTTATATTTAAAATGAATACACGTATAATACAGCAATATCCAAACATAAGGAGGTTTTATGGGATTTACATGTCATTATCAGCAACGAATCGCATTATCCGCTCATGCTGCCCGGATTATAGAAGACGATAGTTTCTTATTTCAGTGTTATGATCAGAAGCATCAAAAACCAGGTTATCATAAATTTATCAACAAAATATTCTGTAACAGCTTTGACACTGCCGAAGCCAGTATCCATCTGCGTACTGCAGAAAAAAGAGACGAGCTTTGCATTTTACAGAATTCTGACCGTACAAAATCTGTATCATCCTTTATCGATCGAATCATTCAGAGTGAAACAACAAAATTAGAAAGCAAAATTGACCGTCTGCTTTCTGAGGATAAATATGTTAATATCGTGATCAGTCTGAATAAAACAACTTTAAACATCCTTGAATCATCAGAAGAAGATTCTTTTTATAAAGACCGTGCCTCCTTGTACATACGAGCCGTCCTGGAAGAGTATGCGCAGCTCGATTCCATGAAACGTAAAATGATTTATTACCGTGAAACAATTGAAAGACTGCAAAAGCATATAGAAAAACATGATATGATAGAAATCAGCTATTACGATAATACGAAAAAATATAAAATGATACCTGTACAGATTGAACCTGATATCTATCGGACACATTTATATCTTGCCGGCGTTACCGCTCAGGAACATTCAAAATTCCCATATGTTTCCGGCAGAATCGATCGGATTGCATCCATCCAGTATATTCGTACAGGAAAAGTTGCGGATGCGTCACGCTCTGCATTAAAAAAAATAATTGAAAAAAATGGCGTTCAATATTTGAAAAGCAGTCACACTGAGATACGTATCCAGTTAAGTCCGGAAGGCGTGAAAAAATATAATCAGCTGACTTTCCAAAGACCTGCGTATACCCATATCGAAGATCCTGAAAAAAACATTTATCTATTTGATATTACGCCATATCAGGCAATGGTTTATTTTTTTAAGTTTGGATCAGATGCTATAGTGCTGGAGCCTGAACATTTGCGAAATCGTTTTTGCAACATGTACCGGGCAGCCTTCGAAAAGTATCAATAAACTGTATCAACAGATAAGCATGCAAGGCGGTGTCTTCCCTGCGGTAGTGGTCTGAATATTGTTGTTCTGTTCCTCCTTTACTGATTATGCTAACTGCATAACCTCGGCTTCAAGTTCTCTCAATTCATTGAAAGACAGTGACGGAACACATTCCGCAATATCTTCAATTCGGGCCTTGGCATTTTCACTTTCCTGCTTTTGTAATAGTTTTGGCTTATGCGCTGAAAATATTCGTGATAGCTCTGCGCCAGATACAGCAGAATCCTCACCAGAATATTCATTGTCCAGACAGCCTGTGCTTCTTTGAGAATCATACGTTTATTATTGACAATAAAGCCTAAGTCGTTATACAGATTGTCATTCAGCACATTTTCTATCGTTACATCAGTCAGGGAAGACACTGTTTTTAGCGGTACGTTTTGCCATGACTTCCGGTGTCTGTTTTGGTTCGTCCTGCACCTTATCACCCCGTTTTCTAAAAATCCATGCCTATGGAAATGCCAGCGTTCCATTAAGATACCGCAGGATATGTGATACGGCCTGCTTCTGTTGCATTTCATTTATACAAAAAAACACCTTCCAATTATGTATGGACTTGCAGATAAACATTTATACTTGCAGAAACACCAGACACTGGTTATAATAAAGAGAATTACTACCAAAATAAACGCTGATCATCGGAGAACTCAAATGAAATACGCTCTAATCTATTACAAAAACACAACAAACATCGGCGATGATATTTTAACCTACGCCGCAAAGCAGTTCCTGCCACAGGTCGATTATTACATCGACCGCGAAGAGACGGATCTGTTTCTGCCGGAAACGAAAGAATATACCGCCGCCATTTTAAATGGATGGTATCTGCATTACAGTTACGCTTTTCCGCCGTCCCCTTATATCATCCCTCTGTTCATCGGAACGCACTTTAACAGCGATCAGATGATCTTCGGAGATTACTCTTATTTAGATCAGAATGTTACAGATTACCTGAGACAAATAGAAGGCGGCATCGGATGCAGAGATAAACAGACCATGGATGTACTGGGCCAGAAAGGAATCGAAAATTATTTCTCAGGATGTCTGACTTTAACCTTAAAACCATTTTCGGACATACAAGGTAACGGAAGTATTGTTTTGACAGATGTTTCTGATGAAATTAAAAACTACATTACAAAACGATTACCTGACAAACAGATCATCTGTAAAACACACCGTCTTTCCGATCAGGAAATCGGAACAGACTGGGCACATCGGGAAACGAGAGTCGAAGATTATTTAAAATGCTATCAAAAGGCCTCTCTTGTCATTACATCCAGATTACATTGCGCATTGCCTTCCATAGCGCTCGGCGCTCCCGTCATCCTGATTGGCAAATACGACGCAGACTATTACGACAGATTTGAAAGCTATGCACAATACTGCAGCTGCTTCAGTGAAGAAGATCTGTTAGCAGGAAAAGCCGATGCCGTCATTCATAACCCGCCAAAAAATGCCGATATACGTACGCTGACAGAACAAATGACAAAAAACTGCCGGCAGTTTATTGATTCTTTTACAGACAGGGAAATGGATACTTCCGCACTACCGGAGCTTTCCCAATATAAAGAACTCTATATTGAACGAACCGGACATATGCGCAGAGCCATTCATAAATTGCTGGACATTCGTTATGCTCTGGAAATACAGCATCAGCAGGATGTGGAAACCATGGAACATGTACTGAATGTAGCAAGACAGGCTTTAAATTCCTAATTTTAAATAGTTATACTCTGGTCAGGAGAACACAGCGACATGAGAAATAAAGTAAAAGAAAACGATCTCTATATATATTTCGAACTCATCGAACAACTGGAACCGGAATCTGTTCTGGACGCAGGCCTTTTCTTAAAGCGGGCCGGATGTGTCTGCCGAAAAGCCATGAATCGGGAAATTCCGGAACAGGTACGACTGGACGGTATCGATCTTTGCTGCGACACAAATTTTTCAGCGACACAGAATATCTATCATAATATCCTGGATGTCCGGACATTTTTAACACGTACGTCCACGCAGCATTACGACTGTTCCATACTGACCGGCATAGAACATTTGCATCTGCACCCATTCGCTTCTTCCTTGTTTCAGAAAATACAAACATGCAGCAGATACGCGCTAACCAGCTGCTGTTTTGAAGCATGGCCCAGAGCGCAATACAAAGTCATCGATCTGAATGTTGAAAACGATCGCTATTATTTATTTGATTTTGGAGAATAAACGATGAATACACAAATCTATGTAATGACGCATAAAAAGATCGCTGACATTCCGAACGAAATCTATACCCCTCTCCATGTCGGAAAAGAAGGAAAAGAATCTCTTGGATATATCGGAGACGATACAGGAGATCAGATCTCTGACAAAAATGACAGCTATTGTGAACTGACCGGAATGTACTGGCTATGGAAAAACCTGGACTGTGACATTATTGGAATCTGTCACTACCGCCGCTATTTTACAAAAGAAGAACAGCTTTTGGACAAATCCTATATCGAACAAACCATCCGCAGCTATCCGATCATCATTCCAAACAGCAGCTGCGCAAACAATCAGACCGTCCTTGAACAGTACAAAAACATGCATCACAGCGCCAAAGATCTGTATATTTGTCGGGATATCCTGGCAGAAAAATATCCGGAATATCTGGCAGCTTTTGACTACTGTATGCAGACCATTCTGATTTCTGCAGGGAATATGTGGATTACGAAAAAGAGTATTTATGACAGGTATTGCCGCTGGCTGTTTTCGATTCTTTTTGAAGCAGAAAAAAGAATCGATACGACAGCATATGACGATTATCAGAAACGTGTCATGGGATTCTTATCAGAGCGATTGTTTCGTGTCTGGCTGCTGATGCAGCCGGAAAAAATTACAGAAGAGAATGTAAAGCTGATCGACCCGTCTGATTTTCATAATGCGCAGAGAAAAACCGACTTATATTTTCAGTGTGCCCGATTAAAAATCCTGCCAGTGCTGCAGCTATACTTATCTGGCAGTATCAACGGATCTCTGGCACAGCCTCTGGAATGTACGGATGATTTTGACGGAAAAATACCGGTCTGGGTATGCTGGTGGCAGGGCGTCTCTGACATGCCAGATCTGATACGTTTTTGTATCTCAAGTCTGAAGCAGAATCTTCCGCAGGAAAAAACCACGCTGCGCTTAATTACACTGGAAAACTGCATGGAATACGTTACTTTTACCGAAACGATTATTCGTAAATTTAACGAAGGAAAAATTACGCTTACGCACCTTTCAGATATTTTACGTGCCGAATTGCTCTATCGCTACGGCGGAATGTGGATCGATGCCACGTATTTCGTATCTTCACCTGTTCCTGATCAGATTTTTGAACAGACAACTATTTATACTTTAAAATTTGATACGCCGGTCTGGAGCTCTGATATTACGCAGGGCAGATGGTCCGGCAACCTCTGGTGTACCAGAAAAGGACACCGGCTCTTTCAGTTTTTAATGGAATGCTTTTGGTACTATTGGGAAATGGAAGATGAACTGATCGATTACTATCTGATCGATGATATTATTGCAGTCGCTGTCGAAAATCTGACCGATGTGAAAAATGAACTGGACCTTTGCGCATGCTCCAGTAAAAAAGTATTTCAACTTCATAAATCTTTGAACCAGAAATATACAAAAGAACGCGCCGGCCAGCTGACAAAAGATTCTGTATTTTATAAATTAAACAGACATACGGATTATCATAAAGAAAATATTGCCGGTGAACAGACGATGTACGGATATCTTTATCATCAATATGAAACAACCTGTCACAATGCAAATACTATTATGAAGGAAACGCTATGAATACAAACTATCATATCTTATATTATTCCTGGGACGAATACACCTATGAAGACTGCATCGAATGCATGCGTCAGCTTGGCTATACGGTTGACGTCATAACCGGCAGTATGAAGGATTACGGTGTAGATGAACAGTTTTTCAGCAAAATCAAAAACTGTTGTCTGACGCGTCACTATGACTTTATTTTTAGCTTTAATTATTTTCCTTTACTATCCAGAGCTGCCGACGACTGTCAGATCCGGTATATTTCATGGGTATTTGATTCTCCGCATCTGACGCTGGATTCTGTCACCCTGCCAAATACGTGCAACGCGGTATTTTTATTCGATCATTATTTATATCAGAAATATCGTGAAAAAGGAATTACTACCGTACACCATATGCCGCTTGCATATAACCGAAAACGCATTGAAAATAAAATTAACGATATTGTCCCGCATTATAACCACGAGATCACATTTCTGGGCAAATTATACGACGATGAATTTGATTTCTTCGAACAGATTCATTATCTTCCGCCAAAACTGGAAGGATATATTCAGGCAATCATCGATGCCCAGCAGTTTATTTATGGACTGGACTTTTGTGATTTGTTATTTGACCATGAAAAATGTATGGAAATGGCTGCACACGTTCAGATCGATCTTGGAGACCAGTTTTTTGATCATCGGGATGAAATTTTTCGAAATATGATTCGCAAAAAAATTACGGTAATGGAACGCAGGCAGATTTTAGACATGATCGGACAAACATATGCCGTAGACTTATATTCTACAAAAGCTCCGAAACATTTACCAGTAAATTATCAGGGATATGCCGACTATATCAGTCAGATGCCGGAAATTTTCTACACGAGCAAAATTAATTTAAATATGACGCTTCGTTCCATAATAACCGGAATTCCGCTGCGTATCATCGATATTCTGGGTTCTCACGGGTTTTTGCTCACAAATTATCAGGCGGAGCTGACCGAATACTTTACCAACGGAAAAGATCTTGTATGGTATGAAAGCAGGGAAGATCTGATGGATAAGATTGCATATTACCTTGACCATGACAATGAACGAGAGCAGATCGCCATCCACGGCAATGAAAAAGTACAAAAATATTTTTCTTATACAGAACTATTACCAAAATTAATTCATAGCGCGCTGCATACCTGACGAAAGGAGGATGACCTTAACAATGAACTATCTGACTGTCGATATCTACGACCAGTTTCAATGTATTGCAGACAAATGCCCCAATACCTGTTGTACCAACTGGACAATTCTTATGGACGACGCAACCTGTCAAAAAATGATCGAACATGAAAACGAGCTGGAAATACGGGCAAAAGACTGGCTCGTAAAAGAAAACGGTGTGATTTCTGTAAAGAACAAAAACAACAGATGTCCCATGTTAACAGAGAACCATCTCTGTAAAGTCGTACTCCGTCTGGGTCCGCAGTATTTATGTGACACCTGCCGGACGTATCCGCGTATGAGCAGACAATATGGCAGCTTTATGGAAGAATATCTGCTTATGTCCTGCCCTGAAGTGATTCATATGCTTATGCAAAAAGAAACCGTTGATATTCTGCTTACAAATGATCACCTTGCTGAAGGAGATCCTTGTTTCACGGATCTATATTTATTTGAAGCAAATGTACGGACACATATCTTTCAGATTCTTAAATATAAGCAATCTATTTCACTAAGCGCCAGGCTATTTCTTGCGTTTACTGTGTTGAATGAAGCGGTACAGATGTATCAGAATGGATGTCCTGACAGCGGCGTCTTTGAAAAAAATTGTTCCAGTATCCAGATGCTGCCCTATATCGAAAAGCAGTTGTCTTTCATTCTTAATGATGTACAACGTTTTGATATTATAAAACAGGCTTTACATATATTTTACAACGATTTTACGGCAGTTGCAACCTATTTTCATTTTTTTGACCTAAATTTTTCATAAAAACGACCGATATTCGTCAATATGACGGAATCTTATCGTTCCATTTTTGTAAAATATTTCTGATACGCCCATTGTGCAAGACAGCCGGACGCAATTCCCGTAAACACGCCTGCCAGCACATCGCTTGGATAGTGCACGCCTACATACAGCCTTGACAACCCAATCAAAACCGCCAGCACAAGCGCCGCCAGTCCCGCTTTTTTCGGCAGTCTTTTATACAGCACATATGCCGAGGCAAAAGAACTCCCCGTATGACCGGAAGGAAAGGAAAAATCGGCCGGCCTTGCGACAAGCGGCAGAAGCGCCTGATATGCGTCAAACGGCCGCATCCGGGCAACCAGATTTTTCAGCAGCAGATTATTTATCAGTAACGAGGCAAACAGCGCCAGAAAACTGATAAATCCCGCTTTGCGTGTCTTTTTGGAAACAAGCAGCAAAGCGGACAGCAAGATCCAGAAAATTCCCGCGTTGCCAAGACTCGTAATAAAAATAACGACCGGCGTCAGCCATGGCGTACGGATATGCTCCTGTATGTATAGTAAAATGCCGATATCTGTATTCGCTAATAATTCGATCATCTGATTCACTCCCTGAACTGTTTTATTATCTGAGTTTCGTTATCTGAGTTTCATTTATTATTATACTCTGCGGAAGACACGAAGTAAATATCCGAAACAAACATCCTGATATTGCAAATTTTCCATATGCTGATATAATAGAAGTACTAAACGCAATTCCAGGAGGTTTACCATGAGATACAAAGTATTATTAGTCGGCAACAATAAAGCAACTATTGAAGATATGTTCCTCCATGCAAACAACATTTTGGAATGCCAGAGCACTTCCAGTCGTTTTGACGATATTGTGTGTCATCTGAAATATTTTCAGCCGCACGTACTCGTCTACTGCATGCATAATGAAACCCGCGAAATAATGTCGCAGCTGGTTACGATCAAACATACAAAGCTGGAACGAAAAACGCCGTTTTTCCTTGTCGCAACACAGGAAGACAGTGACGAGATGCGCAGATTGTCCGCAGATTTTGCTGATGTCAGTCTGATAAAGCCAATCACCGCACTGCAGATTGCGGATAAGATTACCGAATACATAAAACGCAATCTTTCTATCCGGGAGGAAGAGCCAAAGCCTGCAGAACCAGTGCTGTCTGCAGAACATCAAAAGACGCAGGAGCTGCTCGACGATATCGATTCTCTGTTTGGAGCCGCGCCT
>OFGA01002678.1_pt1 | contig 10793 bp, 13 predicted proteins | sample 1521471 | NCBI WGS metagenome assembly OFGA01 (sample SAMEA3504086, study PRJEB24116) | mouse gut metagenome | biome: mouse gut; feature: mouse-associated habitat; material: faeces | place: Denmark | collected 2011
CGCAATGGCCCGCTGCGCTTCATCCTGCCCGCCTGCGGGGGGAGCGGGGGGCGGCGTGGTGCCGGGCTGAGGGGCAGGGGTGCCGCCGCCGAGGCTCCGCTGCTGTTCGTCTTCCTGTGCGATTTCCGCGTCCAGCGCCTCAATGTCCCGCTGGAGGGCGTCAAACTCCGCCCGCTCCTCTGCGGTCAGGTCCCGGTTGGCGGCCTTTGCGGCGTCCAAAAGGGCCTTCTGACGCAGGGCCTTCTGCTTGCGCTGCTGTTTCTTGTCCATGGTCTTTTTAACCTCCTGTTATGGCGTTCATGTTGGCTTGAAGTTGGCGGGCGTAAAACTCAATGGACGGGGGCTTGATATATTCGATTTCCCGCCCAACGCCCACGGTGCTGTCTGCCGGGACGCTGACAATGCTGATTTCGTAAGGCCACCATTTCCTTACGATTTCGGCGGGGCCGGTGAAGCGCCCGTCCGCTGTGGTTTTACCCGCCAGGACTTCCTCGATTGAATCAATGCGGTATCCGATGGAAACGCCTTTAAGGGTCCCCGACCGCACTTTCTGGAAAATGGTTTCCGCCTCTGCGTCCGTGTCGAATTCAACGATGGCGCAACCGCGGCCATTTTCCACCCATGCCTTATTGACCTTGCCGATAACGGCGTCCCGGTTGTGATTGAAAAGCAAGACGCCGATTTCATTAAGCCGGGTAAGGTCCACGGCCCCCTCCGAATGGTCGAGGATTTCATTTCCCCAAATCCTTTCATAGGGTTCTTCACTGGAAAAGGAAAGGGTAAATTTCCTTTCGTTTCCCTCCCCCTCCATTGCCCGGATGGTGGCCGACGTCATTTCCCGCTGTTGGGTGTTAGGCATTTTCCCCACCGGCTGCGGAAGTCCCCGGCTTCTTATCAGCGTCAGCGGCGTCGCCCGCAGGAGGTCCTCCGTCTTTCCCATCGCCGCCCCCATTTTGAGGGCCAGGTGGGTTACTGGCATTTCCGCCTCCATTTCCAGGCGTGTCCCCCAGCTGGACTGTTGTTTCCTTAGCTCCAAGAATCACACCCCCTAAATCAATCCCGTGTTTTTCAATGGCGTACTTCAAGACCTCCGCGATGTCATCAACCTGCGCCTTCCAATCGCTCCCGTTTTCGGCGGCGACCTGCTTAAAGGTCTTTTGCCCGGTCTGCAGGGCTGTCTTTGTGGCGGTACTTTCCTTGACGGGGTCAATCCAGGGCTTAGGCTTTTTCACCCAGCGATGCTCGAAGTATTCTTCTTTCTTATCCCAAAATCCGGGGGCCGTTACCTTACCGGCCAGGACGGCGGAAATGACGAAGGTTTCAAAAATTTCGTCCATTACCTCCATAAGAAGTTCTTCTTCATCCGCATAGGTGAGGCTGTCCTCAATAAGGCCCTGCCTGGTGCTGGAGTAGTTGCTTTCGGACATATCGCGGGCGGTGGCCTCATAGCTGATGCCCTGGCCGGATGCAATAAGGCGCTGCTGCAGCTTGACGAATTGGGCGGCGTCCGTGGCTTGGCCCTGGGGGGTGATGGTTTCCAGGCTGTCACCGGCGTTCATTTCCAGCATCATGCCGGGGGATAGGGTCTTCCCGGCGTAGGTCTGCCGGGGGCCGTCCGGGACCGCTGTAGCGCCCCGCCCGAGGGTGCCGGTGGTGGGAAGGTCCTTTTTGATGGCGATGCCGAAACAGGCTTCAATCCGCTGCTTAACGGCGACCGCCGTCATAAATTCGTTTAGGTCCCGAATGCGGGTTATTGTCTGGCTCATATCCGACATTTCCCGCAACTGCGAGGGCCGGTGCTTGCTGTAGTAGAAGATGACGTCCTGTGCATCAATGTAAACCGGGGAAATGGATGTAAGGCCGTCAAGGTCCCATTGCTTCAGCCAATAGCCGACCGGGCGGTTGTATTGATCGTATTCGATGCCGCCGACCACCCGGTTCGCTTTCCCGTGGGCTAATACCTGGCTTCCGTCCAATTCGTCAACCTCGAACATTTGGAGCTTGAAGGGAAGGACGCCGCCCTCGGTAAACCGCTTTACGAACAGGACGCCGCCGTCAACCTTTTTCCGGCGCACCGCCATTCGGAGCATTTGGTTAAAGCTCTGTGTCCCGGTAACATCGCAATTTTGCTTTCGGCACCAGGTTTTCCATAGCTTTTCTATCTCTTGCGCCGTTTTCTGCCTCTTTGCGGTGGACTGAAGGACGTATCCGCTGCCTATGGTGTTCCGCATAAAGGCCCCTATGACGGAGTTCATTATGTCGCTGTTGCGCTCTAGGTCCCTGGCCCTGGCCCGGACGCGGTCCCTGCTGTAGCGGTCGGTGTATTCTGCTGATTGGTTGGTTACTACCCAGCCGGAGTTGATGCGGGAAAAATCCCCGGCGTCATAGTGCCTTAATTCGTCAAGATACATTCGCCAGGCTTGCCGCCTGGCCCCCCATTCGGGGCTTACCCATCCGATGAAGTTATCCAAAAATCCCATTGCGCTTTACCTCCCGTCAAAAAAGGCGACGTAGGTATCCGAAAACAAGGAGCTTTCCCCTTCTGCCGCAATTTGGGCGTTGAGGTCGTTCCGGGTTTTCAAAAGGAGGGAAAGGTCAGCGCGGGTCAAATTTCGGGAGCCGATTTTTACCGATTGCCCGCCGACCAGGATGCGCTGGATAGCGTTGTCAACCTCCACCAGGAGGGTCTTTGCCGTATATCTGCTTTCTGCCATTGAGGCGGCGCTCCTTTCTTCTTAAATCCACGTTCCCTCTGTCTTAATCCAGCTATTCCCTTCCGCCTGTGCGGGGTCCGGGGCTGGCGGCTCCGTCCGGGGCTGGACCGTTTCCTGCTGGTCTTCAAGGTGCATAGTCCGAGCGCCCAGGGCCTCGGCGGCGGCCATTGCGTAGACCTCGCAATCCAGGTAATGGTTATCTGTGTGGGATGCTTTGGGCTTCCATTCCTGGACGGTTCGCCCGCTGGCCTTTTTGACGTTGACCTTATGCTCTGCCGTTACCTGTTCGGCGTAGGTCCTATCACAGCCCTGATATACCATCCAGCTCCCCTTGCCATTTTCCCGGCGCATTCTTCCGGCGATGGCGTCTTTACATTTCCCGCCGTCGACCAGGATTAGCTGCATACCATAGGCCCGGCTGTCCGTTTTGGCTACCCGGCTTATTTTGGTGTAGAAGTCCAGGGGGTGGCTGGAGCCTTTGCAGGGCAGCGCCCATTCCGAATTGATGGCGCAAAAATCATAAACGACGTCCGTATTGTCGCCGCTGTCGATAAGCGCAAGGGATACGACCATCGGCGGCCCGTTGTCCTCCCTGGTAAATTGGAGGTTCATAATCCGCTCAATTTCCGGGAAGCTGAACGCCTGCCCGTGGGCTATGTTCTGTGATGTGAGGAAATTGCCCCAGGCCCGGATTGTCCAATACAAGCAATTTTCTTGAACGTCAACGCCCCCCGTCAGGAGCTTGGCCCATGTGGGGACGATCATTTCCGGCAGGTCCGTTTGCCGGTCCAGGACCAGGTCTGCGCTTGTCTTTAATTTGGTATCCTCCCACGGTTCCGCAAGCCAGGAGTTTGTGAAGTTCTGGAAAAGGTCCGGGTCATCCTTGCTCATAAGGAATTCTTTGGCGATTTCCGAAAAGCGGACGAAGGGGGAGTAAAACGTATTCATCCAAAAGCCGACCTTGCGGGCGTACTTTGTATTTTCCTGGACGGTCCGCCATTCGCCATAGCGCAGCATTTGCGGCTTGTGTTGGTCCGTGATGATGGCGGCGCATTCCGGGCAAACATAGACCGCAAATTCCGCCCGGTCTGCGTAGCTCATGGTTTCATCTTTCGGGAGGCTGATGTCCGCCCACTTTAGCTCTATATATTTGCCGCAATGGGGGCATGGGACAAAGTAGTGCTTGATGATGTCGCAGCCCTCCAGGGCCTTCCATATGTGGCCGGTCCGCAGGGTGGGGGTGCTTGTCATAAAGATTTTTCGATTGTGAAAGGTCTTTGTCCGCTCCCTGGCCAGCGATATGGGGTCCGCCTCTTTCTTGCTTGCGCCGGGGTATTTGTCCACCTCATCAAGGAAAAGGAAGCGGATAGCCTTACTTGCAAGGTTCGCCGGGGAATTGGAGCCGGTCAGGCTCAAATACATACCGTCAAACTGCAATTCGGATTGTGTACTTTCGTTTTCGTGGTATCGCTCCAGAATGGTGGGCGATGCCATAATCATAGGAAGGATGCGGTTTTTATAAATGCTGTCTGCCAGAATATCCGAAGGATAGACGGCAAGGGTGGGGGACGGGTCCTGCTGGATGATGTAGCCGAGGATGTTCATAATGACCTCGGTGCCACCTACCTGGGATGGCTTGCAAAAAACGATTTCTTCTGTTTCGTAGTTTAGAAGTTCGTCCATGATCGCCACAAGGTAGGGGGTCTTTTCGTTCCTCCATGGGCCGGGTAGGGCGGCAGCCTTGGAGTCCAAAACGCGGTAGCGCTCCGCCCATTGGGAAACGGTCAAATCTTCCGGGGGCATTAGGCTCCGCAGCGCCGTTTGCTGGTATGGCGTGACCTGGTATTTTCGGATGCGGACGGATTTCGTCCGTTTGCTCATTTCCCGGCCTCAATTACGCCTGCGACAACAAAGGACTGGAGTAGCTTTGTAATTTCGGCCTGCAGTTCCTTTTCGATGCGCCGGGCCTCCAACGGCTCAATATAACCGCTGACCTCGCTTGCCATTCGGCTAGGGAGGGAGGTTGCGAATTTCTTGAACGCAACGAAAAAGCGCTCATAGTCAAGGGTGACTTCCTCGACCGCGATATACTTCCCCGCCGCTATGTCTGTTTTGAGGCGGTGAAGTTCGCCTTGCGATTCCTTCAAGGCAATATCGGCCTTCATTTTCTGCTCCCGCAGTTCAAGCTCCTTTTCGGAGCGGTTCTTGCCATAGGCTTTATCCGAAAGATATTTGACGTAGCTCTGGATGGTGGGGACCAGGTCATACCTCCGACCGTCCGGGGTGTCTGTGGTAGGGAGGACACCTTCTTGCGTCAACTGCTGGATGCGGCGGACGGTCACGCCGAAAAGCTGTGCTATAACCTCTACCCGGTAATATCCGCTGCCGGTCATCTTCCCGCCGTTATCCATTGTGGATTAACTCCTTTCCGGGGGCGGGTCCCTTGTGTACGGCTCCGCCCCATAGTTTTTGTTGAAGGGGATAATCTCCGAAAAGAGCTTGATATATGCCCCTACAAGGTCCCGGTCAACGGTGACCACCGTGTTTTCGCTCCGGGGGTTGGTGTTTACGTTGGCGCTGCTCTCAATCAGGCAATCGAAGCGGTCACCCTCTATCGCCATAACCTTTGAATGGTTGCGAAAGATGACCAGCCGTCCGCCGCATTCCTCTATGAATTCAAGGACGGCGGCGTAGACGTCCGGGTAGCTGCCCTTGAAGATTTCTCCCATGAAAAAATCTACCCGGTCAATAAGGCCCTTGCTGTGCCATTTGCGGAGGTCCTTAACGTCTTCCCCGGCCATGCACCAGGTAGATATGGCGGCGTATTTTATATGCTGCTGCCGCAGGACCATCTTGAAAAATGAAAATCTGTCAACATCCCCGAAAGAGAAACAATGATAGCAGTCGCCCTCCTGGAAGTGCCAGTTGATAGCTTCTTCAAGGGCCTTTTCGGATGCGGCCTTCCGCCATAACTGCCGAGCGCCCATGCGGTGGGACACCTTTATGCCACCCTGCTCCGGGGCCGGGCCTGGTGCCGGTGTGGGCGCTTCCGGCTCCTGGATACCGAGGGCCGCTCCGAGGTCAAAGCCTTCCAGGCTCAGGCCGTCAAGATCGCTCATAGCCGGACCGCCTTCTTCCCTGTGAATTCCTCCCACCTCTGGATGATGACGTCGCAGTTGCGTTCGTCCATTTCCATCATAAAGGCGGTACGGCCTAGCTGCTCGGCGGCCAGGAGGGTGGTGCCGCTCCCTCCGAAAAAGTCCCCTACGGTCCAGCCGGGCTTGCTGGAATTGTTCATCAAGCGGCCAATCAGGGGGATGGGCTTCATGGTGGGGTGTTGGTTGCTCTTTTGGGGCTTTGGCTCGAAGTGTACGGTGGTAAGGTCCTTGTATTGCCGGATATAGTTTTCGATGAAGGCCAAAAGCTCCCGTTTCCCCATACCCTTTAGGTCCTGTTCTTCCTCCAGGAGGACGGTGTCCTGGGAGCGGTCCCGAATGAAGTAATGGGCGGCCCCCTCTTTCCATCCGTACAAAATAGGCTCATGCCGCCACTGATAGTCGTTATGGCCCAGGACGAAGTTGTTCTTTTCCCATATCAGGCATTGCGCTAATTTAAGACCGGCTTCCGCGTATGCCTGCCGGAAGTAAAGGCCGTTGATGTCTGCATGAAAAACATAGATACCGGCCCCCGGCCTCATTGCATAGTTCATGTTGCGGAAGGCGGTAAGGAGGAAACAATAGAAGGTATCCAGGCCCATTTTGTCATTCTCGACCTTGCTGCTCTTTCGGGTCTGATTCCGCTTGTAGGATTTTTCAAGGCTCTTGTCCTTTGCTTCATAGTCCACGTTATAGGGCGGGTCCGTGATAACGAGGTCCAAAAGCTCCCCGGCAAGTAGGGCTTCAACGTCCCCTTCAAGGGTGGCGTCCCCGCACATAAGCCGATGGTTGCCCAGCTTCCATATATCGCCCCGAACGGTGACCGGCTCTGTGATCGCTTCCTTTGCGGCGTCCGGGTCGAAGTCATCATCTTGCGCTTCCGGGGGTATATCCAACTGTTTGATGATGTCTTCCAGTTCGTCCTGCTTAAAGCCGGTGACGGTGAAGTCGTAGCCTTCAAGGTCAAGGTCGACCAGGAGGGTCTTTAGCTTTTCAAGGTCCCATTGGCCGGTTATCTTGTTCAGCGCAATGTTGGCCTGCTTCTCTTTGCCCTTGTCCCGGATGTCCAGGACCACAACTTCCGCTTCCGTGATACCCATATCCATCATTACGGTGCGGCGCTGATGCCCCTTGATGATGGTGCCGTCGTAGTTGATGACTATGGGGTCGCAATAGCCCAGGGTCCCAATGCTTTCCTTGATTTGCTGGTATTCCGGGTCGGACGGCTGCAGGGCCTTCCGGGGGTTGTATTCTGCCGGACGAAGGTCTTCTAAACGCCTGATTTCCAGCTTCATATGGTCCCTTTTCGCCTCCATTCTCGAAAAATCCCGGCCTGCGTAACGAAACGCCTAAAAAAATTTTGTTTTTTTCGGGGCAAAAATCGGGCCTTCCAACGCCCCGCGCCCCAGGGGGTGGCCTCAGTAGTACCTACGGCCTCGCGGGGCGGGGTATGGCTCAAAGACCGCCGCCTGGCCTGCCTTGATGCCGTGGCCCTTGTTACGCTCTCTTGTTGTGCGTGGTGCTGTAACCTTCTTTGCCTTGAAGATATGTAGCTATGCCAATAGGGTAACATAGATGAAAGTCCTTTAGAGTCCTGATTTTTATAGCCTCTGTAAGCCCCACAAATGGCCCACAAAAGCCTTGCAATATCAGGGGTGTAAACGTATTACCCTTGATGCAAATAGGGGTCTTTTTTCCAAAAGAAAAAACCGGGCATGATAGCCCGGTCCCTATGCTGGGATACTCCTAAAAATGGCCTACGCACACGGGGCCTTATATGCGGCCCTGTGTATGCCGCCCTATATATCCGGCCCCCCCTTATAGGGGTGCTTGTTTTTCATGCTCTAAATTAGGGGTTCATGGACCGGGGCCTTTTCTGGATGCCGGAAATAGGGGGCATTATTTCCGAGGGGCCGCTGAAAATTCCGAAAGGGTGCCAGCTTTTTATAGCCCCGGTCCCTGTTTTTCCCGCCCTTAGTATCCATCTTTTTCGGCCCTCTGTATTTTGGCCTCAAAAATGGCAAGGCTTTTTTGCACCTTCTTATATCTCAAAAGGCGCTGCAGGCCCTTCTCATAGTACATAAAGCAAGGCGACCTTGAAAGATGGACCTGCTTCATTATCTCATTCCAGGGCTTGCAGTCGATGTGCCGCAGCTCCATGATTGCCCGCTCCGTAGAATCGGCGGGCAAAAAATCAAGCATTTTCATAACGTCCAAAATGGCCGTTGCCTCAATCTCGACCTGCCTGTTTATTCGTTCCTCAATTTCTGAAAGTTTGGCCGCCAGGTCCGTGGATGCCCCAGGACCGAGGCACCGCCCCCCTTGCCGGGGGGCGGCTCCGGGGGGCTGCTGGAGGGGTCCTCGAAGCTCCCGTTGGATTTCCTCCAGCCTGTCCCTATAAATCCGCTGTTTTTCCTTTGCCATGAAATATTGTGATAAGTAGCGCTTGAGAATGACCTTTTGGGGGTCCGCCTGGGCGCTGTTCGTCACCCTCATATCGCCGGTTTCCCTTCATTGGCTGTTACTGCTCTTTGTGGGGGAGAAGGATGTAAGCCTTGCCGCCCAAAATCGTGACCTTGTAAAATTCGCGGTCTTTGTTGTCCCAATCCCTGACCGGCAGGTTCCGGCGCTTTAATTCCGCCGCCGCCGAGTTGATCGTGGTGATAAGTTCCGGGATGCTCATTCCCCCCATAGAAAACTTGTTTTTCATCGCCTGGCGGTTTCCCCGCTGTCCCCGCCCAGCCGGGTGTATTTGATGGCGTGGGCGTTAATGAGCTTGTGCATAGCCTCATAGGGCGTTTTGGCGGCGGTGTCCCCCTCGCTGTACCAAACAAAAGCGCCGGTAGGGGTCAGACTCTTAATTTTGCCGATTTCGTAGCTGTCCCCGTTCTTGTAAATAATCAGTTCGCCCTCTTTGTATTCGTCCACCGTTTCAGCCTCCTTCTAAATTTGTTCTGGTAAACCGCAAATTTCCGACGCCACTCCGCCTGTTCCTCTGGCGTCATTTTCTCCCAGTTTGGGAAAAATGCCTTTACATCAAGCTGTAAAATGATAGGCCCCTCCACCGCTATGCCCCCTCAATAATCCGCTGAACGTCCGCAGGGAAGGATACAACGGCCACCTTGCCCCCGGCCTTCTTTATTTCGCTGATGGTTTCTTCCTGGAGCCTGGATAGTCTGCCGACCTCTGGCCGCTTTACTTCAAAGCCGTAAAATTGGCCGTCCAGTATCATGCAAATATCGGGGATGCCGCCCCGGCTTTACGTTCCCGCCGCCGCCTTCCATATGAAGGCCGAGGGGTAAGCCGATTTTAGGAAGCGGATGATTTTAGCCTGATACCAGCTTTCCTTGTGACCGTCTGCCTTCATCGGTCCGCAGCCCTTTCGAGGTCATCAAGGAGTTTATTAAGGCGGCGGTTCTGTCGGCGGATGTGGTAGAAGGAATAAACTGCAAGCGCAATCCACAAGACCGCCCCGATGCTCTTTAAAACTTCACTCATTGTTCAAGCCTCCTTCTTAGCGCCTAAATTCTTCCCACGTGCAGGACCTAAAGGCGCTTTTCATGTTTACCCAGCGGGCAAAGCTCTTTTGTTCTTTCGTAGGCTCCCCGCCGTTATAGTCCTGGTATGGCTGGGCGAATGGCTCAACGCCCATATCCCGCAGCGCCAGCACTCGCCGGTGGGCTTCCTCTACGTCCTGGACTAAAGCGTAGGCCCAAAACCGGGAAGGGGCCGCCCCTGCTTTCCGCAGGTATGCTGTGGCCTGCTTGATAACCGGCAGCATTTCCCCGGTATCGCAGGATAGCCGGATAAATCGTATCCAACGTAAACCAGCCAAAAGCCGGGCGACCTCTGGCGTGATAAGGCGGGCGTCCAGGCCCTGGTTGAAGTCCACCCACACCTTTTCGCGGCCCATTCTGTCAATCTGCTCTAGGCCGTGGCCGGATGCCAGGACGTTGTTATCAAGGAAAACAATTTCCCGGCTGTCCGGCCTTTTGATTTCCTCCCAGGTGGCGGCGGCGTGGATGCCGCCTTCTTTCCGGGAAACGATGCACCAGGGGCAATTCCGAATACAGCCCCGCGTTAAAAATCCTATGGCCTGCTTGAATTTTGGATAAATCGAATAGTCCGGGGCCGTGGCCTCTATCTCGGGCGGGAGGCTGCTGTAGTCCTTATAGCCGGTCCCGCCCGTGATAACTTCATCCGCATTTATGGCCGTGTCCATATCCGGGGAGAATGTAAAAACCTTGCTCATATAAACGCGGTCATAATGGGTCAAGCCGTCCCACCACTCTACTTCATCGCCCCGGCGCTTGTGGTAGGCGGATAACCGCATAAGGGCCAGGTTTGGAAAACCGCTATGGCCGTCTACGTCAATCAAGCCTATCTTCATGGTCTAATTTCTCATATAGCGCCGCCAGGGCTGCAACATAGGCCCCGGTCATAGCCTCCCCGGTGAAGTATTCGCCGGTCAGCCTGCATCGCTCGAAAATGTGAATGGCGGCCTTGATGTCCAGGGGGTGCGGGTAGCTGGCAACGACAACGGCCCTATCGTCCCAATACTCCGACGCTCCAACTTTCCGGGGCCGGTTCCCATAGGCTTCTATCCATTCCGGCAGGCTTTCATTGATAGCGTCGAAGGTCAAGCCCCATTCCCGGCAGGTCTGGACGGCGGCTTCAAGGAGCGGCCCCTCCCTGCAGGTCCATAGTATCAAACCGGCCCCGTTGGCCTGCTCCGCCCTGGCCCGCTCAATGACCACCCAGTTCGGTTTGCCGATTTCCGGGAAGGCGTCCGTACAGAGGCAGCCGTCAAAATCAATGGCGATGGCCTTTTTTACTGCTTTCATCGTGTCCGCCCCCTATGCCCCCGGCTCCAGGGGCGGGGCTTCCTCGAACATAGGCGGGGCGTCCGTGTCATTCAAGGGCG
>OFGA01002679.1_pt1 | contig 10789 bp, 12 predicted proteins | sample 1521471 | NCBI WGS metagenome assembly OFGA01 (sample SAMEA3504086, study PRJEB24116) | mouse gut metagenome | biome: mouse gut; feature: mouse-associated habitat; material: faeces | place: Denmark | collected 2011
GGCGCATCCTGCGAAGCCGCTTATTCGGCTTCTAAGGCAGGTGTGAACGGGCTTACCAGGGCATTGGCGAAAGAACTGGCGCCAAGCCAGATCCAGGTAAATGCGGTCGCATGCGGGGTGATCGACACAGATATGAACCGTCAGCTGACAGATGAGGAGAGACGGGCACTGGAAGATGAGATCCCGGCGGGACGATACGGAACAGCGGATGAGGTCGCAGAGGTTGTATGGAATATCGCCCACGCTCCCGGATATCTTACGGGACAGGTGATCGGAGTGGACGGGGGGATCTGAGCTCCCTGCCCTGCCCTGTCCTGACACACTCCCATAGGATAACTTCGCGGATAAGCGGCAATACGCCTCTTACCCGCGAAATCATTTTTCAGGACAAACATGTCATCATCAATATTTTACTTTCCACATATATCTCCGATTCAGATAATTGTGCTTTTTAGCAACGGCAAGCTCCCGCAGATAAGTATTATTCAAGATCGGCGCAAAAAGGATGTGGTTAAAATACTCGCTTACACGATCACTGATCCGGTTGATTCCCAGTTCCTTTGCATCGAGCACATATATGCGTTCTCCATACTGCCTTAAGAATTCCTGTGCCCTAAGATCCATAGGCCTTGTCCTCCCCTCCCCGATCAAAAGAAATACGGGAAGATTTTTATCCAAAACCTCGAACGGTCCATGGAAGAATTCCCCCGTGTGGATGGTCGGGGAATGCACCCATTGCATTTCCATCAAATTGCATATCGAGAATATGTATGCCGCTCCCAGGCTCGATCCACTTCCCATTACATATACGACAGGATCATCCTTACACTCGGCGGCAAAATTCTTTGCCCTTGGCATGCAATATTTCACCGCGTTCCTGTAGATATCGTCAATGATCTGAAATCCTTCCATCGCTTCATTATAATATGCATAATCTTCTAATAAATACAGCAAGTGAAATGCGATGTTAAGCCCGACACTTGAATTCACATCCTCTGCCATAGACGAATCTTCCGCTATGCTGCTATACTGTATGTTATGATCACAAGTCTTCGTCGGATTCCTGCACATACAATCCTATTGTGACAGCTCCTGATTCCTTTGCCTTTTTTGCCGCCTCACAGGTCTCCGGCGTCCCTCTCATCGAGCACAGAACTGCCAGGGTATTCTTATCACAGCACACTAACGGCGCATAGACGAATTCATTGCTCGTCACTGTCGTAGTCTTAATGCCTCTTGCTTCATGTTCGAGCAGGAAATGCGCCGGATAAAAGCCGCCTGCAGAACCTCCGCACGCAATCCAGATCACATTCTTTAATCCTCCTCTTTCATCGAATTCTTTTACTACTTTCTTCATCAGATCCATTAATTCCATAATATTGTTCTCCTTCTTTTATTTCTTAACCTTTTACACTTCCCGCTGTCAGTCCCCGCACAAATTGTTTCTGAATACATAAAAATAATATGATCATAGGTATCGTCGTAAGCGCAAGCCCGGCGATCAGGACCGGATAATTCGACCCGCTGTCGCTTTTGAGCGCCATCAGTCCCAAAGGAATCGTATTTAACTCCGTATCTTCCGTGAAAACCAACGCAAACATGAACTCATTCCAGATAAACCTTGCCGCCAATAATACAGATGTAAAAATCATAGGTTTGCTCATGGGGATAATGATCTTGTAGAACATCTTATAGTACGAACACCCGTCTATCCGCGCAGACTCTTCTACTTCGTTCGGAATAGACAACATATATCCCCATAACAAAAATGTTGTAAACGGTATGCGGTATGCAATATAGGGTAAGATCATTGCAAAATACGTATTATAAATCCTCATCGCCTGCAGCAGTTTATATAGTGGTATCAACGCAACCTGCGGTGCAAGCATCATTCCGCTTATAACAAAGAGAAAGATTACTTTCTTTCCTTTAAAATCTAGCCTGGACAGCGGATACGCCGTCATTGCACTGACGAATACCGATGATAATGTTGAAACTACCGTAACAAAGATACTGTTAAATAAGTATTTATTGATCCCCGCTTCCCATGCCAGTTTGAAATTCTCAACTCTCCATATTGTCGGTAATTCCCATGGAGCTAAATATAATTCCTTATTGTCTTTAAAGCTGGACATGAACATCCACAAAAAAGGAATCAACACCAACAGCGCGGCAATGACCAATAATGCCATGATCATAAACCTGCCAGCCTGGTTAACACTTTTTTTCATTTTATTCCCCCTGTTTTTGTAATCCGTCATTTTCTCATACGGTGCTTTACACTACCCGGATAATTTTATATCAGATAATTTTATCTGCAGCAGCGACAGCACGAATGTGATCACAAAGATCAAGGTTGCAATTGCAGACGCATATCCCATAACATCATTCCTGAAGCCGGATCTGAACAGATATGTTCCCAATACCTCTGAGGCTCTCCCTGGACCGCCCTGTGTCATAACATATATTTCGTCAAACACTTTGAAAGCTCCAATCACTGTGATCACTGTGTTTACCATGATCGTTTCTTTGATCAAGGGAACCGTAACAAATATAAACCGCTTCACAAATCCTGCGCCATCCATAATTGCAGCTTCATAATACTCTTCCGGCACCTTCTGCATAGCAATTAAAAATAACATAACCGCATATCCCGTATACTGCCACTGCGAAACCATGGTGACCGCATAGATCGCCGTGGAACCTTTGCCCAACAGATCAATATTTTCCGCCGCTATGCCAAGCATCTCCAAGACCTTATTTATAAATCCGGTTCTCGGGCTATAGATCAACTGAAAGAGCAGCCCGCTGACGGTTATCGACATCAATGACGGAATAAAATACGCAGTCCTGAAAAATGGCTGAAATCTTCTTATCACTTTATACTCCAGCATACCAGCCAGGACCATTGCTACAAAAACCTGGAAGATCAAGGAAAGAACCGCAAAAATGATATTATTTTTGATCGCCACATAGACGATCTCATCTTTAAAAAGCGTAATATAGTTTTCGAATCCGATAAACTCCTTTGATATGGAAAAGGCGCTCCATCTGTAAAAACTATAAATGAAATTCAAAATAACCGGTACAAATATGAATAATATGATCAGTAGAAGTCCCGGAAACAAAAACACATATGCCGCTCTTGTCTGTTTTTTATACATTTTATTTATTTTCCTCTGCCACTGTTTTCGCAACTTCCTGAATCTGCTTTATGAGCTTTTCCGGCTCCTCGCCATTGAAGATTTCCTGCCCTACAGAAAGATATTTATCTGCGATCCTTGATTCCACATCCGTATCAATCCATTCTGCAAATCCATCCATGCCCTGTGCGATCTCAAGTCCTTCTAACACCTGCGGGATCGCATTTTCTTCTGTAAGAACATCTTTGACACATGGAACAAATCCAACATCTTCAACTAATTTTTTTGCATTTTCCATATTCGTCATATATTTCAGAAATTCTATGCAGATTTCAGGATGTTCTGTCTTTGAAGAAACAGCAAATAATTCCGGCGCGCCTGCTATCAATTTCTGATTCCCTTTCGCCCCTTCTATCTCAGGAAGGGCAAACGTTCCCCATTTATCCTCGTCTATGCTGCCGGGATAGCGGCTTCCAAATACTTGAAGGTCGTCCGACATCATAACAGCCTCGCCCTGGCAGAAAAGCTCGAATTGCTCCATATACTCCATAGAGTTGATCCCTTCATAAAAATATCCCTTATCATATAGTTCCTTGATCGCATCGAGCGCTTCTACATAACCAGGATCGGTAAATTCCCCCGTCTCTGGTACGGAGTCCGCCATTCTTATATCTTCCGGCACAAACCTGCAATTAAAATTAGTCAGCCAGTGAATTCCGTTCCACGGCTGGATATTTCCAAGTACCAGAGGCGTGTAGCCTTTCTTTTTCAGGGTCTCGCAATTTCCCAGGAATTCGCTCCAGGTTGTCGGGACAGATAATTCACATTCCTTATAGATTTCTTTATTATACGTAAATAACTCGCAGTTAAAGTTAAAAGGAATACCGTATATACCGTCTTCATATTCACAATTCCCCCACACAACTTCCATAAAGCTGTCCCGCCACTCGGGATCTTTATCTAAATAAGGCTTAAGATCAAGCGATACCCCTGCCCGGGCGAATTTTTTCTGGAATTCCCCGCTCCATGAAAAGAATATATCCGGAACCTCTCCGCCAACCATGACTCTTAACTTATCCTTTATCGCTTCATTCGAAACAGCCTGCGCGTTTATCTTTACATTCGGATGTTCCTTCTCAAAACTTTCTACCAAATAATCAAAATATGGCTTACGGCTCTCCTCGCTCCACCTATGCAAGAAACTGATCTCAATTATTTCATCCTCTTTCTGCGAACCAGGAGCCTTGCCGCTTTCGCCGCTGCATCCACTCATCACCAACAACACGATCACCAATACCATTGCTTCCAAACTCTGTCTCAAACGCCTAATATACTTTCCTCCTTCTGTTCATGTAATATCCTTCTATTTCCCCTGATCCTGACGATCCTATGGGTATCACGCACAACCTCCGCATTCATCAGCAATCTCTCCTTCATATGGAAGCCCCATTCCGACAGCGCCCTTAATACCGCACACTTTTGCCGCGAATCTGGAAGCTTCTTCCAATGCGTTTCCAATCCCCCCTTTCTTCCTGTTTTTCAGATATGCTATCGCAAAAGCTGTCATAAAAGAATCTCCCGCTCCCATCGTATCGATCACCTTTTCCTGCACGATACTATGGGAATAAAACTTCTGACCGTCATAAACAAGCTGCCCTTCCTCTCCCCTGGTGGCAACAGCGATCTTCGCTCCGTATCCCACGACATCTTTCAGCAAGCTGCGGATCTCTTCCTCCCGCCTTCCTGAACATGACATAAATCCCATGCAGATCCCCGGACACACTTTTTTCAGATCATCAGAAGTAAATTCCTCTGAAAAATCATAAGCAACGGGAACACCTATTCTCTTTAATTTTCCTAATCCGCCTGCTTCATAGGATGCATAATATCCCGTTAAGATCAGATCAAACCGTTGGATATACTCCAGATCCTCTTCTTCCAAACAGATGGGATTCTTCGCCGATACCCCTCCTCCGTTCGTCCTTATGAAAACCCTTTCTCCGTCGACCAAGTTCGTGATCGCAATCCCGCTTATCCCCTTAAGATATTTACACCTGGAAATATCTACTCCGTTATAGGCAAGCGTATAGATCAGATGTTTGGAACGATCATCATCTCCAAAATATCCCAGGTATCCCGACTCGCCTTCCAGCCATTTGGCATATATACTTGTATTCAACTCATTCCCGCCCGGATACATGATCTGCTGATGTTCATAAACATCCATTGTGTTGAACCCTATTGATATAGTCTTCATACTTCCTCCTTTCTAATCATATTAATACGTCTTATAACGTATTATTTCACTCATCATAGCATACGCCTCACAGATTGTAAATACTTTTTTTATGATTCCCGGAATTTCTCTTATCTATCAGACGTTTTTACTATATTTTCTCACTATACAAAAATACAGCACTATGAGTTCAGACAGAAACACATAATGCTGTATTTTCAATTATAACAACCTCTTATTCTTTTTACAGATTAATAATATACTTATACTTACCTGCCACGATCACCTGCCTGGTGATATGCAGCGGGTTCTTTTCAACATCGTAAATATAGTCGATACTCAGGAGCACCGCCATTCCCTTTTGTATATCCAACAGCTTTGACTCTTCCGTATTGGCATAGCAAATCTCAAATGATTTTTCACCAAAGTTCGGAATAATATTGTACTTTTCAGCCAGAATACTATAAAGCGATCCCTCAAGATCTTCTTCCACCAGAAAAGAATATTTGAGCGGAAAATGTACGGTCTCTAACATAACCGGTTCATTGTCATGATAACGTATTCTCTTTATAGAAATGATCCTGCTCCCTTCTTCCAATTTAAAAAAACTGCGGTCTAATTCACTCGCAGAGCCCACCTCAATAGAAACCACTTTAGCCCCCGGCTCATATCCTAAACTCTTCGCCTGCTCCGTAAATCCTTTCACGCCTTTCAGCCTGCGCTCTACCTTAGCCTCAGCCACGAACGTGCCCTTTCCCTGGATCTTTATCAGTAATCCCTCTTCCACCAATTGCGCAATAGAATTCCTGACCGTTACCCTGCTCACACCATATTGCGAACTCAACTCTGATTCAGAAGGAATCTGGTCTCCCTGATTTAAGTTTCCCTGCTTGATATCTGACCTTATGGCATCCATCAATTGTACATACAGCGGGACACTCTTTTTTGCATTTAAAGACATGATACACCCCCCCTCCCTCTCTTTTATCATAATATCTTATAATGTATTCTTAGTCAATTATTTTCTTACATCTGTTGATTTTTTTAACCCGTCATGTTATGATACATCATATAACGTCTTAACAAAGGAGGACAATATGACACGTGAAAATCTATTAAAGATGCTGGATTCCTGGATCCCCGGGAAAAAACAAGAATTCTTAGACGATCTTGAAAAACTTGTATCCATCCGAAGCGTATACTCTACTCCCGCCCCGGACAAACCTTACGGCGAAGGATGTTGGAACGTTTTGCATGAGGCATTAAAAATCTCCGGTGAATATGGTTTCAAGATCAAAAATTATGACAACTACTGCGGAAGCGCAACATTGGGAAATTCGGATGAATCGATCGGAATCTTTGGGCATTTAGACGTCGTACCCGAAGGAGATGGATGGACTACAGATCCATACCATATTGCCGTCAAAGAGAACAACTATATCTTCGGACGCGGTACGGCGGACAATAAAGCCCCTGCCTTAGTTGCCTTATACGCAATGCGCTTTTTAAAGGAGCATGATATTCCTTTAAACCATTCGGTCATGATGGTTTTCGGCTGTGACGAAGAAAGGGGCATGAGTGATATCCCCCAATTCCTCGCCAGAGAAAAGGCTCCCGTATTTTCCCTTGTTCCGGATGCAAAGTATCCCCTGGGGCATGCCGAAAAAGGTATTATAGAATTTTCCATGACACAGTCCCATATGCCTGCTTCACCGATCCTGAAAATGCACGGAGGTATTGCCAGCAATTCCGTTCCGGATCATGCATTTGCCATAATAGATAAGCGTATGGTGGATGCGGAAGCGATCTCTGCATACGTAAATACAGATCCCAGATTAAGCCTGGAAATGTCAATGGATTCTCTTAAGCTTGAATCCACAGGAGACCTGCGCCATGCCTCCAGACCCCAAAATGCAGTTAATGCGATCGAACATCTTCTGTCTTCAATATTAGCTATGAAGATCCTTTCCGGAGAAGCTCTGGATACTTTTAAGTATCTTCAACAATTTATCCTGGATTACAGCGGTAAGTTCGTTAAAATTGCCTGCAGTGACGACATTTCCGGCAGCCTGACCCTGGTGGGATCGATCATTCATCTAAAAAACCAGGAGCTCTCTCTAAGTGTAAACATCCGCTACCCTGTTAAGGCAGATAACCATCATATTATCAGCCAGCTTTATAGCGAACTGACAAAACAAGGATTTGCTATTGAAAATTTTTCTGATAATCAGCCTCTATTTGTCCCTTTAGAGCATCCTGCAATAGACAGATTGGTTGACATAACTTCCGATCTTCTCCAAATGAATGATTTGGAACCCTTAGTATTAGAAGGCGGAACATATGCCAGAAAACTACCGAATGCTGTTTCATTCGGCGTAACAGTTCCGGGACGGATAAGACTATTCGGCATGGAAAAAGGCGGCGCCCATCAGGTGGATGAGTATGGCGATTTAAAACATCTGTTATTGGGAATAAAAATATATGCGACCGCATTATATGAATTAGACCAGATATTATAAAAGTCCGTGAAGGGGCTATTGTACGAAACTTTTTGTAATAGCCCCTCCACAATATATCATTCTATCTCAAGCACCACCGGGCAATGGTCTGATCCCATCACATCCGTCAGGATCTTCGCATCCTTAAGCCTGTCCTTCAAGCACTCTGACACACAGAAGTAATCAATCCTCCACCCTGCATTCTTAGCTCTCGCGCTGAAACGGTAAGACCACCAGGAGTAGATCCCTTCCGCATCCGGATAAAAATGACGGAACGTATCCACAAAACCAGACTCCAGAAGCGCTGTGAATTTCCCTCTTTCTTCATCTGTAAAGCCCGCGTTCTTGCGGTTAGTCTTGGGATTCTTAAGATCGATCTCTTTATGCGCCACATTCAAGTCTCCGCAGAAGATCACCGGCTTGCTCTCTTCTAATCTCTTCATATATGCAAGGAAATCTTCTTCCCACTGCATCCGGTACGAAAGCCTTGCCAACTCATTCTGCGAGTTCGGCGTATATACCGTGATAAAATAATATGCATCGAATTCAAGGGTGATCACGCGCCCTTCCTGGTCATGTTCCTCTATTCCGATGCCGTAAGCGACAGACAGCGGCTCTTCCTTCGTAAATATTGCTGTTCCGGAATATCCTTTCTTCCTGGCATAATTCCAGTACTGATGATACCCCGGAGTATCCAGGCTCAGCTGCCCCTCCTGCATCTTTGTCTCCTGAATGCAGAAAACATCTGCGTCCGTCTCGTGAAAGAAATCCATAAACCCTTTCTGCACGCAAGCACGGATCCCATTCACATTCCATGATACAAATTTCATTCCTCTTCCTCCAACTATCTGTTATACAGTAATCCCACACTCGAAAGCATGTTGTCAAAAAACGATTTTAGTAATACACTTTCCGCAGAAACAGCCCTCTCGCCGGCGCAAGAAAACCTGCCAGGCTCCTGTCTTCCGCCGCGATCACTACCGGCAGCATCGAGGCGTCTCTCTTGCCCGTCCCGATCTCCAACAGCGTTCCTGTCAAGATCCTGACCATATGGTATAAAAAGCCTGTTCCATAATATGTGATCCGTACCTTCTCGCCGCTTCTTACTATCTTGATATTCGTAATACGGCGGACCGCGTCCTTGCACTCCCTGTCATCCGTAAAACTGATAAAATTCTTCGGTCCTATCAGATACTCCGTCGCGTCGCGCATAGCTTCAATGTCTAATTTCTCCGGATAGTGATAACAATACCTGCGGGAAAATACATCCGGTTTCTCCCTGCAGTCTATATTCATACTTCTTCCCCTTGGCGCTCTTCCTTGCATGAAAACTGTTCCTCACAAGCTCTACTCGGACTACTCGGATATCTTCCGGGAGATATCTATTCAAAGATTCTTTTAATTCCTTTGTATCATACAGCTTTGACAGTTTCACACTCGCCACCTGTCCGCGCGCATGGACTCCGGCGTCCGTTCTCCCGGATCCATCCACATGTACACGGTATCCGACCAATTTCCCTATACTCCATTCCAATATAAACTGTATCGTATTATCTGTCGTAACCTGACGCTGCCATCCCTGATACCTGCTTCCATCATAAGCGATCGTTAACTTATATGTTCTCATTATATATCATCCCATCTATCCTAAACTACAATCTAACAGACAGAATCTGCCGTCCGTATCTCTGCCGCCTGGCTCGTTGCTCGCGGGAACAAAATGAAAAGAAGAAGTTACTTTAGTATCTTCTTCAGCTCATCCATAAAAGTATTCACATCCTTAAATTCACGATATACGGATGCGAATCTGACATATGCAACCTCATCCAGATCCTTCAGTTCCTCCATCACGATCTCCCCTATACTGCTGCTTGAGACTTCTTTTACCTCCATACTGAATATCTTAGTCTCAATCCTCTCAATTGCCTTCTGGATATCTGCCGCGGATACCGGACGTTTATAACAAGCTCTTAATATTCCATTCTCGATCTTTCCCCTGTTATATTGCTCACGGTTGTTATCCTTCTTAATGATGATCAGAGGGATCGTCTCTACCTTTTCATATGTTGTAAACCGCTTTCCGCAGGAATCACAGGAACGGCGGCGGCGGATAGAGTTCCCGTCTTCTGCCGGTCTTGAATCGATCACTCTGGTATCTAACTGGTTGCAATATGGGCATTTCATATGTATGATTTTCCTTTCTTAACTATAATATACATCCATTCTTCATCAAATATATACCTATCTTATAAACTATCTTATTCACCATGCAAAGTATACACTATGCATAGTACATACTATGTACAGTATACACTGTCCAATATCAAGAAGTCAAATCTTTTATCCGCCAAAACCCGCACGCACTGCTCATCTGCAGTACATGCGGGTCTCTTTTCACATCAGTCTTTCAGATCGATCACCGATACCGGACAGGAATCTCTTGCCTCCGTCGCCGTACTCTCGTATTCCGGCGCCACATCCGCATATGCCTCTGCCACACCGTTATCATCGAACCGGAATACTTCCGGACACGCCGCCACACATGCGCCGCATGAGATACATCCATCATTCACTATTGCTTTCACAGATCATTCCTCCTTGCATTTTCTACTCATGCAGTATTCCCTGTTCTGTGAAATATATCCATTATCGGATGAAATTTGTCCCGATTCTTTCTTCTTTCTCTGGTAATCCATACGCCTCTTTCCCAAGCGCGATACTTTTCATCAGGAAAGTCATATTTCTTGCAAGCGTCCGCATAATCTGCATACCCTCGCCATCCTGAACGGCTTCCCCGGCGTTATTTCCGTGGATACTGTTCCAATACTGGCCAGACGCCACCGGCATGCCGCTGATCGTAAAGTATTTGTTCAGCTCATCGAAAGTCGCCGACAGCCCGGCTCTTCTGGCTG
>OFGA01002681.1_pt1 | contig 10780 bp, 8 predicted proteins | sample 1521471 | NCBI WGS metagenome assembly OFGA01 (sample SAMEA3504086, study PRJEB24116) | mouse gut metagenome | biome: mouse gut; feature: mouse-associated habitat; material: faeces | place: Denmark | collected 2011
AGCTTTGACTGTCCGCTACACTGGTTGACAGGCTCTGGCTATCCGCTACGCTCGTGCTCAGGCTATCTGCCATGCTCGTACTTAAACTCTGGCTATCCGCCACACTTGTGCTCAGACTCTGACTGTCCGCTACGCTCGTACTCTGACTATCCGCTATGCTCTGGCTCTGGCTGTCGGCTATGCTGGTTGACAAGCTCTGGCTCTCTGCTTCACTCTCACTTAAACTTTCCCGCAAGCTTTCACTTTGTGCCATACTTTCCCATGCACTTAAACTGGGATTAACCTCTCCACCCTGGCCTATATACCATTGATACCAAGATTGGAAGTCTTTCCATCCCCCTAGCTCTTCATTCCCTGGTCCCCCAACAATTAACCAAAACCCATACAAAATATTTGAAGGTTTAAGGCCTCCGAAAAAACCACCATTAGGTGCATTAGCCCAATCAATTCCATTTTCTTCCGCCAACTCCATCATCGTGTCAGCAGTCATAACATTGGGCGCAAATGCCTGCATCATACCTAACAGCTCTGTCGAAGGAGTTTCACCATTTTCAGCCAAAGCAGCAAAATATGCTGCCAGCATATTCATCAATTCTTCTGAAATCAGCCCTTCATACTCTGCCAATGAATCGGGATCATATTTCCCGAGGATATTTAAAAATTCTTCCAAAAATGTCTCATCTGTCGCCGTTAAGGAACCTAAACCAAATTCCTCCAGCATGCTCGTCATTTCCGATGAAAGCATACCCTCTTCTAATCCGCTCGTCGATTCGCTTTCCAATATAGAAAGACTATCGCTATCACTTTCGCTCGTGCTCTGGCTGTCACTTGCACTTTCACTGGAAGAATCCAAACTGGTACTCTCACTCGCACTGCCGCTCTCACTCAATGAATCTGATTCTTCGCTGCTTGCCGCACTTTCGGAATCTTCCGTTGAATCCACTGACACCGAACCTTCCTCATCAGAATTTTCTTCTGAGTCTGCCTCTGTCTCTGTAGATTTCTCATCCTCTACATTTTCGGTACTGTTTTCCGAAGTTTCGGAACTTACTGCGGAATCTTCTGACGCTGAACCCTCAGATGATGATTCCTCGCTGTCAGACGCATCCGTAGAACCGTTATCTGTTTCCGATGACACATCATCCACAGATCCTTCGCTGCCTTCCGGATTTTGGGATTCTTCCGAATCCGATGTATCTTCCACCGACCCGTCAGGTGTCGGATCTACATTATCATTTCCATCACCCGTACCGTTATCTGTGTCTTCATTGTTCTCCACAGTATCATTTACATCATTATTTTCTTGGCTGTTTCCCTCCCCTCCGTCATTCGTGCTCTCGGAAGGTGCGTCACTTTCCTGTGTTTCCAATGCACTGGCTGCTTCTTCTGCTATAGATGTTTCCACGACTACCTCAGTATCCTTCAGCATTCCGTTTTCATCTAATTCAGCAGCATACACCACATTAGCATTGGAAAATACATCCACACCACCGATCACAGCGCCTGCGGTTACAACGCCCTTTAAAATTGCCTTGGACCGCTTTTTGCTCTTCTCTGGTTTCTTTTTGCTCATTGTATTGCTCCTTTCTTTGCACAATACGGACGCAAAGTGTCCGGCGGCCGGGCTGGCGTAGCGCGAAAGCACCTTAGCCCCCATAGCTTTGCGTCCCACTATTTCTAGTGGTTTGCTAATTGAATTAGCAGCCGGGCTGACTTAGTCCGAAAACCTTAGCCCCCATAGCTTTGCGTCCTGCCGTTTCCGGCAGTTTGCTAATTAAATCAGCGGTCAGGCTGGCATAGTCCGAAGACCTTAGCCCCTATAACTTTGCGTCCTGCCGTTTCCGGCAGTTTGCCATGATAACCAATCCCCCCATTGTAATAGCTCCATTTTCCCTGCACATATAGGACAGAAGCTTTATAAGCTCTGTCCTGATTACAGTTTTTCACTGAACTGTCAATTTAAGGAATAGATTATACTTGCAATATACTGTCAGATCATGAAAATACCATCCACAACATATGCTACTTTCATTCTAGCAAGATGGGTGTCTCGCAAACTGCCTCTTATAAATAATAAATATCTTTTTTTACCACTATTTCCATCCTTAACAGGCAGCGCTCATACATCACTAAATATTTGCAGAAAGTTCCTGCGTCATATCCGCATAATACCACAGCTCACCTTTACCACCCTTCCTGATATAAGCCTTTTCAATCCGCTGAAAGATCGAACTGCAGGAGTCCTTGTCAACCTCGATCAGCATCAAAATAAAATGCCTGTTTCCATATCTGGTGTACGCATCCCCTATCCGCACCGAATCGCCAATTGCTTTTTTTAATAGGGGCATCTGGTCATGAATATCAATCTGTTTCTGCGAAACCTTGTTTATTTTCTGACTCAAAGTTAAAAACATTAAGACAGCGCTGAACTTATTCCGTTCTTTCAACCTGACTACCAAACGGCAATAATCCACAAAACTGGGATAGGTACAATAATAAGCTCCCTTTACTTTCTCCCCTAAAATTTTCTTTTCGATATTGTTTTTTCTTTCTATAAATGATTTATCTCTGTCTAGCCAATTACTTAAATCCCCACGATTCCCATTATGGCTATCACCTAACGAATCCACTCCTTCAAAGCATTTCTGCATATCTGCCATAGGCGGATTCCCCAATTCCCGGGTATATAATTCCATGGTGTCATTATAAATATTAAAAGCTTCCTCATAGCGGTACATTTCGACATTGCAACGTATCAACTGGGTCTGCCAATTTTCAAAAGGATAAATAGCCGATGCCCGTGTATAAAGCCACAAACGATCTTTATAGTTCCCTTTTTTGAAATATTCCTGTCCAAGTTCCCTGACTATCCCCATGTACAATTTCTTAAAATAATTGCTTTTCTGGATAAACCACATATCGGACTGATTTGCCGGAAGCAGCTCTCCGCTATACATTTCAACCGCTCTGTATAGCAAATCTATCCTCTCTTCTCCTTCCGCTTCCTTTGCCTGTTCCACAAGCAATTCAAACTTTTGGACATCTGTCTCCAGAGCAACCTTACTTTTAAAACAGCACATCCCTTCGTTGATCTCCACATACTCATCCTCCGGAAGGCCGCCGGAAACCAATTGCCCTTTTAATCTGTATATTAAATTATTTAAATTACGATTACGGTTAGACACATCTGTTTTTCCGTTCCAGCCATACAAATTTTCAATCAGTTCATTTTTTGCAATCCCACCCTTTAATGACAAAAGAAGCATCTGGAGCAAACGTACGGACTTCGAATTTCCTATTTTATTCATGACAACAGATTCACCACCATAGCGCATAGAAAAACCGCCAAACATCTGCACCTGTAATACCTTCCCCCACATATCCGTTCCCCTTCTGTTTCCCGCAGGTTGTTTGATTTAAAATAATGTACAAATTTTATATTCTGACTACAATGCAAGTTGAAAGAGCCAATTTCTCTGTCGGAAGATACAAACTTCCCTTAATTATGATTTAATATCAAAATTTAAAGCAAACAAAAATAAAGCCAGAGAAATTTTTCCCTGGTTTTGTTTCCGCATGCTTCAAAATCCTTCGTCTTCGAAATGTATATTGTCAGTAACAAGCTAACTGTGATATAATTTTATAAAATTGCGTAAAAGTGCCTTATCTTTAGTAGTCAGAATATAAATTCCGCCTATATCACAAGCCCCATCCGCCCCAGAAAACGCATATGCTCTTCCCCTGTCGTCATCAAATAAATCCTCGTTGTCTCAATTGAACTATGCCCCAGCATGTCTGCCAGCTTTACGATATCCCCACTGATTTTATAAAATGCCGTGGCAAACAAATGGCGGAGATTGTGAGGAAACACTTTGCCCTCCTCTACCCCCGCGCTCCTGCATAAATCTTTCATTTCCCGCCAAATCTGCCTTCTCGAAATTCCGTTTCCGTTTCCCGTCAGGAAAATCTGGCCGGAAACAATCCCTTGCTCTTTTGCGTATTTTTTCAATTTCCGGCATAGCTTTTCCGGGAAAAAAATAACACGTACCTTTCCTTTTAAATTTACTTCCGTACTGCCCCGGACTACCGCTTCTACGGTGATATAAGAAACCTCACTGACCCGGATGCCCGTGCCGCAAATAGTCTCCATCAAAAGAGCCAGTTTTTCTTTTCCCTTTCCCCTTGCAGCCTTTAACAATCTTTCATATTCATCACGCCGAAGTTCCTTGGACCGATTCCTGAAAAGCTGCCTTTGAATCCGGAGAAATTTCAGCCTGCATTCATCCCATCCCGCAAAGCGGAAAAAAACATTCAATGCAGAAAGTTTTGCATTGACCGTGGCGGGAGCGAAACTTTCATTTTGCAAATACACTTTAAATTGCCCCGCTGTCTCTTTGCTTACTGCCCTGCCACTTATCCATTCCTGAAAAAAACGCAGTTCCCTCATGTATTTTTCAACAGTCGCAGCCCCGTATTCTTCCTCCCTCAGTTTTCTTTCAAATTCAACCAATTTTTCAGTTGTTAAAGCATGGCTCATCATCATTACCTCCTGGTATATTTTTTTAGAATTATAGTACCATATACGGAAAGGCCAAATCTATCTAAAACTTATATCTGCATCCTCTATCTAAAAGAAAAAGGTATCCCATGGAATCATATTCTATGGGATACCCTTATCATTTCGTAACGATATGCTATTTTTCGTTTTACCTGTTATGCATATGAACACAACTTACTTTCGGCTTTTGCCAATTCATTTTCCGTGTAGCCATAGGACAGCATCTGTACGTTCGTAGCCCCTGCTTTCATCATCCGCCCTATGGCATTGATACGTTCTTGTTCTATACCTCGCTCCATGCCTTGTTTCATGCCCCGTTCCATGCACCGCTCTATAATTACTTCCGAAATATTACACATATCCTGTATCCTCCCTTCCAGTTCCACAGTCATAATAAACCCACATTCCTCTGATAAAATATGCTTCTTTTCCTGAACACTCAACTCGGAAAATAAAATCTCAAGCATGAAGATCAGTGGATTTTTTGAATCGCTTTTTCCAACCTGGCCTCTGATATGGACGATAACTGCTTTCATTAAATCTGCACCAACGAGCATAGGCTTATCGCCCAAAATCCTCTTGTTGTCTAAACTGATTTCCTCAATGAAAGCTTCGTCATCACCGTCCATACAAATCCAGATGCTCCTGACCTTTTTCAGGTTATCATAATCGCTGTGGTAAAACTCTGTCAATTTCTGTGCTGAAATCATCCTTGAAAGATAAAAAACAATCCTGTTTCCCAAATGATATCCCATGCTATCGAAAAAGTCAACAATTATTCCCAATAAATAGTATTTCACCCTGCCAATCCGAAATAAAGCAGCACCAACACCCCCAGCGCAATCCGGTACCAGCCAAAAACCTTAAAATCATGTTTCTTAATATAGCCCATCAGGAATTTGATCACCAGCACGGAAACCAAAAACGCCGTCAACATGCCAGTTGCCAGTATCATCACCTCATCCCCTGTAAAGGAAAAGCCGAATTTCATCATTTTCAGCAAGCTTGCCCCAAACATCACGGGGATCGCCAAAAAGAAAGTAAACTCTGCCGCCACCGTCCTTGAGACGCCAATCAGCAATGCCCCCAGGATTGTTGCGCCGGAGCGGGAAGTTCCCGGAAAGATTGCCGCAATCAACTGGAACAACCCTATAATAAGGGCTGTCCGGTAAGTGATCTGCCCCAGTGAATTTATTTTTGGCCTCATCCCTTTATTCTTATTTTCAATGATAAGGAACCCCACACCAAACACAATAAGTGCAAGAGCAACACAAACGCTATTATAAAACAGGCTTTCAAAATACTCGTCAAACAAGATCCCCACCACTGCCGCAGGCAGGCAGGCCGCAATGATCTTAAACCAAAGCAGCCAGATATCCTTTTTGCACCAGGCCAAAACCCCCTGTTTTCCCACCGGGTTATGGTTATCCTTTCTCCCGAAAGGCCAGATCTGTTTCCAGAACAGCAATACCACGGCAAGAATTGCCCCAAGCTGGATTACCACCAAAAACATTTCCAGAAATTCCGGGGATACATCCAGCTTTACAAATTCATCCAAAAGGATCATATGCCCGGTACTGCTGATGGGAAGCCATTCCGTAATGCCCTCCACGATTCCAAATAACACTGCATCCCAAAATTCAGCCATACTAATAATTCTCCTTCACAAATCTGCGGATCGCTCCCAGGGAACGCTCCACTTTTTCTGTTTCAATGCAATATGCCATACGGAAATATCCGGGCACGCCAAAGCTGTCCGAAGGAACCATCACCAGGTCATACCGCAATGCTTTCCGGCAAAAAGCCGCCGCATCTTCTTCTAACGCTTTCGGAAAGATATAGAACGTTCCGCCAGGCTTCACGCAGGAAAACCCAAGCTCCGTCAGTTCCTTATATAAGATATTCATATTTGTCTCATATATACCCATGTCCGAAGTCAAATCCAGGACTTTTGCCGCAGCAAGCTGGATGATGGACGGCGGGCAATTATGCCCGATCCCCCTGGAAATCTGCCCACATATAGCGCTGATCAGTTCCGCATCCCGGCATTTTGGATTTGCTGCCACATACCCCATCCTTTCCCCGGGAATGGAAATAGACTTTGCATAGGAGTAGCAGGAAAGGGTATTGTCATAAAACTTTGACACATAAGGCGCATCCACTCCGTCAAAAACAATTTCACGGTAAGGCTCATCGGAGATCAGAAAAATATCATGTCCATATTCTTCCTGCTTTTGCTCCAAAAACTCCGCCAGCCTTTTTAAAGTAGCGGTGCTGTAAACCACACCGGAAGGATTATTAGGCGTGTTGACCAAAAGCGCCATAGTCTTCTCGTTTAACATTTCTTCCAGTTTTTCAAAATTGATCTGGAAACTTTCCGTATTCGCCGGAACTACTTTAAGCACCGCTCCGGACATATTAATATACGGGTTGTATTCCGGAAAGTAAGGTGCAAAAGTAAGTACCTCATCCCCCGGCTTTGTTACACAGCGTACCGCATGGGCTACTGCCCCCGCCGCACCGGTAGTAGGGAAAATATGATTCCCCGTATAACCCATGCCAAATCTCCGGTTTAGGGAATTTGCAATAGCGTCCTTGACCGAAGCAATCCCAAGACTGGGGCTGTATCCATGAAGCTCCATAGAACTTTTCGTCTTTAAGAGATCAATCATAGTCTCCGTAAATTTCTCCGGAACCGGCACGGAAGGATTCCCAAGGCTATAATCAAACACATTTTCATAGCCAATCTCCTTTCCCCTTGCCGTGGCAAACTCTGACAATTGCCTGATCACGGACTTTCCTTCCAGCATTTTTTTATATTGTTCGTTTATCATAGTCGTTCTCCATTCATGCATTTACGGTAGAAGCGATCAGCTTCATGCTGCCCCCAAATTCCACTTCCCCAATCCCTGAAGGAAGGATGAAATGGTCTCCCTTTTTAATCCTCTTTTCATTTACCAGTCCTTCTCCTTCTATCACGCTCATGATCAGAAAAGGATGATCCTGCATAACCTTCACCGATTCCGTCACATCCATCTTCCAGACCCTGTAATATTTGCAGGAGATCAGCTCGTTCATCACATTTTCAGGAAGATTGTCCACATTCTTTACACTGTCCTTTGCGGAAGGCGCAGGAACCGTGATCACGTCTATACTCTGCTTCACATGAAGCTGGCGGGGCTTCCCGTCGGTAAGTCTGTCATAGTCATACACACGATATGTGATATCACTGTTTTGCTGGGTTTCCAAAATCATCAGACCACCCTTAATGGCATGGACGGTACCCGGGTCAATCTGGATAAAATCGCCTTTTTTAACAGGAATCTCACGGATCAATTCCCCCCAGCGCCCCTCCTCTATCATGCTCTTTAGCTCTTCTCTCGTGGACGCATTGTGCCCCACTACCAGCGCCGCCCCTTCCGGGCAATCTAATACATACCAGCATTCTGTCTTTCCCAAAGAACCATTTTCATGGACATTGGCGTAAGCGTCATCCGGGTGAACCTGAATGCTCAAGTCGTCCTTTGCATCTATAATCTTTGTAAGAAGCGGAAACCTGTCCAGACCAATATTCCCAAAAAGCTCCCTGTGCTCCTGCCAAAGGAAGGAAAGCGTCTTTCCTTCATAAATACCTTCCCGTACCACGCAGTCACCGTTGGGATGGGCGCTGACTGCCCAGCACTCCCCGGTCTTATCCCCCGGGATCTCATACCCAAATTCTGTCTCTAATTTGCTCCCTCCCCATATCATCTGCTTAAATACCGGGTTTAAAAATAAAATTGGTCTCTCCATCTTGTTTATCTTTAACTCCTTTCCTGTGCGGAACATCCTTTTTATATCATATTTTACATTGAAAAAAAGAATCCTGCAAGCAAGATCCTTTTTTCCTTGTTTTATCTTCTTCCAATTTCCATATCGGATTCTGTCACTACACTATGTTCTTTAATATAAGCCATGATATCCTCAAATTGTGTAAACGCAAGGCCAACATAACTATCGGCACACCCATAATAGAGGGCAATCCTTCCGCTGTCCGGATCATGAATGGTAGCACAGGGGAAACACACATTGGGAACAAATCCCCTCTCCTCATACCATTCTTCCGGGGTAAGCAGGAAATTTTCGCACCGGTACTTTACAATAGACGGGTTTTCCAGATCTAAAATTGCCCCGCCAATGGAATAAACAAAACCATTACAGGTACCGCTTACCCCATGGTAAAATAGAAGCCATCCTTCATCTGTCTCAATCGGGGCTGCGCCGCCGCCAATCTTGACTGATTCCCACCATTCATTCCCTTTCCCCATCACATGCCTATGCTTGCCCCAGTAAACCATATCCGGGCTTTCGCTTAAGAAAATATCACCAAAGGGAGTATGCCCACTGTCCGAAGGACGGCTCAGCATACAGAAATTTCCGTTGATCTTTCTCGGGAACAGCACCGCATTCCTGTTATAAGGAATAAACGGGTTTTCAAGCCTTATAAAGGTTTTGAAATCCGTTGTCTTAGCCATCCCGATGGATGCTCCGTAAAAATCCTGGCACCAGATAATATAATAAACATCCTCCACCTTGACCAATCGGGGATCATAAGCATACTTTGGCATAAATGGCTCGCCTTTTTCGTCCACAAAAGGGATTTTTTCCTTTTCAATATCCCAATGGACCGCATCCTTGCTTCTCCCCATATAAATATATGGGATTCCATTGGTCTGTTCACCTCTAAACACGCCGATGAACTCATCGCCATAAGGCATTACCGCACTATTGAATATCCTTGCCACGTTCTCTACCGGGTTTCTCCCGATAATCGGGTTTTCCGTATATCTCCAAACCGGCGCGCCTTTTAAATTGGCCGGCCTTTCCTGCCAGGGCACGTTTTTTACCGCAGGTGCAATCATTTTAGGTATGCTCATCCTTTTTTCCTCATATCTTTCTATTTATTCTGATTTAAAATTTCCATATTCTTCCTAATCAAGCTGCATCTTTGGGCTACACATTCCACAGAACGCAACGGGTCTTTTGGCGTGTGAAACACATAATCCAAAAGCTTGTCAATCGTGGTCACGGCCACATGCACTCTTGTATCGCTGGAAGCGTAATAGATATATACTTCCCCGTTATCCCTTGCAATAGCGCCGTTGGTGAATACCACGTTAGACACATCGCCCACCCGCTCGCCGCCTCTTGGTCCGATCAAAAGCCCTGAGGGTTCCGCAATGACCTTAGAAGGATCCTTCAGATCCGTTGCAAAAGCATAGACCACGTAGCGCAGGCCTGCCGCCGTATTGCGGACACCATGGGCAATATGAATCCATCCTTTTTCCGTCCTGATCGGCACTGCACCTGCACCGTTTTTGGCTTCCGTGATCGTATGATATCTGCGTATACTGGTCATCTTCTCCTCATCGATCACAGCATGCCTGATATCATCGCAAAGTCCAAACCCTATCCCTCCGCCTGATCCTGTTTCAATAAAATCATCCATAGGCCGGGTATAAAAGGCATATTTTCCATCTACAAATTCCGGGTGCAGTACCACATTTCTCTGCTGGGGAGAACGCAATGTGGTCAAATTATCCAGCCGCTCCCAGGTTTTCAGGTCCTTGGTACGAACGATGCCCGCTGCGGCCACAGCGGCGGACAGGTCCGGGTCGGACGGCTCCTTGCTCTCGGAGCAGAACACACCGTAGATCCAGCCGTCCTCGTGGGCGGTGAGGCGCATGTCGTAGACGTTGGTCTCCTCGGGACAGGTGTCGGGCAGGGTGACAGGGTAGTCCCAGAAGCGGAAGCCCTCCACCGGGCTGTCGCTCTCCGCCACGGCGAAGAAGCTCTTCCGGTCGCTGCCCTCCACCCGGGCCACCAGATAGTATGTTCCCTTCAGCTTGATAGCCCCGGCGTTGAAGGCTGCGTTTACCCCCAGCCGCTCCATGAAAAAGGGGTTCGTCTCGGGGTTCAGGTCGTACCGCCAGAGCAACGGGGCGTGGTCCCGGGTGAGGACCGGGTTCTCCCAGCGGGTGTAAATGCCGTTGTAGAAGCCGCTGGGCCTGTTTTTCCTTGTAACGAGGGCCTCATACCAGGCGTTCTCCCGGGCGTAGGCCGCTTCAAACGTAGACATCGGGGTCCCTCCTTATCAGCTCCAGGCACATACGGCCGTTGTGGTAGGGGCACTTCCAGGGTTCGACGATAGGCTTCTCCCGGTCGGGCCGGTTGTTCTCGTCC
>OFGA01002682.1_pt1 | contig 10780 bp, 7 predicted proteins | sample 1521471 | NCBI WGS metagenome assembly OFGA01 (sample SAMEA3504086, study PRJEB24116) | mouse gut metagenome | biome: mouse gut; feature: mouse-associated habitat; material: faeces | place: Denmark | collected 2011
GGCGGAGGGGCTGAGGAGCCATAATTTTAATGAAATTTTAACCGGCCTTTTCGTTGACAGCCGGCCTGTTTTCCGTCATAATATCACTGATTTTCCTAGGCGCTGTTTGAAAAATGGAAATGTGCCCAACAGCGGAAAAAGAGCCGGCGTTCGGGCATGTTGACATGTTACAAACAAGCCCTAACTAAAGGAGGACCTGCCTATGGCACGCGTCAAATTTACCACAGACTCCGCCGCCGACATCCCAGCCGCCCTGCGGGAGGAGCTGAACATCCAGGTGCTCCCGTTCCCCATCGCCATGGAGGACCGGGAGTACGCCGACGGCTTTGACTTCACGCCGGAGGAGTTTTACGATATGCTGCTCGCGGCCTCCAAGACCCCCACCCACGCCCAGCTCAACCCCTACGTGTTTTTAGAGGTCTTTGAGGAGGCCTGGAGGGAGGGCTTCACCCACCTGATCCACACCTCCATCAACTCCAAGGGCTCGGCCACCTGCGCCAACGCCTTCCAGGCCCGGGGGGAGTTTTACAAGGACCACCCGGAAGCCCGGGATGTTTTCCATATCCACATCATCGACTCGCTGAACTACACCATGGGCTACGGCTGGGCGGTGGTCCAGGGGGCCAGAATGGCCGTCGGCGGGGCCGCGCCCCAGGAGGTTGCGGATTTTATCCAGGACTGGGTGGACCATGTCCGGGTGATTTTCGCCCCGCTGGACCTGCGCTTCGCCAAGAAGTCAGGCCGGGTGTCGGCCGCCGCCGCCTTTGTGGGGGAGGCCCTGGGGCTGAAGCCTGTAATGACCTTTACCGACGGCGAGTCCAGGATTCTGTCCAAGGTCCGGGGGGAGAAGGCCGTGCTGACCCGGCTGGTGGAGCAGCCTCTGGGCAGGCGGTTCGGGCAGCAGCCGGAGAAGAAAAAGTAATGGAAGCGTGCGAAAGAAGAAAGGATAAGAGGAATACAACATGGAAGGTTCGATCATAAGCTCAGTTTTTTTTGTGGTAAGTGTCAGTTTGCTGTATGTGGGAATATTCCGTATAAAAAAATCAGAGAATCCTTTAAACGGGGTAATCTGGGTGATGATGAATTTCATTTCCCTGCTGTGCTGGGGCGCTTTTTGCGGCGGAATCATCAATATGCTGCATATACCGGTAAATATTGTCAGTATGGGCGCCATTTATCTTGTTTCGGCGGCGGCAGTGTTTTTTAAGATAAAAAAGGACGGGGAAACCCAGAATTATGAATGGAAAAAATACGATATTATCTATACCTGTATTTTTGCAGGGGTGATTTTCCTGCTTCTGCTGAACCGTATTACCATACATATGGATTTTGTGTTTAATAACAGTGACGCGGCAGTGCATATGCGTAATTCTCTGACCATTGTGAGAACCGGGAAACTGGATACCATGTATTTTGCTCCCATGCACAATGCGCTGATTACGGAAATCTTTCTCCCCTTCATTGAAAAGGTGAGCACTTATAAGGTTTTTATGATGGTAGACGGGGCAATGTTTATTCTGGAAGCAGTGTTTTTTATGACCATGATCCGGGATTACCTGAATAAAACCGTGTTGAAAATACTGGGGATTACCATAGGATTTGCCTATGTGTTCGGTTATCCCATGCACAGCTATCTGTTATGCTTTTTTTACTGGGGCATTGGAGTTCTGCTGATTGAATATATTATTAGGCTGGTAAAGGAATTTGCGGCGGGAAATATCCGAAAGGAAACGGGGCTGTTTCTTATGATGACAGGCTGTACTTCCATTACCATGTGCTATATGCTGTTTGGTCCGGTCAGCTATGTGGCGGTATTTGTCTGTCTTTGTGTGTGGTTTTGCAAAAAGAATACGTTATTCTCCTGGGATACAGTAAAAATATCCTTACAGATTTTCCTGATTCCCTGTATCATGTCCGTATATTACTGTTATTTTCTGTTTTTAAAGAAGCAGAATCTTTCCATCGGTGATGCCTTAAATCTGCAGGGAGGAATTTACGGAGAGCTGTTCATCAATTTTATATGGGTGCTGCCTTTTGTGATTTACAGGCTGATCAAATCTGTCAAACGAAAGCATCTGGATGAAATTATGATATTTTTCCTGTGTTTTCTGGCCATGGTGCTTTCCATCGGCGTGCTTGCAGTACTGGAGAAAGCCTCGGCTTATTACTATTTTAAATTTTACTATCCGGTCTGGATGCTGGGATTTATTATCACTGCCCAGGCAGTGGTGGAGATTTACGACGAAGCCAGGGATCTGCTTCTGTCAGGGCTTTTTGCAGCAGTCATCCTGCTTGGAATCAGCGTAACCAATCTGGAGGAACGGGTGCAGAACAGGGGGATTGGCTATGGAGACCGTACCTCCGAACTGTTTGATATTTATTATCACAATGTAACAGAGTATCGAAACCGGAAGATTGTTTTTGACAAGGATTATCTGGAAGCCTGCAATTATGTAATGGAGAATATGGGAAAGACGGAAAATGTTCCGCTGATTTCCCTGATTGACAATTACGAATACTGTTACTGGTACGAGGCTCTGACCGGAGAGGATTCTTCCGATTACTATACCTGGGATTTTGGAATGAATGATATTATGGATAAGCTGAATCATAAGGAAACGAAGCATTTTGTCATATGCAAAACCCATCCGGTATACCTGCTTCATCAGGACTATTTTGATTCTTTCCATTGGGTTTTTGAGAATGATAAAGTGTTTATAGCAGAAACAGAAAACAGAAAATAACCTGTCTGCAACAGGCTTAAGAACAGTCAGGAAAAACAGAGCACAGTAATTTTTACCACAGGGAAAAATTACTGTGCTCTGCAGTTTATCATATTTGTATCACATTTTTTCAGTATAAAGAAGGGACAGGACTGTACCTTGAAAATTAAAACTGACTGCTGGCAGAGGGCCTTTTAAATTTTACTTGTGTTTTCTGTAATGGAAATGATATAATAATAAGTAACTATATGCAATGGAAAAAGATATGAGAGACAGAAGAGAGGACAACTATGAAGAAACGTATTATGACGCTGTTTTTAGCAATAATGCTTCTGTTTCAGACAGAAGTGGAAACGTTATATGCCCTGGAACCATCTGAAATGCAGCAGCCAGGGACAGAACTGGAAGACAGAACAGGAACAGACGATAACGGGCAGAATGAGACGCCTTCTGAAGAAGAGGCTTCCGGGGAGCTATCCGCCAGGGCCGGCGAGGAAAGTCCGGCGGAGTATATCCTTACCTTTCAGTTTAACGGAGGTATGGTGGAGGGAAGTGCAGATACTTCCTGTCAGATTACGGTGTCAGAAGGAGAAGAAGCTGCTTCTATTGCCGCCAGGGTTCCCAGACCGGTAAAGAAGGGATATAAGCTGGAGAACTGGATGGATGAGGGAGGCGTTCCATATGATTTTGAACATCCTGAGAGTCTGCCGGATATCACTTCAGCTCTGACATTGAGTGCATGCTGGGTTCCGATTAGCTATACCATTCATTTTGATGCAAATGGCGGTTCCGGGGAAATGGCAAACCAGGTATTCCGGTATGACGAAGACCAGAATCTGGCAGCCTGTCAGTTTACCAGGCCCGGCTATGCGTTTGACAGCTGGAAATGGGAAGACATGAATATTACATATCAGGATGCGAATCCCGTCAATAACCTGACAGATCAGGACGGAACGGTGATTACCCTGAAAGCTGTCTGGAAAGTGGGATCCTATACGGTACGCTATGACGCCAACGGCGGAACCGGAGAAATGGACGAACAGGAATTTACCTATACCCAGAACAAGGCTCTGCTGAATAACAAATACAAGCGGGTGGGCTATACCTTTATGGGGTGGAACACAAGGCCTGACGGAACAGGAATTTCCTATCAGAATAAGCAGAAAGTAAAATCTCTGACGGAAGAAATCGGCGGAGTGGTGGTTCTTTATGCCATGTGGGAAGGCAATCCTTACCGGGTAAATTACAACGGAAACGGTGCCACCAGCGGGAGCATGACGGAAAGCAGCCATGTGTACGGAACATTCAGTTCTCTGAACCGGAACAATTTTAAGCGGAAGGGCTTTCTGTTTGCAGGCTGGAATACGGAGAAGAACGGAACCGGAAGGGCTTTTTCCGACGGGGCACAGGTTTACGACCTTACCACGGAAAAGGACGGGACAGTGATCCTGTATGCCTCCTGGACGCCCATTACCTACACCATCAAATACCATACGAACGGCGGGAAGCTGTCTTCCTCCAGCAGGAAAACGTACACAGCAGATGAACCTTTCGTATTGCCAAGGCCCACCAGAAAGGGGTATGATTTTGACGGTTGGTATAAAAAGGCAAACTTTAAGAACAGAATCGGAGAAATAAAAGCGGGTCAGACCGGAAATCTGGTGGTCTATGCCAAATGGGTAAAATGTACGGAGAAAGCAAAATCGGATTCAGCCAAACTTACCACCTGCAAAGCTACAGGCTCCGGAAAGGTGAGTGTGAAAGCCACCATCAAAAAAAGAGTGGCAAGCTCCGATGATTACTATTATCTGATGTATATTAACCCCATGAATCAGAAAATATATAAAGTAGCTTCCAAAGTTTACAAGAAGAAAAATATAACATTTAATCTGAAAACGGCAGAGAACCAGGGATATGCCACTTCCACCTTTGGCATTGCTGTCAAAAAGAGCGGGAAATATAAACTGATCAGCAATACTTCCTATGTTAAAAATGTGGAGAAGGCAGCAAAAAACAAGTCCAAATACAATCCCGGACAGACGAAAAAGGGGATCCAGTTTTCCGATAACCTGCAGGAAGTCTATAACTGCGGGGCAAAACAGACTTTTTTGAATGTTACGGTTTCCATGGTATGCAACAACGGGACGGTGCCCTATGTGTACAACGGGAAAACGTATTATTTTAATCCCATGGACAGTTACCGGGAGATTGTCATGGACTGTAACCGGAACAATGTGACAGTGACCATGCAGGTAATGCTGGACTGGACCGAAGGCCATACGGATCTGATTGCCTCCAAAGCCAGAGTCCGGGGGGTGGCGCCTTTTTATACCTGGAATGTGACCACCAATAAATCCAGAGAGAAGATGGAAGCTATTTTCTGTTACCTGGGTATGGTATTCGGGAAGAAAAACTGCAGCGTTTCCAACTGGGTGCTGGGAAATGAGGTCAACAACCCGGCAGGATGGAATTATAAAGGCGGTATGTCAGAGACAGCTTATTTCAAAGCATACGCATACGGATTCCGGGCGCTGTACTATGCGGTCAGAAGCCAGTCTTCCAACGCCCACATTTTTATCTGTACCGATAATCTGTGGAATACGTCTGTAAAGGGCGGTTACAGCGCGAAGCATGTGATAGAATCATTCAACAAACAGCTCAATAAGATACAGAAGGGGCTGAAATGGCATCTGGCTTATCATGCCTACTCCACGCCTCTGACCTATACCAAATTCTGGGATGGTCTGGGAATTACAGGAGATGTGAGCACCCCTTATATCACCATGAAAAATATTGATGTGCTGACAAAATACATTAAGAAAAAGTATGGTTCTTCGGTGCGTATTATTCTGTCAGAGCAGGGATACTCTTCCACCTGGGGAGAGACCAATCAGGCGGCGGCTCTTGCCTACAGTTATTATATTGCAGCCTGCAATCCCATGATTGACGCTTTTATTATCCGGAGTTATTCCGATCATCCTGTAGAAGTTGCCCAGGGACTGAAAATGGGCATTTACGGAAAAGAGGCCTTTAAAGTATTCAAATATATGGATACTTCACAGACAAATAAATATACAAAGAAATATCTGTCCATTATAGGAGCTGCTTCCTGGAAAAAAATTGTGCCGGGATACAAATTCAACAGGCTCCGGAAAATGTATCGGAATGTGTGACCATTCGGAACCAATACAGACAAAAGCAGACAGTTCAGATTTACTGACAGGAGTGAATGGTTGTATATATAACAATTAAGGAGGAAACAAAAATGAGAACTTATCTGGTGACCGGAGGAGCCGGCTTTATCGGCTCAAATTATATTCACTATATGTTCCGGAAGTATAACGACGAAATCAGGATTATCAATGTGGATAAACTGACGTATGCCGGTAACCTGGAAAATTTAAAAGAAGTGGAATCCAGAGACAACTATACTTTTGTAAAAGCTGATATCTGTGACAAAGAAAGTATCAGCAGAATATTTGAGGAAAATGACATTGACCGGGTGGTGCATTTTGCAGCAGAAAGCCATGTGGACCGCAGTATCCGAAATCCGGAAGTGTTTGTGCAGACCAATGTGCTGGGAACAGCAGTGCTTCTGAACTGCGCGAAAGCAGCCTGGGAGCAGGAAGACGGAAGTTTTAAAGAGGGAAAGAAATTTCTGCATGTTTCCACAGATGAGGTATACGGTTCCCTGGAAGAAGACGGGGCTTATTTCTATGAGACGACGCCTTATGATCCCCACAGTCCCTATTCCGCAAGCAAGGCCAGTTCCGATTTTCTGGTAAAGGCTTATATTGACACCTATCATTTTCCGGCGAACATTACCAACTGTTCGAACAATTACGGGCCTTATCAGTTCCCGGAGAAGCTGATTCCCCTGATTATCAACAATGCTTTGCAGGGAAAGAAACTTCCGGTATACGGAGACGGAAAAAACGTGCGGGACTGGCTCTATGTGGATGATCATGCCAAAGGAATTGACATGGTGCAGGAACATGGAAGGCTGGGAGAAACCTACAATATCGGCGGTCATAATGAGAAACAGAACATTGAAATCATCAATATTATCCTTGAAACTTTACAGGAAATGCTGCCGGAAGAGGATCCAAGGCGGAAGCTGGTAAGCAAGGATCTGATTACCTATGTGGAAGACCGCAAGGGCCATGACAGAAGATATGCCATTGCTCCGGATAAAATCAAAGCTGAAATTGGCTGGGAACCGGAAACCATGTTCAAAGAAGGAATTCGGAAGACGATTGCATGGTTTTTTGAACATGAGGAATGGATGAAAAATGTAACCAGCGGCGATTATCAGAAATATTATGAGGAAATGTATACAAAGTAAACCATTGGCTCTGTGTCCTGCAGCAGGACGCAGGGCTATTTGTACAGAATGAAATCAGGAGGAGAAGCATGAAAGGAATTATTCTGGCGGGAGGCGCCGGAACCAGACTGTACCCGCTGACAAAGGCCATTTCCAAACAGATTATGCCGGTGTATGACAAGCCTATGATTTATTATCCCCTGTCCACATTGATGCTGGCAGGTATCCGGGAGGTGCTGATTATTTCCACACCCAGAGATCTGCCGGTGTTTGAGGAACTGCTGGGAGACGGAAGGCAGATTGGCATGAAATTTGCATATGCAGTACAGACAGAGCCCAGAGGACTGGCAGATGCCTTTATTATCGGCGCCGACTTTATCGGCAAAGATGCGGTGGCACTGGTGCTGGGAGATAATATTTTCTACGGACAGAGTTTTTCAAAGGTGCTGTTAAATGCGGCAAAACGAACGGAAACTCAGCCGGGGGCCACGATTTTCGGATATTATGTGCGGGACCCCAGGGAGTATGGCGTGGTGGAATTTGATGAAGAAGGAACAGCTGTTTCCATTGAGGAAAAACCGGAGCATCCCAGATCCAACTATGCGGTGCCGGGACTGTATTTTTACGATAACGATGTGGTGGAGATTGCCAGAACAATAAAGCCCTCCAAACGAGGGGAAATTGAAATTACCAGCGTCAATAACGAATACCTGAACCGGGGAAACCTGAAAGTGGAAACTCTGGGCCGGGGATTTGCCTGGTTGGACACCGGGAATCATGATATGCTGCTGGCAGCGGCCGATTTTGTATCTGCTGTTCAGAAACGTCAGGGAATGTACATTTCCTGCATTGAAGAAATCGCCTACAAACGAGGGTTTATTGACGGGGAACAGCTCAAAAAACTGGCAGAGCCTCTGCTGAAGACAGAATACGGACAGTATCTGATGGAAGTTGCTGCCGGGCTGTAGGGCGAGAGGAAAGGCAGAAGGAGAAAGTAATGGGAAAGATTAAAGTGACGGATGACTGCAATGGGATTGCAGGACTGAAAGTGATTGAGCCGGCGGTGTTCGGTGATGCCAGAGGCTATTTCATGGAAACTTACAATTACAATGATTTTGCAGAGGCAGGCATTGACTGTACCTTTGTGCAGGATAACCAGTCCGCCTCCAGAAAGGGCGTTTTGCGGGGACTGCATTTTCAGATTAATTATCCCCAGGATAAGCTGGTCCGGGTGGTGAGAGGCCAGGTGTATGACGTGGCTGTGGATTTGCGGGAAGACTCCGAGACCTTTGGAAAATGGTTTGGAGTGATTTTATCTGAGGAGAATAAAAAGCAGTTTTTTATTCCAAAGGGATTTGCCCACGGATTTGTGGTACTGTCTGATTATGCGGAATTTTGTTATAAGGTAACCGATTTTTATCATCCCAATGACGAGGGAGGTCTGTTGTGGAACGACAGTAATATCGGAGTTCAGTGGCCCATGCCGGAGGGCATGAGGGAAGAAGATCTGATTTTGTCAGACAAGGACAGAGTCTGGGGTGGTATTGAGGAGTATAAAAGCAGCAAAAAAGAAAGGTAGGAGGATGGAATGAAAAAGAGGATTTTGGCCTTATTTCTGGCAGGAGTTATGACTTTTACTATGGCTCCTGCGGAAGCATTTGCAACAACCTCTGGGGAATTACCCCCGGACACGGAAACGGAAGAAATGATTCCGGAAAAAGAGGATGCTGCTGACACAGCAGAAGATGTTTCTCTCGGAGACGGCAATACCGGTGCAGCAGAAGAGATGTTTTCAGATATGTCTGAGCCGCTGGAACTGCCGGAGGAACTGGCCCCACGGATGGCGCCGGAAGAGACTAAGCCTGAAGAGGAAACAGAACTTCCGGAAGACTGGGCGCCCCCTGTGGGTGGAATGGAGCAGCCGAAAGTAATTGAACTGCCGGAGGGCGCGGCAGATTCTCTGGATACCGTGGATCTGACAGAAAATGCAGATGGAGAACTGCTGTATCGCTCAAAGGTTTTGGGCTCCCAGCAGTACAGTTCCCCCTGGGATATCTATTCTTCCAATTATATTTATAATCGGCTGAATGAAAATGAGAGGACGTTCTGGGATGCTTTGGATATTGTCTCTCTGAAATATCTGACCGGCACATGGAATGCACAGCTCCTGCTTAAGGATGAAGATGGAAATTATTATGGTCCCGGAGAGATGATTGTTTATGAACGTCTGGGAATTTCAAAAGAAAGAATGAGCGAGCTGTTTATGCTGTTTACCTATTCCAATCCTCAGTATTATTTTCTGGGAGAAGGTGCCCTGCTGGGAACTTCCAATGCAGGGGAAGGTTTCATGGTGCCTGTCATTTATGAGGCTTTTGCCAATGGAACAGCAAGGGCGGCGGAAACGGCCAGAGTAAAGGCTCAGATTGACGCCATGGAAGCTCAGATTGCAGCGGGAACCACAGAGCTGGAAAAGATTCAGATTGCCCATGATCTGATTATCCGTAAAGTGATGTACGATCATGGAATCAACCTGGATAATCCGGGGGCTTCTCAGACTCAGAATCCTTATCATCAGAGCGCTTACAGTGTGTTTGCTACGGATTATACCGTATGTGCCGGATACACCAAAGCCTTTACTCTTCTGGTGAACGGAGCCGGTATTGACGCCATAAGTGTTACAAGTTATAATCATGCCTGGAATCTGGTTTCCATCAATGATTCCTGGTATCAGATTGACTGTACCTGGGATGATATGGACGGCGAGTATGGACGGGATCTGATGTATGGATATTTTAACCGCAGCACAGCCATGATTACCGGGGCTCTGGATCAACAGGGATCCCACAGAATGGAAGCATACTATAATGGTATGGTGCCGGTTTGTACCCAGGATTCCGGGGCAACTGCAGACAGTATCGGTTCCTATGTAACCCCCACAGCCCAGACGGCTGCACCGGTGGTTACTCAGCAGTATACAGATGATAAGGTGGCTGTAACGCTGACTTCAGCCACACCTGGAGCGGAAATTTATTATACCATTGACTCTGCCGTTCCGTCTTCTTCTGCCACCAGATGTTTTTATTACAGAGGGACGTTTACGGCAAAACCGGACACTGTTATCAATGCTGTGGCTGTCTGTGACACACTCTGGGACAGCGGAATTACCACAGCCAGGGCAGAGACAAAAACCTATACGGTAAAATTTGATACGGGAGGCGGAAGCAAGGTATCCGCACAGCAGGTTACAGCAGGTAAAAAGGTAAAGAAACCGTCTAATCCCAAACGGAAAAAATATACCTTTGAAGGCTGGTATACCAGTAAAAAGTATAAGACAAAGTGGAATTTCGGCAAAAAAGTTACGAAAAACATGACCCTTTATGCGAAGTGGAAAAAGGTTTCTGTAAAGCAGGTGACCATCAGCAAAGTCACAAATGTTTCCGGAAAGAAAATGAAGGTTACCCTGAAGAAGGTCAGCGGTGCCAAAGGATATGAAATTCGTTATGCCACGAATTCCAAAATGAAATCTTCCAGACGTGTGACTGCCACATCCACCGGCAAGACCATAAAGAATCTGAAAAAGGGAAAAGCAGAATAAAAATATTCTGCGAGTATATCCTTACATACAAAAAGCGTGTGCGAATTAAGGAAAGGAAAAAAGAATATGATATAGCAATTGCTTTTTCCGGTCATGTAAATGACTTGACTTATGTAGCAGAGCAATTTGTCAAGGCTA
>OFGA01002689.1_pt1 | contig 10745 bp, 6 predicted proteins | sample 1521471 | NCBI WGS metagenome assembly OFGA01 (sample SAMEA3504086, study PRJEB24116) | mouse gut metagenome | biome: mouse gut; feature: mouse-associated habitat; material: faeces | place: Denmark | collected 2011
TGCATCCTGTGTGATCTGGTCAGCCTTCGCACTCGCCTCTGGAAGCTTTTCATTCCTGTATTTATTTGCATTGTTGATCGCAGTCTCCTTGCCTTGCTTTGCAGTCTCAACTGCCTTAAAAGCCTCTATGACCTCCTCGGTAGGCGGCTCTGCATCCTGCATAGAGATATTGACCAGCATCAGACCGATATCCTGCTCCTCTAGCTTCTCGACGATCATTTCTTTGATTTCAGCCTGAATCTTGCTCTTTCCTGTTGTGATCACATCATCTACCACGTAGTTGCTGATGATATTTCTGATACAGGACTGTGCGATATTTTTGAGGATCTCCTTTGGCTGCTGAGAATTGTATAGGTATTTCACCGGATCAGATACCTTGTACTCCACATAAAAATCCACATTGACAAAATTAAAATCCGATGTGATCATCAGCGACTCATCATCAATCTGCTCCTGACTGGCATTCTCCTCGCTGCCAGAACGGTATCCGATCGGAAAGCCATTGATGGTCTTAGGTACCTTCCGAAGGCTCTGGATATAAGGCAGCTTTAAATGGATACCTGATTCCTCCACCACCTTTGGCACGCCGAAGGTACTGACCACTGCATATTCATTTTCCTTTAAGGAATACACGCTTCCCGCTGACAAATAGACCACCAGCAGGAGCAGCACAACGATCCCTGCCGCCTTCCCGATGCCTTTTCCTACTTTTACAGGATCCTTCTGCTCGTTAACAACGCTTTTCTTTTTTCCAAACATTTTTCTTCCTCCTTTGGTTTTGTAGTAAATACCGCGGCAATTCTGCCTTTCAAAGATCCGGGCCGCCGGCGGGCCCTTTTCTGATCTGCCGCTTTTTTATTTGAAAAAAAGACCTCTACCGCGGCATTCACGCTGCGATAAAAGTCTTGCTACAGTCTACCTGACTTGAAACGGATGTTTCCATCGTCCTGACGTTTCAAATATATCCTTTCTTCGGGTATCAGCTACTCCCTTTTATCTGTTGAAATAATATTACCACATTGTTAATTAATTGTCAATATCATTTTTCCCCCTGCCATTACATATATTTACTTAACTTGTTTGTTCACGGTGTATTTATGAATCACGATCGTCGTCTGCTTTCCCGCTTGATCTTGTGCCTTTTACTTGGCGCCGTCTGCCTTTTACTTCATCACTACTCCCGCCTTTTTCCCTCCGGGCTCTTGGGCCAGGGGCAAGCCATTGAAGTGGTTTCCGGCACAGACGGGGATTATATCAAATGGGTGGATTTTAACATAAGCTACGAAGCCTTGTGTACCGCTTATGACCTGGATGTGGCAAGCTATGACTCTCCCCTTCACCTTGATTGGATCGAACTTCTTGCCTATGCCGGCGCTAAATCCGGCGGAAAATTTGACAAAAACAGTGTTTCCCTGATTAAAAAATTATCCGGTCAGCTTTCCGAAGGAAAAACCACGTTAAAAGAGCTGACTTCCGATATGAAATATTACGATTATTACTATGAAGCTTATGAAGCTGTCCTTGGCGGAATGGTAGGGGAATATGAGATTGAGCAGGAAACCGATGGGGGTAGAAAGGAATGGAATAAAGTCTATGGACTGAAGGCCTTTTCCCCTATTGCAAAAGGATTTGAATACAACGACTATGACGATTTCGGCTCCTCCCGCAGCTACGGCTACAAGCGGCCCCACTTAGGCCATGACATGATGGGTCAGATTGGCACGCCAATCATTGCTATAGAGTCCGGCTACGTGGAGGCCCTTGGCTGGAACCAATACGGCGGCTGGCGCATCGGCATCCGCAGCTTCGACCAAAAGCGCTATTACTACTATGCCCACCTGCGCCAGAATTTCCCCTATGCCCTTGACTTAAAGGAAGGCAGCGTGGTGACAGCCGGAGACGTGATCGGCTATATGGGCCACACCGGCTACAGTAAGAAGGAAAACGTCAACAACATTGAGACCGTCCACCTCCACTGGGGATTGCAGCTTATTTTTGACGAATCCCAAAAAGAAGGGAACAACGAAATCTGGATCGACTGCTATGCGCTGACACGTTTTTTATACAAAAACAGATCCCTTACGGAAAAAAACACCGAAACCAAAGAGTGGTTCCGGCATTTCCAAATGAAAGATCCGGCCGTCACTTCCTACCAAAACGGATCCGGCCTGCAAGATTTACCGGAGACGGCACTGGCCAAAAGCATTATTCCTTTTCCCTCTTTGCATACACAAATTCCCTCTGGATCGCAAAGCTTGCAAAAAACAACAAGACATCCACCGGAACTTTGACAAAGACCTCCGCTCCTCCAAAAAACGGGTACAGCCAATTCACCAGCAAAGCCGAAAGGCCCATCTGGACTATGGCAAGCAGCACATACCGGGGAAGGGACGCCCCCACGGAGCTTTCACTTTGGAACACCACTTTATAATTCAGGGAATAATTATAAAAAGCCGAAAGCACCCTTGCTCCCACCGTAGCCGCCGTAATATAAGATACCGGCCCCCATGCGGCGGATTTGAACAAATAGCAGAACACGGAAAACAAGACCAGGTCCACCACGCTGGAAGACAGGGAAGAAAACAAAAACTTCCCGAATATCATATAAATCTTTATCGAATCCTTAATAGGGTTAAAATGGCTGGTCCGATTTTCCTCGATATAGACCGTCTTGATCGGCACCTCAAAGATAGGCACCTTGCGCTTCTTGGTCTCTAAGAGCATATTAGTCTCAAATTCAAACCGCTCCCCGGGCACTTTCAAAAGCTGCGCCATAAACCCTGCCGGGATCCCCCGAAGCCCCGTCTGGGTGTCAGACACCGTGATCCCCGTCAGATACTTCATCACGGCTCTGGTACACTTATTTCCAAACTCGGATCTGGCCGGAACATCCTCTCCGTCAAAGCACCGGCAGCCTAAGATCAGCGATTCCGGATTTTCGGCCAATGCGGCGGCACAGGATAAGATACACTCCGGCGTATGCTGGCCGTCCGAATCCGCGGTGATTACGCCAGGCGTGTCCGGATAAGCTTCCAGACAATAGTTAAACGCCGTCTTTAAAGCACGGCCTTTGCCCTGATTCACCGCATGGCGCAGTACCACGCAGCCATATTCTTTTTCCCCATCCTCAAACAGATGAACGTACCCTTCCCCGCTTCCGTCGTCCACAAGCACAATATTGATAAACCCCGCTTCCCGCAGCTTACGAAGCAGCCCGGATAATTTTTCATCGGGCTCATAAGCCGGAACCACCACCGGGATCTTCTTTACGTCAATTTCTCTCATATTTCCTCATTTCTATGCTGCTGCCGTTAACTGATACCTGATACAGGCAGCCATATTCTATCTCCTGCCCTTTAAGAAATTCCCGGAACAGTTCCTCCCCGCCGCCTTCCAATTCATCCACATACAAAAAATCCGCATGGGCATCGGATACCGCCCGGACAATATCCGCCCCGGAAAAGCTTGCCGTATCCACATTTCCGTACATGACGGATACCGGAGCCGCCTCAAACCCGATATAGGTATTGCGTACCCAGCTTACATCCGAAATATCCCGAAGGTATAATACCCTTCCAATACTGCCCTTTTTCCCTGCGCCAATCTTATCAAGGAATGCGCCTGCCGCTTCGTCTATGACCTCATCCCTCTGGGCTGACATCTCCGGAACCCGTTCCCGGTAACCCCAAAGCGCCCGGTAAGCGCTGCTATGATCCGCCGTCAGCAGAATAAATACCGCTATCGTCAGTGCGCCTGCGTGTATCTTACCTTTACCTCTGCCCTTTTCCAGAAGAAAGTACCCCAAAAGGCACATACCGCCAACCATAAAAGGCGCTCCATAGCGTTCAATAGACGAAACCATTCCAAATGGTTCTAAATACTGGGTCTCCACGGCAAAGATCGTCAAGTGGCTGATCAGATTAAAGCAGTAGAACACCACACCCGAAACAGCCAAAAATATTCCAAAAAACCATGCCATTCTTTTTTCCAGAAGATGCGCTTTCCACAAAATAAGCACGCCAAAAACCAAAATCAGATACAAAGCCAGGGGGCTTAAGTCCACCGCAGGCGTCTGGTAACGGTGCAGCGGCCACTTCAAAAAAGCTTCCAGAAACGCTTTCACCATGGTTCCCTGATAAGCCGGCAGGTTCATCCCGCCTGTGGCCATCCGGATTGCCGCTCCGGTGAGCTTGGCTACCCTGCGCATCGCAAGACAAAAGCAAAGCCAGGAGCCTTCTGCCAGCACCGGAAACAGCGTCACCGCCAAAAGCCCCCTTCCCAGGGCTCTTCTTTTCCCCTCCCGCTCCCTATCCTTTTTCCTTAAAAAGAAATGGTATCCGTAGGTAAACAAAAGCCCGAAAGCTGCCCAGATAAAACCTGTGTTTTTACACAAGACCACGATCATCAAATAAAGGGCCTGCCTGCCATAATACCACAGGCTGTTTTCTCTATTTTCCTCCACCACCGACACCAGAAACGCTCCGTATGCCAGCGCCATAGTCAGATCCGCGCAGCACCCGTCCGCCCAAAAAGCCTCTGCCACGGAAGGAAACATCCAGATCAGGCCTCCGCCAAAGATCATCCATAAAGGGTTCCATTTTTTCAAATACTTTAAAAAGGGGAACAGGAACGACATGTTCATGAAATAGTAGCCGGCAAACATCAGCCCTTCTTTAAATTCCTTCGGGGAAAAATGCAGAAACCACCATTTCATCATCTGGGTTCCCGGCGGGTAATCTCCAAATTCCGCAGCCACATTGGCATGCTTTTGGGCAAAACCATCCAGATAAAAAATGGACTTTACGTCTGCCGCCCAAAAATTATAATCATCCCACCAGCTTACCGGCTTGGCAAGCACGCCAAATGTCACGATCACGCTAAGGGCCACCGTCGTGACAGCGCCCGCATCCAGCAACTCTTTTTTTGCAAAAGAAAGCAGCTCCTTTTTCCTTTGCTTTTGCTGCCGTAAGATAAAAACCACCGCACCGGCAGTGATTGCCGCCGAGATATAATCCCACAGCCACAGACCGTTAAAAAAACACAGCCCGTAAAGCAAAAGGACCTGTATGGAAACCGCTGCCGGAACCGCTTCCACAAACCGGACGCCAAACCGCCTCGCCAGACCCAATATGAAGATAAATAATACAACTACCTGAAAAACCGCCATTATCCCTATTCCTTAAAAGAGCAAGCCTTAGGGCCTGCTCCTTTTCACCTTTATTTTATTTTTAACGTAATATTTTTTAATATTCGGGTTCGATCAAACCGTAAGTATTTCCTTTTCTCTTATAAACCACATTGACCTGATCCGTCTCTGCATTACAAAATACAAAGAAACTATGTCCTAAAAGCTCCATCTGCACACAGGCATCCTCCGGATACATGGGCTTGATGTCGAATTTCTTGGTACGGATGATCTTAACTTCCTCATCCTCCATATATTCCTTTTCAATAAACTCCTGCTTGAAAAAGCCTGCCGACTGCTTCTGGTCCACCAGTTTATTCTTGTACTTCTTTAGCTGCCTTTCAATGATCTCCTCCACCAAGTCGATGGAAACATACATATCATTGCTCACCTGCTCAGAACGGATGATACTTCCCTTCACCGGAATGGTAACTTCAATTTTCTGCCTTTCTTTTTCAACGCTTAGCGTTACATGCGCCTCTGTTTCCGGATTGAAATATCTCTCCAGCTTCCCGATCTTTTCTTCAACGGCACTGCGTAACCCCGGAGTAACTTCAATATTCTTGCCGACAATAACAAACTTCATATTCATCATCCTTTCTTTGGATTATTGTGTGTACATTATATCACAGCTTGTACCCGTTATGCAACAATTCCTGCCTTTTGTTTTGCTATTTGCTTAGTTTTCGGACAATTTGATCTGTCGTTCTTTTACGACCTTTTCCCTGAAATTTTTCAATTTTATCACTATTCACAAAACGCTCGTTCTTTTTTTGTTCTTTTTTTATACCCCCAGCCCTGCTTTTTTTATGTGGATAATGTGGATAAATCCGTGTATAAATCAGATTTCCCCCTTTGCGGCATATTTTTCATGTGGATAACTTTTCCGACGCATCTCTGACAAAAATCCTTTTTAAGGCTCCTGTTCCTTCCCATTTGTGTAACATGCACAAGTGCCCTTTTGTCAACTATTTTTTCCCAAAAAAGAAAAGTCAGACAGTTATCTGTTATCCGAAGCAATGGCAGTCAGCAAAACCGGCCAGGACAAATGCCTGGCCGGTCTTTTAACCTTTTATTGTAATCCTCCATGTTTTCAAAAGCCTGCAAATTTGGGTGCAAGCACAAATTTGTCTGTGAAAGATTTATTTTTCACAGTATACACTTCCTTAGAAAATCCTACGTACCGAAAGGATGGAACGATAAGTTGCATTGGAAATGATGATACCCGTCTTCGCTGTGGAAGCATGCACGATCTGGCCATTGCCGATATAGATCGCCACATGCCCTGAGTAACAAATAATGTCACCCGGCTGCGCATTTGCAATTCCGTCAACCGCTGTACCAACGTTTCTGTCCGCTGCTGAGGAGTGCGGCAGATTCACACCAAAATTCTTATAAACACTCATTACAAACCCGGAGCAGTCTGCACCGTTCGTCAGGCTGGTGCCGCCCCATACATAAGGAACTCCAATCTGGGAACGTGCAGCGCCCACGATTGTCATTCCCACAGATGCGTTGCCGGAGCCTGTATAACCGGAATTGCTACTGCTACTACTGCTATTGCTTCCGCTGCTGCTTGAGTTATTTGACGAATGATTTCCGGAACTTCCTGTACTCTGGCTGTTATTGCTGTTATTGTTACCATTATTGCGGTTTCCAGAATTATTATTAGCTGCCGCCGCTGCTGCTGCCTGACGCGCTGCTTCCTCCTGACGTCTTCTTTCCTCAGCTTCTCTTGCCGCTGCCTCTACCGCCGCCTGAATCTGACCGTCTAAGTCGGCTACCTCTGCCCGCTTCTCCTCAATGGTCGTATTCAGTACATCCTTCTGATCTTCGTATTCAACCTGCAGAGATTCCAGCTTCTTCTGGTCTTCCTCAAGAGTCGTCTTAAGCTCTGAGATCTGATTCTTTGTCTCTACATATTCTTGTAACTGATCTCTGTCATAATCATGTACATTCTGTACATATTCCGCCTTATTCACCAGGTCGGAGAAATTCTCCGCTGTTACCAGAGACTCAAGAGCCGTCGTGTCTCCTTCTTCGTACATATACTTGATACGAAGCTTCATGGCCTCATACTGCTCTCTCTCTCTTACTTCAGCGGCTGCCAAGTCATCCGTTGCCTGGATGATCTCCTCGCCCTTCTTAACCAGATCCTCCTCCAGACCATTAATCTTCGATAGAATCTGCTTCAATTCCTCCTGTAAGGAATTTACTTCACTCTGCTTCTCAGCCTTGTCCTCTTTCAATTCGTCGATTGACGGCGCTGCCATAACCGGCGTTACAATCAGCGAACCAGCAACAATAGCGGCCAAAAGTCTTGCTCCAAATCTTTTCATAGTGAAACCATCCTTTTTATGTATTTTCTGCTTACTATTTACACTCATCTACGTTCTTTCGACATAGTCCCTCTACATCTGGTAACAATTATACCTCAAACCACTAAGACTTGCAACATTTTTTAATAATTTTGTAACAAATGTTTTTAAGAGGAATCTCTATCGACAAGGCGCTTCGTAAAATATAACCAAGAAAATTACTGGATGTTCATATTCGTATATCCCATAAGACTTATATCAATCTCCTGGGCCGCCTCTCTGCCTTCGCGGATTGCCCACACCACCAGGGATTGCCCCCTGTGCATATCGCCAGCCGCAAAAACATTCTGAACATTCGTTCCATAGGTTCCCTGACTTGCGGCCACGTTCGTCCGTCCGTCAACCTCCACGCCAAAGGCCTTCGTTACATAGCTCTCACTTCCAAGGAAGCCCGCCGCAATCAGCACCAAATCCACATCCACCGTATACTCGCTTCCGGCAATCTCTGTCATCACCACCCGTCCGGTTTTCTCCTCTTTCTTAGGCTCAAGCTTCACAAGAACCGCCTTACAGACATTCCCCGCCTTATCCTTCTGAAACTCCTTCACCGTGGTCTGGTACACCCGCGGGTCTTTCCCGAATACAGCAATGGCCTCCTGCTGCCCGTAGTCCGTCTTACACACCTTTGGCCACTCCGGCCAGGGATTATTCTCGGCCCGCTGATCCGGCGCCTTGGGCATCATCTCTAACTGCAGCACGGACTTCGCACCATGACGGATAGCCGTACCCACACAGTCGTTGCCGGTATCGCCGCCTCCAATCACCAGCACGTTCTTTTCTTTTGCGGAAATATATTCCCCCTCCTTAAGCTTAAGCTGATTCGCCCAAAGAGCCTTCGTGGTGGATTTTAGAAAATCTACTGCAAAATGAATTCCATTTGCCTCCCGTCCAGGCGCCTTGATATCCCTTGGATTCGATGCTCCGCAGCACAGAAGGACACGGTCATACTCCTTTAAAATCTCCGCCGCCTTCTTGTCCTTTCCAACGTTACAGCCCGTTACGAAGGAAATCCCTTCCGCCTCCATGATACTGACTTTCCTATCAATAATCTGCTTCTCAAGCTTCATGTTAGGAATTCCATACCGAAGAAGGCCTCCCACTCTGTCCTCACGCTCGAACACAGTTATGCTGTGCCCTCTCCGGTTGAGCATATCCGCCGCCGCAAGACCGGCAGGGCCAGAGCCAATAACCGCCACCTTCTTGCCGGTGCGTACCTTCACCGGCCTTGCCCCTGCATAGCCCTTCTCATAGGCATTTTCAATAATCCCATACTCGTTTGCCTTGGTGGAAACCGCATCTCCGTTCAAAGTACAGGTACATGCGGCTTCACACAGAGCCGGACACACTCTGGATGTAAATTCCGGAAAATTATTGGTCTTTTTAAGCCTGTAATAAGCCTCCTCCCAGTTCCCGTGATAAATCAGGTCATTCCACTCCGGAACCAGATTGTGCAGCGGACATCCGCTGGCCATACCCATAATCATCTGACCAGCCTGGCAGAAAGGCACTCCACAGGACATACATCTGGCCCCCTGGCGTTCCTGCTCCTCCTTTGATAAGGGCGTGTGGAATTCGTGATAATGCTTTAGTCTCTCCTTCGGCGCCTCCGCCACCTTGTCCTGTCTGTCATATTCCATAAAACCTGTCGCTTTTCCCACTTCTCCACCTCCTATTTCTCGCCCTTCATAGCGTAAAATGCTTCCGTCTTCGCCTGCTCGCTACTCATACCCTGCTCCTCCAACTGAAGGATTGTGGTCAGCATCCGCTCATAATCTACAGGGATAATCTTCTTAAACTTCGGCAGATATTCCTTAAAATGCTCAAGAATCTCCTTCCCAATCTGAGAATTTGTGCAAGCCACATGCTCCTCAATCATGCCTTTTAACTCATTAACATCAAACTTCGACGAAATACGCTCAATATTTACCATTTGCTTGTTCACATTCCGGTACAAATCACTGTCCATATCCAGCACATACGCTACCCCGCCGCTCATTCCTGCAGCAAAGTTCCTGCCCGTCTTGCCAAGGACAGCCACCCGTCCTCCTGTCATATATTCACATCCATGGTCGCCTACACCCTCCACCACGGCTATGGCGCCTGAGTTGCGCACTGCAAAGCGTTCGCCCGCCACGCCGTTGATGAAGGTCTTGCCGCTGGTTGCCCCATAGAGAGCAACATTTCCTATAATAATGTTCTCGTGATGGCGGTACTTCACTCCCCGCGGCGGATACACAATCAGCTTGCCTCCTGACAGACCTTTTCCAAAGTAATCGTTGCTGTCCCCCACAAGCTCTAAGGTAAGCCCCTTTGGAATAAACGCCCCAAAAGATTGGCCGCCTGCACCTATACATTTCACCACATAACTGTCCTCGGTAAGCCCATCCGGATGCCGCCTGGTAATCTCGGAGCCAAAAATCGTCCCAAAGGTCCGGTCCGTATTGGTCACGTCTACCTCGATACTGCGCTTCTGTCCCTTTTTCAGAGACGGAAGAAGCTGTCTTACTAAAACCCTCTCATCCAGCGTCTTTTCCAGCTCAAAATCATACACCTTCTTCGGGTTAAATGTTACCGGCGTCTTGCTTCCTTGATGCGGATTATAAAGAATTCGTCCAAGCTTCAGCGTAGCCGCACGGGCGGAGGTGGGCTGTTCCTTCACTCTCAAAAGGTCCGTGCGCCCCACCAGTTCGTCAATCGTGGGAATGCCTAGCTTTGCCATGTACTCTCTTAAATTCTCCGCCATAAACCGCATAAAATTCATCACATACTCCGGCTTGCCGGCAAAATTCTTCCGAAGCCTGGGATTCTGGGTTGCGACCCCCACCGGACAGGTATCCAGATTGCAGACACGCATCATCACGCATCCCAGGGTAATCAGCGGCGCCGTAGCAAATCCAAATTCCTCTGCACCAAGAATGGCCGCAATGGCAATATCACGCCCGCTCATAAGCTTACCGTCCGTCTCAAGCCTCACCCGTTCCCTAAGCCCGTTCTGGATTAAGGTCTGGTGAGTCTCCGCAAGGCCAAGCTCCCAGGGAAGACCGGCATTGTGGATTGAGCTTCTGGGCGCGGCGCCTGTCCCTCCGTCATAGCCGGAAATCAGAATCAACCCTGCGCCCGCTTTGGCCACGCCTGCGGCAACCGTACCCACGCCCGCCTCAGACACCAGCTTCACCGAAATC
>OFGA01002691.1_pt1 | contig 10740 bp, 10 predicted proteins | sample 1521471 | NCBI WGS metagenome assembly OFGA01 (sample SAMEA3504086, study PRJEB24116) | mouse gut metagenome | biome: mouse gut; feature: mouse-associated habitat; material: faeces | place: Denmark | collected 2011
ATAACTGCTACGGGGAATTCGTGGAGGTGACGGAACCCGGTGACGCAGGCGCCGATATGGTGGTGGGTTCCCTGATTAAGAACCCGGGAGGAGGCCTTGCTCCCATAGGCGGCTATATTGCGGGTACGAGAGAATGCGTGGAGAACGCGGCATTCCGCCTTACATCGCCCGGGCTGGGCAAGGAGGTGGGCGCTTCCCTGGGAATTTTGAAGGATTTTTACCAGGGGCTTTTCCTGGCGCCTACGGTGACAGCCTCCGCATTGAAAGGGGCGGTTTTTGCGGCCAATCTCTATGAGCCGTTGGGTTTCGGAGTGGTGCCTGACAGCAGGGAGAGCCGCCACGATATCATTCAGGCAGTTACGTTCGGAAATCCCGAGAGCGTGATAGCTTTCTGCCAGGGAATTCAGGCGGCTGCGCCTGTGGACAGCCATGTAACACCCGAACCCTGGGACATGCCGGGGTATGACGCGCAGGTGATCATGGCCGCAGGGGCTTTTGTGTCCGGTTCTTCCATAGAACTGTCGGCGGACGGGCCGATCAAGCCTCCTTACGCAGTGTATTTCCAGGGCGGCCTTACCTGGCAGCATGCAAAATTCGGCATTCTGAAGTCACTTCAGTCCATGGTAAACAAGGGACTGGTGGAGAAAAGCAGATTGAAAGTGTAATTTTCTGTAGAAAAAACTCAAAATAAAATCTATGATTTTTATGTACAGCACTGGAATTTTGTGGTACTATATAAAAGCGAATGTGTAAAGGCTTATCAATCGGGCCAGGGCCTTCATGTGACATCGCGGATGGGAGGATTGAGAAACGGGCGTTTCCTGAGGTGTGGGAAACGGCAGGCGCATACCTCCCGAGGGACAAAAGAAGGAAGAGGAAGCAATTTGAAGAAAGTGAACTGGGTACTGCTTGTACTGGTGCTGGTGGGGTTTGTCATCGGCAGGTTTATCGGTACTTATTTTGAAGGCACCTTTTTAAATTATGGACAATCCTTCGGGATGAACGAACCTGTGGTTCTGAATCTTGGGTTCATTATACTGACCTTCGGATTGACAATCCAGATTACCATAGCCAGTGTGATTGGCGTGGTGATCGCTTTGGTAGTGTACCGGTTTATCAGATAGCAGTTGATGCCGCAGGCTGGACAAACTGCTGTGATTGTTTTGATGCGTCGGAGAAGGCAGAAGGAGACGCATGGACATCATGAAAGAAAGACATTCCATGGGACAGGTACATCCCATGAAACAAGTACATTCCGTGGAAGAAAGGCATTCCATGGAAGAAGTACATTCCATGGAAGAAGTACATTCCATTGGAACGGAATGTCCCGTACAGGAGACATATTCCGGGGAAAAAGAATATTCTCCGACAGATGGATATTCTAAAAAAACAGGCAGGAAGGCCAAAACAAAGCAGAAAAAGCGGCAGGAACAGCCCTATGAGCGGTTTTTACGCTTTGGTGCGGAGAACCTGACAGAAGCAGAACTGCTTGCCATTATTATCCGCACGGGTACCAAGGAGCAAAATGCGCTGCAGCTGGCGGAACAGGTGCTGAACCTTGCGAGATATCCCAGGGAGGGGCTGTTAGGACTCTATGAAGTCACGTTGGACGAGCTGCAGGGGATCCGTGGGATTGGCGAGGTAAAGGCGGTGAAATTGAAATGCCTGGCAGAACTCTCTATGCGGATGAGTGCGGCGAAGGCTGCGGAGGGTATCAATTTTACAAGTTCAGGCCAGGTGGCGGCCTATTTTATGGAAAAGCTCAGACACCGGGAGACGGAATGCGTGATTCTGGTCTGTATGGATGCCAAGGGGCAGATGATATGTGAACGGAAGTTATCGGAAGGAAGCGTCAATATGTCGCTGATTTCTTCGAGGGAAATCTTCCTCACCGCTCTGGAGAGCCGGGCAGTCAGTATCATACTGGTACACAACCACCCCAGCGGGGATCCGAACCCCAGCGAAGCGGACAAGGGGCTTACGTCCCAGGTTCGGGATGCCGGGGAACAGATGGGAATACCGCTGCTTGACCATATTGTCATCGGCGATAACAGATATGTCAGCTTCAGAGAAGCAGACTGGTTTTACAGGATATAGGCAGGGAGCCGGAAGGCATGACAGGAAGGCGATGGAATGCCGTTTCGGCTCAATTTACATTAGAAAGGGGTTGTCATTTTGGCAAACAATGCATTCGGTATCGATTTGGGTACCAACAACATTAAAATTTACAGCAGAAGCGATGATAATGTTCTGGTGGAAAAGAATATGATTGCCATCGAAAACAAGAAGGTCCTGTTTGCGTATGGTAATTCCGCATTTGAAATGTATGAGAAAGCGCCCGGAAATATTCACATTTCCTACCCGCTTTCCAACGGGGTGATTGCAGATATCAAGAATATGGAGACGCTTGTAAGGTATTTTATTACCGGTCTGCAGAAGGGAATTACCAGGCCCGCAGAATTTTATATAGCGGTGCCCACGGATGTGACGGAAGTAGAGAAGCGGGCTTTTTACGACCTTGTGAAGGATGCCAACGTGAAAGCGAAGAAGATTATGGTGGTGGAAAAGGCGGTTGCCGACGGCCTGGGACTGGATATTGACGTGAAGAATTCCCAGGGCGTGCTTGTGGTCAATGTGGGCTTTGACACCACGGAAATCTCCATATTGTCTCTGGGCGGTATCGTTCTTAGCCGGCTGATCAAGACCGGCGGGCTGAAGTTTGACGAGGCAATCCGGGCTGCGGTCAGGAAAGAATTCAGCCTGATTATCGGAGGCAAGACTTCAGAGATGATCAAAACCAGCTTAAAGGAGTTGGAAGTGGAAGGCAAGGGTGCCATTGTCTATGGACGTGATATCGTCACCGGATTGCCTATTGAACGTGAAATTCCTACCAAGCTGGTGGTGGAATGCCTGGAAGAGCATTTTAATACCATTGTTGACAATGTGAAGGTGATTTTGGAGAGGACGCCGCCGGAACTTGCCGCGGATATTTACCGCCACGGTATTTATCTTACGGGAGGAGCGTCTCAGATCAGCCATCTGGCGGATCGTATTGCCGCCGGGACGGGATTGCGCGTCAATGCATCTGAGAATCCGATTACCAGCGTGGTACTGGGGCTTGCCAAGATCATCAAGGATGATAATTATAAATCCGTAGCGTATGCTATTGAAGGGATGAGCAGATGAGTCCGGTTATAAAGAAAAAAGGAGAGAAGTTTACGCTGCCAAGTAAATACCTCCTTTTTATTTTAACAATTCTTTGCACTGCCATGATGCTGATTACGTTCGGGACGGACGCTTTCAACCGGCCCCTGAATACCGTGGTGGGATATGTGATCATTCCGTTTCAGCGCGGGATAGGCAGAGTCGGGGAATGGCTGTCCAACCGTTCGGAGGAACTGGTCCAGATCAGGACCCTCCTGGACGAAAATGCCCGGCTGAAGGCGGAAGTGGCCGCGCTGACAGAGGAAAATACCCTCCTGCAGCAGGACAAATATGAATTAAACAGACTGCAGGAGCTTTTTGAACTGAGTGAACAATATGCCAGTTATCACAAGGTGGGGGCCAGAATCATCGGAAGGGACTCCGGAAACTGGTATTCGGCCTTTGTCATCGACAAGGGCGAGGAAGATGGTCTTGAAGTGGATATGAATGTCATCGCGGGGGGCGGCCTGGTAGGACGCATCACTTCCGTAGGCCCCAACTGGGCCAGGGTGACTTCCATTATATCCGATAACAGCCATGTGAGCGCCATGACACTTTCCACGGAAGACAACATGACCGTTTCCGGGGATTTAAAGCAGATGGCAAATGGCTGTATTACTTTTAAACAGCTGATGGATGGCCAGGATATGGTGCGGGAAGGGGATAAGGTAGTCACCTCTGACATCAGTGACAAATATCTGCCCAATATTCTGATCGGCTATATCAGCGCAATAGACAAGGATGCCAATAATCTGACAAAATCCGGGCAGATCGTTCCGGCAGTGGATTTTGAACACCTGGGCGAGGTGCTGGTGATCACGGACAGAAAGCAGACGGCGGAAGAAAATTAACCGGGAGGCTGCGGACTCATAAATGCTTAAGAAATGTATCATTGCCATTTTTATCATAGTATGTTTTGTCCTGCAGTGCAGTGTTTTTGACAGTCTTTCCTTTGCGGGCATCATTCCGAACCTGATGATCATACTGACATCTTCCTTCGGGTTTATGTGCGGGGAGAAATACGGACTGGTGATCGGGTTTGTCTGCGGTCTGCTGAGCGATATTTTCTTCGGCAGTTTCCTGGGATTTTACGCACTGCTTCTGATGTACATAGGTTATGTCAACGGCAAGTTCTGCAAAATTTTTTATCCGGAGGACATCAAGCTTCCCCTGGCACTGATTGTCGTAAGCGATCTGTCATATGGAATTATATGCTATGTGCTGACATTTATGCTTCGCGGCAAATTTCAGTTCACCTATTATTTTGCACATGTCATATTGCCGGAGGCACTTTATACCATTGTAGTGACATTGTTTTTGTATCCGCTGATTTTAAAGGTAAATGAGAAACTGGAAAATAGAAAAGAGCACTGAAAAGGAGAGCGCCAAAGATTGTTTGATGAATTCAGAGATAAAATAATCGGTATTGTGACCAGCAGGCTGACCGTTTTTACTTTAATCTTCTGCTGTCTGGCCGCCATACTGATTTACCGCTGTTTTGACCTGCAGATTGTCCACGGGGAAGAATATCTGGAAGATTTTGTGCTGGAGATCGAAAAGACCCGTGATATCGCCAGCACCAGGGGAAATATTTATGACCGCAACGGAAATGTGCTTGCCTATAACGAACTTGCCTATTCGGTTAAAATCGAAGATGTATTTGAATCGGGGCGGTCTAAAAATGCCCGGCTGAACGAAGTGGTGTACAGCCTGATCAAAATGATCGAAAAAAACGGGGACAGCTGCATCACCGATTTTAAAATCCGTCTCAACGAGGACAATGAATTTGTATTTACGGTGGAAGGTACCAGCCTGCTCAGGTTTCTGGCTGATGTATACGGCAAACCGACTATCGGGGAACTGAAGGACGAACAGCGTATTGCCACGGCTCCTGAGATCATGGATTATCTCAGCACCTCCTATGCCATCGGGGAATATGAAGACCCTGACGACAGCAAGAGCGAGTTTTTGCCGGGAGCCGGATATTCCAAAGAAGACTGGCTGAAAATGGTCACCATACGGTATGCCATGAATCTGACCTCCTTCCGGAAATATATCGGCACCACGGTGGCCACCAATGTCAACGAAAAGACCGTGGCCGTGATTATGGAAAATTCACAGTCCCTTCCCGGGGTCAGTATTGTGGACGACACCATGCGCAGATATGTGGACAGCGAATATTTCGCCCATGTGCTGGGGTACACCGGCAAAATTTCCTCCGAGGAACTGGCTGAATTAAATGAGCAGATGCGGGAGCTAGGATACGAGGAGGACGCCTACAATATCAATGACGTGGTGGGAAAGAGCGGTATAGAGTCCTATCTGGAGACTACGCTGCAGGGTGAGAAAGGATATGAAAAGGTTATCGTGGACGTGATGGGGAAAGTCATTTCCATCGAGGAGCGCAGGGAGGCCAAGGCGGGCCAGGATGTGTACCTGACCATCGACAAGGATCTCACCGAGGCTGTCTATCACATTCTGGAGCAGAGACTTGCGGGTCTGTTATCCGACAAAATCATAGATGCCAGGGAATACATTGCCCCGGAAAATGCCGACAGCGCGGATATCAAAATTCCCATATATGATGTGTATTTTGCCGTATTTGACAATTCCGTCATCGACCTGAAGCATATGGCCGGGGAAGAAGCCGGGGAAAACGAAAGATCGGTCTATGAGGCGCATCTGAATTATAAACAGACTGTCTACGAAAGATTAATCCACGAACTGACAGAAGGGGAGACCCCCTACAATCAGCTGCCTGACGAGTACCAGGTTTACCAGAGCAATATCGTGAGTCTCCTGCGGAAGGACGGGGTGATTATGGCAGATGCCGTGGATCCGGAAGATCCCACCCAGATCGCCTGGGCCACGGATGAAGTAATCAGTCTCAGCGAATATTTGAGACACTGCATTTCCCGGAACTGGATCGACGTGAGCAAGCTGGAACTGGGGGACAAGTATTCCGATTCCTCGGAAATATACGCGAAAACCCAGGAATATGTCGTTTCCATGATTGAAAAAAACACGGAATTTCAGAAACGGTTTTTCAAGTACATGCTTTTGAACGACGTGATCAGCGGCAGGGATGTGTGCAGGATCCTCTGTGAGCAGAACCTGGTCACGATTCCGGATGAAGACCGGGAGGGTATCATGGAAGGCTCCCTGTCGGCGTACAAATTTATGAAAAACCGGATTGACAACCTGGATATCACACCGGCACAGCTGGCCCTGGATCCCTGCAATGCTTCCTCGGCCATAACGGATGTCAATACGGGAGAAGTGCTGGCCATTGTATCCTATCCGGGATATGACAACAATAAAATGGCAAACTCCATTGATGCTGATTATTATGCGAAGCTGAACATGGACAAGTCCAAACCCCAGTATAATTATGCCACCCAGTATCAGGCCGCGCCCGGTTCCACTTTTAAGATGGTATCCGCAACCGCCGGTCTGCTGGAAGGGGTGATCACCCTTGGCAGCCAGACAAACTGTACGGGAACTTTCCTGGAGATTCCTTCCAAGCCCAGATGCTGGAGACGGTACGGGCATGGCATTGAGACGCTGACCACTGCCATAAGGGACTCCTGCAACTTTTATTTTTATGATGTGGGGTATCAGCTTTCCATGGGTTCCGGGACCTACAATGAGACAGAAGGCCTGGACACTCTGGCAAAATATGCGGATATGTTCGGACTGACGGAAAAATCCGGCATAGAGATCGCGGAGGCGGCGCCCATTGTGTCCACGGAAGATCCGGTGCGTTCCGCCATCGGCCAGGGAAACAACAGTTACACCACCATCGGGCTGGCGCGGTATATTTCGACTGTGGCCAACAGAGGCACCTGCTTTAACCTGACCCTGCTGGACAAGATTACCGATTCCGAGGGCAATTTGATTCAGGAATTCGAACCGGATGTTCGCAATACCATAGACCTGCCTACGGAATACTGGGATGCCATGCAGCTGGGCATGCGGCAGGTGGTGGAAAATAAAACGTATTTCAGTGATCTGGCGGTGAATGTAGCCGGCAAGACGGGAACGGCAGAGGAGAGAAAATCCCGGCCTTCCCATGCGCTTTTCACCAGCTACGCCCCTTTTGAACAGCCTGAGATTTCCGTCACCGTGCGGATTCCCTTCGGCTATTCTTCGGACTACGCCGCATGGGCTACCAAAGATATTATCAAATATTATTACGGGCTGGCAGAGGAAGATGAGATCATCACCGGTACCGCGGACACCCCCGACGGCGGCATCTCCAATGAAATGTAAAATATGAGAACTTACGGACGGATACGGCCGGAAGTTACTCTGCGGGCAAAGGTGCTGGAAGGACGTAAGCGGTACTGGAATAGGAGGTCAAGTGTGAAAGAAGCAGTTGTCATTAAAAGTTTTCCCAATGGAATCGCGCTTTATCTGAACGCGGAGCTTCCTTTTGAGAAGGTTTTGGAAGAAATCGGATATAAATTTTCAGACGCCAGAAATTTCTTCGGTTCTGCCACCATGGCGCTTTCCATAGAAGGCCGCCAGGTGACGGATCTGGAAGAAATCCGTATTATAGAAGCCATACAGGGAAACAGCAGCCTGAACATTGCCTGCATAGTGGGAAAGGACGAAGAATCCAACAGAAATTACATCAAGGCTCTGGCCCATACACAGAAAAAACAGGAAGAGAAGACAGAAGGCCAGTTCTTCAAGGGAGACCTGAAAAACAAGGAGATACTGGAGACAGAAAACAGCATCATCATACTGGGAGACATTTATCCGGGAAGTTCTGTCATCAGTTCCAGAAATATTATCGTTCTGGGAGCATTATACGGAAAAGCCTACGCCGGCGGCAACGGCTGTGAGGGGGCTTTCGTGGCAGCGTTTGAAATGGAGCCGGAGAGAATCAAAATCGGCGATTTCAAATATATACCAAATACGAAGCAGGCAAAATGGGGTATCCGACCAAAAGTACGGCCGAAAATTGCATATGTGAAAAACGACAGAATTGTTTTTGAAACGCTTACCAAAGAATGGCTGAGCACATTTGAGTAAAGGCAGTTATACGCAAGGCAAAAATGTGTTTGGAGGACGACGCAGAACCAAAATAGGCAGTGCAGGGAGACACTGCACAAGACTGGAATGGAGGATGGAAAATGGAAAAACAATTTTCCCCGGAGAAAAAAGGCTCCGAAGTCATTGTCGTCACTTCAGGTAAGGGCGGTGTGGGCAAGACCACCACAACCGCAAATGTTGGAACAGGTCTGGCAAAGCTTGGAAAAAAAGTCTGTCTGATTGACACGGATATCGGACTGCGCAATCTGGATGTGGTTATGGGACTGGAGAACCGCATTGTATACAATCTGGTGGATGTGGTGGAGGGAAACTGCCGGATTAAGCAGGCCCTGATACGCGACAAACGTCATCCGGGGCTGTATCTGATGCCCTCTGCCCAGACCAGGGACAAAACAGCCGTTTCCCCAGGACAGATGGTGAAGGTGATCGATCACCTGAAAGAGCAGTTCGACTATATTATTCTGGACTGCCCGGCCGGCATTGAGCAGGGATTTCAAAATGCAATCGCAGGTGCAGACCGTGCGATTGTCGTAACAACGCCGGAAGTATCTGCGATCCGTGACGCAGACCGCATTATAGGCTTACTAAAAAATGCCGAAATGCCATTGATAGAGCTGCTGATCAACCGTGTCCGCATGGATATGGTAAGGCGCGGGGATATGATGTCTTTAAAAGATGTCTGTGAAATTCTTCCGATTCCGCTGCTTGGGGCAGTGCCGGATGATGAGAATATTGTCATATCTACAAATCAGGGAGAGCCGCTGTCAGGGCTTGATTCTATGTCCGGGCAGGCGTACCAGAATATCTGCCGCAGGATCAACGGCGAAAAACTGCCGATTATGGATCTGAACCAGAAAAAAGTATGGTTCCAGCGGTTCCGGGGCCTGACAAAACGTGTATAGGAGGCAGTTGTATGAGATTTTTGCGATTTATATTTCGAAGGAATTCCAAAGATGTGGCGATGGACCGTCTGAAACTGCTTCTGATCTCAGACCGGACAGACTGTTCTGCGGATATGCTGGAAATGATAAAAAACGATATCATTCAGGTAATTTCCAAATACATGGAAATCGATACCGAAGGTCTGGATATCCAGATCACACGCACTGTTTCCGAAACGCATAACGGAAGCGTACCGGCACTATATGCAAACATACCGATTTTGTGTGTCAAGCATCAGCCGGAATATCAGTAAACATTTTATCTGATCATTCAATTACGATTTGAGAAAGCCCGGAGGCGTTATTTATGTTCAAAATGTACTCGTTTCGAAACTACCGGATCCGGCTGTGTCTGTACGTGATCAGCATTACCGTGATCGGTATTATGGTCGTAGGAAGCGCCAGACACTCCCTGCAGGACCGTCAGCTGTTTGGAATGCTCCTTGGCCTTGGATGCATGCTCGTGCTGTCTTTGTTCGATTACTCGTTTTTATTAAAATTCGTATGGCCCGCATATTTTGCAAACCTTGCGCTGCTTGTAGCCGTCATTTTAAAAGGAGAGGAATCGCACGGGCAGAGCAGATGGCTGCTGATTGGTCCGATACAGTTTCAGCCGTCGGAACTGTCTAAGATTGTGATCATATTGTTTTTTGCGGCGTTTTTTATGAAATATCAGGAGCAGATCAGTACGTTTCGGGCGCTGGCTGTTTCTGCGGTACTGATCGCATTTCCTCTGGGACTTGTATTAAAATCAGATTTATCTACAACAATAGTAACTACATTAATTTTTATTACCCTCTTGTTTATTGCCGGAATAAGTTATAAAATAATTGGTGGGGTGGCTGCGGTCTGTGCCCCGGCAGTAATTGTCGTATTATATCTGATCATGCAGCCGGATCAGGAGATTATTAAAAGCTACCAGCTAAAGCGAATTCTTGCCTGGCGTTATCCGCAAAAATATCCCGACGGCGCCTACCAGCAGCAAAATTCGATTATGGCAATTGGTTCCGGACAGCTCTGGGGAAAAGGGTTAAATAACGACAATTTTGATTCCGTAAAAAACGGCAACTTTATTTCAGAACCCCATACAGACTTTATTTTTTCCGTCGCAGGGGAAGAGCTTGGATTTGTAGGGGCAGCTGCAATTATTATACTGCTGACATTAATTGCGCTGGAATGTATCTTTATTGGCAGAAAAGCGAAAGATCTGGCCGGACGGCTGATTTGCTGCGGTATGGCGGCGCTGATCGGCTTTCAGAGTTTTGTCAATATTTCAGTTACGACCGGATTATTGCCAAATACGGGACTGACCCTGCCGTTTGTCAGCTATGGACTGACTTCACTGGTAACTTTGTATATTGGAATCGGTATTGTACTAAATGTGGGCTTGCAGCCGAAAAAATATTAGCGGGGGTGGTATACAAAATGAATATCGGTTTAATCGCACATGACTCGAAGAAAAAACTTATGCAGAATTTTTGTATTGCGTACCGGGGAATTTTGTGTAAAAACGAACTATTTGCAACAGGCACGA
>OFGA01002697.1_pt1 | contig 10728 bp, 5 predicted proteins | sample 1521471 | NCBI WGS metagenome assembly OFGA01 (sample SAMEA3504086, study PRJEB24116) | mouse gut metagenome | biome: mouse gut; feature: mouse-associated habitat; material: faeces | place: Denmark | collected 2011
GTACACGGCTCCGCAGCGGATGACAGTGGGCCAATGGCTGGACGTGTGGACATCTGACTACCTGGGCGCGGTCAAGCTCTCGACTGCTGACGGATATATTCGCAGCGTGAGGAACTACATCAAGCCCACCCTGGGCGCGATCCGGCTGGATCAGCTCCGCCCCCATGACGTGCAAGCCTTTGTCAACGGCCTGGAGGGGCTTGCTCCATCTACAGCGCGTTACCATCACCAGGTATTGCATACCGCCTTGGAAAAGGCCGTGGAGCTGGATTACATACCGCGAAACCCGGCGGCGCGGTGTGAGCTCCCCCGCGTGGAGCAAGCGGAGGTCCACCCGCTCAATGACGAACAGGCCGCCGCCCTACTGGCCACCGCCATAGGAACCGATGTCGAGCACCTTCTTGCCGTGGCTCTGTTCACGGGCTTGCGTCAATCTGAATTGCTGGGCCTCACCTGGGATGCGGTAGACTTTGACAACGGCGCGATCAGCGTCAACAAACAGCTGGTCCGCGCCGCTTTCCGCACAGAGGGGCCGTTCCAGTCCCCGAAGAATGGAAGGGCCCGGACCATCACCCCGGCGGCGGCTGTATTCGCCGCGCTGAAGCGACAGCGGATAAGGCAAGCGGAGCAGCAGCTTAAAGCCGGGCCCATGTGGGATAATCCCCACGGACTTGTTTTCACCACAGAGACCGGCGCACCGTTTAACCAGAGGATGGCCGACAGAGGCTTTCGCAATGCCCTTGCCGCCGCCGGTCTGTCCGGCTTCCATTTTCATTCACTCCGCCATACATACGCCGTGAACGCGCTCCGGGCCGGAGAGGATATAAAGACCGTACAGGCCAGCTTGGGGCACGCCTCCGCCGCCTTTACGCTGGACAAGTATGGCCATGTAACGGACCGGATGCGGAAGGACAGCGCCGCCCGGATGGAACGTTTTATCAAGGACGTTATGAAGCTGTAAAGGGAAAATATAAGGGAAAACAAGCAGTAGAAACCCGCCTAACCATTGCAATTACATGGGTTAAGCGGGTTTTGTCTCATTACTGCCACAAATGAACCGTCAGCCAATGTGTATTTGGATGGTGAAACCACCCTTTACACAATACATCTCAAGATAGTGAAGCAAGAAACTTCCAGAAACGGACATCATACAACGCCGTCCCCACCGCAAAAATGAAGGGCCTCACAGGCCGCTTCCTGCGGCCCATCAAGCCCTGATCTGATCGCTTTCCCCTTGATTTTATTCGAACAGCCAGTCAACTTCCAGTTCCAGGGCTGCCAGACAGATTTCCGGTTTAACCCGCTCGCCATGGAAGTCGCTGCCGCCCGTAACATTCAGCCGGTGCTTTTTCGCCAATTCAAGATAAAACTGCTGTTGTTCCGGTGTGTGCTTGGGATACCAGCACTCAATGGCGTCCAATCCCCAGCTGGCCAGCTCTTTGACAATTCCCTCCAACTCTCCATCGCTTACCCCAATCTGATATGGATGTGCCAGTGATACTTTCCCCCCAGCAGCTTTGATGGTCTCCACACACCTCTTTGCGGACGGCTTAGAACGCTCCACACGCTGGTGGAACTCATCCGTATCCAAATAGCAGTCGAATGCCTCCCGGTTATTTGACACATAACCACGCCTTGTAAGCACCTGGGCAAAGTGAGGCCGGCCTACAATATTCCCGCCCGCCAGTTCCTCCACCTCGGACAAAGGAATTTCCACCCCCTTCTCCCGCAAAAAGGAAATAATTCGCATACTGCGCGCATCCCTTCCCTCCTTCATGTCCTGGCACAAGGCGGACAGTTCCGGAGATTGGACATCAAAATTATAGCCCAGGATATGGAAGGTCGGATACTCTTTCGCACTGAGCTCAATGCCCCGAATCACTCGCAGACCGCATTCCTCACCTGCTTGAACCGCCTCCCTCAGACCGTCCACTGTGTCGTGGTCGGTGAGGGCCAGCACCTCTATTCCGCATTCCTTCGCCCGCCGCACCAGCTCCGAGGGGGAATATTGGCCGTCGGAGGCGGTGGAATGTGTGTGCAGGTCGGAAAAATATCTCATAAAAAGCACCCCACTCTGTTTTATTTCTATTTGCCTCAATTACGTATCCAATTATATCACTTTTGGCCGGATCGTTCAACAATACAAAAATTTTCTGTCACCGCCAGCACAAAAGAAGCACTATTTGTAAACCATATTTATCATTATCCCTCCATTACCGTCAAAATTTCCACCTCTTCAATTGCTAATATTCGACAAAATAACCTAAAATTCGACGAAAAGTCTTGTCCAATAAAGCGTACAGTGTTATGATTAAGTTTAGTGGAAGCGCCGTATTTTCCCATGCGGCATGGTCCGCTTTTAGAAATATATGTAAGGAGGCACTATCATGGGAAACGTTAAAAGAATTCTGGAGGCAATCTTGGTGTCAGCCATTCTGTTGGGGATTTTCCCCACCACTGCGCTGGCCAACGGCAAAACCGGCCCATCCCCCAGGGGTGAGATTACCGCACTGGGTGTCACGGTCGGCGGAGCATATGTGGCTGCTTCGGAAACAGCGCCGTCCATCCAACCACGCAGTCTTCTGCCGCTGACAGAGAAACAGTTTACATTGGACCTGACAGGTTACTTCTCCGAGGAATTGAAGGCTGTACAGCTTCAAGCCGTGGTTCAGGGCCTTACTCCTTTGGGCGATGACCCCGCCGAAACGGAGCTCTCCAAGTATACCGTGTGGGCCAAGCGAATTTACAACGACGAAACTGGCGCCCTACTCTACGGCGACGGAGGTTATACCAAAATCGGTCCGGAGCAAACCCTAGACCTGTCTGGCCTGTATGGCGACTGCATATTTGACCTGATCGTCGGAACCTCCAACCAGCTGGACCCAAACAATGTGCGCTGTGTGGTCAATCTGCGCACCAGCCGCGGCCTGGAAAACTTGCTTGATTTCAATGCAGTCGATAGTACAAATCAAACCACCGTGCAAATTTACAACCGGAGCAAAGAATACCAGCTCTCCGACCAACGCTACTTACTTTTGACGGACCTCAGTTCTTGGCCCGAGGGCGAAAGCAGACTGAGTTTCGGTTTCAGCGATGAGTGGCAGAAACGCCGTCAGGACTTAACCGCAGTTGTATACGACGGCTTTTATGAAAAAGAGAGTGACTTGCCGGTTGACTTGGCCAGCAAAAATATCACCGCAAAGGTCTGGCGCAGTGGAACCAGCACACCCAAGGGCCTGTCCTCCCATTATGCAGACGATCAAAGCCCTCAGAAATTTACGCTCGTTTTAAAAAAGAATGGTGAGATCTTTCAAATTCTCCCTTTTAGTGTAAAAATGGTTCCAGCAAACGTTACCGTAGACTCCCATATTGCCCTTTGGAAAAAGATTGAAGAAAGTGAATTTAGCAGTTATCTTCCCGTCGCTCTTTCTAACAGCCAAACGCTTGAAAATGGTATCTCCTATACTACCTGCGAAGTGATCGACAACGAAAACCTCGATGATACATTATATTTACAAATATTGTCCAGCTCCCCTTCCGATGAATCAGAAAGCGGCTATGTCTTTGACGTCAGCAATATTAAAACTGCCTGCATTGGGAAACTGACCAAAGAGGAAGTGGAAAACACGCCGGATGGCGGCATCAAAACGGCCCTGTTTACCGAAAATATCTATCAAAACGACGGCTACCCGGTCAATTTCAGCGACTATCCAGAGGGAGTCGTCTTTTCCGTTGTTGATAAAAATAATTTACTTCACTACTTTGGTGTACGGCTCAAGTCCAGTCCTGACACATCAGATGTGCTCCCCATCCCTCCCACTCCTTTCACCCAGGATACCTACTTCCAAATGACAGGCGCAGATGGCCTTAACGCCTACGTCATGCCTTTTAACAGCGACAGCAGTTACTACAACGGCTTTCAGACCGTTTTCCTTTTGACCCCTGATGGAAAACCGGTCACTAGTGACAAAATTGTCCCCTCCTTCACAACAGGCAGCTCGGAAGTCACCATTTACTCTTCTGATCAAGCCAAGACATCTTCCATTCAGACCAGTGGTCAGTCTGAAATCGCTTTCAAGTCTGGCACCGGCGTCCACTACACCGCACAAACCAGTACCGTGGAGCATTTAAAGGACTATTTTGTAACATTCTTAACGCAACAGGAAAAGCCTTTCCTGTTTGTCAACGGGATCAACGATGAGACCAGTTTTCAGACACTTCCAGGCTCCCAGACCAAAGTCCCAGCCCAGACAGTATGTTTTACCGAGGAATATGATGCCCATGACATTTTCTTTGCCAATATTGGGAAAGAGACTCTCACTGGTCTCTCGGTCACCCTCACCGGACCAAACGGCGTTGGCGACGCCGAAGGTATCCATTTGGACGACTACTGGACCATACCAGCTGGCAAAGGCGCTTCCACTGAGCTGGCCGGGTTCACAACCACCGTTTCACAACTTGATGCCAATGGATCATATAATCAATATGGAGAACTGCTCAATGTGGGCAAGCTTCGCCTTCATCCCACTCGGACCGAAGCGGGCGCGATTATCTCTGGTCCGGTCAACGGCCTATTGACCATTTGTACAGGAAAAGATGGAGATCAGCAGGAAATTAAAATCCTACTCACCGGCACAGCCACTGGCCCAGAACCACAGCCGGACGAGAAACCAGAAGAAAAACCGGAGGAGAAGCCGGAAGAAAAACCAGAAGAGAAGCCCGAGGAGAAGCCAGAAGAGAAACCAGAAGAAAAGCCCGAAGAGAAGCCGGAAGAGAAGCCAGAAGAGAAGCCAGAAGAGAAACCAGAAGAGAAACCAGAAGAGAAGCCAGAAGAGAAACCAGAAGAGAAACCCGAAGAGAAACCCGAAGAGAAGCCCGAAGAGAAACCCGAAGAGAAACCCGAAGAGAAACCCGAAGAGAAGCCCGAAGAGAAACCCGAGGAGAAACCCGAAGAGAAGCCCGAGGAGAAACCCGAAGAAAAACCAGAAGAAAAGCCGGAAGAGAAGCCCGAGGAGAAGCCAGAAGAGAAACCCGAAGAAAAACCAGAAGAAAAACCAGAAGAAAAGCCGGAAGAGAAGCCCGAAGAGAAGCCGGAAGAAAAACCAGAAGAAAAGCCCGTGGAGAAACCGGATGAAACGCCCATCGAGAAGCCGGAGGAGAAACCTAATCAGAAACCCGGCGGCAGTAACAATTCTAACCCGGGCGGAAGCAGTTCAGATGACAGTTCGGACAGCAGTTCCAGCGGGGACAATTCCTCTGCAATAAAGCCTCAGCCTCCTCAAGAAACGATACCTGAGCATCCATTTCAAGACGTCAGCAGCGACGCTTGGTACAATCGTGCGGTACAATATGCTTACAGCAACGGGCTGATGGTAGGCGTAGACGATCAAACCTTCCTTCCCGAAGCCAAGACCAGCCGGGCCATGCTGGTAACCATCCTGTACAACATGGAGGACCGGCCTTCCAGTTCTAATGAAGCATTTGCTGACATTCCTGCCAACGAGTGGTACACACAGCCTATCGCCTGGGCCGTAAAGAAAGGAATCATCGCCGGTTACGGCGATGGAACGTTAGGCCCGAACGAGGGCCTAACGCGTGAGCAAACTGCAGTGCTCCTCTATAATTATGCCAAAATAAAGGGATATTCTGTCACTCCAGCAAACAATTTAAATCAATACGCGGATGCCGGACACATCAGTCCTTTTGCTCTGACGGCACTCAAATGGGCCAATGCGGTAGGTCTGATCAACGGCTATGGAAACGGCCTGCTGGATCCTCAGGGCGGCGCTACCCGTGCGCAGATTGCCGCCATTCTCATGCAGTTCTGTGAGAACACGGCAAGTCCTGATTTTCAATAAATATTTCTTGCTATTTCCAGCTTTTTGGCTTATAATACCTTCCATACGGTCCATTAGACTTACTCTGGACCAGCGCAAAACAGAGGTATAAATCCGCGTATATGAGCAACCTGAACCGTTCTCTGAACGTGTGCCTTCAGGGAAACCGTTCCAAGCAAGGGGTATGGAAATGGAAAAAGTATTGATCGTTGATGACAGCCCTGTGCAGGCCGCCCAGTTAAAATCCATTCTGGATGATGATTACAACATTACCATTGTCCAGACAGCGGAAGACGGACTGAAAGCCGTAAGTGCCGACAACTTCTCTTTGATTTTGCTGGATGTAGTCATGCCAGGTATGGATGGCTTCACGCTGCTGAAAAAATTACAGGATGAGGTTGTGACCCGGCATATCCCGGTCATTCTGATTACCAGTCTGGCGGATATCGAACACGAGCAGCACGGCTTGACTTTGGGTGCGGTGGATTATATTGTCAAGCCCTTTCATCCGCTGATTGTAAAAGCCCGCGTCAACACACACATCAAGCTCTATCAGTACCGAAAACAGGTTGAGTATCAGTCTATGACCGACCAGCTGACTGGCATTGCCAACCGGCGGCGGCATGACCGGTACAGCCAAATTCGATGGCAGGAGGCCACCCGGCTTCAAGTTCCCTTCTCGGTGTGCATGTTTGACATCGACAAATTTAAAATGTACAACGACACTTTTGGCCACCCTGCGGGGGACAAGGTGATCACCAGCGTTGCCAAAACTGTTTCCAACTATCTGCGGCGCAGTACAGATTTTTTTGCCCGCTACGGTGGAGAGGAATTTGTTGCATTTTTGGTTGGAGACAACTCCGCGCAGTCCTTTGCCTATCTGAAGCGGGTGCGTCAGGCCGTGGAGGATCTTCATATCCCCCACAATCCGGATACTGCCCAGTGGGTCACCATCAGTATTGGCGGCGTTACCGTACTCCCCCACCCGGAGAGCTCCTACGACGCCTATCTGAAAATCGCAGACACCATGTTGTATGACGCCAAGCGGTTTGGCCGGAATCAGGTGGTCTGGGCCGACGAATCTATGCGGCAGCTCCGGGAAAAGTAATCCTGGTTCCACTGTAGCTTTTCACGAATACAAGGCGTTCAGAACCTCAATTCTGAACGCCCTGTATTTTTTATACTTTCTCCAGTTCCGCCGCCCGTTCCAACGCGGCGTCAATATTGGGGGCAAAGCTGTCCTCTCCGACCAGATCATACAGGCCGGATTTTTTGAACACCGACATGGGCTGTTCGTTGACATGAGAAAATACCACCCGAATCCCCTTGTCTTTACACTCTCCGTACAGCCTCCGCAGGCTGTTCAGTGCGGTGATGTCCATCGCAGGAACGGAACGCATCCGCAAAATCAGTACATGCCGGCCAGTGCTGCGCTCAATGTGGGGGATTTTGTCCGCCGCACCAAAGAACATAGGGCCGGTAACCTCGAACACCATTACGTAGGGCGGCACCGGCTTCAGACGGCCTTGGTCATCTCCGGTATCCTCCACATAGTCCCACTCCTTTACCACAGCTACATCGGCCATCCGTTTCATGAACAGCAGACAGGCCAAGGACAGACCCACGGCAATCGCTACCACCAGATCAAAAATCACGGTCAACAGGAAAGTGACCACCAGCACCGCCACATCGCTCTTCGGCGAATGGTTCACCACCTTTACCAGTGTGCGCCATCCGCTCATATTGTAGGCCACCTGGAACAGAATGGCGGCAATACAGGGCATGGGAATCAGTGCGGCGTAGGGCATGAGCAGAACCAGCACCAATAGCAGAACCACCGCATGAATCATACCGGCGACGGGGGAATTGCCGCCGTTTTTGATGTTAGCCGCTGTCCGGGCAATGGCACCGGTGGCCGGAATCCCGCCAAAGAGGGCGGAAGCGGTGTTGCCCACCCCCTGAGCCACCAACTCCATATTAGAGTTGTGCCGGGAACCGATCATTTCATCGGCAACCACAGCGGACAAAAGGGATTCAATTGCCGCCAGCACGGCAATGGTAAAGGCGTCAGGCAGAACCGCCGCCACAACGTCGTAGGAGACCACCGGCAGGGCAAATTGAGGCAGTGCGCTGGAGATAGAATACAGGTCGCCGATGGTGTTTACTGGCAGTGCAAACAGCTTCACCGCCCCCGCCGTGACAATCACAGCAATGAGCGAAGCGGGAACTTTTTTAAACACCATGGGCCACAAAATCAAGATAGCCAACGCCAGCACACCAATCCCCGCTGCGGTCCAATTGGCCGTATGGAAGGTATGAACCACCTCGCCCAATTTCTCCATGGTCTCCACCGGCGCATGGGTGAAGGTGAGGCCAAAAAAGTCTTTCAGCTGACCGATAAAAATGGTCACCGCAATCCCGGCGGTAAACCCGGTGGTGATGGTGTAGGGAATAAATTTAATCATGCTTCCCATGCGCAGAACACCCATGAGAATCAACAAAATTCCCGCTAAAACAGTTGCTACAACCAGCCCATCCATGCCGTTCCGGGCCACAATTCCTGCCACAATCGTGGCAAAGGCGGCTGTAGGACCGGCAATCTGCACCTTACTTCCGCCCAATGCAGAGATCAGAAATCCGGCCACAATGGCGGTGTACAGTCCCTGTTCCGGGGACACCCCCGAGGCCAGAGCCAGCGCAATGGACAGCGGCAGGGCAATTATGGCAACAATCACGCCGGAAATTAGGTCTTTTGTAAAACTCTCTTTTGAATAATGTTTGAGGGAATGCACCAGTTGGGGGGTCAGTTCTCTCATCAGGCTCTCTCCTTCCTCTTTTGAGACCTCTTTATCATACAGGAAGAAGAAATTTTTTTCAAGGATTTTTCCAAAATTATGGCAAAGGGACACAGAAATCTTTCCGTGTCCCTTCCATTCCATTAGACCCAGGCCAGTACCGCATCCCGGAGAAACCGGGCGCATCCTGCCTGCTTCTTGTCATAATAAGCTGTAAAGCGTTTATCCTGTACATATAGTTCCTCTACCCCCCGGTGGCGCAGAACATCGTACTTCCCCACCGCCGCCGTGAGCCAGCGGCGGTGGAGCTCCGCAATCTCTTTGCCCTTCTCCCCTGCCGGGTCGGCCCCGGCAGTTACGGCGGCGGATAACTTTTCCAAAATCTCCTGTTCCAGGTGTTCCAACTCGGTGTACTGCTCCTGAGTTGTCCCCTTGAATCGGTCAAGCATGCCGTTTACCTCGGCGTCTCCATACTTGCTTCTGCTCCTTCTCCAATGTTGAGAGGTGGCTCCGCAGGACGGCTATCCGGTCAAAGGAGGGATTGTCCAAGAGGAGTTGACTCTCCGCAATTCCAATTTCTAGACAGTTTTTAGCGTACATTCCCCGGTTGAACAGGGAGAGCAGAGTGGTGTATGATACCTTATAGTCGCCCCGGTCTGGAGGATATAAACCGCTCATGGAAACAGGGGCGGGTTGGGCCCGCCCCTGTTCGAGTATCTTTGCGCGTAAAGCGAGGGATTAGCCCAGCAGCTGGAGAACGCCCTGGGGAACTTGGTTGGCCTGGGCCGCGTCGTCGCAAGCTTTGTATCGCTCGCTTCCGGCCAAGGCCGAAAGCTCGTTCACTTCGCTGCTCCTCCGCTCCCGCCGCGACCCGCTTCGCTGGGCTCGCGCCGGGTTCCCGGACGGCCATGCTGTCCCAGGCTCGAAGTTCTAAGCTGCCAGGTAAGCTCGGATTAGCCCAGCAGCTGGAGAACGCCCTGGGGAACCTGGTTGGCCTGAGCCAGCATGGCCTGGGCGGACTGAACCAGGATGTTATTCTTCACGTAGCTCATCATCTCGGAGGCCACGTCGGTATCGCGGATGGTGGACTCAGCGTCGGTGATGTTCTCGGTCATGACGGACAGGTTGTTGCTGGTGTGGTCCAGACGGTTCTGGACAGCGCCCAGGTCGCCGCGGATGCTGGAAACGCGGTTGATGGCGTCGGTGATGGCCTTGACTGCGCCCTGTGCGCCGGTCAGGGTGCTGATGTCCACGGACTGGATGCCCAGAGCCTGAGCGTGCATGTCGCCGATGACCACTTTCATCTGGTTGAAGCTGTCGGCGGTGTCGCCGATCTGGAGGGTCAGGCCGCCCTTGCCGTCATTGCCGTTGCTCTTGATGAAGTTGATCTGAGTATCAGTATTAGAATCCACTTCGCACTTAATGCCATAGGAGTTCAGCTGCTCGGCAATCTGCTTCACAGAGGCCGAAGAACCGATGCCGTCATCGGTGTAGATGGCCTTGTAGCCCTGCTCCACCTGGTCGCCCCGCTTGACAATCTGGAACTTCTGGCCGTCAATCTCGAACATGTTGTTTTGTGTGGCGTCATTCACAGCAGAGAAGTCTACCTCGAACGTGGTATCTGTGCCCGCTTGGAGACCGGCAATGGTCGGCGTATTGCCCGAAGCCAGCTTAGTGCCGTCGGAGCTGTACTGGGTGACGCTGAGGATCTGGGTCAGGTCCTTCTCAGCGTTGGGATTGGAAATTTTGATCGTATCGTTGGTAACGGAGACATTGTAGCCCTCGCCGAACACGCCCTTCAGGGACTGAGCCACATTCTCGGCGGTCTTGGCGGCGGTGGAACCATAGGTGAAGTTGATGGTGGTGTTGCGGGACACGCCGTCCTTGTCCAGGAAGGTCAGTTCCATCTTGCCGGTGGTGCCGGCCTTGCCGCCGGTGGCGGCGCTGGCGCCAGAGGTAATTTGGAGGGTCTGCTCGAACTTCTGGCCGGCGGTCTCGGAAACAGCAGTCATTGCGCCGTTTGCGAAGGCGGTCTTCACGGTGGTCGCACCAGAGGGAGCCTGCTGAGAGCCGTCCAGCAGCTTGATGCCGTTGAA
>OFGA01002702.1_pt1 | contig 10724 bp, 8 predicted proteins | sample 1521471 | NCBI WGS metagenome assembly OFGA01 (sample SAMEA3504086, study PRJEB24116) | mouse gut metagenome | biome: mouse gut; feature: mouse-associated habitat; material: faeces | place: Denmark | collected 2011
ACTGGAATCAAATTTTATGTCTACTTTATACACTATGTTCATCCTTTCAATTACTGGAATAGGAAACTATATGTTTTCTTCTGTAGTTTAACATAAACAGCCCAAAAAGTCATTTCCTTTTTACTATACTTTGACACTGCATTTCATGTCCGCCAGATTTATCACAATATCGACGGATTTCCTCTACGACTTCCTTATAAGGTTTCCTTTTCCGAACAAAAGGGTTGTTCCAAACACAAAACCATCCATTTCCATGGGCGCAAACTTTAAAATTTTGTCTGCGCTGCACGCGCCGTACCAATAAGTCCTGAATTTCATCTCATCCTTTAAGCTCAGTAAGCGTTTCACCTTTTCTTATTTCTTTCTCTAAATTGCTGTAGTTGGCGCACGTCAGCGAGGCCATAAGTTCATAATTCATTTATTCATATATTCCCAACAAATCTTATATGTAACAGTTTTCAAATTATTCATTTTATACTATCAAACGGCATTCTGCATGAACAATATTTAAACATTTGCTTTTTTTTACAAAATAAAGTGTCTCCAATGTCTCTCCCATATAGCCAATATAACGGTCTCTCCTCTCGTTTCCCCTTGGCACCGATAATTCCTCTGCTCGTTCCAGTATCGGAAACAGCCACTCGCAATATTCACGTAATACTATTTTTTTTGCAAGAATTATGTTGTAATTATAAAAATATTGTTGTTCCAGAATTTCCGAGAAAGCATCCGCATATTCCGGCTGCAATTCTTTCAAAGCAGCAAGCAGTGCATTCCAATCCGCCTCTTTGAGATACCTCTCATGATGTGCATGAATGTTCGGCTCATAGGGCATCGGATAGGGCAGAACAACATCTACATCGTTATCAGCCAAACGTAACAAATCGTCCGCCGAGAAGTCAAACATCCGTCGATATTGTACCAATCCATAATATTGCCTATTATCCCCATCACCAGTCCCCTTGCAGCAAAGTTTGTTTTTCCATATCCAATATAATCCTGTCAATTCTGAGTAATTTCCATTTTTATATGAAATATTCTCGCCTTTGTTATCCAAAAGGTCTGCTATTCTCGTATTGCAATTATCAGCTCCTACCTGTATCGGAAATACATATTCCGGTAACATGACACCTTGCTTCAACGGTCTGTCTTTATGAGATTTTGCCATATAAATCCGTACAAATGGCTTGTTATACCCCACAGGTAGCACAGAAAACGGCAGAAAGTGATCCAGTTTTAAATGAAACATCTTCATAAGTTCTGCCCAGTATCTAGAGTCAAGTCTTCGATGAAAATGGAATCCAAAATTTTCTAATTCTTCTTCTATTTCTGGCTGCACATTTTCTGGCGTGGCTATAAGGATTTCTATGTTTTTCTTTTCTTCATCTGTCATTTCCTCAGAAAGCGATGCAAGCTCCATCACTGGAAGGCCATCCAGGGAAAATGAATTATTTTTTCTGGCAGAAACAGCAAAACATAGTATCGCCCTTTGGGGATACAAAGTTTTAAATGCTTTATAAGCTCCAAGGGCATATCCTTGTGCTCCAAATATCACTAAATTCATATTCTCAGTCCTAAAATCTATAATCTATATCACACTGCATATAACGTAGTCTCAAATTTTCTTGATTGATACTGACGTATGTAATATTCATAACCACAATTAAAATTCTCCAAGATAGCAGGTATCTCAATAATATCTTCCGGCTTATGGTATATCGAAATAGCCAACTTAGGTCTCCACTTACTTATGCTTTTCACTGCTCCAAGTAGAGTTTTCAGTTCGCTCCCCTCTACATCCAATTTAATATAAGTAACTGGTCTTCCCATCAGAATATTGTCTATACTGTCCGCATCTACAAATCCCCCTCCGACTTCGCTCACTTTAGATCCGTATCCTGCATTTTTATGTACGTCAAAACATAAAACATCTCTTCTGTCCCATGTGGCCAGATTATGTAATTCGTATTCGCAGCCGATACTTTTCAAATTTTTCTCACAGATTCCGAGGCTGTTTTTATCCGGTTCAAATGCATATACTTTCTTCAAGTTCCCGTTAGCCCATCTCGCGGCATTCACAGACGAAAGACCGTCGTAACATCCTGCATCTACAAATATCTCTCTATCTCCAGTGGGTACCACTCCTGCGACATCAAAATACTGTGTTCCAAAATCAAGATATAATCCTCCTTCCTGATGCATAATGATATTGCTCTCGTTAATTCCCAACTGTAATAATTGATAATAAATATCAATTTGAAACCTACGACTTACCGCCACTACCACTATTCTATCCCTATACTGAATGTTCGATGGATGACAAACCGTATACCCGCATGCTTCAACTCCTTGGCAATCTGTAGCATTATCAACCACACAGTCTATTTTTTTATTCAGTAATTCCAATGTCCTAATTGTTAGCTTTCCCATATTTCCCGCCCCAAAAACGATGAACGGCTTATTTCTATTCTCTGGATGACGAAAATAGTATTGATCCAGTCCCCAACACGAAAACGTATCTCTATACTTCCCTGCAACTTTAGCAATACGTTCCACTAACTTGTCCTCGTCACGTTCAAAGTAGTATTCAATCCGGGCATCCCAAAGTTCACGGGATTCGTTATCTTTTAGTTTATTTGAAAATTCTTTTGCCTGTTCGATACAACGTTCGTAATACAACATCTTAATCTTCTCCTTACTGCTAATTTATCTCTGGCCTAAACCTAAAAGTCATGACAGTATCTGCACCTATTATTTCCTTAATTTGTTGTTCCATCTTATCAGTGTGATTTTCATTTGCGATTAAATACCTAGCACTAATCCCATATTTCGCTGCTAATTTCGGTGATTCAATCCTTGTTCCGTCAATGTCTTGCCCCCAAAGGGCAGAATTATTATCCATAAATGAATAAACCTTATAGCCATTTCTCCTAAGTATTTGATAAGCCATACAGCCATAGTTTCCACATCCAAAAATCACTATGGGAAAATGCCCCGGTTCTCCTAAAAAATCAAGGAATTCTTCCTTTTTTCTCTTTTTATAAGCTTTAAAGCTGTCTGGTGAAATCATAAGTTCGTAGAGATCATCATTAATGCCCTGCGGAATCCTATCCATTGAAATTACTTTTTCCTGAAATCCCCTCTTTAAAATATCACGAAACCATTCATACTGCATTTGTGTATCTTTATGAGCGTCAATGTCTGCATTGTTCCTGCAGGCAAGAACAAAACTCTTAGCAATTCGCTGATAAAAAAAAGTCTTTTCTTTTTCATCATTGTGCCCTAAACTCTCATAAATCATTTTATATTCCTGATATGCATATTCCAGATCTTTTCTACTGTTAGAAGAAGCGCCCTCCCTTTCAATACAATAGTAATAATATTCACCATGTATGTATCTGGCTTTTTTAGCTCCAATAATCGTCCTATGTAAAAAACCTATATCTTGAAAAGCAGCGCCTTCACTCTCTGAAAAATGGATTCCATTCTTATCTAAAAAGGTTTTTTTATAAATACCATTCCACAGATACCAGTCATCTGTTGCCAAGCTAATATGTTGAACAGGACATATCGCTTTATCATAAAGTTCCTCAGATAGAATGGCCTTTTTATGAATCATGTACTGTTTGCCATTAGCCTGTGTCCAATATGCGGCATAATCACATTTTACATACTCATATTCCCCTTCCTTTGCTGAGCAATACAGCTTCTCGTACATTCCATCAGAAATGTAATCGTCTGTTTCCAGTATTGCGATATACTCCCCCCTCGCCATCTCCATGCCGCAATTTACCTGATACCCATAACTTCTCCTATCGCTCTTTACTAATATAATCCTTGAATCTTCATCCGCAAGTCTGTTAAGAATCTCCCATGTGCCATCCGTAGAAGTTGCATCAATACATATAATTTCAATCTCGTACAGAGATTGCATACACACACTCCTCACGGCTTTTTCAATGTATTCAGCTACATTTAATGATGGCATTATAACAGACACCTTAATGTCATTCATACTGACCACTCCATTCTATGTCACTTCTTTATTCCCAAATTGAATAAATTTTACATTTATTATTTAATCCGTAAATCTGTCTTTCCAATAATATGCAAACTTCTTTTTTCTGAACAGATAACAGATAATTGTTATTCTTTAAGTCTGATGCATCATCCATGCTGATAATTCTTTTTTTACATACATCCAATCCCCTTAAAGATGGATTATTATCAATTATTTCTTCAAGGCATTCCAACTTATCTATCACTGTAAGATATTTTAAGATTTCCCGTCCCCAAAACCCAAATCCAACAAGGAAAAATTTTTCGTGTTCTAAGTCCGATATGTACCTATATACTTTTTTGATACACTCTATCTTTTCATATTCTAACCTGCGGTATATAATATCACCATAAGGAAACGTTGGATTACAGAGCGTATTCATCCCTGCCACCCACTCAGCCTCTCTCCTGTCATCTCCATATTCAAATGATAGAAACTCTTTCTCCTTAAAATAAGAAACCTGTTTATCATCTATTACTTTCCAACTAAAGGATGCAAAATAATCTTCATCATATACCATATTTCCGACAGTATTTACCTCTTTTATTAGAGGATTACGGAAAAAGCGTGAAAGAATATCATGGCTTTCTGATGCTGTTATTTCTATATCCTTCTTATGCCGCTTTATCTCACAATATCTCGTTGTGAAATCCCGGATTCCATCCCGGCATTTCCTTGCATTGGTAATTTGTTCTTTATCGTAAGGTATAAAAGTTACCTCAGGGTATCCATACATATCATAGCTTTCGGTTCTTCCTTTCTCAGACATGAAACTCATTTCCAAAATCCAGGCTCTTATATCTTTCCATTCCTGATCGTTCTCCGCATGAATATATCCTCTCAAGTCATGTCCTTTTATCATATTTTGAATGGAAGTGCTCCACTCTATGCCAAGACAATGTACAGCTCTTGTGGAAATCCTATATTTTCTCAATAAATTGTCCAGTAATGTACCTGTTGTGCCTGCATATCCAATATCGAAAGTAATAAATGGAGCATTCAAGCCCAACCGTTCAAAATACTGAATTGCTCCATGTCCAATCTGATCATCTTCCAAAGCTTTTTTCAATGCGCTTCTTGATACATATAGTTCCTTCACATCAAGGGACAAATTTCTGTTTTGTAATAACATCTCTAATATTTCTGAAAAAAACTCACCCTCCCGCATGAATGGAAATATTTTTTCAATATGTTCCTTTAATGCTATATCAATTACAAATTCCAATGCTCCAACTACAAAAGGAGCATAGAGCATTGCGCCAATAATATACCAATAATCATCAAGGCCATATCCCTTTATGCCTGTCATCAGCCTTATTGGTAATATATTTAGTCTATCGCAGTATCTCTCCTCCATTTCAAGAAATGGGAAATATATCTCACTAAAACTACTTAAGGTATAAAGTTTTGCATTTATTCCTTTATTTACAGGATTAATATAATCAGAACAAATGTTATCTCCAATATGATAAATTTCACTTGGCAATAAATCCTGTTTATACATAATGACATCAAACAATTCCCCACTAGCTTTTGATACTCCATAATCACATGAAATATATATTCCATCTAATTCTAGATTAAACCCACAACTGCTCAAAAGCCTGCGAATATATTCCATCGGCCAATACATATCCGAAATTAAAATCACTTTATAACCCTTCTGTTTTGCTTTTACTATCTCTCCCGCAATTTCGTCATTTAAAATACATGCATCACATTCACACATAAATTCCTGCTCGATCATAAAACTGACCGATGGAATATATTCTCTCCCTGCATAATAAATATCACTAATATTTGCCTCATTCTTTTTTGTCCTTGCAACCTTTTCTATCCCCTGCCTGAATTTAATCCATCCTTCGCATGAAAAATAAGACTCCAGATATGACTTATTTCTCTCAAACAGTACACCAAAGATATCGCACGGCCGCTTCACGCGTCTTAGTATAAGAGTGTCAAATATATCAAAGCTGCGAACCTTAATCTTTTTAGTCACTTGCGTATCCCTTACCTTTCAGCTAATATGCCGTCCATAATCCTGCAATATCTCTCTGCTTGTTTTTCCCGCGAAAAAAACAAAACCTTATCATTCCCCCCATACTTACCCTCGCTGGTTAAAATGAAATCAATAATCTGTTTCCTGTCTATCGTTCCTATTCCTTTATTTGTTGCTCTTAACAGCTTTGATACATCTGATCCCTCCGGAACGATTGCAAGTATCGGGTTGGTAAATGGCAGCAGTTCAAATACTTTTCCCGGAATAGTCGCCATAAGCTCTCCATCATCCGGATATATCGTACTCAGCACAACGTTAATATATGCGTTCTCCTGCTCGATTCGCACCTTTTCTTCTTTTTCAGGCTCTAAAACTTTTACTATCCCTTCTAATTTTTCTTCCTTAATCATTGCTTTCATTTTCTTATCATTTTCTGCCGGTCCTGTGGATCGAATAATAAACTCAATATGCTCCTTATCATTTACTTCTTTTATACAATTTGCCAGCAGCATTAAACTCTCCAATCTATGCTGATAAATTACGCCAGCGTAATACAAATATTTATATCCATATGCTCTCTCTCTGTTTTCACTACTCTCCACATTGTTTTCCCAACCATTGTATACGACTTTTATCTTTTTATGGGGATATCTCTCTCTCAATATTTTTTTATAACCGGATGTGACCGGAACAATTGCAGATGCATTCCTCAGCACAATCTTCTCGATAAATATGTCTAGTGTGACATCATGTTTATATTTTTCTGGAATTCCATCAGAAAAGTCAATCAAATCTCTAATATCCGCAATATATGGACATCCTATTTTTTTGGACAAATATTTCGCAAGGTATATGCTGTCTATTTCCGGATATGTTCCAATGACAATATCAATATCCTGAAAGCGGCTAATATCAATTTCCTTTTTTATTTTTTCATATCTTCCTCTCGCTTCGGGTGTCAATGTATTAAGGAAAATGCCAAAAAAATTCAGAACGCCATGAAAAACGTGAAACAAAAAAGACTTAGGAACATATCCCGTTCCCATTCTCCCTATCCGTGTAATCTGTTCATCCTCTACAGTGCATTGCATATCCATCAAAAACCCACTGCCTGAAATTTTATGCGCTGTTGTTGTAAGCACATATGGTCGATATCCATATTTTTCAAAATACCGGCACATAATGCCAAATCTCTTGGACGCTATCATGTTCATCGGGGGAAACCAATGTGTAATTATCAATACTTTTTTCAAAATAATAGTCACCTCAAAACAGTTTTATCCCAGAAATTCTTTTATTATCTTGGCAATCCTAATACATGCCCTACCATCTCCATAAGGATTGTCGGCATTGGACATCTTATCGTATACGTTTCTATCATCCAAAAGTCTTTTAAATTCCCGTTCAATATCGTCCTTTTTTGTTCCAATCAGCTTAAGTGTTCCTGCTTCAACCCCCTCTGGTCTTTCTGTGGTATCACGCATCACTAATACCGGCTTTCCAAGCGCTGGAGCTTCCTCTTGAATCCCCCCGCTGTCAGTTAAGACCATATAGGATCGACTCATAATATTATGAAAATCTACAACATCCATCGGTTCTTCCAGCCTTACTCTGGGTTCATCTCCAAAAACCGCATCCGCGATACTTCTAACAGCTGGATTCTTATGAACTGGATAGATGATCTTCACATCCTTTGTGCTATCAATTACATTTTTTATAGCAAAAAACATATTACGTAATGGCTCGCCAATATTTTCTCTTCTATGTGCTGTTAAAAGAACCAACCTTGAACCTTTAGCCCATTCAATTATTTCATTGTTGTAATCAGACCTTATCGTAGTCTTTAAAGCATCGATAACGGTATTTCCGGTTACAAAAATTTCATCCTCTTTTTTTCCCTCCCGAATAAGATTGTCTTTCGCTCTGTTGGTAGGTGCAAAATGAAGATTTGCCAATGCGCCTACTGCCTGTCTGTTGAATTCTTCCGGATAAGGCGACCAATGATCATATGTTCTCAATCCAGCTTCAACATGTCCTACAGGCATCCCTAGATAAAACGAAGACAATGCTGACACAAATGATGTCGTCGTATCTCCATGGACTAATACAATATCCGGTCTTTCTTTATGTAACACATCCCTCATCCCTGATAGTACCCTTTCTGTTATGTCAAACAGGGATTGATTTTCTTTCATTATTGCAAGATCATAATCCGGACATATCTTGAATGCATCTAATACCTGTGCCAACATTTCCTTATGCTGCCCCGTAATACATACCTTGAGTTCTATCTCTTTGTCATTTCTTAATTCTTTAACCAAAGGACACATTTTAATAGCCTCCGGTCTTGTCCCAAAGACCAATAATACCTTTTTCATATCAGACTCCGTAAACAACATCCTCTATGGATATAATGGGATAATCCACCTTATCCTCCAAATCCTTTTCGATCTCATCAAAAAAGAAAAATGATGTAACTATAATTGCATCAACAGATGATAAAATATCATCCGGCTTCACCACCTCGCATGGAGCATAAATATTATCTGCATTTCTGTCAATAGCATACTTGACTGCGATATCCGTGCCGTCTAATTCATCCAACAACCTCTCTCCCAAATAACTCATCCCGTAAATCGCAATCTCCTTATAGCCATTTTCCAAAAAGAATTCTCTCAGATCTTTGCCGTTTTGTTTGTCAATAATCCATTGATTCATAACCTGCATGATAGCAAGATGCTTCTGGGCATACTGTGCTTCATGTATGGCTTTCTTATTAAACACACTGCCTGCGGCAGCAGCTCCTGCAATTCCTCCCGCTACTGCTGAAAACAAACCTGTCACAAATCTTTTCATTCTCATTACCTCCCTATAATTTGTATACATCTATACGGTTACACACATTTCTTGTATCAAGAACTACTTTTCCGTTTAATAACTCCATGTTCCTAATCATATGATCATGTCCGACCATGACTACAACCATATCTACATCATTCAAAAATTCCATATAATCCTGATATTGGTTTTTGACAATATTTTTATGAATGTATGGATCATATACTTTAACCCCTCTCGCCAAATGTCTTTTCATGCACTCCAATATCTGTAACGCCGGGCTTTCACGAACATCATCTACATTTTCCTTATAGGTCAATCCATATAGTCCGACTCTTGACGCGCTATCTATGCCATTATCATCCATTATTTCAGATATACGTTCCAAAACATATTCAGGCATAGAGTCATTAATCTTTCTGGCAGCAAGGATAATATTGGCAAGCCCCGGATAATCTCCTACCAAAAACCATGGATCAACTGATATGCAATGCCCTCCTACTCCTGGTCCAGGCGACAGGATATTAACCCTTGGATGCATATTTGCAATTCTGATGATTTCATAAATATCCAAACCATCTGTCCTGCAAATTTTCGCCAATTCGTTAGCAAACGCAATGTTTATATCCCTGTATGTATTTTCTACAACCTTGGTCATCTCCGCCGTCCTAATATTAGTTACTGTGATTTCTCCTTTACAAAATGTCCGATATAATTTCTTTATTTCCTCACCAATGCTTTCTTCGTCTGCGCCAATCGTCCTGTTGTTGTGCTCTAACTCATATACCATACTTCCAGGTATAATGCGTTCCGGCGCATGTGCAAGATGTATATCGTTTACTTTTTCATGGTTTCTGACAAGGGGGCGTATCTGTTTGTCAATCGTTCCCGGAGAAATCGTCGATTCTATTACTATAATTGCGCCGTTACCACATACATCCAATACCAAATCAACCGCGTTTTTCACATAGGATGCATCTACTTTTTTATCCTTTTTTAAATAAGGAGTCGGAACCGCAACGATATAAATATCCGCTTTTTCATATTTTGTGGTAAATATTATGTTGTTCTGTTTTGCCTTTACAAACAGCTCCTGTAAACCTTTCTCCTCAAATCCGACACTTCCTTCATTTAATTTATCTACGATTGACTGGTTAATATCAGTTCCAACCACCTCTGTTCCTTCTGCGGCAAGCATAAGCGCCGTTGGCAGCCCAATGTAACCCAGTCCAATCACATTAACCCTCATTTCTTTTTACCTCCAATGTTTTCATTGACTGACAGCCATATTGCTCCCACCACAGTGATAGGATAAACAACGCCCAAATGCCTGTTGGATCACTATTTTTTGCGTCCATGAATTTACGCACTTCTCTTTCGTCAAAAAATCCTGATTGGGAAACAAACCCTACCACTTTCTCTTTCATAATATTCCCAAGCCGACCTTTATACCATTCAATAAAAGGCAGCCCGAAGCCAACCTTTTTTCGATCAATCACATTATCGGGAATTAACCCTCTTACAGTTTCTTTCAAAATGTATTTGTGGATACCTTTTCGGATTTTTAATTTTTCCGGTATCCTCAATCCCCACTCAACAAGTTTGTGATCCAAAAACGGCACCCTGCCTTCTACCCCGACAGCCATGCAAGCCTTGTCTGTTCTGGCTAATAAAAGTTCCGGCAATCTAAATTTAAAGTTTACGCAAGCCATCCATCCAACGGTATTAGAAAGCATCCAGGGTTTGCATTTGTAATATACATCCCCGAAATTATCCCATGTTTTATGTGTGCCTATATCACGCATAAAAGCCTTATTAAATAATTTT
>OFGA01002709.1_pt1 | contig 10699 bp, 8 predicted proteins | sample 1521471 | NCBI WGS metagenome assembly OFGA01 (sample SAMEA3504086, study PRJEB24116) | mouse gut metagenome | biome: mouse gut; feature: mouse-associated habitat; material: faeces | place: Denmark | collected 2011
CTGGAGCCCGCCAGCGTCACCAAGATCATGACCATCCTCCTGACCATGGAGGCCATCGACTCCGGCGCTTTGGCCTACGACGACCTGGTCACCGCCAGCGCCTACGCCTGCTCCATGGGGGGCAGTCAGATCTGGCTGAAGGAGAATGAACAGCTCACGGTGGAGGATATGCTCAAGGCGGTGTGCGTGGTCTCGGCCAACGACTGCTCCGTGGCCCTGGCCGAGCACCTGGCCGGCAGTGCCGACGCCTTCGTGGCCCGGATGAACCAGCGGGCGGCGGAGCTGGGCATGAACGACACCACCTTCGTCAACCCCACCGGCCTCCCGGCCCCGGGCCACGTCACCAGCGCCTACGACATCGCCCTCATGAGCCGGGAGCTCATCTTGAACCACCCGGATATCCGCCGGTTCACTACCATCTGGATGGACACCCTCCGGGACGGCGCGTCGGGGCTGACCAACACCAACAAGCTCATCCGCTTCTACCAGGGGGCCACGGGGCTGAAGACCGGGAGCACCGACGCCGCCCAGTACTGCCTCTCCGCCACGGCGGAGCGGGACGGCATGGAGCTCATCGCCGTTATTTTGAAGTCCCCCACCTCCACCCAGCGCTTTGAGAGCGCCAAGGTGCTCTTGAACTACGGCTTTGCCGCCTACTCCCTCACCACCGTCCAGCCGCCCCAGGCCCTGCGGCCCATTCCCGTCGCCCTGGGGGACATCCCCGCCGTACAGCCGGTGCTGGGGGGGAGCAGCACCCTCCTGGCCCCCAAGGAGAAGATCGCGGGCCTGGAGGTCCACCTGGAGCAGGCCGAGGGCCTCGCCGCCCCTGTGGAGGCGGGTCAGCAGGTGGGGCGCATGACCGTCACCTCCGGGGGGGAGGTCTTGGCGGACATCCCCCTGGTGGCAGAGCAGGCCGTGGCCCGGCTGACCTATTGGCAGATTTTGCGGCGGTGCCTGCAAATGGCGTTTTTGGGGGGCTGAGCAGCAGACCGCGGCCCCCCTAATATTCCCTCAGCACCAGCTCTGTGGCCCCTGGATTGAGCCCCACCTCCAGGCGGAGCACCTTGGGGTGGTGCCCGTAGACCCGGCGGACCATATCCTTGAGGTCCGTGCCCCGGTGGTAGCCGTGGACCACCTCCAGGCGGTAGACGGAGCCTCCCGCCCGGCGCAGGGCCGCGTCGATGGCCGCCTGGGCCTGGGTACAGGTCATCCCGTGGATGTCCAGACGGATCGTCCCGCTCTGCATGGTCCGGCGCCTCCTTATTGTATGTGTGATGGGTCTATTTTAACAGTTTGCAGCGCCGCCGTCAACTGCCGCCTTTGTGCGGGGGCGGGAAATCAATTTCGAGAAAATGCAGCCGCGTTTGCAGGGCGCGACGACCCGGCGCGCAGACAGAGGAACCGCTTTGGGAATCTGCGATGTATCACTGCTCAGGCAGGGATTTTAGATACTGCAAAAGCTGGTCCTTGAAGATTTGAAGTGTTTTTTCTATAAATTCTTTCAATTTAACCGGGTCACGCAAGTCTGTGGCGCATTGGTTCATGGTCTTAAAATTCGGCACGTCATCATGGGCTATATCCTGTTTTCCGTTGGAGAAGCGCCAGGCAAACCACCAGTAATCACGGGAGAGAATACACCGGAGTCCGCCAACCTTTTCCATGGCCTCTATTGCACTATCGAAGACGTTCACTGGAGTTCCATGTTCTCTGTCATCCCAATTTATTTGCCGCCCCGTTGAAATCCCTTCTCTATGCAGATTTATCCGCAACAGTCCTCAAAAACGGGTTTCAGGTATTCCGCAAAGGGCTTGGGCGAAAAGCCTGGATAAGCCGGGTGCATCATACCGTAGATACGAACAGGGTGGTCATACGTTTTTGGTGACGGCTCGCAAAGATATCCGGCAATCTCAAGGTTCCCATTTTTCCCGATCCTTTTATCAGCGATTACGCTCCCGTCCTCACCAAGAAGAATCCCTGCATAATGATTACCGGGGAGATGGTCAAACACTTGAATACCAAAGCAGAAAATCGTGTCAATCTGACAACGGTTTACAAACTGTGATAAAGTCTGATTGTAGGTATCTTCATTCTGTTCCATCAACGTCTTCGCTAGGCCGTCTTTTATGCCGCAGAGTACGTCTACATAATTTCCAAAGTAAACCTTGTCCCAGAATAGGGCCCGCTCCTGCTCTTTGTTCACGTCAATGCCGAAGGAAAGCGCAATCTGGCGAAAAAATCGATGTCCATCCTCCATAGGGCCCGTCCAGTCCAGATAATCCTGAACAACCTTACTCGTTGGAATGTCCCCAGGTTTCCCCGCATCCTCCGGCCTATCGCCGTGATGGGACTCCCCCAAGATCAAGATTTTCTTCCGCTGAGCCGTTGCCGCAGTTCCTTCATATACGCCATGATACATCTTAAAAACCTCTTGTAATTTTTATATTTTTTTGCTGCCGGACATGGGAACCGGCATTTTTACATAGTTCTCCCACCCTGACCGCAGGGCCTCGCCAATCTCCCGCCGGAGCCAATCCGGTTCCAGGACCTGGCACACCGCCACATATTGCAGCGCCCAGAATTTCAGTCCAGCCGCCCCGGTGGACACCATGGCGTCAAAGGTTCCGTCACCATTGTCCCGAAGCTGTGTCTCCATGCCAAACCGGTCCAGCACGTCGCTGACCAAATCCGCCTCGCAGCGCAGCACCGCCTGGATAGTCTCGCCAGGAAAGGGGTAGACCCGCTCCCGGACATACCGCTCCAGGTCCAAGCTGGGCGGCAGAGGCTCTATGGGCTGGTCTTCCAGCAAAACCGGCGACTGAATCCGGTCCACCCGATAGTGGCTGATATTCTCCTTCCCCTGATACCGGCAGAGAAGGTAATAGTTCCCATTGGTAAAGAAAAGACCATAAGGCGACACCCGATAGGGCTGCTCCCGGCGGGGATGGAGCCGCTTGTCCATGCCGTATTCCATATACTGAAACTCCACCTGACAGCAGCGGGACACCGCCTCCTCCAGTACCTCCACAGACAGAAAGGTCTCCTGATTGATACCGCGCCAGGGTGTTCCAACGGACAGGGGGCGGCACTGCTCCCGCTGCCAGCGGCTCAGGCCCTTTCCCAGCTTCTTCAGCAGCCGCTCACACTGACGCCGGGAAATGCCCGGAAAAGCGGAGGCGGCATCCGACAGCAGACGCACCTCCGACGGCTCCAACGGGCGGGACAAAAGCCGGTAGCCCTCGCCGTCGTCCTGATACTCCGGAATATGACAGCCCACAGCCCGCAGCTTGTCCAGGGCGGCGTAGACCGCCCGCCGGTCACAGCGCAGACCGTACTCCGTCCGCAGCAGACGAAGTAGATCTCCCATAGTCAAAGCGTGGTCGGCGTCGGTATACTCCGAGAGGACCTGATAAACCCGGAAGGGAAGGATGTTTATGGACACGGCGGCGCCTCCTTTTCCTGATGGGTTATTATACCATGACCGCGGCGCGGATAGCAACCACCCCCCTGTACTTGTTTTGGTACAGGGGGGTGTGCTAACATTACGGAAAATCCATTTGAAAGGAACGACTGCGCGTTTATGGAAAAAAGACCAACAGGAAAGCGGCTTCTCAGGGAGACGGATTACGCGCTTTTGAACCGAGTGCTGTGCGGCGCTTCCAGTCTGATTTGCCTGGATGAGGATGATTTGACGGTTCTGCAAAAAGGCGAGGCTGCGTTCCTTTGGGAATGCCCTCCATGCGCGTCAATGGACGAACTGATAAGCCTGGCCCCGCTGGCAGCGGCGGAAATGGCGCCGGAGCGGGGCCGAAAAATCGTATCTGTAGTGCTATATGTCAATGTACCTGGGGATATGAGCCTCGAAAGCCTTGATGAAATATGCCGCGCAATTCAGCGACCGATTCCAGAAGACACGGATATTAGATTCGGCTGCGGTTTTCACAAAGAAGCTCGTTTCCTGCTTGCCACTTCTGAGGGAAGAGCAGCGAAGAGGAGGAAAACGTAATGACCTATGTGATGTCGGATATTCACGGCTATTATGAAAAATACCGGTTCATGCTGGAGACCATTGAGTTTGCGGAGGATGACACCCTCTATGTGTTGGGGGACGTACTGGACCGGGGGCCGGACGGGTTCAAAATCCTGCTGGATATGGCGGCGCGGCCTAATGTAATTGGGCTTCTGGGGAACCATGAGCTGCTGGCCGTTGCGGTGCTGCCTTCCCTTTTGCGCACCATACGCCGGGGCGAGGAGCAACCTTTGACGAAAGCGGAACAGGCGCAGATGCAGGAATGGCTTCAAAATGGAGGGAAGGCGTCCATCCTGCAATTTCTCCAGTTCAGCGGGGAAGAAATGGAGACCGTGTGCGAGTATCTGCCGGAATTGTCCGCCTATGAGGAAATCAGCGTACAGGGACGGCAGTTTGTCCTGGTCCACGCCGGGCTGGAGCATTTCTCCGCTGCCCGTTCTTTGGAGGAATATGACCTGGAGGATTTCCTGTTCTGCCGCCCGGACCCGAACACCGCCTACTTCCCGGACAAAACCCTCGTCTTTGGGCACACCCCCACCCGGCTGCTCTTCAGGCAAATCGGAAAACCGGAACTGCCGGACCGGATTTTCCGCCGCAACACAATGATTGGCATCGACTGCGGGTGCGCCTATCCCGGAGGACGGCTGGGGTGCTTATGCCTGGATACCATGGAGGAGTTTTATGTGTAAGAATTTCATAAGAAGAGTTCATTCGGTTTGCCGCGCACATTTCAAGAGAAATTCCGCGCACAGGAAATTGGTGGAAAGGACGGAGTTGAGCTGCCACACAGACTTTACTCCGGGGGAGGGTATTCTTTCTCCGAAGGAGTGGATCAACATCGCCCGTGAAACCGGTGTCCGGGCCATCGCGATCACGGATGTTCAAAATGCAGACGGGTTTATGGAGGCGGCGCAGGCTATCGAGCAACTGCGCCGGGACGCAGGACCGGGAGAGCTTGGTTTCAAGGTACTCTATGGTTTGGAAACTATGCTGGAGGACGGGTGCCTGATTCATCTTCTGGCGCGGCATCAGGAGGGGCTAGCGCAGCTTTACCGGCTGCTGGAAGGCCGGAAAGAACGTCCGTTTCTGCGAAAAGCGGCGATCAATGAGCATCGAGCCGGACTGCTGGTAGGCTGTCCCGGCAAGGGCGGAGAAGTTTATCGCGGGATTCTGAAAAATCTGGATGATACCTGTCTGGAGGAAATCGCCGGGTTCTATGATTATCTGTTGGTTCTGCCGCCGCAGCATTACAGGCTTCTGTCCACGCAGGAGCTCGTTTCCTGCGGCAAAGCCCTCAGGACGGCGGAGGATTTGATTCTCAAAACCATTGCTCTTGGCAAACGGTTAGGCAAGCCGGTGGCCGCAGCAGGAAACAGACGGACAGCAAATCAGGATTGGGGTATGTTCCGAAGCAGCATGGCTTATCGCGCCCTGAAGGCTAGGGACCTGGTCCTTGACCCAGCCGTCCTTGGCAGACGGCTGGGCAAACCAACAGCTGCAGCGGGAAATACACCCACGCGAAATCAGGATTGGGGTATGTTCAGATACGGTATTGCGTATCACATTTTAAAATGTGAGGATTGGAATATATCCCTGCCAAACCACCTCTACCTGGAAGCGGGCGGGGCCTGGGATGTATCCCTGCCGGATCTCCTCTACACGGATGAGATGTTGGACGCCTTCTCTTTTCTGGGAAAAGAATCAGCGGAAGAAGCCGTCATTCATGCGCCCAACCGTCTGGCGGATCTCTGCGAAAAAATCCGGATTTTCCCGGAAGATCAACGATGTTTTCAGCCCATCCTGCCCGGTGCATATCAGACCGTAGCAGACCTCTGCCGGGAGCGGCTCCGGATACGGTACGGCAGCATGATTCCTGAGACGGCACGGGAACGGACAGAGTATGAACTTGCAATTCTGCAAAACAATGAATGGTTCTGCTCCGTTCTCCTGATTGGCCGCCAGCTGGTACAGGGGCTCCAGGGAAAGGGGTATCCGGTCTGTGCCATAGCCAGGTACTACTCGGACTCCGGTTATACATATTCGTATGCCTCATATGCTTGGCGTGACCGAAGTCGATCCTTTGGCCATACAGATCCCCCGTGAACGCTTCAGGATACCTGACGCGCCTGATTGGAAATTTGCATTGAACGTTCCAGAAGAGTGTGTGGAGGAATGCTGGAAAGAGGCCGTTGCGATCCTTTCTCGAATATTTCCCAAGGGAATGGTGGTATCAATGCCGGAATCATATCAATCCAACGGAAGGATTTTCGTCCCCAATGCTGCGGAACTGCGCAGCTGGCTGCCCTTGAAAAAGGTTGACGGAGAGTATTGGGTCCCTTATGGAGCCGCTGAGGATTTTCCCTGCCTATTCCGGTTGTATTTAGTGCCCGCAAAGGACCTGAGCCTGCTTCGTAAACTGGAACAATCAACTGGAACACACCCATCCTCCATGAACATTGAAGAAGATGCGCTTCCGTTATTATTGCAGGATCAAACGGATATCCTTGAGCTTGGATTTTCGGATATCCAGGCGATCTGGAGACTGGCAGACCCCAAAACAATGGATGACATCATCAAGGTTTTTGCTCTGCGCCACTCTTGGGGCGTTTGGGAGGACAACGGTGAGGAGCTGGTGAAAAAGAAGGCCGTTCCATTCAGCGAAATCATTGGGAGCATGGATGATGTTTTCTGCCGTCTGCTGGACGCAGGATTGGATGTTACGTTTGTGAAACAGATGCTTTCGGATTCACTTGAAGAACTAGATAAAGAATGTATTTCTGTCCTGACACAAAATGGGATTCCAGAATGGTTTATCAATTCCTGCAACAAAATTATAAAGCTCTCTCCAAAAGCGTATTGCGCGGCAGCTTTCGCGATACCTGCACTTAAAGCGGCATGGTATAAGGCGCATTTTCCAAAGGAGTACGCGCAGGCGTATTCTGAATGGCATTCGACTTGTGTTGAACACCCTGAAACAACGATCACGGGGAGACCGGTATGAACGCTCAAGAAATCAAGAACATCCTGATCGCCTATCTGAAGGCAGCCAATCATGAGATCCGGATCTACCAGGAAAAAAGCATCGGGAACGCGGTGTGCGATCTGATGACGGTGACCAACTGCCTGACGGGCTACGAGATCAAAAGCGACTTGGATAATTACCAGCGGCTGGATCATCAAATCACCGCCTATGACCGTTTTTTTGAAAAATGCTATATCGTTGTAGGCGGCCGCCATCTAAAATCAGCGGGACAGAAGGTACCCGACCACTGGGGCATCATCACAATTCAAAGTGACCGTGTCGTCGTCAACCGCCCTGCCCGTGCCGGGAATCCGGCCTGCGCCAGCCAGCTGAGCGTCCTCTGGAAGCTGGAGCTGTCCAACCTGCTGACAAAAGCAGGACTCCCGCTGTATACTTACAAAAGCAAGGAGTACATCATAGGCCAGATCGTGGAAAAACTGGATCAGGCAGAAATCAGACAGCATGTGGCCTATGAACTGATGCACAGGGACTATGCGCTGTTCAACGCAAAGGACTACTCCCTCCATTTCAAGGCAGCGCAGACGGAAGATGCCGCTGGCGCAGTATCCGGCCTGCCGGCGGCGGAGATCGTGGACGCCCTGTCTGAACAGGATTTCGGAGAAATGACCCTGGACCGGTGGATCGCGCTGTATGCCCAGGCCAAGGAGCTGCAAAAAAGCAAGGAGGACCTTAGCCGTGTGCGAACGGCTCCGAGGACGCCCCACGATATCCCTTATACCGATATTGAGGTTTCATTGGGCGTGCCTTGGGTCGGTGAAGAGATTATCAGTGATTTCACCTATTTTCTTTGCACGGGAAAAGAGGCGTTTGCCGCGAAGGGGGATACGCCACACAAGCTTGTCAGCTATGAGCCCCTGACCGGATACTGGTATGTGGAAAACAAGCAGCGTGGATATGGGGACAGGACGCGGATTGAGAGAACCTATGGCCTGCCAAATTACAACGCGCTGTATATTCTGGAGGCTGCGCTGAATCTCCGGGAGATCCGGCGGGAGACGAAGGAGGAGACCCTGGCGGCGCAGGAAAAGCAGGAGGCCATTGGGAAGCTGTTCAAGGAGTGGGTATGGCAGGACGAGGACCGCCGCTGGGAGATCGAGGAGGCATACAACAAGATCTTTCAGGACTGCCGGGCCAAAGAATACAGCGGCCGTGAATTGAAATTCCCGGAAATGAGCCCGGATGTCACACTGTTTAACTACCAAAAGGATGCCGTCATGCGGGTGATCTCGGAGAAAAACACGCTTCTGGCCTTTGACGTGGGGGCGGGGAAAACCTACATCATGATCGCCGCCGCCATGAAAATGCGTCAGGAGGGGCGGTCCCGGAAAAACCTGTTTGTGGTGCCCAACCATATCGTGGGCCAGTGGGAGCTGATTTTCAAACAAATGTATCCCGCAGCCAAGGTGCTGTCGGTGGACCCCGCCGCCTTTCGGCCCCAGCTTCGGCAGAAGGTGCTGGGGCAGATTCAGCGCGGGGATTATGACGGCATCATCATGGCGTACAGCTGCTTTGAGATGATCCCACTGTCGAAGGAATATCTGATGGAGCAGCTGGAGCGGAAACTCCGGGAGCTGGACGCCTCGCTGCCGGAGAGTTGGAAAGAACGGTATTTTCTAAGGACCGGCGCGGCGGTGGAACGGGAGAAGGCCTACCTCAAAAAGCAAATTTTTGGTCTGATTGGTACGCTGAAGAACCGCACGGAAGCCATCACCTTTGACCAGCTGGAAATCAATACACTCTTTGTGGACGAGGCCCACAACTTCAAGAATATCCCCCTGCGGAGCAATCTGAAGGGAATTTCCGGCGTCAATATCACCGGCTCTAAAAAGTGCCTGGAAATGCTCTACAAGGTGCGGTGCGTCCAGGAGCGCAATCAGGGCCGGGGCGCGGTCTTTGCCACTGGTACGCCGCTGTGCAATTCGATCTCGGATGCCTACGCCATGCAGATGTACCTGCAATATGACAAGATGAAGGAAACACACCTGGACCGCTTTGACAACTGGGTAAAATCCTTTGCCAAGCCCGAGCGGATATGTGAAATCGACGTGGACACCTCAAAATACCGTTTTGTCCTGCGGTTCGCGCATTTTTTTAATCTGCCGGAACTGTCCAGGCTGTTTTCCCAGATTGCCGCCTTTCATGCGGTGGACAACAAGGAAGGGGTTCCGCGGCTGGAGCGCTACAGCGATGTGATCCTGCCCCGCAACGCAGCGCTGCAGGGCTACATGGATCAGTTGTGCCAGCGCTCGGAAAAAATACGCGCACAGCAGTTGGACAAGACCGCAGACAATATGCTTAAAGTGAGTACCGACGGCAGAAAGGCAGCGCTGGACCTGCGCCTGGTGAAGCAGGAGCAGCCCGGTGGGGAGAGCTCCAAGGTCTGGCGCTGCGTTCAGCAGGTCGTGGAGATTTACAAGGAGCACAACGGATGCAGCCAGATTATATTTTGCGACTACTCCACACCCAAGACGGAGAAGTTCAATATATACGATGAACTGAAACAGGAATTGATGAAGCAGGGTGTCCCATCTGAAGAAATTGCCTTCATTCACAGCTGCCGCTCCGAGGCAGAAAAGGTGCAGCTTTTTGAAGAGGTAAACTGCGGCGTGGTACGTGTCCTGCTGGGTTCCACCTTCAAGCTGGGCATCGGCGCCAACGTACAGACCCGGCTCAAGGCCATTCATCATCTGGACATACCCTGGCGGCCCTCCGACATGGTACAGCGGGAGGGCCGCATCCTCAGAAGAGGAAACCGGTACCAGGAAATCAAGATTTTCCGCTATATCGCCGAGGGAAGCTTCGATTCCTACTCCTGGCAGTTGCTGGAAACCAAGCAGCGGTTTATCTCCCAGTTTTTAAGCGGCTCGGAATACCAGCGTTCCACCTCCGACCTGGAGGAAAATGTATTGACCTACGCGCAGGTCAAGGCCCTGGCCATCTCCCAGCCGCTGATGAAAGTGCTGGCCGAGAAAGAAAATGAGCTGCGCCGCTTGCAGATGCTCTCCGATCACCACATCCACACCCAAGAAGCTCAGCGGCAAACCATCGTCGAGCAGGAGAAACAGCTGACCATTCTCAAAGGAAGGCTCACGGCTACTGAGCAGAATGCCAGCTACGTGGGCGGCATTTCTGAGGACGGCTTTCAGGCCGCTTACAGAAATTTGAAAGCGGTACTAACTGAGGACGTGATTTTGGGCAGAACAGCTTCTCCCCTGGAACTGTCGGTCTTGGGGTTCGGAATTGCAATCCCGGGAACCGAACAGCAAAACACCAAAAAGCCTTATATTGTTCTGTCTCGCAATGGGGCCGACTATCCACTCGAAATGGGGCCATCCTCTGCCGGGAACGCACGCCGTGTGGTAAACTTTTTGAAACGGTTCCACGAGCTTCCCAAGCACATCGAAGAACAGCGGGACGAATGCCTGAAGGAAATTGAGCGACTGAAGAAGTTGAGCCGGGAAACAAACTCCTATTTGGATAATATGAGGTCCTTGGAGGAAGAGATCACACGAATACGCTCCAAAATCATCTGACCGAGAGGACAGAAAGAAGTATCTGTGCAATTTAATGTTCCAACTATAAATGAGCAAATTCAGGAATTGACGAAAGCAGTCCGGCAGCGGTGAAGG
>OFGA01002712.1_pt1 | contig 10691 bp, 7 predicted proteins | sample 1521471 | NCBI WGS metagenome assembly OFGA01 (sample SAMEA3504086, study PRJEB24116) | mouse gut metagenome | biome: mouse gut; feature: mouse-associated habitat; material: faeces | place: Denmark | collected 2011
CTCTTTGATTTTCCCTAAAAATTCCATCTGGCGGTTTTTGCAGTGTAAAATAATCTTATGCACATTCGGAGATGTTTCAAAAAAGAGAATATCGTCATAATCTACCGTAAATACCTTCTCATTTACTTTCACAGAAAAATTTGCATGCACTTTATTATTCGCAGACGCAAACCTTTGGCCTGCCTTGAGGATGCAGTCGTGCAGCCTTGTCCCCAGTTCTTCCGGGGCGTCCTTCAAAATGAAGTCCAATGCTTCTAACTTGTAAATAAACGTCATGTAACTCATTTCTGAATGGGTCGTAACAAAAATAATAAACCCCCTTGGATCATATTTCCTGATTTCCTGTGCCAACGTCAGCCCTGTCATGTCTGCGCCCAGGGCAATATCCAGAAAATATATCCCAACCTCCTCTGTTTCTTTCACTTTTTCAAGAATTTTATGGGGGTCCTCAGAAACGCAGCAAAGTTCCATGTCCAGTTCCTCCATAAGGACAATATTTTCGATCACCTGCTGCATTTTATCCCTTTCCACTTCTATGTCTTCACAAATATATATTTTTAACATGCTGCATTTTCTCCTTACATCTATTTTTCCATAAGGGAACCAAAGCTTCCCTGCGGCATCAGGGACATTTCTTTTCTGAAAGCTGCCACGCCCTTATCCCTTCATCAGCCCCAGGAAAGTATCCTCAAGCGTTTCACAGGCCTCATAAAGCCCCGTCATTAATATATGGTTGGATACCAGCAATTTTACGGCGTCCGCTTTTTCACCGGCGCCAATTTTGATCCGCACCTCCTGCCCGTTCTGTGAAACCACATGGTAGCCATGTTCCCGGAGGATTTCCTGTGCAGCTCCTGCGTCCATGCTTTCAATTACATAAACAATCTTTTTTTCCTTCTTATCATCCTTGCCAAAATCCATGCACTGAATAATTTCCCCTTTTTTGATTATAATTGCCCTGTCGCACATTTTTTCTAATTCACCCAGCAAATGGCTGGAAATCAACACTGTAATATTTTTTTCCTTCGCAATCTTCCTGATATATTCCCGGACTTCATAAATCCCTTCCGGGTCCAGCCCATTGGTCGGCTCATCCAATATCAGGACATCCGGCTCCTTTAATAAGGCCTGGGCAATCCCTAACCTCTGCCTCATGCCAAGGGAATATGCCTTGACGTTTTTATTTGCCGCACTTTCAAGCCCCAGCAAGCCCAGCAGCTCCTGCACCTTCTGTTCCCCTACGCCATTTAGCTTAGCAAAGTACATCAGGTTCTGGTATCCTGTGCTGTATGGATAAAAATTAGGGGTTTCAATCATGCAGCCAATATCCCTGACACTGCTTAAGTCCACTTCCCCGGTGTAATTCCTTGTCAGCCCTACTAATATTTTCATAATGCTGGTTTTTCCGGCTCCATTCGGCCCAATCAGCCCAACAATCTCCCCTCTTCCAAGCTCAAAGGAAACTTTATTTAAAATCTGGAAATCTTTTGCCTTTTTGCTGACATTGTTAACTTTCAATACACAATTCATCGTTTTCCTCCCTGATATGAATTTTTTCTTGCCAATTTACCTGCATTAAATTATAATAAACCCATCGCCAAAATCTGATGTTTTAAGGAGCTTATTATGATTACACTATATTTAATTTCTTCTATCTCTCTTTCATTTATGTTTGCCTGCGATATTTTTATATTAGCCCATCCGCATATTTCCAAAAAGAATTACCTTATTTTCCTTTTATCATCGTCAGCCCTTTGCTTCCTTCATTCATTCCTGGACTTCTCCCCTATGATATTTGTATTTCTGGTGGTTAATTCTTTCCTAATCATGCGGTTCACCAAAAAACCATACGCTGTTTTTTATATGCCCCTTAGTTACATTGTTAACTGCGTGCTGCTCAATTTAATCGGGCTGGGAATGAATCTGTTATGGGGCCTCTCTGTACAGGACATGAATTCTGATAAGCTGCTTCTTGTGGCAATACCCGCCTGCACGGCGGCAGCATCCTGCCCTGTCCTTTATCTGGCCAGGCGGCTGATCCAGGACCATCTTATCAGTACTTTTGAAAGCATGGGCAAAAAGCTCCTGGGATCCATTGCCTTAACCCTTTTTCTTTGCGCATTTTTGATTTACACGCTGGCTTCTTTTTTCGACCATTTAGAAATCACCCACAGGGAATACTTTCTCATGGCTTCTTCGGTAGCCCTTTATTCCCTGTTTACCATAAGCATGGTCCTTATTGTACTACGGACAGCCAAAAAAAACTACGAAACCCAGAAAAAAGTAGAATATCTGGAAAATTTAAATGAATACACCAAAAACCTGGAATTGCTATACAATAACCTGCGTTCCTTCAAGCATGATTATATCAATATTATGGCTTCCCTTGCTGCATATATTGATGAAAAAAAATATGAGGAGCTGGAAGCCTTTTTTTATGGGCACATTTTGCCAATGCAAAAAAACCTTACGCAAAAAAACGGAACGTTGAACAACTTATTGCGCGTCAGGATATTAGAATTAAAAAGTATTTTATATACCAAGCTGCTCTTAGCCGTCAATCAGAATATCCAGGTGAACCTTGATATTCCGGACGAAATTGATTCCATTCACATGGAGCCCATTGACATGACAAGAATGCTTGGAATTTATCTGGATAATGCCATAGAGGCATGTCTGGAAACAGAGCATCCAGTCATTAATTTTCATCTGGGCAAAATGAATCAGGATATCGTATTTATAATATCGAATACGTTTATTGACAAAGGGCTTTCCGTTGCACAGATGCATAAAAAGGGCGTGACCACAAAGGGCGACGGACATGGGCTCGGCCTTTACAATGTGTCCGAAATCTTGAACCGCTATGACAATATTTATCACGAAGCTTTAATTAAGGACAGCTTGTTCATTCAGCAAGTCCAGATATCATAAAAGGTGTACATCGGTACGCCTTTTATGATATCTGCTTTGTTAAAGATTGGTCTGCTCCTTATAAATCTTTTTTCTGTAAAACGGCCACACCAGCGATTGAAAATGCAACACCTGTGATAATAAATACTGCAATATTTTTGATACTCCAATCCTGATACATCAGGAGCTGATCAGAAAGACAAAACAACACATAATCCATTACTTTTCCCAGAGCCGTTATTTTCTGTCCGATCAGTTGCAAAACACTCGGCATTATCCAAAACAGTACAATCAGATAGATAAAAGGCGTAATAGTTGTGTTCAGAAAACATGTAATCAGGATTGCCGTTGCGCCTATGGCAAAACCATAAATCATATAAATCAGGATTTCTTTTCCAATGGTTCCAATCAGCATGGCCGCTGTCCATGGCTGTTTACAGACAGTCAATGCGATATCGTAAAAAATTCCGCCGCATAATCCAATCAACATACTGGCAAGCGCTATGCTCACAATTTTTGCCGTGATAATCTGGATTCTGCTGCTTCTTGATGTAAAAACAAATGTCGCTGTTTTCAGATCAAATTCTTCCCCTAAACACTTTGCCGCTAAAAACATGATTAAAATACTGGAAAAATTTCCATAAAATGCGATTACATTGTGTACCCCAAAACTATCCGGAAACATATACGCACCGTATGTCATTCCTCCACCCATAATCAACACCATAATCAGACCTAATAGAAACTCTCTTTTTTTCAGCAGCTTTACTAATTCCAACAATGAAATGTCCATCGTTTTTTTCATTTCTGTGCTCCTCCTTTCGATTTAATATCATTATAAGCATTTTTAATTCCCATGCCTGTTTTTTTCTTAAACGGTCATAAATCTGTCATAAGCGTATCTGTACCTGCTTCTACCCGTTCCTTCGCAATCCCAAAAGCAACCTTACGAGTCTTTGCATTTCTCCAATACACTCATCTATAGTCTCAAGATAATAAAACCATGTCCCATCCTTCGCTTCTTCACAAAGGTATGTAGTCTTTTCAGCCCATTCAGAACTTGCGTTGAATATTTTATATCCTTCATCCTCAACGCTTACTCCACTTATCAGCAGGTCCTGAAACTCAACTGTTACAATTCTGCCTTTATTTCTTTCCCTGCTCCATTCTCCGAAACGTATTTGTTTACAAGTTCTCTTACTCTTTCAAAATTATTCATCAGGCTGGGTCTCCTCAAGCTTCTGCTTAAGTTCAATTAAGCTATCTTCAATGTTAGCTACATCAACAAAGAATACATGCACTGTTGTTCCATCTCCTGAATCAAATGAAATATCTGGGTGTCCTCTCATTTCATCATTCAACGGATATAACAACCAAATCTCAGATGTCCCATATTTCTTTGAGTATGCATACATCTGATACATATCTTCCTGCGAAATACCATAATTCTTTCTATCGTTATTCACTAAGCTTTTCCACTTAGTATCCATTATTACAATGCGCCCTTTACGTTTAAGAACAATATCCGGTCTAAGTGAGAACTGTTTCCTCGGTTCAACAAACAAATAGTATCCTTTATCTTGAGTTGAAACCTCCCACCCAAATGGACATGCTACCTTTTTCATCTGCTGTGCAACATAACGCTCATATACTCTTTCCATTGGAAACAGCAGCGCCCTTGAACTATTCTTTCCAGAAAAAGTAGTAAAGCTTTTATTCATAAGGAGTACCTTAGACCACTGCATCAACATCTCATAATCCTTGGTGCTTCTATCAATTACAACAGCCGAGAAGTCCTTCTGATAATTTGTAGATGGAGCCACCATCTCAAATGCAATTAATAACTGTCTTATTTCTTTAGAGTTCTCTGCACTGGAGGTCAGCTTCTGCAATTTTATCAAGGTAGCCTTTACCAGCTTGTTTTCTGCCCTATTTGGATGAAATTCATCAAATACAACCCAAAATCTTTCCTTATGTACTGTATTAGCTCGGATATGTTTACTCACCTTAAGCTTTCCCCTATAGAACCGCAAGTTGTCTTCCTGTTCAACATAAGCAGATTTGATTCCATGCTTTACAAGTCGCCTTACTTCCTGAAGATACATGTTAATGAATATTTCATATAAATTCATTCGATCAACTTTAAGACTGGCATCACTAAAAGCTTTACTAGGGAAATCCTTCATGCTTCGCAACATTTTGAGGAATGTCCGTTTTGTTTTTGCACATCCAACCTCCTCTCCATCGCCAAAGCTAATCTTTGGAAGCACCTGTATCTGATATCCATTTTTCATCTGTATCAGGCCAACATAGTTTTTAATTGTAACAACGTTGCCAACATTTCGCTTATATGCAATTCTCATGAATTCGAGTGCATCTGTATTCTCCTCATCACCAGTATACTTATGGATAAACTCTACGAGGTTTTCAAATGCTTTCTCAGGCAAATATTTATAATTATCATCGTCTTTATAATCTGCATTTCCAGTAATCGACTCAAACTCTCTTACTTCTAACAGCTTATCCATGTTATCACCACACTCTTACATAATCTGCTTATAGGCCTCGATATTATCAATAGCCACTTTATTAATTGAATATTTTTTCTCTGGCAAGTCTACGATATCATCTGCATTACCTTTAAAAATATCCTTAACCCTAATGTCCTCATCGAGAATGAATTTAGTGTCATCCTCTTTCTTGCCATTATCTCCGAGAACAAGCTGTATCTTCTGATAGTCTTCATAGAAGTATTCCTGCAAAAGAGGAATTACACACTTCTCAAAAATGGAGCTGAGTACATGAATTGACGAATCCTTTGCAAGTTTTGTAAAGAACGCATGTCCAATAGTGTGCTCACGATCATATAAGAATGTTATTCTTTCATTTATTGTTTCCAGCATTGCTGCAACATCTAAATCTTCTACCTTATCTGCACCAATCTTTCTTAGAACATTCGCATCCGGCAGCATTTCAATAAACTGGAAACGTCTACGAAGAGCTGTATCCATCAATGCAATCGATCTGTCTGCCGTATTCATTGATCCAAGAATATAAACATTAGAAGGTACGCTAAACGTGTCTCCAGAATAAGGAAGAACTGCTGATGCGGCTTCCTCCATACCTGCACGCTTAGTTCCTTCAATTAAAGTAATAAGCTCACCAAAGATTTTTGAAATATTACCTCTGTTAATTTCATCAATGATAAAGACATATGGCTCCTCATTTTCTACAACTTCTGTTGCTTTTTCATTCAAAGAATACTTCTTTGCTACATCAAGAATATCCTTTAACTGCATGTTAGGAGTCTTTGCAAATGTCATTCTATGAAGAAGCTTATCTCCATTTATGCTAGTAATATTCTCATCAATATTTGTTGCAAGCCAGGTTACTTTACGTGATAGCTGATATGTTTCCTTTGAAGTCAATTCTTCAATATCACCGGTTACAACACCAATACCATCAATCGTTTTTCTAGTCTTAAATGACAGAATAATATCACCAATAGCCACATCCTCAACAAAAGCTCTAGCATCTGAAGTGTCATAATCAAAGCCCATTCTGGCGTTACCTTCATGGAAGCATTCCTGCTTCACTGGATTCATCTCCCCACTCATTATTGTGAGCTTCCAAATCTGAGCCTGTGCATTTATTAAGGTGCCTGTTTCATTACTCTGGATCGTCTTTGCATCATCACAAAATTTTTTGAATACACCAGGCTCTACTGTATATCCAACTTCTTTCTTTGTCTGATCTACAATAGGTTTTATTCCTTCGATAAATTCTTCGTATCCATATGACTGATGGAATGTAGTAAATACAATTCTTCCGGCCTTTTTTAATTTGTTATATTCATCCATAACCTCCTTGTATGGTCTTTCCCTTATTTCCTCTATACTTTTTCCAGTACATATTGCCACTGCATAAATGGCAGTATTATATGTCTTACCTGTTCCAGGAGGTCCATACAAGATCATATTCTTGTCAAATTCAGATGCTTCAGGTCCTTCTTCAATTCCTTTTTTATATTCAAGCCCGATATCTGTTAAGTCCATTTCCTTCAGTGCCTCCCATAATTCATTACGCATTTTATATACATAGACTCCGCTATTGGCAGCTTTCCCTGCTTGTCCTAAAAATGCTATTGGAAAGACTCTCTTAGCCTCTCCATCTGTGCAAGGCGCCTTTTTGAAATAATCAAGAGCACGTCTACTGGTGTTATATACGCTGCTAGTGTATACTGTAGGATGTCCCTTATATTTGTCTGATAAAATTTTAGGTGAAGCAACTCCACCAATATCAAGGAAACATTTCAGAACTCTCATGCATCCTTTGTGTGAAGGATACTCCACATCTTCAATAAATCTCCTCCAGTCATCCTTTGTTAAATCAACTGGATACTCATCATATGATGGCCAATAACCATCCCCCGCACCTATAAGTGCTTTCCACATTTTTCTCAACTCAGGAAGAACTTCTGTTTTTATTTCTATTCCAGATCCCATTGGACTCCACTGCTGATCTGTAAGATGCTTATTTAAATCATCCTGTAAAAGCATATTTTCCGTTTCATAATCCTGAATCCAGTCATACTCTGCATCAATGTGACGAGCCATGACACCTTGCGCGGCTTTCTCTGGAGAATAATGCAGTGCTTGATATGCCTCCTTTGCCACTCGACCATGCGCAATAATACCTCTTGGCTGGTTACCAGTTTTTATTAAGAATACTTCATCCCCATCAACAGGATGCTTATTTGAACACGTCCACGGTATTATACATGTCTCACCTTGTTTTGTAGCTACACACTGTTCTTTGTAATTCTTCCAAGGCCAGTTGTCAGGATTCCATGTTAATAACCAGGCTCTACCTTGCTCTGCTTTATCAATTACATGCTCGTAATAAGGAAGTATCTTATCTACCGCTTCCATTATCTCAGCATCAAATTCTTCGTTTGTTTTTCCTTCTGTGGTTTCAACATAGATACAAAGCTGAACCTTTCTAAGCCTTCCATCTTCAACCTGCACCTTTATATCCTCTTGCGGACCAGTAATAACTGATGGATTTCCCCATTCATTACTTCCTGACACATAAACCATTCCAGGCTGAGGTGGAATATCAAGGTGTGAATGATACTTTTTCATTATCTTCTTATCAGCACCATCATTCTTTATTTCTAAGCTGATACGATATCTTGCAGCACCATCATTCTTTTCCACAAATAAGGAAATGCTGATCGGATTTTCAGCCTGCTCTTTGTACTTCATCTGGGTCCACAAATATTTTCTTGTCTTTGTTTTAGAGCCGTCAAGCCATGATGCCGTCAAGCATCTATCTAATCCATATAAGGTCTTACAACGAGCTGCCATCTTCTCCATCTCAGCAACTGCATTCTGGCCTTTCTTCTTAATAGTAAGCAGGTTATTCTTCTCATCCACTGTTAAATTTTCTGCATCTGGGTTTGAATACGGAATTTCCTGATTGTTTGCCAGATAATCCAACACACCTATATAATCGATATCTATTGGTTGCATCTTTTTCATCACCTCTGAATATATATTGCGGACGAATTCCAACAATTCATCAATCGTGAGTAGCTGTCCATTTTTACGGACTCGTCTAGTAGCATCTCTCTGCCTCTGTAATTATCCACTAAGCACCATTAAATCATATTCTAATATTATATTCCTTTGGAGGAATATTTTCAATCTTCTTGAGGTTCATGCTTGTTCTCCCTTTTTAAATGCTCCAGTCCCTCGCGGAAGCTCTGAATCCAACAAAGTTCTGCCTCGCACATCATAACAAAGTTGTCATAGATCATTTCCCACATGAAATGTTCCTGTTTTGACCTGTTGGGGAAATTTTTCTCACGGCATTTTTCCTCTCTGCGCATGGCTAACTGCTGTGTCATAATTTTCTCATACCTGGCAAGCAGTTCCTCCACCTTTTCCGTCTCCAGACATCCGGCCCACGATAGCTGTATAAGAAAGGTTTTCTTAAATTCCGGCACTTCCGGTTCTTCACTCATCACCCATCGAAGCAATTCAGACATGCCGGATTCTGTAATGGAATAAATCTTTTTGTTTGGGGCGCTTTCCTGATACTGTATCTCGTTTGTCACAAAACCATTTTCCAGCAGCCTCATAAGCGCCTTGTAAATTTGGTTGTTGTTGCCTGACCAGTAGAGAAACGGAGAGTCCTGCATCACCCGTTTCACATCATATCCTGTAAGTGGTTTCCAACTCAACAAGCCCAAAATTGCGTAATCAATCATCATAATAATTCCCTCCTTATCATGTGTTAATTTTAACCTATGATATTGATTGCGTCAATCTCGCTTTACGGAGAAATTTTCCCTGTTTTCTGATGTAGGAATGAGTTTCTTTGACTTCCACGTTCCACTAAAATATCGTGTGCAGACAATCGCGGTGGCATCCCCCCAGCCGATGCTCGTGGATACTGCAATAGCGAGAAAGCCTATGTTCGGCGCTAAAATCAGTGTTACCGCTAACCGAGTGACGATTGATGTGGCGGAATGAACAGCCGCAATGATTGTATCGCCAGCGCCCTCCAGCACACCGGCCAAGCAGTACATAATTGCCATGAGTGGATAAAACCATGCGCAGACGGTGAAATTTTGATATCTTTGACATATTGATAAGCTCCTGTTTTGTAGCCATATACTCTCTTAAGTGCAAAGCTGCAACTGATTCATTTCCTTTCAGGTAAGCTGAATAATCCGTATCTTCCGTTATAATGTCTACTTTACAGTGGTATTTATCAGAAGCTTCCTGAGCTATATAGATTATTTTACAATCTTCATTTTCTTCATCACTGTCTCCTGTATAGCCCATAAGAATAGTTCTATCCCCATAGCTGATTCCACGTATCACTTCCCACGCTTTTCTTCCTAATGGTCCTGACTTCTTGTTCTCAATGTTATCCAATTCATCTACAACAACTTTCGGAATAATCACCTTACTGTATTCTTTATTCAGTTCATCTATAAGCTGCGAATTTTTTAACAAGGCAGACGTGTCCGGGACAGCAACCCTTTCTCCCCGCAGAAATTGGTCCGTCTGCTTTTCTGACATACCGAATGCCTCACAATACTTTCTTGCAGTTTCAAACAAAGTTTTTTCACTGGTTTTTCCTGCTTCTACCCTTGAAATTGAAGATTTATTTGGTGCAATACCATTAACAGCCAGCTTCTGTGCCATTTCATCCATCGTACAATTATTTTTCTCTCTAAGCTCCTTTAATCTTTTACATAAAAAAGCGATTTCATTTTCATTAGACATCAGAAATTTCCCTTCCAAACCTATTCACTAAAAAGTGGTTATCTTTCACATATCTATAATACCGCTTGTTGCAATTTTTTCAATATGCAGCCTGTTTTTTGCAACTCAAATGCCGTATTAGCAACTACTACATCCATTTCTTTTAAAAGTGCAACATTTTTTATCACCTTGCAACATAATAATAAAAATATCTGCAGTCATTATTTCGCCTCCGCAGGCCAATGGAGTAAAATTTTAAATTCACATCTATTTTCTTCGTAAAAACACAAGTTCATTTTTTACAAAAGTGACCGAAAAGCCCGGAAAATCACAATGTCATTAACTTAAGAAAAAGAACAATGCCGGATATCGTTACACCATTCTATAGGGTAAAGGTATCCGGCATTGCTTTGGATATGAAATCCTGATTAGCTTCTCTTATCTCCATAGCATCACTTCTCCTCGCTCTCAAATCTATATGTTTTTCTCCAGCCACTTTTC
>OFGA01002715.1_pt1 | contig 10684 bp, 9 predicted proteins | sample 1521471 | NCBI WGS metagenome assembly OFGA01 (sample SAMEA3504086, study PRJEB24116) | mouse gut metagenome | biome: mouse gut; feature: mouse-associated habitat; material: faeces | place: Denmark | collected 2011
CCAGCCGGTATCCCAACATGACGCATGAAACCTATGTCCTTGTTGAAAAGCTGGTAAACCTTCCAAAGGCAAGCCAGGATATTATCACGGGCTTTATGCGGGAAGTGGTTGAAGGGTTCGGGGATGTGGCACCTGGTACGCCTGCAAAGTATCCGCAAGAAATGACACGGGAAGAAATACATATGGAGCTTGACCGGCAACTCGATGAAGAAAAGAAACGGGTGGAAAGCGGCTTAGTTTCTGGGCTTGGAAGCTCCGAAAAGGCTACGGGATAAAATAAAAACCGCCCCGGCGTTAGGCCGGGGCGGTTGCAAAAGAGGTGAAAGGATGGGATTTTTTTCAAGGCTATTTTCTAAAACAGAAAAGATTTCTACTGTTGGGCCGCAGAGGAACAATGTTGTTTGTGACTATTACTCTGTCAAAGGGGTGAACCCAGATACTAACCGTAGAAAGTCTAAAATAATTGTTGTTGATTCGACTTCTACAGAGGAAGAAATTCAGGAAAAAAGCGGCCTTTTGCCGCCATATGAAATCGAAAAGCTAAATCAAGAGGCCCCAACGGACAGACAAATCGCTTATGCTGAAAAATTAGGCATTGTCTTCCCTGCAGATGCCTCTGTTTCGGATGCCTCTGTTTTCCTTACTCGGCATGAGGATGGGGTACCACTTGTTCAGCCTCCGGCCCCAGATACGCTTGTTCGTTACCTGATTGGCAAAGGAATTTTTGTCCCTGCATATGCTGGCATCTCGGAGGTGTCTGGGCTATATCTTAACAATGTATCTCGCAATGAAAAGGCAGCATTTTTCTGCATGAGGGTATTTTGTTCCATCAAAAATAAATCATACTGTCTCTTGGAAGATGTTCCCTTGGCAGAGCGAAACTTGTTTTTTGAATTTGCAAATGCGTATGAGGCGGATGGGGATTTCTTGAGGTCGCTTTTGCATTACACTGCGGAGGATCTTCCTCTAAATGCTTGCCCTCGTCTCAAAAAGTTGAAAGCATATGAAATGGCGGTTGACTTCTTAAAAAATAGGGGGTTCGCATAATGTTAAGCAACGAACCCACCCAGGACTGCGTGATCTACGCCCGGTATTCCTCTCACAATCAGCGGGAGGTATCGATTGAGCAGCAGGTCAAGGAATGCGAGGACTATGCCCGGTACAACGATCTCCGGGTCGTCAAGGTCTACGCCGACCGGGCCTTGACCGGCACCAGCGACAAGCGGCCCCAATTTCAGAAAATGCTCAAGGACGCCGAGCGGGGCCGCTGGGCCTATGTCCTTTGTTGGAAGGTGGACCGGTTTGCCCGTAACCGCTACGATTCCGCCACATACAAGTACCGGCTCAAGCGTCACGGGGTCCGGGTGATCTACGCAAAGGAAAGCATACCGGATGGGCCAGAGGGTATCCTGCTTGAAAGTATCCTTGAGGGGTCCGCCGAATACTATAGCGCAAACTTGGCCCAAAACGTCAAGCGGGGGCTGCGCTTCAACGCCGAGGCTTGCCTCTCTAATGGCCGCATCCCCTACGGGTACCGCAAGGGGGCGGACGGCCATTTTGAAATTCTGGAAAGCGAGGCGGCGGTGGTCCGGGAAATTTTTGAACGCTCCGCCGCCGGGGAACAATACGCCAGGATTCTGGAAGACCTCAAGGCCAGGGGCGTTCCTACCCGCCGGGGCGGTCAATGGCGACCGTGTACGCTGCGGGTTATCCTCTTGAATGAGGTTTACAAGGGGGTCTATCATTTTGGGGACGTCCGGGTCGAGGGCGGGGTCCCCCGCATCGTGGATGATGAATTATGGGAGGGGGCGCATAAACGCTTGGAGGCTGCAAAGGGTACAAGGGTATATTCTGCAACTTACCTGTTTACCGGGAAAATCCGCTGTGGTTTGTGCGGTGAGCCTATGACCGGCAAAACGGGGACGGGGCGGTCCGGCACCTACGCTTATTATATCTGCAAGGGCCAAAGGGAAAAGCGGTGCAATAAAAAAGCCGTCCGGCAGGAGCTGCTGGAGGGCCGGGTGGTGTCCTGCGTCCTCGATGCTCTGAATGACGACGGCCTTGTAAACTGGATTGCTGATGCCGTGGACGAAATGCAAAAGCGGGAAGTTGAAAAGAGCCGGGTTGCGCCGGATGCCCTCAAGGCTGAATTGGCCGGGGTCAAGAAATCCATCAAGGGTATCATGGCGGCTATAGAGGCCGGGGTCTTCACGGCAAGCACCAAAGGGCGGCTTTTGGAATTGGAAGGGGAGCAGGAACGCCTGGAGGCGGCTATAGCGGACGCCTCCATCCCCGTCCCCTCTATTGATCGGGAGGCGTTCGTGTGTTGGCTTACCCGGTTTCGGGGTGTGTCTAATCTGGATGAAGAAACCCGCCGGGAGGCCGTCAATGCTCTTGTCTGGCAAGTCCGGGTATGGGATGACCACGCCGAGGCGGTGCTGAATTATGCCGGGTCCGAGGAAATTGTTCACGTTCCCCTTTTGGATGGGTCCGGCGGCGGTTCGCCTGACGGCGATAAAGGTTGGGCCTCGTAGCTGGTAAGTTGCTCCTCGCTGTCTGTGCTGACCCGGCAGTAGGCCGCAACGCGGAGCTGCCGCCTGACGGCGCTGGCTTTGGCGAATTCCGGATTTGCGGGAATCATGATGACGTTGGAGGCAAGATTCGTATTGCTCATAGCGCTATACTCCTTTCAAAGATTTGTCCATTTTTAAGATGGATCTTGACCTTTTGACTGTGAATCTCCACTTTACTGACAGCGGATTGGAGAAGTCCTGCATCCAGGTTCTCCATAGGGGCATGCCGCTGAAATAGCCGTTGAAGCCGTTGGGTTTCATACTCCTGATTGCCGATTCCTTCGTATTGCGCGGCGGCCAGTTCCATCGCCAGACGCTTTGCGGTGTCCTCATTGACTGGCCGCTGCTCCAGCTCATGGTCCAGAGCCGATTGCAATTCAGCAATCCGACTGGAATTGGAGGGCGGCGATTGTGGAACCGCGATTTGTTGAGGATTCGCAGCCAATAGATTGAGTACACACAGTATCGTCTGTTCTACTGCTGCACTGCTCCCTCCGCCCAGGCGGCGCAGGACTTTTTGTGCCTCTGTCCGCTGTGGCGGCGTGACTTTGCTGGAGCGCTTCTCCAAAGCGCGGTCAAATTGTTCCGCCGCGATGATAGCGGGCCACCCGTCCTGACCAATGTACTTGCCATTCTCCAGGATACGGGCCACCATATTCTTGTTCCAGAGCTTGTCATGGTCATAGGGAACCTCCTGCTCCCGCAAATGGTCCACCAGCTCTTTATAGGAGGACCCCAAGATATACTGCTGGAAGATGTACTGCACCACATCTACCTCCGCTGAATGCACCACCACTCTGCCAAGCTCCATCCGGTATCCGAAGGGCAGCTTTCGATTACCTGCCATTACCGCACCGTCCTTTCGATAGGTTCAGTCAGCTCCAGTCCGTTTTTCAGCCGGAACCGCAGACGCTCATTGCTTTCCACGATGATCCTGTCAATGAGTTCTCCGAACAGCTCCCCGTCAAACTCCTCAAGGAACTCCGGCCCGACTTCGATGGTGTCGATCAGCTCCTGTGTCTGGGCGATGACATCATCATGGGTGGCGTTCAGGAGGCGTTCCTTTTCCAGCTTGACGGCGCGGAGCTGTTCGGCCAGCTCATTGCTTCGAGATATAAAAATGTCAGGATCAACGCCGCCCTGCTGCTTGAGCACGGCCAGGAGTTGATTCTGACTGGTGATGTTGGATATTTTCTTGTTCAGTTCAATGACATCCTCGCTCCAAAGCATCCGCTGGTTGCGGATCGTCCGAAGGGTGGCGAGTATCTGAGGGAGGATGTTTGCGCCCTGATGCTTGAGCTTGCGGTACAGACGAAGGAAAGCGGTGTGGAGTTCTGTCTCTTGAAGTGGGCCAAGAGGGCAGTTTTGGCTGTTTACGTCATGTGTCCGACAGATATGGTAATACTTTCCGTTTACTTTTTTCCTTCTGGTATGCGCCCCACAGCAACCACAATATATGATTCCAGGCGGCAGTGAGATGTAGATATCTCGTCCTTTGAAATAAATTTCCTTGCGCTGCGCAAGTAACTGTTGTACCCGATCAAACTCGTCTTGGGTAATAAGTGGCGGATGCGTGTCAGATGCAAAATATTGATTACGTTCGCCGTAATTTCTTCGCGTTTTTCTTGGGAATTCGTCTGTACGATAGGTTTTTTGCCAGATAGAATTTCCTGCATACTTTTCGTTTCGGAGTATTTGAACAACTGATTTATAGTTCCACTGATGGCCAGAAGAACTGGCCTTGGACTGCTTCAATTTTTCAGCAATTTCCCGTGCGCTGCAACCAGCCAGATAGTCTGTGAAAATTTGGCGAACTATCTGCGCTTCCGGCGAGTAAACAACGATTTGTCCGTTTATTTTTCGGTACCCATAGGGTTGCTTTGCTGGCACAAACGTACCGGTTTCCATTCGCATTTGCAAACCTCGCCGCACATGACTGGAGATCGCTTCACTCTCCGCCTGCGCCATGGAAGCAAAGATTGCCGTCATCATCTCTCCCGACAGTTTTGCGGTATCAATGTGCTGCTCCTCAAACTCGACCCCGATCCCCAAGGCTTTCAGCTCGCGGATGGCGTCCAGACACTCGGTGGTGTTCCGGGCGAAGCGGGAGATGGACTTGCAGAGGATCTTGTCGATCAGCCCCCTGCGGCAGTCCGCAATAAGCCGTTGGAAGTCGCCGCGCTTCTTGGAAGATGTGCCGGTTATCCCTCGATCCGCATAGATGTCGACCATGCTCCAGTTTTCTTTGCCGGAGATCAATGTGGTGTAATATCGGTTCTGAGCGGCGAAAGAGTTGAGCTGATCGGCGCTGTCAGAACTGACACGGACGTAGGCCGCTACGCGCAGCTTGAGGTCTTGCGGCTGTTCGGATGCTTCGATAACGATCACACGCTGTGGTTCTGATATTGCCAGATTTCCGCGCGTTTCTTTCTTGTTTGCCATCCGTTTCGCTCCCCTTTCCAAGCAACACAATACCACAAGTTTTATGGAATAGCTACTGCTTTATTTCAGAAAGAATGACAATGTTTGCCCCCGTTTTTACAGCAATATACCCAGCGATTTTCTTGCTTTCAGCCTTCGTGATTGCACCTTTTTCAACAAGGTAGCGGAGCATATTCAAAATGCCGAGGTAGTTGATATTTGCGTTCACGTTCACACTCCTCCCGTTTTACCAACGCTCAATGTCACAAAAACAGGGACCGGCGCAAAGTTCTTGCTCCAGGCATTCGAGAGTCTGCACTCCGGCTAGTTAGTGCAGCCATACTTCTGCCCATACTACGCCGATCCCTGCGGCTTCTGACATTGAGACTCTGCATCAGTCTCGCTTGACACACCTGCATTTGACACTACTTCCCCAGGTGACAGGGCGAAAACATAGACGGCGGCTGGCTTCACCGCTCCACGGGACTTTCACCCCCGGCAGGATCTCTGTCGGCCGCCCTCCATCTGGCAGGACGGGAGTATCATTGTCGCTGACGGAATCATCGCAAAACAGCTTGCCATCGGCTGTTTCTCGGTCGGGTGGGAACCGCTGGGCACCTTACATCTTGGCCGCTTTGATAGGAGCCGCCGGGAAAAGGGTCCCCCCTTTCTTTCTCCCTGCTCCTACAGGTGGTCTTGGCGCACCCTCCGGTGTTGCTTGCCTCTCTCGTCAAGAGGCCCCGTCAGTAACGTATCTATGTCTCCGGATATTCGGTTGTCAATGTACACGGAAATGCTAGAGGAGCCGGTCGAGGGAGTCGAACTGGAAGATGATCGAGTTCAATACAATCAAATCCTCACCACTGAGCAGACAGCGGACACGCTGCAAAAGTTCTTTCTGCTTCGGCGACAGTGCCTTGGCGTGGGGATGGAACCAGTCTGCCAGGTACACGCCGCCGCATCGGCCTGTGCTTGTCCGAATAGGATATCGGAGTGACAGGGTTGTGATGTCATTGCGGATCGTGCGTTCAGTAACTCCCAATAAAGAGGCGAGGTTGGCTGTGGTCATATGCCGCTCTCTGCACAGGATGTTCATGAGCTCCGTCTGACGTTCATAGGGCTTCAACCACGCTCACCCCCCATCGAGGACTCCATGATGAGAAGTATAGAGATAAACCCGGAAAAATCCTTTCCGAATAGAAAGGGACAATTTTTATTTTGGCGAAATTCAGCGCTTTGCACATATTTCTTGCCTTGGTTCAGAAAATATGTACAAACTTCGACCACCTTTTGGGTGATATCTGCCCGGTGCCATTTGCATTCCACTCAGAATTCCTCCTGTTTTCTGAATTTTGATGGGATGAGCGATCAAAATGCCAGAAGTAGAGGTGGTGCCCGAGCGGAGTACCACACTGCGACAAAATTTGATGAAATTCTTCTTTTTTTGTAGGTTTGGGGGGTATGTGGCCTACACCAAAGAGATAGTCTCGAATAATTCGACAGTTTTCTACAGAATTTTCCACAAATAGGAGTAGAATTTTGTTGCAACTTGTCGAATAGAAAAAGGGCCGCAGAAAGCCCAAGAGCAATCTGCGGTCCTGTCAAAATTGGAGGGGGCTGTATATGCGCCTGTAACCCGAAGAAGTTACATCGCACCGCTGAGAAAATATCCCTTCATATCTTATCTCTATAAAAAGGGGGCGTTAAGGGGATTTCATCTCCCTTAACGCCCCTTGGGCTTGGTACACTGGATACAAAAACGAGGTTGAAAACAACTTTTTAATTTGCAGCAGGCTTGGTGTCCTCCGGCTTGTCCACCAGAAACTGAAATACAGCCTCGACATCACTTCCTGAAAGATTTTCCGGTAATCGTATGACGTCTTCAGAAACGGATACGCCATCAACCAAACCAAATTTAATTTGCAGCTCACAAGGTAGTTCTGGTGTAGCGCAGCTGCAGGAGGACAGCACCACATCTGGCTGGTGTGTTTGGCAAAGGTGTGACACCAACAACTCCGGAGAACATCCCCACGGCAGATACTCCAACCCATACAGATACGCCATTGGATGGTCTGTAACTGCAATACACCCATACCCTTCTCGCGTCAAGCGATCCCGCAGTCCGCACAGCAGAAGCAGAGATGTTTCTCCATGGGGTTCGACTTTTATGACAGATACTTCCGGGTCCATGGGGGATTCCTCCATCTGTGTGCTCATCAGGAATTTCCGCTCCCCCTCATCCCAGAAAAGGCATGGCGCACCCTTGCGGAGACTCTCGGATGCCTCACACGCACAGACGATGCCAGAGCGCCCTTTTGAGCACCGAAAGAGTTCGCTCCAAAATTGTTCGCTGCTTGGAAGAGGCGGCAGCAGTACGGCCACCGCCCGCGTTTCCCGTTCCGCTGCCGCTAAAAATTCTTGTTCGCTCGAAAATTCCGCCAACATATGAAATTCCAGGAGTTCCGGCGTTGCGAGACGGCTGTTTGGAGCAAAGACGAGTGCTAATGAAAGGAAGTCCGGCCTCATCCTTGCTATGGAAACCGGCTCTCCGGCCAAAGCACAGTACAGTTCCGGTACGGGCTTCCAACCGCTGGAAAGCAGAGCATGGACCTTTGCAGTGACCGTTGGGGCCGCATAGCTGTTGGAAACAGCGGTTTCCACTTTCCCCCGTGGATAGGCGGAGAGGTCGTGGCGGGACGAAGCAAAAATTTGCACGTCATCTGGCACGGCATCACGAACATATACCTGCCCGCCAACCAAAGCCGGGTCCGCCGCCGCCCCCAGTACACCGGCACAGCAGGCAGGGACGGTGTACCGCCCCGCATCATTGCTTCTGGCGGCGACGATGGTCTGCCCCTGTTGAATCAGCTTCGCAACTACCTTGCGGATCATCTCCTGGTCACAGAGCTGGGTTGTCCCGGCGCTCATGTGGATCAACGGGATCCCCTTTTCCAGACACCACTCCAGCGCCGCCAGCAACTGTGCCGGGGAGGTCCGCAGCTTTGGCTGGAGGAAAATCGCCAGGGAGCAAAATTCCGCGTCTGGAGCATATTTGTGGATAATTTGCGCGCAAGTTGTCCCGTGGCTGGTCCGAATCAAATCTGCTTCGCTTCGAGGGCGGAGGATTCCGTCCGGCTCAACGATTAAATCATCTTTCAGGCAGATATCCGGGCACCGGCGCAAATCAATTCCATCATCTATCAAAGCAATCAACACCGCCAGGCCCCCCTATTCCGTTTGATACCGTTCCTGCTGATAACGGAACAGCTCCGCATACCGGCCATTTTGAGCCAATAGTTCCTGCTGGGTGCCGTCCTCCAGTACGCGCCCATGCTCCAGCACCACGATCCGGTCCGCCAGCGCCACATTGGTCAGCCGGTGGGAGGTAAACAGGACGGTCTTGCCCTCCGCGAGACCCCGGAGCCGCTCAAAGAGCTGGTGCTCTGCCCGTGGGTCCAGATTCGAGGACGGCTCGTCCAGGATCAAAGCGGAGTGCCTGCGGTAAAACGTCCGGGCCTGAGCCAGCTTCTGGTACTGACCGCCGGAGAGTTCCATTCCGTTCCGGTCAAAAAGCCGGGTCAGGAACGTATCCAGCCCCGCCGGGGCCTTGTCCAGAATGTCCTCCGCACCACTGTCAATAATGGCGCGGGTGATAGCGGCATCGCCCTCCGTCCGCTCCGCGTCCGCGATAGAAACGTTCTCCCGAAGGTCAAAGGAATAACTGGGATCGTCCTGGAAGTAGACGCTGAAACTTTTGCGCAGACTGCTGATGGTATACTTCCGAATATCTACACCATTGATCTTCACCGCTCCCTGGTCCACATCATAGAGCCGAAGAAGGAGCTTGATAAGGGTGGACTTCCCGGACCCGTTCAGCCCTACCAGTGCCACGCGCTCATGCTTTCCTATGCGAAACGATACTTCTTGCAGGACCTGTTTGTTGACTCCGGGGTAGGAGAAGCTCACTTTGTCAAATTCGATGGTGTCTACTTGCTCCAGCGTCAAGGTGCCGGTGTCGGTTACGCGATTCCGGTAGCTCTCCAAAGTCTTGAGGTTCTTGATTTTGAGCTGATTGTCGTAAATCTGCATCACTGCGTTGGAAAGCACATACACGCCGGACCAGAGCTGGGACACCAAACCGGTGTAGAGCGAGTAATCCCCTACAGTAGAGACCCCGTCCAGCACTCGAAAAGCGATATCGATGCCGATCAGCGTTACCACCAGCTCCGGCAGGCACTCCAGAATGCCGGTCAGGATGCTCCGCCGCCGGTTGACAGCTCTCCGCTCTTGGAAGAGTGCGGTCCAAAGCCGCTGGTATTTCTCTTTGATCCGTTCGCAGACATCAAAGAGGCGTAAATCCTGAGAAAAACGCCGGTCCAACAGAAGGTGCTGGAGATAATTTTTCTGACGCTCGCCGTTGATCTGTTCCAGGCTCAGAGAGTAGATCGCTTTCGTGTATTTGACAGCAACAGCGGAGGACGGGACGCAGGCGCAGAGGGTGATCAGGCCGTAGAACACATTCAAGCGCCCCAGAACCACAAAGGAAATCAGGACGGAAAAGACAGCGCTGATGGCGGAAATGGTGTTCCACAGCAAATGTGCTATGACCGAAGCGTCCCGCGTACAGGATGAGAGTTTGTCATAGTAATCCGCATTGTCGAAGTATTCCAGATCCGCTTTTCCAGCCTTATCCATCATGTACAGGGCAAGCTCTTTGTTGATGATGTCGCTGTGCACAGTCTGCGTATAAAGCTGGGCCTTTTGCAGCAGGGAACGAAGAATATTGACAGCGAGCAGACTACCTGAAAAGAAAAGTAGCCACATTGCTGGCGAGGGGACCGCAAGGTCCCCTGCCAACAAATCCAGAACATACTTGCCCAACAGTGATCCTGCCAGCGTCAGCAGCGGCGGGGTCAGGTTGCACACCAGGCGCAATACGGTATATAGCCGGGATGTCTGCCAGGACAGCGCCAGACACGCTGCCACAGCGGAGAAAAAAGCGGATATATTCTCGGTTAGCTTTTTAGGCATGATCTACGCTTTCCTCTCTACCTTACATCAGACAACTTGCTCCAGCAGGATCCCGTCCGCCATGTGGTAGACCTTATCCGACGCCTCCGCAATGGCCAGGTCGTGGGTCACGATGATGACGCAGTAGCCCTCCTCATGGGCCAGACGGCTCAGAATTTCTACCACATTCCGGCTGTTCTCGCCGTCCAGATTGCCCGTCGGCTCATCCGCCAGCAGGATGCCCGCCCCCGTTGCCAGGGACCGGGCAATGGCCCCCCGCTGCTGCTCGCCGCCGGAGCACTGGGCGGGGAAATTCCGCATCCGGTCCCCCAGGCCCACCATTTGCAGTACCTCCTTGGCATTCAAGGGGTTTTTGCAGATTTGACTGGCCAGCTCCACGTTTTCCAGCACGGTCAGGTTGGCCATCAAATTATAAAACTGAAACACAAAGCCAATGCTCTCCCGCCGGTAGCCGGTGAGCTGGCGCTTGTTGAAGCTGGAAATCTCCTTGCCGTTGACGCTCACCAGCCCGGAGGTGGGGGAATCCATGCCCCCCAGGATGTTCAGCACCGTAGACTTGCCTGCGCCGCTGGCTCCCAGAATGATGGTGTACTTCCCCTCCGGGATGGTGAAGCTGATATCGTCCACCGCCCGGATGGTGGTCTTGCCCATGACGTACT
>OFGA01002724.1_pt1 | contig 10664 bp, 9 predicted proteins | sample 1521471 | NCBI WGS metagenome assembly OFGA01 (sample SAMEA3504086, study PRJEB24116) | mouse gut metagenome | biome: mouse gut; feature: mouse-associated habitat; material: faeces | place: Denmark | collected 2011
CATTGTGGAGCTTATGGGAAAAGCATGTGACCACCTGTATGGCAAGGAACCTGAACTGCTTAAGGAGGTGCATGAAGTTATGGAGCCGGCGATCAAGCTGCTTAGTGAGCGGATGGATGAGAAAATAGCAGAGTACCAGAGAGGACTTAAATTGTTAAGCGAGGAAAAGTATGAGAAGATTGAGGAACTTGCGGCGCAGAAAAAGGAATTTGAACTGTACAGTGAGAAAATGGATGAAAAGATAGCGGAGCAAGAAAAGGAATTTAAACTGTATAGTGAGCAGCTGATATGCAATTGCATCCGGCAATATAAGGAAGAAGGAAGGATGAAAGAGCAGGTGGAGTCATTACTCCAAAAAATATTTTCCATTGCATTGGTGGAGGCAAGAGAAAAGATAGAAAGATATTGGTAAGATGAGCCGGCAAAAAATAAAGATCAGGAGCGTTAGGACATGAGACAAATCATTCGGGCAAAACAATTTGATGAGGAGCGGGCATTATATAATCTAAAAAATGCGGATGTGGTGGACTGCGTGTTCGCAGGTCCGGCGGACGGAGAGTCTGCATTAAAGGAATCCAGGGATGTAAATGTTCAAAACTGTAGTTTTTCCCTGCGGTATCCGCTATGGCATGTAGAGAAGTTCAAGCTGGATAAGTCTGTGATGGATGAGCTTACCAGGGCGGCAGTCTGGTATGCCAAAGGGGGGATGATCACGGACAGCACTTTAAACGGAATCAAAGCGGTGAGGGAATGTGAGGACATTACGTTAAAGGGATGCACGGTAAATTCACAGGAGTTTGGATGGAAGTCTGCAAGGATCTGTCTTGAGGATACGGAGATTACTTCTGAATACCTGCTTTTAGACAGCAGGAACATACATCTTAACCGGGTAAAAATGAAGGGGAAATATTCGTTCCAGTACATAAAAGACCTTGTAATTGAGGATTGCGTGTTAGATACCAAGGACGCATTTTGGCACAGTGAAAATGTTATGGTGATAAACAGTGAAGTAAAGGGAGAATATCTGGGATGGTTTTCTGACGGATTAACGCTTATCAACTGCAAGATCAGTGGTACGCAGCCTCTTTGCTATTGCAAAAACCTAAAGCTGGTTGACTGTACTATGGAAGGTACGGATCTTGCATTTGAATACTCAGATGTGGAAGCAGATATCAGGGGGAATATTGTTTCCGTTAAGAATCCCAAGTCAGGAACAATCCTTGCGGATGGCGTGGGTGGAGTGATCTGGGATGACCCGGTCATGGAATGTACAGGGAAAGTATTGATAAGGCAGTAAACAGCATGGCTGAATTGCAGCTTGTTCCGATAGAAATTTTAACACCTCTATTGATTTAATCCGTCTGATTTCATATAATAAGATATGCTTGATAAAGATATGCGAGAAGGGGGAAGTTGCCACATGGATAAATCAATCCGGCAGAAAGAATTTGCAGACCGCCTGACAATATGGAACTGCAAAAGAAGCCTGTACTCAGGGAGAGTGTTAGTTGTATTGTTCCCGGTTTTGGGGGGATTGAATCTTCTTTTAGTGAAGAGTGAAGTAATGGCATACTGGGTGGTGCTGTTGATAGAAGAAATCATACAGATGGCGGCATTGCAGATTTTTCAATTTGAGGTGAAAACAGATACGCAGGGGATTCTTTCTATTGCTTATAAGCTGTATTATGCATTGACTATGCTGGGGCTGCTTGTGTTATCCGTACTTGAATACCGGCAGAGTGGAAGTTTGCTTTTATTGATCGGAATCATGACTTATTATGTGGTTGTTCCGGTATTATCGCGGAAAGAGCAAATGGTGTCTGCGTATGGGATACTGGTGCTGGCTGTTCCGTATTGTATAGCGGTTTCGGACTTGGGAATCCGCGCAATCGTGGATTCGGCAGTGGTGTTATGCGCAGCAGCGGTTCTAGGGCGATTTAGCCAGGATAACATGCGGTATAAAGAAAAGCTGAAAAATGAGCTCAAGGAAAAAACAATCTCTGCGGAGACGGATGTGCTCACGGGGTTAATGAACAGGCTTGGATTGGAAAAGCAGATTGAGTATCTGTGGCCGTTCTGTACAAGGACTAACAGCCCGGTAGGGATCATAGAAATAGACATTGACTTTTTTAAAAAATATAACGACAAATTTGGCCATCCGGAAGGGGATATCTGTCTGAAAAAAGTAGCAGGTGTCCTGCAGGAGTCGGCAAGGCGCAGTTCGGACATTGCCGTGCGCATAGGTGGAGAGGAATTTGTGGTGTTTGTCCAGAACATGTCAGAGAAAGAGATCATTAAATTTGCGCTCAGGATACGAGACAAGATTGAGGAGCTTAAAATCCCCCATGCATGGGATGAGGTATCAAAATATGTGACTGTCAGCATGGGGGCTGCTTACATATATCCGAATAACACAAATAATTTCCAACAGTTGTACGAGCATGCGGACAAGGCTTTATATAAAGCCAAGAGAAATGGGCGAAATTGTGTGGTGTTTGGTGACTTGGTGTATGGGAAGAAAAAGGATGAAATGGAAGCGATTCCATGTAAAGCTTCTGAATAGTGAGAGAGGACAGAGACTAAATGGAAAAAGTGTTAGAGAATTTTTTGAAGTATGTAAAGATTGACACACAATCGTCAGAGGATAGTACTTCTACGCCTTCTACCGGAAAGCAGCATGATTTGGCGAATGTTCTGGTAAAACAGCTTGAGGAAATCGGTGCGGCGGAAGTTGTTTATGATAAGGAGCGGTGTTATGTCTATGCTTCTATTCCGGCAGCGTCAGGCTGCGAAAAGGCTCCTGTGATCGGGTTTATTGCTCATATGGATACTTCCCCGGCAGTGACGGGAACAGGAGTAAAGCCGAGGATCATCGAGGACTATAACGGGCAGGATATTGTACTTAATGAGGAAAAACAGATTATAATGAGGATTGCGGATTTTCCGGAACTTCCTTCTTATAAAGGGAAAAGGCTGATCGTGACGGATGGCACTACGCTTTTAGGTGCGGATGATAAAGCCGGCGTTGCGGAAATTATGGCTATGTCGGAGTACCTGCTGGAACATCCGGAGATTCCGCACGGCAAGATCGGGATCGGGTTTACGCCGGATGAGGAGGTTGGCGCCGGTGCGGATCATTTTGATGTGGATTTGTTTGGTGCGGACTATGCTTATACGGTAGACGGCGGCAGGCTTGGAGAATTGGAATATGAGAACTTTAATGCGGCGGGGGCTAAGGTGGTCATCCATGGCCGGAGCGTGCATCCCGGGGAAGCAAAAGACAAGATGAAAAATGCGCTTCTTATGGCTCAGGAATTTCAATCCATGCTGCCGGTTGCTGAAAATCCCATGTACACCAGCGGCTATGAAGGGTTTTATCATCTGGATAAGTTAAACGGTGTAGTGGAAGAAGCGGTGGCGGAATACATCATAAGAGACCATGACAGGGAAAAATTTGAAAAGAAAAAGAAGGCTTTTATACAGGCGGGGGACTTCTTAAATTTAAAATATGGGGAAGGAACTTTCGAAATTGAGATGAAAGATTCTTACTACAATATGAAAGAAGTCATAGAAAAGCATATGCATCTTGTGAATAATGCCAAAGAAGCTATGGAAGAGATTGGAATCTGTCCGGTGGTGGTACCGATCCGGGGAGGCACAGACGGGGCAAGGCTGTCTTATATGGGGCTTCCCTGTCCAAATCTTTGCACCGGCGGGGCAAATTTCCACGGACGCTTTGAATATGCCTGTGCAGACGACATGGAAAAAATTACGGAACTTTTAGTGAAAATTGCGGAAAGATATGCAGGGGGATCAATATAATATGTATGACAAGCAGGCTTATTTAAAGCAGATTGAAGATGTGATTGCAAAGGGGCCATATAAAGATGACTGGGAGTCTCTTTCAGCCCACCGGACACCGGAGTGGTTTAAAGAGGCGAAATTTGGCATTTTTATTCACTGGGGTGTTTACAGTGTTCCGGCATTTGGGAACGAGTGGTATTCACGGAATATGTATATACAGGGAAGTCCGGAATACCAGCATCATATTGATACTTATGGGCCCCACAAGGATTTCGGGTATAAGGATTTTATCCCCATGTTCAAGGCGGAGAAATTTAATGCGGAAGAATGGGTTGGCCTGTTTAAAAAGGCTGGGGCGAAATATGTGGTGCCGGTAGCGGAGCATCATGACGGTTTTCAGATGTACAAGAGCGAAATCTCCCATTGGAATGCGTTTGAAATGGGACCGGGGCGGGATGTGCTGGGGGAACTGACGGCAGAAATGGAAAAGCAGGGGCTTGTAAACGGCGCGTCTACCCATCGGATCGAGCATTGGTTTTTTATGGGACATGGGAAAGAGTTTGAAAGCGATATCACTGATAAGGAGAAGGAAGGCGACTTTTACTGGCCAGCCATGCCGGAAGGGAACCATCAAGATCTGTTCAGCGAACCTGTTCCCACGGAAGATTTTCTGGAAGACTGGATGATAAGGACCTGTGAGCTGATCGACCGGTATCAGGTTAAGGAATTGTATTTTGACTGGTGGATCCAGCACAGCAGCGCAAAGAAGTATCTGAAGAAGATTGCGGCATATTATTATAACAGGGCTTTGGAATGGGGAGAAGAGGTGCACATTGCCTATAAGCATGATGCCTTTATGTTTGGAACCGCAACGGTAGATATTGAAAGAGGGCAGTTCTCTCAGATCCAGCCTTTTGTATGGCAGACAGATACGGCCATTGCAAAAAATTCATGGTGCTATACGGAAAACAACGAGTTTAAGGAAGCAAAAAATATTTTGTGCGACCTTGTGGATGTGGTCAGTAAAAACGGTTGTATGCTCCTGAATGTAGGGCCTAAGGCGGACGGCACGATTTCGGAGGAAGACCGGAAGGTATTGCTGGAGATTGGAAAGTGGCTGGAAGTAAACGGGGAAGCAATCTACGGAACCGGAATCTGGCGGGTGGCTCAGGAGGGGCCGACCTTAGTGGAAGAAGGGCAGTTTACGGACGGGAAGGATAAAGTCTTCACCAGGGAAGATTTTCGTTTTACCAGGAAAGGCTCCTGTTTGTATGCGATATGCCTGTCCTATCCGAAAGACGGCAAGGTGGTGATCAAGTCGTTAGGGAAACAGGATGCATCCCATCTACCTAAATTCCATGGCATCATTAAGAATGTAGAGGTGCTGGGCTTTGAGGAGGAACCTGTGTGGAACAGGATGGTAGAAGGTCTTGTGATTGAAACTAAGACAGTCTGCTCAGATAAGCCGGTGGTATTTAAAATTGAGATTGATTGACAATACAAGCCTCGCTGAGAAACAGAAAGCGGGGCTTTTTTATTTGGCTTATTTCCATGTGGGAAGGGCTTTGACGGGAAAGGTACGGGTATAAAAATGGATTTTAAGGAATTTTGCCGGAAATATGCATGGGCAGCCGGGGCGCTTGCCGGAGGGGTCTTTGTCGGTGTCGGTATTTGGCAGGGGCAGTTTGAAGTGATTTTGAAAAAGGCAGTCATGATCTGCCTGGAATGTATTGGGATAGGGTGAAGATATGAATAGACTACGTTTGGCTGTGCAGATTATTTTTACAATTTTGACAAACGGATATGCCTTTGGGTTCATTAACGGGAAGATTTATCAGGGAAAATCAAAATATATCTGTGTTCCGGGGCTTAACTGCTATTCCTGTCCGGGGGCGGTGGCTTCCTGCCCTATCGGGTCACTGCAGGCGCTTTTAAACCAACAAGGGTTTACGGTTCCGTTTGGAGTTTTGGGATTTGTCTTTATTTTTGGAAGCCTATTGGGGCGGTTTGTGTGCGGGTGGCTCTGCCCCTTTGGAATGGTCCAGGATCTTTTGCATAAGATCCCTGTTTTCAGGAAAAGAAAAAGGCTGCCCTATCATTCTGTGCTGAAATATGGGAAGTATGCTGTCCTTGTTTTACTGGTAGGCGTTGGGTCCATGTTTTTATTTGGGGGATTTGCCAAGGTGCCGGCATTTTGTAAGTATCTTTGTCCTTCCGGTACTTTATTTGGTGCATTGCCGCTTATTGGAACCAATGAAATGCTGCAGAGCCAGGTCGGGGGATTGTTTTTTTGGAAAGCAGGGATATTGTTGTTCCTTGTATTATTATCCGTGAAGGTTTACCGGCCTTTTTGCCAGTATCTTTGCCCTTTAGGCGCTATTTACGGATGGTTTAACCGTTTCAGCCTTGTGCAGGTCAGGTGGGAGGAAGGGCAGTGCAGCGCCTGTGGAGCCTGCCAGAGGGCCTGCCCGGTAGGGTTGTCCGCTGCTGAGATTTCGGTATCTCCGGAGTGTATCCGCTGTGGAAAGTGTGTGGAGGCCTGCCCGGCAAAGTGCCTGCATTTTTCCCCCAAAAAGACTCCGCTGCAGGAAAAATAGATGATTGGACTATTCCTTATATTTTTGAGTATACTCCATAGCATATGGATTTTCTAATAGCAGGCAGGAGGAAAGGATATGTGTACAGCGGCAGTTTATCAAACAAAGGATTTTTATTTTGGGCGGACCTTGGATCATGATGTTTCTTACGGAGAGGAAATAACAGTTACGCCCCGTAATTTCAGGTTTCATTTTACCGGAATGGGAGAGATGGGAACCCACTATGGCATGATCGGCATGGCCCATGTTGCACAGGGATATCCATTATATTATGATGCGGTAAATGAAAAAGGACTGGGAATGGCTGGATTGAATTTTGCGGGAAACGCATTCTATGGAAATGAATTAGAAGGGAAGGAAAATGTGGCAGTGTTTGAATTTATCCCGTGGATTTTGGGGCAATGTGCTGCAGTAAAGGAGGTAAAGGGGCTTCTTGCAAAGATTAATCTTACGGATACCCCTTTTCATGAAAGTCTTCCGCCGGCCCAGCTCCACTGGATCATAGCGGATCGGGAAGAATGCATAACGGTGGAGTCGGTAAGGGAAGGAATCAAGGTGCACGATAATCCGGTGGGCATTTTGACGAATAACCCACCCTTTGAGGAACAGATGTTTCAATTGAACAATTATATGCATTTATCACCCAAGGAACCTCAAAACCTATTCAGCAGTACCCTGCCGCTCAATACGTACAGCCTTGGTATGGGAGCCTTGGGCCTTCCCGGAGATTTGTCCTCTCAGTCGAGGTTTATACGGGCAGCTTTTGTAAAGATGAATTCCGTTTCCGGTTCTTCGGAAGAAGAAAGCGTCAGTCAGTTTTTTCATATACTGGGATCGGTAGACCAGCAGCGGGGATGTTGTATTACAGGCGGTGGAAAATATGAAATTACGGCCTACACCTCATGCTGCAATGCGGACCGGGGAATCTATTACTATACCACCTATGAAAATCATCAGATTACGGCGGTGGACATGAATAAAGAAAACCTGGATGGAGCGTGTCTGGTACGGTATGCGCCTGTCAGGAAGGAACAGATTTACAGACAAAACTGATTGGATCAAATCGAAGGAATTGGTTGCCTGTCGGATGATGTCCGTATATAATGAAAAAAAGGCTTAAAAGGGAGGGCTGTCATGCGGATCGATAACGATACAACTTCATATTCTGGCGGTCAGTTTTCGCATTCTCATCATCATCATATCACCAAGTGCTCTTTTGGAGAGCATGAGACCGGCATCCAGACAGGTGCTATGGGTATGAAAAAAGATACCTATCAGACAGGTGCCGCAAAAGCCGCAAATGGGGAAGCCGGCATAGCAGGGGTTGGTTTGGGCGAAGTGCAGAAAGCCGGCAGGTTCAGGATAGGCAAAGGATTTGTCAAAGGAATATGGGATGCCATGGGGGATGCGGATTCTGCCAAGGGGGCTTCTCAAGGCAGTACAGCATCTGTTTCCGGTATAGGAAAGGAATCCCAAGGCAGAGACATCCATGGAGTAAGCGCCATGCTTTCTAATATAAAACAGGGATTTTCTTACTATATTGTAAACAAATGGGAAAGTGCGAGGGAAAAGATCAAAACGGGGATCCACACGGCGCTTAAGCAGTTCGGAAAGGAAAAGGATGGTTTTACCATGCTCTCGGACGCCGGACACCAGCCGGATGGACGTAAAAGCCCGGGGGATTGGAAAAAGGGAGATAAAAAAGGAACCAGGGGCAGGAAAGAGGAGATTATTACGGCTCAGCCGGCTGATAATCATTTGATGGATTCTTATAGCAAAACAGGAAACTATTGCAAATTGAATGAAAATCTGACGTATCAGAGGAAATAGCTTGCCTAAGGATGCTGAAAACGGTATACTTAAAAAAACATATATTATTCAGAAAGGTATGGACGAGCTTATGGGTTACGATGCAATTCCCTATGACAGGAGAATGAAAGAAAATATCCGGAAATATTCACTTTCCAATCTGTATGATATGGAAGTAATCAAAAAATATCTTAAGAATTTTGCGGAAATGCTGGAGATCAATATTCTCCTTACGGACCGGCATGGTGAAAAAGAGATCGTGATAGGTGACAGTTTTTTAGGATTTCACCCGGATGTGGTAAGCGAACCGGGAAGGAAGCTTCGGGTGCAGGGACGCACGGTGGGGCATTTATACATAAACCATCTGAATGGGCAAAGGGATGTACGTTTAACGGATGAGATGGTTGACGGTACGGTAGAGCTTTTGGCAAGGCTGGGCCAGGAAGCGTATCTGCACAGGGAAAGCAGTATTTATCTGGAGGAATTGGAAAACAAGCTTGGGAGCAAACAGCGCCTTACGGAGGATCATGAGCGGGAAGACGTACTGACCGGTGTATTTAATAAGCTTTATTTTGAATCGAAAATGAGCGTGATCGACCGGTCGGAGGTAGTGCCGGTGGCGGTGCTTAACGTAAACATTAATGACTGGAAGTATGCCAATGATAATTTTGGCGATGAGGAAAGTGACCGCCTTATCAGGATCATTGCCGATATTCTGAAAGAAGAGGCGGGGTCTTACTTTATCATTGGGAGGATTGACGGTGATGTGTTTGGCGTGCTGATTCCGATGGCGGAGGATGGGGAGGCGGAGGATTACGCATCCCGGATCCAGGACAGGTGCTTTACCTTTGAAGACCCGTACCTTGCTCCTTCTGTGGCAGTAGGCATTGTCTATAAGACAAACATAGAAGAAACATTGGAAGAAAAGCTTTCAGATGCTGAGTATGAAATGTTCAATAATAAATTTGAAATCAAGAACGCAGACGGATACCGGGAAAGATTAGAAAAAAATAAGCGATAGAATACGCAAAACACCATCAGTCGAAATGACTGATGGTGTTTTAAATATAAACAAATTATTAAATCATCATTTCAGGGTGAAGTTGAGAAAACGAGAGAAAATAAAAGAAAAAATGAGAAAAATCGAGAAATAATTTAAAAATGTGGCTGTAATACCGGTTGCAAAGGAAAGCATATAAAACTAATATATGTTTTGATGATTAGCACTCGTGATGATTGAGTGCTAACAACCCGGAAAAGGGCTAAAGACAAAACGTGAAAACCGAACTAAAATAAAGGAGGCATTTAAAATGAAATTAGTACCATTGGCAGACAGAGTTGTATTGAAGCAGTTGGTTGCAGAGGAAACCACAAAATCCGGTATCGTATTACCCGGACAGAACAAGGAGAAACCCCAACAGGCAGAGGTGGTTGCAGTAGGTCCTGGCGGCGTGGTAGACGGCAAGGAAATCAAGATGGAAGTTAAGGTTGGCGATCAGGTGATCTATTCCAAATACGCAGGCACAGATGTAAAGATTGAAGAGGAAGAGTACATCATTGTAAAACAGAGCGATATTTTAGCAGTGATTCAGTAATATGGTAATCATAGAAACAAAACAGATCAGGAAGTTTTAGCAAAAAAGAAGGAGGCCGATTAAAATGGCAAAGGAAATCAAATATGGTGCAGAGGCACGTGCAGCGCTTGAATCAGGTGTAAATCAGTTAGCGGATACCGTAAGGGTAACTTTAGGACCTAAGGGAAGGAATGTAGTCCTTGATAAGTCTTTTGGAGCACCTCTTATCACCAATGACGGTGTTACCATCGCAAAGGAAATTGAGTTAGAAGACGCTTTTGAAAACATGGGCGCACAGCTTGTAAAGGAAGTGGCGACCAAGACAAATGATGTGGCAGGTGATGGTACCACAACAGCTACCGTACTTGCACAGGCAATGATCAACGGTGGTATGAAGAACCTGGCAGCAGGCGCTAACCCGATCATCTTAAGAAAGGGTATGAAGAAAGCAACAGACTGCGCAGTGGAAGCAATTGCAAAGATGAGCTCTAAGGTTAACGGAAAAGAGCATATCGCAAGAGTGGCTGCAATCTCCGCAGGCGATGATGAAGTAGGGCAGCTGGTGGCGGACGCTATGGAAAAGGTTTCCGGTGACGGCGTTATCACCATTGAAGAGAGCAAGACCATGCTCACGGAGCTTGACCTTGTAGAAGGTATGCAGTTTGACAGAGGTTACATTTCCGCATATATGGCAACAGATATGGATAAGATGGAAGCGGTTCTTGAAAATCCTTATATCCTGATCACGGATAAGAAGATTTCCAATATCCAGGAGATTCTTCCTCTGCTTGAGCAGATCGTACAGTCCGGCGCTAAGTTACTGATCATTGCGGAAGATGTGGAAGGCGAGGCTCTTACCACATTGATCGTTAATAAACTG
>OFGA01002725.1_pt1 | contig 10661 bp, 13 predicted proteins | sample 1521471 | NCBI WGS metagenome assembly OFGA01 (sample SAMEA3504086, study PRJEB24116) | mouse gut metagenome | biome: mouse gut; feature: mouse-associated habitat; material: faeces | place: Denmark | collected 2011
GTCCAAATAAACGGACTTATAAGGGCGACCAACCCATTTTTTGACTAACACCAAAGCTAATAATGCAGAGGGTTTAGCTTTTGTTACAAATCAAGAATTGCGTCTTAGAGAGCGAAAAATGCTATCTGAATTAGCCCTTGATATAGATGTTCAAATATACCATTTGGAACGAATATCATCACTCTTGAATACTCCTTCGTTCTATGGAATTAGAATGGAGTTCCTTGAAATCGAAATGAGTAAAGAGGAACAATTGGCATTTTTTGCTGATAATGATCAGCGACTTGCACGGATAGAAAGCACATTAGAGCGTGTTGCCGTAGGGCTTTCAGAATATAAAACTATGACTGAGTTGCCTTCCACCAAACAAGAATTATCTGAAAATGATGAATGGGATGAATTTTGCATAGAACCTCGCACTATGGATGAAATTGCAAATATGTCACAGGAGTTTGTTGAAAAAATATGGTTTGATAGGCATCTTTCGCTAAGGTACAGAGTTGAACAAGGTATAGAAAAGGTTGATCCCAAAATCTGGGAAGGTGCATTAAAATCTGCCGAAAAAGTAATCCAAAAGTTTGGCGAAGATAACCTTGGGCCATATAGTGACTTTGAATGGGGTATGTTAAACGGGAAATTGTCTGCACTTAGATGGGTATTAGGCGAAGAATGGGATATGCTTGATACATAGTATAAATAGACGGAGGAGCTAATAGCCCCTCCGTCTTACATTTCCACCACGGTGGCCAGCTTTTTTAACAGATCGGCCAGAGGCTCCCACAGGGCCGCATAGTCCCGTTGCAGGCTGGCGATCTCCTCAGGATATATCCCGCCGTAGGTATTCGCCTGGATCGCCACTTGGTTTAGGTTGTTGGAGCACCGACGCTGGAGCGATACCAGCTCCCGGACGGGCGAGAGGTCAACATGGAGCACATAGCCGTTGAGGGCCATTTTCCGCATATAGGCCCCCATGTTGCGGATGCCCGCCTCGTCCATGCGTTCTTGGATAAGGGCCTGCTCCTCCTCCGACACCATCACATGGAGATGGATGGGGCGGCGGCGTTTCTTTGTCATCGCTCCTCCCGGGCGGGGGCTTTTTTCTTGTGGACGGGATCGCCCCGGTCAGCCCCGGCCAGTTTTGCGGCCTCCTTCATCTGCTGGGCAATCGGACGGGGCCTGTCGGGATTGCCGGGGGCGGGCCGCAGCTCGTAATCTGCCGTCTGCCTTTCGGTCAGCGGCTTTGTATAGGTCAGATGCCCCCACGCCAGAAATGCGCCGCCCTCCACAGGGATACGCTGATCGTAGTTGACGATCTCATCCGGGGCGTTATGGGGCGGCTTGGGGAATGTCCCAATATCCACAGGCCGCTGGGTAGAGTAATACTTGTAAAGGCCGGGGGCCTCGGTCTGCACGATCTCCACATGGTAAAGCCGCTGGTAGTCCTGCACCCGGTCTGAAAAGTCCTGTTCCATAGCGGCCAGATCGTTGCCGTAATGCCCCCATTCATACTGCCGCTGGCCGTTCTTATTATCGTAACAGGCCCATGTGACATAGGGGGATGGGGCCGTGGGATGTTCGCCCAGAGCAAAGCCCCTGCCGTTTTCCAGCATTACAGCCTTCAAAATGGAATAGCCTTGATTTTTGTCCATAATACCTCCTTCCAGAAAGCGGGGATTTTGGGACAAAGTGTCCCAAAGCCCCGCCATATAGATGTTGACAGCATCAGGGCCGATCCGGGGCAGGCCATAGAAAGATACGGCCTGTCCCGGAAACAGCCTGTAAAAGCCTTGATACAAGCGGGTTTTTAAGGGCCTAATTGTCAACAGTCCGGCCCCGTTTTTTCCGCATATATTCCCGCTGTTGGCGGCGGTGGGCTTTTAAGGCGCACGCCTCCGAGCAGTACGCCTGCCGCCTGTCCGGGGCAACGGCCCCGCCGCATACCGGGCATATCTTAAAATCCGGCCTTGGCCCCTGGGTGGTGAGGGCGGCCTCCAATACGGGATTGAGGGGGAGGACGGCCTCCCGGAAGTAGCGGCACAGGGCCCCCGTCCAGCATTTCCCCAGCATATAGCACTCACAGTCCAAAGGCAGGCATCCATATTCCCGGTCATAGTTGGCACACCACTTTGCCACAAGGGAACGGATCGCCGCCTTTTCTTCCCGGGTCAGCTCACGGGCCATCGCATCACCTCCCGCCAGCCGGGGCCCTCAAAAGCTCTTTGTAGCAGGCCACGCATCCAACGCCCCGCCAGTAGGAACAGCCACAGCAGGCCGAGCCCCGGGGCGGTTTTCTCTCAGCCGGGGCTTTGGGGCGGGGCTTTTCTTTCATCATTTTTTCAAAAGGGTTGTTTGTAAAATTCATTCATCGTCCTCCGTGTATTCATCCTCTTCATTCCACGGGGGCAGATCGTCCCCGGGATCGTCATAGTCCTCCAGTTCCTCGTCATAGTCCTCCACAGGCCCGGCGGCCTTTTCCTGTTTCGGGCGGTAAACCTTAAAATACCAGCCAGCTCCGCCGCCGATCAGCGCAAGGCCCAGCACCAGCAGGAGCATCCCGGAATTACTTTCCTTTTCGGGTTCCGGTTCCGGCTCCGGGGCTGGGGCAGGTTCTGGCTCCGGCTGGGGAGCGGGCGGCTCCTCGATGATCTCAGCCAGTGCCATAAGGTCGGCCTCAGTAACGGCATTGAGGAAATACACATTTTCGCCGCTCCGCTGGCGGTCAATCACCAGATAAAAAATGTTCTCGTTGGGCGTGGTGATGGTGAAAAATTCCTTGCCGTCCCCGTCCGTGGCATTGTCTACCACCGTCCCGGTGCCCTCCGGGGTAAACGGGTTCGGCTCCGGCTCGGGCTCCTCCGCCACAGGGGGATCGGGGTCATAGCCGCCTGTGCCGTCCATAAATTCCTCGCCGCCCCCGGCATAGGCGGTGGCGCTAAACCCGCATAAAAGAACAGCGGCAAAGAGCGCCGCTGTTAAGACTCGAAGTTGTTTCATATTCCGTTTTCCTCCTTTTCCGCAGTAGGGGCGGCTCCAGACTTCGGGACACTTTGTCCCAAAGCCCCGCCGCTTTTCAGCTTTTCAAACAACAGGGGGAGCTCCGCAAGTGGGATGCTCATACCCCGCACGATGTCCACAATCTCGCTGTTTTCCGCCTCCAGCTTGTTTTTCTCCAGCTCCTTGAGCCGGGCCTGCTGTTCGGCGATTTTGGCCTTGACCTTATCAATCTCGGCCTGGATTTTCATACTTTTGGTTGTTGCCATAGAATACCTCCAATCACGGCAGACGCCCATAGGCGTATAGATGAGACTGCCAGTAGTTTGTATTTAGGTTTGCGTATCCGATGGGATCTCCACAGTGGAGCATCCGCCCGTCCCCTACATAAATCCCACAGTGGCTCACGCCCGATGTGTTATAGGTGCCTTTGAAAAACACAAGGTCGCCGGGCCTGGGGGAGCTTACCGGGGTACACAGGTTATAGAGCCCCTGGGCAGTCTGGCGGCCCACATTCCAGCCGGAATGGTTGATAACCCACGATAAATAGCCAGAGCAGTCAAAGGATGTGGCCGGGGAGCTCCCGCCCCACACATAGGGGTAGCCGATGTACTTCTGCGCCTCCGAGAGCATGGCGGCGAAAGTTTCATCGTCCAGATATTCCCCCGGAACTTCGTAGCCCTGGGGCGGGTTGGTAATGTATCTGTCCACATAGGGGGAGTCCGGGAACAGGTCGGGCCTGTTTCCCACAGTAGACATATAGATGGCGTACCGGGACATCTGCTCCTCGCTCATAAAATACACAGGCAGATGGGACAGGTTTTTGTTTTCCAGCGTTACATAGCAGATATAATAGTTGTAGGGAATTTCCACCTCGTAATCGTTGCCCTCGCTGTCCGTCCGGGTTTCGGTGCGGTAGCGCACCTCCACCACCACTTCCTCGGTGAGAATGTACTGGCGGTCAAAGAGCGTCTGCAGGGTGCCTGCCGCCTGTGAAAGCGTCCATTGCCCCTCGTGGAGAGCCGACAGGATGGAGATCAGCACATAGGGGTCATGCTCTATCCCGTCCAGATCGAAGTGGTACTCGTCATAGTCATGGGTGCTTTCGTAGGTATCGAGATAGTTTTTAAGTTCTGCCTCCAGCCCTGTATAGGCGGCCTCGGCCCCCAGCATATCCCCATCCTCGGACGGGTAGGTGGTGGCCCCTAAAGCCCCGGCCCCGGCGTTTCCAATCGTTACCAGCGAGGACGAGCAGGACTGCACCAGAAAGACCAGCAGGATGCAGGCAAGGGCGATGACGGAGCCAGCGGGATGGCGTTTCACAAAGCCCGCCGCCTTTACCGCCAGCTTTTCCGTGGCGGCGGCGGTTTTCCCGGCGGCCTTTGCCCCCTGTTTGGCGGCCTCCTTTGCCCGCTTTTGGTACTGCTTTTGGTTGCGCTGTTTCTGCCAGTACCGGGCGAAAAAGTTTTTGGATAGCTCCGGGTGCTCCTGGGCGGCGGTGTAGAAGTGATAGTCCGCCGTCCGTTTGACATACCGGGCCTCGGCCTTTTGTACCGCCCTGGCCGGGTGCTCCCGGATTTTCCTTTTTACAAACCGGGAGCCATGCCGCAGTACGGACTCGCCAACAAGTTCGGAGCGGTGGGCCCCCTCGGTGCCCACATTTTCCTGCTCCACCTCGAAAATTTTTCCATGTACAAAACCATGAACAGAGCCGCTGGCCACCCGGCCTGCACGCTTTACCGGGCCGGGCTTTTTCGGCGGCTTTTGTCTTGCCAGCTTTTCCTTTGCCTTTTCTACCTTTCTGCCTTGCTTTTCCATGCGGAGCTTGGATGCCGCCGCCTGTTCCTGCTGGCTTTTCTGCCGGAATTTGGACTTGGGAGACTTCGGGACACTTTGTCCCGAAGTTCCCGCCTCACCGGGCCCGGACTGCTTTTCAGAGCCAGCCCCAAAAGCAGAACCGCCCGGATCGGCGGCCCCGCCCCCGGGGTCAGTGCGGCCTGTCTGCGCCCAGGGCTCCGGGCGTGGTTTATTCGGTTTTTGTTTCATTGTTCATATCCTCCGGGCGGGTGGTGAGCAGATTGTAAATCTCACCCTTGGGGAAACGGTCAACAAAGGGGATGGTCACATTCCCATAGAACAACAGGCCCTCGCCGGAATTAGAGTGGGTGATATAAGAAAGCTGGTGCTCGGAAATGCCAAGCTGTTTTGCCAGTATCGCCCGGTCGCTCTGGGCCTGTGACAGCAGGATCATAAAGTCGGTGTTGTCTAAAATGTTCTCAATCTCCCGGCTGGCCAAAAGATCTTTCACATTCTGCGTAAGTGCGCTGGGCACACAGCCTTTCTTTCTCAGCATTTTCCAGACGGCCACAAAGTAGCTGGCGGTCAGCGGGTCACGGAGCAGGACATGGAACTCGTCAAAGTAGCACCAGGTCGCCACGCCCTCCCGGAAATTAGTGTCCACCGCCTGGGAGACAAACTCGTTTGTGATGTGCATGGCAATCTTTCTGAGGTTTTCCCCCATATTTTTTAAGACAATGCACACCACCCGGTTATCGGTTTTTACATTGGTGGGATGGTTAAACAGATTGAGGGAGCCTGTGCAGTAGAGCTCAAGGGCCGTCGCTACCCGCCGGGCCTCGGGCTCCGGCTGTCTGAGAAGTTCCTCGTATAAATCCTGTAACAGCGGGGTTTTGGTATTTTCGATCCCCAGCGCCTGCTCCCGGTACACCAGCCGCACACAGCGGTCAATGACGGTTTTCTCAATGGGCTGGAGCCCGTCACGGCCTCCCACCACCAGCTCGCACAGGGACAAAAGAAAATCCGCTTTCATGGAAAGCGGGCTCTCCCCGGCGGTCATGTTAAGCTCCACATCCATCGGGTTTAAGTGGTGGGGGCTGTCCGGGGCAATCTCGATCACCTGTCCGCCCAGCCGCCGCACCAGCGGGGCATATTCGCCCATCGGGTCAACAATGATAATGCGGTCATGGGTAACAAGAAATACATTTAAGAGCTCTCTTTTAGCGGCAAAACTTTTGCCACTGCCAGTTGAACCAAGGTACATCCCGTTGGCCGATTTTAATTTTTTCCGGTCGGCCATAATGACATTGTGGGAAAGGGCGTTCATGCCGTAGTAGAGGGCCTGCCCGTCCATCCGAAGCTCCCTTGTCATAAAGGGAATAAAAATCGCCGTGGAGCTGGTAGTCATGCCCCGTTTAATTTCCACCTCATTACATCCCAGAGCAAGGGAGGACATAAAGCCCTGCTCCTGTTGCCAGTCCAGCCGCTTTAAGGCGCAGTTGTATTTCTGTGCGATGCCGCCCACGGTAAACACATCGTTTTCCAGCCGCTGGCGGGTAGGGGCAAGGTTTACCACCGTAAAAGTGAGAAGAAACATCCGCTCGTTGCGGGACTGGAGATCGGCAAGGAGCTCTGCCGCATCCTTGGAAAAGGTAATGAGGTCGGGCGGGAGGATGTCGGGATCATACCCGGAGCGGACGGCTTTCCGTTGTTCCTCCACTTTCATTTTCCCAATATCGGAAAGTTTCCCCTTAATGGTTTTGATGGCCTTTAGCTGATCCACGGTCTGGATATGGAGGGTCACGGTCATTTCCGCATCCAGCTCTAAAATTTCCGCCAGCAGTTTGTCCGAGAGCTCGGACGCTAAAATCTGCAAGTAGGACACGGCTCCCCAATACCGGCCCACCCGGAATGAGCGGGACTGGCGGAAGTCGAAGCTGTCCGGGGCGATAAAGTCCTTTGTCCCCAGCCCGGTCTGCGGAATATCTTTCCACGAAAAGCGGAACGGCTCCCGGTTGCCCGGGTGCATCTGGCTGTGGAGTAAGGCCAGCCTTGCCCGTCCGTCCATCGGCTCGGAGGGAACGCCCAGCCGCTTAAAATTCCCCATCACATCAGCCTCCACCCGCTCCAGCCGGGGCCGGGCCTCGGCAATCCCCTCGGCGGGGATGCCAAAAGTGATATATTTGGAGCGTTCAATGCCGTTGTTGCTTTTGGCGATCTGGTTTTTCAGCATCCCGGTATATTCCTCCCGGATGCTGTTGAAATCGTCATCCCCCTGGGGGATGTTCACCCGGTAGCGGCTCCGGGAATGGGAACGGCGGTTAATGAAAGAAAGCTGGAACGGCAGGGAGCTGTCAAAGTAATTGAGGAATGAGCTCCAGCCGCCAAAAATCGCCGTCTGATCCTCGGTGCTTGCCACGGAATAATTGATGTCCTCATATTCCACGGTTTTTGTGTAGAGCCCGCCGGGGAGCCTGCACACCCCGTCCGGGTGCATCACCGTATATGGGATTGACTGCTGGGCGGACAGGGCCGCCCGCTTTCTGCCTTTGGCGGCCCTGCGCCGTCCTCTTTGTTTTGTGGTCTGCAATCGCATCCTCCTTTCTCACAGGGCCCCGCCCGGTAAACGGGGCGTAAATGTTTTGTGTCTGATAGGGCCTTATCCCGGGACGGGTAAACCGGGCCCGGATGATGTTTTTTACCACTTTTTCCGCCGGAAGCCCGTCTTTCTCATACATGGCCAGCAGAAAGGCGGGGAGCATGATCACCAGCATGGCGAACATGGCCCCGGTGTTGCCGATGGAACTGCGGGCGAACAGGTAGGACGGGATGCCCACTGCCGCCGCACAGCCGAAGCAGACAAGCTGGCGTTTGGTAAGGTTAAAGGCCATTTTGGTTTTGATTTTGGATAAATCGTTGGGGACATTTACATAAGGCACTGCTTGACCTCCTTTCCGGCCCCGGTATCTTCGGGACACTTTGTCCCAAAGTCCGGGACGGTGCTTGCCACTTCATTTCCCCACACCTCCCAGCCGGGCGGGGACTGTCTGGCAAAAAGCTCCACCCGGGGCAGGTCGCCCATAAGGGCCACAATCTTTTCCCGGGCCTCGTCCGGCTTTTTGCTGTGGGCCTCAATGGGGGAAATGATAAACTGATGGATATTTGCCGCCTGCCGTCTGGGATGGCCCCTTGTGGCCAGCAGGCAGACCTCGGCGTTTCCCCTCGTCCAAAAGCCCAGCCCGTAAAACCAACTGTCCGCCTTTTTATTCTTTTTCAGCCAGACAAAGGCCACGGACTTATACTGGAAGCCCCACGCCTTAATAAGCCGCAGGGCCTCCGGGAGCTGGGGGAAAGTGGCCCACAAAAAAAGTGCGCTGTCCCTGGCGGCCAGATCCGCCACCGGGAGCGCACAAAGCTCATCGATCCCCATTGTGGGGTAATGGTTCTGTGCCGCCCCCTGGACTTTACTCCGCTGGTACTGCCAGGGGGGATCGGCATAAATGATAGAATAGTCTCCGATAGTTACACTCCTTTCTCCCCGGACTCCACCGACACCCGGGCGGTATGGATGCGCTCGCTGGCGGCGGCATAAAAGGCCGGGGCTGTTTCAAAGCATACAAAACGGCGGCCCGTGTTGAGGGCGGCAACAGCGGTAGTGCCGCTCCCGGCGCAGATGTCCGCCACCACCTCCCCGGGCCGGGTGTAGGTCTTGATGAAATACTCGCACAGCTCCACGGGTTTCTGCGTGGGATGGACGGTGCGCTGTACCGAGGAAAAGGCAAGCAGGTTTCCGGGAAAGCGCAGGCCGTCCTCCGACCCGCTGCTGGAACGCAGGAATTTTCCATAGTTGGGGCTGTTGCTCCCCTCCCGGGAGATTTTCTTATAGGGCTTGCCCTGTTCAAACTGCGGATTGTAATAGGGGAGCTTTTGGTAAAATACCAAAATATTCTCCGTCCGCTTTAAGGGGGCCCGCCTTGCGTTGAGAAAGCCGGTACAGCGGCTTTTGTACCATACCCACTCATAGCGGAGCATGGCAAGGTTGGATGCCCCCAGCACTTTATCATAGGGGCATTGTGCGAAGAACAGCACAGCCCCGTCGGGCTTGACGGCCCACTTGACCGCCTCCCACAGTTCCGGGAGCGGCAGGGGCACATCCCAAAAGTTCCGGGTGGTGCCGTAGGGCGGATCGGTTAAGAGCATATCAACCGAGTGTTCCGGCAGGGAGCTCAGGCCCTCGATGCCGTTCATAAGGAACAGGCCCTCGGAGAGCTCCGCAGACTTCGGGACACTTTGTCCCAAAGTTCTCTCAGCGGTCATCCCGGGCCTCCTTTTTCTTTGCCGGGGCAGGCCGGGCGGCGTTTTCCTTTCCCGCCTCCTTTGCGGCCTGGGCCATCTGCTCCCTTATGGGGGCAGGCCGCACCGCCTCGGCTCTTGCAATCAATTTTTCCACGGCCACATGGTACGCTTGGGCGGCAATCTCATTGATCCGATCCCGGGTGGCCTGGTCTGGAACCCGCACTGTGGAGTGGTAGCCCGTCCTGCTGGTGGGATCGGGCTTTGAGGGAGCCCCTAAAAAAATCCCGTTCTTCCCGTCCACCACCTTAAAATCGTCGATCACGACACCGCCAATCGTTACGCTGGCAAAGCCGATCAGTTTCCCCTGCGGCTCAATGGGCCGCACCGATATTTCAATGGGAACCGCCTCCTTCAGCATGGCGTCCGTCCTCATTTTCACGGCCTCGTCTATGGTTACGCCTTTGACCTCGGCCAGCTCCGCAATCGGAACCTCAAAAAGCCAGCGCCTTTCCTCTGCGGCGATCTGTTCCGGGGTCAGTATTACATCCTTACTCAGTCCTGTTTCCTCCTTTCCGAGCGTGGGTATGACAGCCCCGCCCTCATAGTCATAGCCCGCCGCATGGATCGCGGACAGGGTTTCCGCTGATACCCTGCCATTCAAAAGCAAGTCCGTATCAGCCATAAACGCCAGCGTGTCCCGCTGGGTAAATTCCTCCGGGAGCTTGCCGTTCCATGTCCGGCGCATTTCCCCGTCCGGGCCCGGTTTGTAACGGGCGGGGGCCCGTCTTGGCATATCCCGCCTCCTTTCCGGCCTTGGGACAAAGTGTCCCGAAGTCCTGTTTAATGCGCCCCGAAGATGCGCTGGGCGATGCCGCCAGTTTTAAACAACATGAAGCACAAAAGCACCGTGTAGCCGATGGTGCCCCATATCGCCCCGATAGGGTCGCCGCTTGTGGCGATGCCCTGGATCAGCACCGCATAGATGGCCACGCATACCAGAATGAGCATCCCTTGAAAGCCCACGGCGAACAGGGATTTTAAGTAGTTCTGCCCCGCGCCGCCAAGCTCACGGTTGGCAAGGGTGGCAACGGGGAGCGGGGCTAAACTGGTCAGCAAATATATTTCCAGCATCCTGCCATACACCAAAACAAAAATAATGATCCCCATGATCTGCATGGTCACGCCGATAATGGAGGACTGGAGCCACAGGCCAAGGAGCGGCCCTAAATCCATCGCCTCCAGCGTGGTTTCCAGCTCGGCCAGCATATCCGGGGTAATATCCGTGGAGCCCTGGATCAGCCCCGCCGCACTGGAGATGGCGCTCTGCGACACATCGAACACGGCCATTACAATGTTAAAGGTGTTGGAGAGAATGAGGATGGCGCAGGCGGTTTTGAATACCCATTTGTAGATATTCGCCACATCAAACTCGTGCATATTGTTTTTTTCAAGAAGCATCTGGATAAGCTCATAGGTGGCAACAAAGGTCAGCACCAGCCCGGCGATGGGTAAGATCACCGTTTCGGAAAGCTGGCGGATGAGGGAGAAAACCCCGGCGTTCCATGCCGCCGGGGTCG
>OFGA01002730.1_pt1 | contig 10643 bp, 10 predicted proteins | sample 1521471 | NCBI WGS metagenome assembly OFGA01 (sample SAMEA3504086, study PRJEB24116) | mouse gut metagenome | biome: mouse gut; feature: mouse-associated habitat; material: faeces | place: Denmark | collected 2011
TGAGCCAGCACGTGAAGATCATCCCCATGGGGGACGACGAGGGCGGCACCTGCATCGTGGAGACGCCGGAGGAGATCATCGACGCCAGCGTATCTACCCAGATGACCAATATCCGGGATATTTTGCGAGATCAGATGTGATCGGAGGAAGGATGGACTTATGTTCCGCGAGCTGATCCCCCAGGTCCGGTCGGCGGAAACTATGAGCCGCACCGGGAAAATTGAAAACATCGTGGGCATGTCTATCGAGGCCTCCGGCGGCAGGGCCGCCATCGGGGACATCTGCCGGATCTACTCCAACGAGTCCGGCGGACAGATTCCCGCGGAGGTGGTGGGGTTCAAAAACGACCATATTCTACTCATGCCTTATGCTAATATGAGTGGGATCAGCGCGGGCAACTTTGTCCGCAATACCGGCAAGCGGCTGACGCTGCCGGTAGGACCCTTTCTGCGGGGGAGGGTCATCAACGCCCTGGGGCAGCCCATCGACGGGCTGGAGCCCTTCGGGCGGGGGGACACCTTCTCCATTGACAGCGCCTACATAAATCCCATGACCCGGCCCCCCATCCGGGAGCGGATGGAGTTCGGGGTGAAGGCCATCGACAGCCTGCTGACCATCGGCAAGGGCCAGCGTATCGGCATCTTTGCCGGTTCCGGTGTGGGCAAGTCCACCCTGCTGGGCATGATCGCCAAGAACGTGAAGGCGGACATCAACGTTATCGCCCTGGTAGGCGAGCGGGGCCGCGAGGTCCTGGAGTTCATGCAGAAGGACCTGGGAGAAGAGGGCATGCGCCGCTCCATCCTGGTGGTGGCTACCTCCGACCAGCCGGCCATGATGCGCTCCAAATGCGCCCTTACCGCCACCGCCATCGCCGAGTATTTCCGGGACCAGGGAAAGGACGTCCTGCTGATGATGGACTCCCTCACCCGGTTCTGCATGGCCCAGCGGGAGATTGGCCTTTCCACCGGGGAACCTCCGGTAGCCAGGGGCTACACCCCCTCTATCTATACCATGCTGCCTAAGCTCCTGGAGCGCTCCGGGAACTTTGAAAAAGGCTCCATCACCGGCATCTATACCGTGCTGGTGGAAGGGGACGACACCAACGAGCCCATTTCGGACACCGTCCGAGGCATTGTGGACGGGCACATCGTCCTCTCCCGAAAGCTGGCCATGGCCAACCACTACCCGGCCATCGACGTGCTGGCCAGCATCAGCCGTTTGATGAACAGCATCGCCGCCCCGGAGCACAAGCGGGCCGCCGGGCGCATCCGCCACATGATGTCCGTTTACCAGGATAACCGGGACCTCCTTTCCATCGGGGCCTATAAAAGCGGCTCCAACCCGGAGCTGGACGACGCCATCCGTCACATCGACGCCATTAACCAGCTTCTCCAGCAGGAGGTTGGCAACAAAATTACCTTTGACGATACTGTCCGGCAGATGATGGAGCTGGCGGAATAAAGCGCCAATCCGGGCTGCTGTCTTGTTTGTCTTCTTTTTCTTCTTACGAAAGAAGAAAAAGAAGCAAAAAGAAGAACGGCCTAAGCTAACAATAAAAAGTACTAAGTCCAAAACTCCAGGCACTCACTTGCGCCCTACACAAAGGCTAAGCCCCCAAAGGGGCGGGTAGGGCGTGACTCCGGAGGCACTCCGGAGGGCGAGACCCCGGAGGCACGCCGGAGGAGGGTTTTTGTGAAGAAATTTCAATTTTCCCTGCAAGCTATGCGGGATTACCGGGAGCGTCTCCTGGACGAGGAGAAAGGGACCCTCCAGCGGCTGAAGGCGGAGCGGGACAGCATCGAGGAGCATCTGCGCCGCCTGGAGGGGGAGTTTATTGGCATCTCCAGGGAGATGCAGGAGAAGCAGGAGGAGGGCACCACCATCATCGAGCTGAAAAAGCTCAGCGCCCAGCTGGACAACCTGCGTCTCCAAATCCAGGACCAGGAGGCCGCCCTGGCGAAGGCGGAGGCCCAGGTGGGGCGGCAGATGGAAAAGGTGGTGGCCGCCAACCAGGAGGTGAGCAAGCTGGATAAGCTGGAGGAGCGGCAGCGGGAGGAATACCGCCACCAGGTGAGCAAGGCGGAGGAGGACCGTATCGACGAATTTGTGAGCCAAAACCTTGTAAGGATGGCTCCGGCGGGGTAGCGGGCGTGCCGCTCCAAACACCGGGGCCCTGGGAGGTTGGGCTTTTTCCGTTTTTTTCGGAAAAACGCACCCCTTTGGGCGCTGAAAAATTTTTCTAATTGAGAAATTCACTTTGAGTTTCTTCGGATAATATGCTATAATGAATTAGATACTCTGGTGTATTGGCAATTCGCTTGTCCCCCAGGTCCGATTCGGTCCTGTGGTACAATATATATCCCAACCAGTAAAGGAGGTGAAACAGAGAATGAACCAAGCAGCAGCAGTCCAAACCGGCGCGGCTGTACAGGCACAGCCCACCAGCCTCCGGAAGCTCCTGGGGATGGGGCAGGGCCAGATAGGCGACGGCTTCGCTATGATTTTCCAGCAGATGCTTGGGGACGGAGACGAGGAGCAGCTTTCCGCTTTGCTGATGCAGATGGCCGGTTCCCTCCAGGAGGACAGCGAGGAGCTGGGCGGCCAAATGAGCGCCGAGATGCTGGCGGTGATGGCCGGCATGAACCTCCCGGCTTCCGACCTCATGAGCCTGATGCAGCAGGACGGCGCGGTGGCGGAAAACGTGATGGAGGTTCTTTCCACCACCATGAACAGCCCCCAGGGCCGCACCCAGCTGCCGGCGCTCCTTTCCCAGCTGGAGGGTCTTACCCAGCAGCAAGGGGAGGGGGAGGAAATCATCGAGCTGCCCCAGGCGGACAAGGACTTCGTGGAGCTCCTCTCCGCAGCCTGGAAGGAAACCCCGGAGGACGCCGCAAAGCCCCCGGTCCCCCTCACCCTGGACCACAGCACCGTCCGCGCCATCAAGGAGCAGATGGAGCAGAACCGCAAGGGGAACCAGCCGGAAACCCTGGATATCGAAAGCCTCCAGGCCGACGTCAACACCCGCCGGTTCCTGCCCGCAGAGGCGATGACCCAAAAGCAGAGCCTGCCGGTGCCGGACGCCCAGGAAATTGCAAAGCAGCTGAAAACCGGCATCCTGGATAACCTGGCAAAGGGCAAAAACGAGTTCCTGGTGCGGCTGAAGCCGGAGGGCCTGGGAGAAATTCTGGTGAAGCTTTCGGAAACCAAGGACAAAGTGAGCCTGAGCATCTTCACAAACGACAGCCAGACCGCGCGGCTCATCAGCGGCGAGGTGGCGGCACTCCAAAACGCCCTGCGGCCCCTGAACGCCGAGGTGCAGGAGATCACCACCGTTTCCGCAAACGAGCAGGCCAGCCAGTATTCCGCCCAGAACCAGATGACCGACCAGGGGCGGCAGTTCTTTGACCAGCAGCCCAGTCACGAAGGGCACAGCTCCCACAGGGGCGGCTTTGCTGGAAGCGAGGACACCTTTGACGACACCGTTGAGGCGGGCCTTGTCACCGACGAAGCACTGGACACCTACATTTAAGGAAAGGAGGAAAACCATATGGCAATTAGCGGAGTAGGCAGCACCAACAGCAGCTACCGGGAAAACTGGGACAAAAACGGCGGCATCTACGGCGCAGCCGGCGAAACGGATAAAACCGAAGGCACCGAGGGCAGCGACAAGACCCAAGTTTGGGACGCAGTTTTTACCGACAAGAAGGAGCTGGGCGTTACCGCGGAGGACTTCCTGACCCTGATGGTGGCGCAGCTTACCAACCAGGACTTTATGAACCCGGTGGACGATTCCCAGTATGTCACCCAGATGGCCCAAATCACCACCATGCAGCAGATGACCGAGCTTGCCAACTACAGCAAGACCAGCTACGTTATGTCCCTGGTGGGCAAAAACGTCACGGCGGCTAAGATAACGGTGAGCGGCGAACTCCAGAAGGAGACCGGGCCGGTGCAGAGCGTCAGCCTCAACAACAACGAGTTCACCATTGTGGTCAACAAGAAGAAGTTCACCCTGGAACAGATCATGGAAATCCACAGCGGCTCTGCAGGCGACAGCACTGACGGAACGGACAGCGCCACCCAGGTGGATAACAAAAAGAACTATCTGCTCTCCCTTTTGGGCCGGGAAGTGACCATCGACAAGAAGGGGGACGACAGCGACGACACCCTCTCCTACCAGGTGACCGGCGTGGTGGAAAAGACCTCCACCAAGGACGGCGAATACCGGGTTTATGTAAAGGGCGAGTGGCACTCCCTGGACGAGGTCACCGAGGTTGCTGGCGAAAACAAGACAGACACCGAGGCGGACGGGTCCGAGAAGGGGGAGGAAGAGAACGATGGATGATTTTCTGCTGCGAAGCAGGATGAATCTGCCCCTTACCACAGGCACCGCGCCGGTACAAAACCCCGCCCTCCAAAGACCGGCAGGCAGTACCGGGCAAAACGGCCCCTCCTTCCGGCAGATGCTGGAAAAGATGGCCGGAAGCGAGGAGATTTCCTTCTCCAAGCACGCGGCGGGGCGGATTGAGCACCGGGAGATTCCAATGACCGAATCCGGGCTGGAAAAGCTCCGGGACGGAATGGAAATCGCCAGGGAACGGGGCATTCGGGACGCATTGATCCTGATGGATGGCTCCGCCTTCATCGTCAGCGCCAAGAACAGCACCGTCATCACGGCTATGAACAGCCAGGAGCTGAAGAACAAAGCGATTACAAATATTGATGGAACCGTTATCCTGTAAAGAGAATCCACAACAGACTGGACCGAAGGGAGCCTCCCAGCTCCCCCAGGAGGTCGCACGGGCCTTGAACGACAGAGAGGTCCGGGGTACTTACTTTTAGGATAAAAAACGGCTCCAGAAGGGAGTAAATTAGAATATGGTTCGATCCATGTACTCCGGTGTGGCTGGCATGAAGGCCAATCAGAACCGGATGGACGTTATCGGCAACAACATCGCAAACTCCAACACCTACGGCTTCAAATCCGGGCGGGCCACCTTCCGGGATGTGTACTACCAGCAGTTCCGGGGGGCCTCCGCCGGCACCCAGACCCGCGGCGGTATCAACCCTTCCAGCATCGGTTACGGCGCCCAGCTTTCCAGCATCGACCTGATGATGGATTCCTCCTCCATGACCAGCACCGGCTTTGCCCTGGACTGCGCCATCACCGGTGAGGGCTTCTTCCAGGTGATGGACCCGGACGGCAACATCTATTACACCAAGGCGGGTATGCTGGACATCAACCCCGCCACCGGCGCCCTGGTGGATTCCAACGGTAACTTCGTTCTGGGCACCAGCGCCACCGACGGCAAGCTGGACAGCACCCAGCCCGGCCAAAACAAAATTATCATCGAGGTGGATTCGGTCCAGGCCAGCACCGCCAAGGTCTCCCAGGAGATTGGCGGGCGCACCATCACCATTGAATCCACCGAGCAGACCAAGGACGCCAATATCAGCTTCACCTTCACCGAGGGCACCGATATGCCCGATGGACAGAAGGTGCAGATCGTCCGGGACAGCACCAGCAGCCTCTATAACGTGAAGCTCAACGCCAACGAGACCTTTGAGAGCATGGCGGAGCTGACCCAGCTCATCAACCAGGCGATTACCGAGCACGACGGCAAAGCCCACCCCGGCGGCAACTTCAACTTCACCATCGAGCCGGACCCCTTCGAGACCCTGGGGCCCCTCACCGGTACCGAGCTGGTGAAGACCCCCACCGTGGACTACGAGGGCGGCGGCCTGGGAGAGTTTAAGGACCCCACCGGCGCCACCCAGCCCGGCTCCTGGCCTCCCGGCTTTAAGTACGACAGTGTTGGCCTGCGGTTCAGCGGTGCAGGCGCAGTCGGCATGGAGGTACAGCATGTGGATGCCGACCCCACCGCCACCCCGCCCCAGGAGGAGGGCTTTAAGGTCATCATCACCACTGCGGGAGACGCCACAGCTACCCCGCCGGTTGCTGCGGGCACCTACGAGGGCTTCATCTCCAAAAAGCGCTCCGATGCCTCCCAGAGCGGCGGCACCGTCCTGCTGAAGAACACAGCGGCGGGCGCCGACCCCAACGATACCATCACCATTGCCTATCCCACCACCAAGCAGATTGCCAACTACGATGATGACGGCAATTTTGTTGATTTGATTCCAGAGCTGCAAGGCGGTCCTATTGCGAACCTAAGCACCGCATCCCCCAACCAACTCACCAAGAAGTGCGGCTGGGGCAAGAGCACCCTCACCCTCACCGGCGGTACCGAGTTCCACACCCAGGACGTCTCGAACCTCACCGGCATCTCCATCGGCGCCGACGGCGTCATCAGCGGCACCTCCGACGCGGGCCTCCAGGTGCTGGGACGCATTGACCTGGCTACCTTCGCCAACGCCAAGGGCCTGGAGCAGTGCGGCAACAGCTACTTTGCAGAGACCGCCAACTCCGGCGAGGTGAAGCTGGCTATCGCCGGGGAAAGCGGCACCGGCGCCATCAAGAACTCCGCCCTGGAAATGTCCAACGTGGATCTGGCCCAGGAGTTCGCCGACATGATTGTTACCCAGCGCGGCTTCCAGGCAAGCTCCCGGATGATTACCGTTTCGGACACCATGCTGGAGGAGCTCACCAACCTGAAGCGTTAACAACAAAAAGCACAAGCCCAAAAGGCTCCCGCGGGGCGGCGTGTACCGCCGCCCCCGGAGGAATGCGGGAATCCGAAGAAGCACAAACGATTTTCGCGTTCCTCCGAGGCCCGGAGGCCTTATCGCACTGTCCGATAAGTCTATAAAAAACCCGCCCAAAAAACAGGGAGGGATTTTGGCTAAATTCACAAAAATATGTAAAGGGAGAAATGAATCATGATCATCGTCACCAATCTGCGTGGAGAAGAATTTACCGTCAACTGCGACCTTATTGAGACCATCTCCGAAAATCCGGATACCACCATGCTCCTTACCAGCGGTAAGGTATACATCGTCCGGGAATCCATGAAGGAAGTTATCAACAAGGCGGTGGAATACCACAAGATGATCCACAGCGGGATCTACTAAATACTATTTTTAGAAAGAAACCGCGTACATAGGCCAATCAGCGGTTACCAAGCATCTTGAAGGCCCTCCTTGAAGGTGGAAAGATTGCCGGAAGTTTTACAAAAAGCGGACGGATACAGATGCTTCTTCTAAAAAACGGCGCTGCTTTCGATTTTTCAAGCTGGCCCTTGTAAAGGAAAGGTTAAACAGCTATGGATTTAATGTCAGTAATTGGTTGGCTGCTGGGAATCGTCATGATTATCTTTGGTATCGTCTTCCAGAAGGCGGACCCGACGACGACCCCGCCCACTCCCATGGGATTCATCTGGGGCAACCTGGGTAACTTCTTTGATGCGCCCTCCCTGGCGGTGGTATTGGGCGGCGTTATCGCCGGCCTGATGGTCTCCTTTCCCATCAGCATTTTCACCAAAGTCCCCAAGCACATGAAGATTATGTTTATGCCTACAAAGTATAACCCCAGGGACTACATCGACCAGATTGTGGGCCTGGCTACAGAAGCCCGTGTCAACGGCCTTCTTTCCCTGGAGGGGAAGCTGAACGAGACCAAGGACGAGTTTCTCAAAAACAGCATGATGCTGGTGGTGGACGCCGTGGAGCCGGAGAAGGTAAAGATCCTTTTGGAGACCGAGCTGGACTATTTAGACGAGCGCCATGCCCAGGACAGAGCCTTCTATGACAAGGCGGCTGCCTACGGTCCCGCCTTCGGTATGATCGGTACCTTGATGGGTCTGGTAAACCTCCTAAAGCAGCTTTCCGACCCGGACGCTATCGCCCCCGCCATGGCCCTGGCCCTGGTGACCACATTCTACGGCTCTGTTCTGGCAAACCTCATCTTTACGCCTATTTCCAATAAGCTGAAGGTCCGCCACGAAGAGGAATACCTCTGCAAGATGATTGTAGCCGAAGGGGTGCAGGCCATCCAGGCCGGTGACAACCCCCGGTTTATCGAGGAGAAGTTGAACCAGCTGGTGCCCGGTTTCCTCACAAAGGGCGGCAAGGAAGGCAAGGCCCCCAAGGAGAAAAAGGGGAAATGAGCACCCGTAGGAACCTGAGAAAGGGGGTCCGCTGAAAATGGCAAAGAAGCAAAGGGAGGAGCCCTCCGGCGACTCCTGGATGAATACATACTCAGACCTTGTGACCCTGCTGATGACCTTCTTCGTGCTGCTTTTCAGCATGTCCTCGGTGGACGCGGAGAAATGGGAGCTTTTAGTGGACGCCCTGGCTGGGGATAAGAACCAGGTTGTCATTGACCCCGACGGCACCTCCGGCAGCGAGACGATAGCCGGAAACCAGGGAGAGCAGTCCGGGGAGATGAGCGTCACCGGCAACCCGGAAGACCTGGAGGAGTTCGACGACCTCTTTGCGTTTCTCCAAAAGTATGTGGAAGAAAACAACCTCACCGAATCCATTGAAGTGATGAAGGACGGAAGCAGCGTCGTTTATATCCGCTTCCGCAACAACATCTTCTTTATGCCCGATAAGGCGGATCTGCGCCCGGAGGCCCTGGAGATCCTGGGCTACCTGGGGGATTGCCTGGGGGCGGTGGAAGACCAGATCTATGTTATCAGCATCAACGGGCACACCGCCCAGGTGGATACCTTAGGCGGGGTGTACAGCGTTTCCGACTGGCTCCTCTCCGGAGAGCGGGCCAGCCAGGTGGCCAGATACCTGGACGAGGAAAAGAAGATCACCCCCAGTAAGCTCCGGCCCATGGGATACGGCAAAAACTTCCCCATTGCGGATAACAGCACTGCCGAGGGACGGGAGCAGAACCGCCGGGTGGATATGACCATCGTCCGGGATGCCGGCGGCGGCGCGGAGGTGGACCAGCAGCTGGCCAGCCTCTTTGACCCCGACCAGTTCCCCCGCTCCGGAGGCGCAACGGACCTCCTGAGTCCGGATCCCCTGCCGGTAGAAAATGAAAATGAGCCGGTGGATGCGCCCCCTCCTGTCCAGGAGGGAGAAAACACACCCACTCCGCCGGATCCCACCACCCCAGACCCCGTCACCCCAGACTCCACCCCAGAAAGCTAGCGTATGTATGCCAAAAACGGACAGAAGGAGTTGGTTTAATGCCGGAACAATTATCACAAAGCCAGATCGACGCCCTTCTGAAAAAGATGGCCTCCGGCGAAGAAAACGTCCAGGAGGAGAAGCGTAAGATCCGGGAATACGACTTCAAATCTCCCAAAAAATTTACCAAAGAGCAGTTTAAGGCTCTGGACAGCCTCCACGAGACCTTTGCGCGGATGCTCTCCTCTTATTTTTCCGGCCTGCTGCGCACCGTCTGTGAGATTGAAGTGATGGAGCTGGAGGAGCAGCGGTATTACGAGTACAACAACGCCCTGCCGGATACCGCCCTGATTGGCCTGGTGGACGTGCTGCCAGCCAACAAGCACTATGACAACACCACCATGATTTTGGACCTTTCCACCACCATCGGCTTCTTTCTTATTGACCGAGTGCTGGGCGGTCCGGGAAGCGGCTACAACCTGAACCGGGACTACACCGATATTGAGATTGCCATTTTGAGCAATGTCTTCGAAAAGGTGACCCAGCGGCTGGAGGAGACCTGGCAGAACAACCTCCCCATTACCATCCAGTCCAGGGAGATACAAACCAACGCCCGCCTCCTCCAGATCTTTGCCCCAGAGGATGTGGTGGTTATCGTCATCCTGCGGATAAAGCTGGCCAACCAGGTGGAAGGGAACCTGACCATCTGCATCCCGGCGGAGTTTTTGGAGCAGGTGAACCACACCTTCGGGCTGCGGTACGCCCGCCCCAGCAAAAAGCAGGACCCCCACCGGGAGATGCTCAAAAAGCGTATCATCCTGGAAAACGTCTGCGAATCGGATATGGACATCCGGGTGATCTTCGACCAGCTCCAGCTGGAGCTGCATGAGATTATGCAGCTGCAGCCGGATGACGTCATCCCCCTGGGTAAGAAGGTGGGCAGCGACGTGCTGGTGACGGTGGGCAAGGTCCCCTGGTTTACCGCCAAGCTGGGCCAGACTAAAAAGAAAAAAGCAATTCGGCTCAATGATATAGTAACAAACGGAGAAGAGGTTGTTCAATGGGAGAAGATAGAAGCCAGCAGTTAGATAATGAAGCGATTCTCAGCAGTCTGGAGATCGACACCATCGGCGAAATCCTCAATATCAGCATGGGCTCCGCCGCCACAGCCATCTCCACCTTGTTGGATAGGGCGGTGAATATCTCCACCCCCACGGTGGAGCTGCGGCAGTTCAGCAGTATGGACTACGCCGCCCTGGAGCCGGCGGTACTGGTGAAGATTGAGTATGTGGAAGGAATCTCCGGCTCCAATGTGATGATCTACCGCCAGCGGGATATGCAGGTGATTTTGAACCTGCTGATGGGCAACGACGACCCCCCCAGCGATGATTTCGTCTTTGACGAGCTGAGCATGAGCGCCGCCTGCGAGGTCATGAACCAGATGATGGGGGCCTCGGCCACCGCCCTTTCCGAGTTCCTGGGCATGGTGGTGAACATCTCCACCCCGGAGGCAAGCATCGTCACCTCCACCGATAGTTATCGGGAGGCGGTGGGGGTGCAGGAGGGGGACGAGATTGTTGCCGTCTCCTTCCGCCTGT
>OFGA01002736.1_pt1 | contig 10631 bp, 13 predicted proteins | sample 1521471 | NCBI WGS metagenome assembly OFGA01 (sample SAMEA3504086, study PRJEB24116) | mouse gut metagenome | biome: mouse gut; feature: mouse-associated habitat; material: faeces | place: Denmark | collected 2011
AGGCGGCGGAATTCGGCACCCAGAAGGTGATCAAAGAGCATTCCACCATCGGGATTGTGGTGACCACGGACGGTTCCATCGGGGAGATCGGGCGCGCCGGCTATGTGGACGCCGAGGAGAAGACGGTCCAGGAACTGAACGCGATCGGAAAGCCTTATGTGATTGTGCTCAATTGCCAGAAGCCCTACGGGGAGGAGGCGGAGCACCTGGCAGAGGAGCTGCGGGAAAAATATCAGACGGCTGTAATTCCGGTCAACTGTGAACAGCTGCGCAGGGATGATGTCTGTAAAATTCTGGAGAGCATTCTCTATGAATTTCCGGTGGCGCGGGTGGAATTTTACATTCCGAAATGGGCGGAAATGCTTCAGATGGAGCATCCGATGAAAGCGGAGATTATCAGGACGGCATCCGATATTCTTGGCGGCATGAAAAAGACGAAGGACGTGTATGCACAGCAGTTTGCACCGGAGCAGTATGTGTCCAGAATTAAAGTGGAAGAGCTCGATCCCGCGCTGGGATGTGTGAAAATCCGCATGGACATCGCGGAAGAATATTATTACCAGAATATGAGCGAGCTGGCGGGCGTGCCGATTCAGGGAGAATACGAGCTGATTGCCATGATACGTGAGATGGCGGAGCGCAAGGAGTCCTACGAAAAAGTCTCCGATGCCTTTGAGGAAGTGCAGGTAAAGGGCTACGGTGTTGTGGGTCCGGGACTGTCCGATATCAAAATGGAGGAGCCCGTCCTTATCAGGCACGGGAATAAATTCGGGGTCAAGATGAAAGCGGTATCTCCTTCCATACATATTGAAAGGCACAAAAAGAAGTTTGAATTTAAGGACGGAATAGTCCTTTTTTATTTGCTTAAAATTCAGACTGCAGGCGCCCCGGAGTGCAGGGCACCTGACGCACACAGGTTTTGAAGGCACCGGCCATGAAAGCAGTTTAAAATCTTACAAAAATACCGCCGAGGAAGATGGAGACGCAGTATGCGCTCATCAGAATAATATAGTTGGGGATGGCGGTGAGGAATGTGTCGGGCTTTTTCTGCTCTTTCCGGAAAATGCGGATATTCTTCCGGATAACCGGAAATGTCAGAAGACAAAGCAGGGAGGCCGGGTGCAGCATACCAAGTATTACCATAATACAGGGAGCCAGATATGCGGTATAATAAATGGCGGCATACAATGTCAGGGAATGTTTTAACCCGAGGAAATAGGGCAGGGTAAAACGGTTCACTTTTACGTCTGCGTCCACATCACAGATGTTGTTGGCAAACATAATGTTTGCCGTCAGGCAGGTCGGGATCACGCATAAGAGCAGCATGGTGAGAAGCGGCCATACCTTAAGAGAGAGACTGATTTCTTCTGCGCTGAGCGTGAGGAGTGTTCCCTCCGGTAAATTGATGTACAGAAGCAGAAAAGGAATAAGGGTACCCTGAAAAACACCGGAGAACACTTACCCGAGCGGCAGCCTTGAAATGGGAACCGGTCCGTAGGTGTAGCACACGCCGCACAAAAAGCAGAGAATGCCGGTGACCAGCACCACGATTCCGGTGCAGAGAGCAAGGTAAATCCCCAGGCCCGTGCTGACTGCGAACATGACATAAATAATCATCAGGGCAGCGCGCCGGGGCAGCGGGAGCATTTCCGGATAATCTCTGCTGTCGACGTAATTGTTGATGGCGGTGGTCGTCAGATCAAAAATAAACATGGATGCAAAAAATACAAGCGTCAGCCGGACATTGACGGCGTATCCTGCATGAAATAGAAATGCCAGCGTCATCAGGAAAGGAAATACACTGGTAATCTTGGTCATAATCTCCACATACTTAAGAAATTTCTGAATCATAAAAGCTCCTTTTTCTTAATCTGTCGTTCTCTTAATCTGTCGTTGTGAGGTTTTGAAATATCTGTCAGTGAATTTTAATATTCTATCGGCAAAAATGCAAGAATCCTGGAAGCAATAAAAAAACTATTGGCATTTACCCGGTTTGTATGATAAAATGATAAACGATACACATTTAAGGACCGGGACAGACTTACAGAAAAAAATTTGTACGAAAAAGGAGAAAGTCATGGCAAACATCGTAGTGATTGGCGCCGGTTACGCGGGGTTCTGGCGACCAAAAAACTCGAGAAAAAGCTCCGGAAGCAGGGAGCGGCAGGTGAGATTCAGATTACCATCATTGACAGGCATCCTTACCATACGATGCTGACGGAGCTGCATGAGGTTGCAGCGTGCCGTGTGGGCGAGGAGAGCGTCAAAATGAATCTTGACCAGATTTTTGCGGGACGCAGGGTCAATGTTGTTCTGGATACGATAACAAAGATTCATTTTGAGAAAAACAGAATTACCGGAGAAAATGGTGAGTATACATATGATTATCTGGTTCTGGTAGCGGGATCCAGGCCGACCTATTTCGACGTGGAGGGAGCGGAGGAGTACAGTTCACGCTGTGGTGTTACGACGATGCCGTGAGGCTGCGGGACCGCATTCACGACTGTTTCCGTCTGGCAGCGGACGAGCCGGACGGGGAGAAGAGACGCAGGCTGCTGACCTTCTATGTGGCAGGCGCCGGTTTTACCGGGGTTGAGATGATCGGAGAGCTCGCAGAATATGTGCCGATCCTCTGTAAGCGATTCCATATCAGACGGGAGGACGTAAAGCTTGTGGATGTGGACGGACTGCCACGTCCGGTGCCGGTCCTTCCGGAGAAACTGTCCGGCAGGGTGGAACGCCGCCTCACGAAGATGGGCGTGGAGGTTGTGATGAACGCCAGCGTGGTCGGTGTGGGTGAGAATTTCATCAGGCTGAAGCAGAAAGATACGGTGAGCGAGCACGCCGCAGGTACCGTGATCTGGACCGCAGGGATTGAGAGCGCGGAGATTACCGCCGATGCGGCAAAAGAGGTCCGGAGTGCGGGAAGAGGAAGAATTGAGGTTGACTCTTATTTAAGAAGTGTGGATCACGAAAATGTGTTTGTGATCGGCGATAACATGTTCTATACGGTTCCGGGTGAGGAGCGTCCGGTTCCGCAGATGGTCGAGAATGCGGAGCACAGCGCAGGGACGGCGGCGAACAATATCGCTGTGTCTGTCACAAAAAAGGGCAGCATGCAGGAGTACAGTCCGAAGTTCCACGGCATTATGGTATGCGTGGGAGGACGCTCACAGGCAGTTGCAAATGCGACTGAGATGGGCGCGCAGGCCGGTGATAAACTGGGCGTCGGTGTTGTTACCAGCATTGCAGACTCCACGGACGCAGCCGCGGACGCGGAGGGTGTCGCACAGGCTTATACCACGGTTTCCGCGCTGACTGTAAATGCGGACGGCGTTATCACAAGCGCACAGATTGATGCGGTACAGGCGAATGTAAAGTTTGATGCGACCGGAAAGATTACGACGGATCTTACAGCTGCCGTTGATTCCCAAAATGTGATCGGTGCCGGCTATGGCATGAAGGCTGCCTCCTCCATCGGAAAAGAGTGGAATGAGCAGGCTGCCGCTTATGCGCAGTATGCGATCGGTAAAACGGCTGACGAGGTAAACGGTACGGCGGTGACGGAGGGAGTTCCTTCTGATGCGGATCTCGCGGCTTCTGTTACGATCCATGTTACAGATTTCAATTCTGTAATCACAAAGGCGGCAGACAGTGCGAAATAAGTAAAAAGAACAGACAACGGGGAGTGTGCGTTTACGCGCACTCCCCTGTTTATAAAGCAGAAAAATAATTCCTGTTTTATAAACAGGGGAAGTGCGGCGGCCAGACATTTCAGAGGGGAAAAGTATGAATCGGGTGAAGAAAGCGTTAATTCCTGCAGCAGCGGTGCTGCTGCTCGCTGTTTCTGCGGCGCATGGCGCGCCGAAGGAGCAGACGCGCTATTCGGCGACATTTCTGAATGTATTTGACACCAGGACAGAGATTACAGGATATGGAACGAGCCGGGAGGCGTTTACGGAACAGATTGAGCTGCTGAAGGAAAAGCTTGTCTGTTACAATGAACTTTATGATATTTATCACGAATATGAGGGAATCAATAATATCAGGACAATCAATGACAATGCGGGAGTCGGACCGGTTGAGACTGACATGGAGATTATCCGCCTGCTGCAGTTTAGCAAAGAGATGTATGAGCGCACGAACGGACAGGTAAATATCGCCATGGGAAGCGTGCTTTCTATCTGGCATGAGTATCGGGAGGCGGGAAATAATAATCCGGCAGAGGCTGCACTGCCGCCGATGGAAGAGCTTCTCGCGGCCGCCGGACACACGGATATCACAAAAGTCATAATTGATGAGGAGGCGTCCACGGTTTACCTGAGCGACCCGGAAATGTCTTTGGATGTGGGAAGCATCGGCAAGGGATATGCGGTGCAGCGGGTTGCGGAGTATGCAAAAGAGATTGGAATGGAGCATGTGCTCATAAGCGTGGGCGGAAATGTCTGTGCGGTTGGAGGCCGGATCGACGGGACAAAGTGGAGACTTGGAATTCAGAATCCGGATACCGGCAGTGAGGAGCCTTATGTCAGGAAGGTGGATATGGCGGACGCCTGTGTGGTGACGAGCGGGAACTACCAGAGATATTATATCGTGGACGATGAGCGCTACTGCCACATTATTGATCCGGATACGCTGATGCCGGCAGACTATTTTAGTGCCGTCTCTGTCATCGCGGAAGATTCCGGTGCGGCCGACGCCCTGTCCACATCAGTGTACAATATGACGTATGAGGAGGGCCTTGCATTTGTGAACGGACTGGAAGGTGTGGAAGCCATGTGGATCATGGAAGACGGAAGCATCCGGTACTCGGAAAATTTTGAGGCATTTCTGGCGGAATAAAACCGGAAAAGAATGGAATGTGGGAGAATCAGATGGAAAAAATTGCGCGGAAAAATGATATAATTTTGATTGTGGTTATTCTGGCAGCCGCGGCTGTGCTTTATATTGGATTTAATGTCTTTCAGCGTGCGAATACGAAAGAGCCGGTGGCAGTTGTCACGGTGGGAGAGAGTGTGTACGGGCGTTTCCCGCTGGATGAAGATATAACGGAGAAAGTGGAACTGCCGGACGGGTCCTATAATGTGCTGGTGATAAAGGACGGCAGAGCAGATATTACCGAGGCGTCCTGCCCCGATAGAATCTGTGTGAATCACCGCGCGATCAGCAGACAGAGAGAGACCATAGTCTGTCTGCCCAATAAGGTGGTAGTGGAAATTGAAAACGGAGAGGAATCCGGTGTGGATTCCATGACCAGTTAGAGAGCGGAAAACATGAAGACAAGAAAAATTGCATATCTGGGACTTTTAATTGCGCTGGCGTTTATTTTTTCTTATGTGGAATCTTTAATTCCGGTTCATTCAGGTATTCCCGGAGCGAAACTGGGACTGGCGAATCTGGTGATTATAGTGGCGCTGTATACTTTAAATGACGGAGACGCATTTCTGCTGTCCATGATCCGGATTGTGCTGACCGGCTTTACGTTCGGCAGCATGGCGGCCATGCTCTACAGTCTTGCCGGGGGTATCATGAGCCTTCTGGTGATGGTCGCTGCGAAGCGGACAAAACGACTCACACTTACCGGCGTCAGTGTGCTGGGCGGCATATTTCATAATGTCGGACAGATTCTCATGGCGATCCTGGTGTTAGATACACCCAGCCTTGTCTATTACCTGCCGGCGCTGCTTCTGGCGGGAAGTCTGTCGGGAGTTGCGATCGGCGTGCTCGGCGCGGCGGTCACAAAGCGTATCCGTAAAATTGTGATATGGTAACGACAGACATTTTATTCTGAAAGCTGAATAAAATGTAAAAAACAGAAAAAGGGGCGGAGGGCAGGAGTGACAATTGAAGAGAAACATATTATGGAGGAGTACGAAATTCAGGTAAAGCTACATATTAATGAGCAGCTGTACAATAAGGGAATCATTTCTAAGGAATTATATCAGAAGGCAAAGAAAATGATTATAAAATATCATTGAAGCAGAAAGAAAGGAGAGGGAGCAGCTGGCCGTATGGATTTGTATAGTATCAGAAGGGAGCTGAACAGCGGAAAATCAATTTATGATATTTCGATGAGAGTTACTTACTATGCCAGGGTATCCACTGAAAAAGATGAACAGTTACATTCCCTGTCGGCACAGATAAAATACTATTCTGATATGATAAAGCAGAATTCCAACTGGAAATTTGTGGAAGGATACATAGACGAGGGGCTGAGCGCGACGAGTGTAAAAAAGAGAGAAAGCTTCCTGACGATGATTGAAGACGCGAAATCGGGAAAATTTGATTTTGTCATAACAAAAGAAATCTCCCGTTTTTCAAGAAATACAGTAGACAGCATTCAGTATACGCAGCAGCTGCTGACCTGCGGCGTGGGCGTTTTGTTTCAGTCAGACAATATTAACACGCTGCTGCCGGACAGTGAGCTGCGGCTGACGATTATGAGCAGCATTGCGCAGGATGAGGTGCGCAAGATCTCAGAGAGGGTGCGGTTCGGGTTCAGGCGGGCCATAGAAAAAGGTTCGGTTCTGGGCAATAATAAGATCTGGGGTTATAAAAAAGATAACGGAAAACTTGTGATTGTGGAAGAAGAAGCGAAGATTATAAGGGAAATCTTTGATATGTATGTAAACCGGCATTTTGGTATGCGGGTAATATCGAGGGTTTTGGGAGAAAAGGGGATCAAAAATTCCAGAAACAATGATCTGGCTGCCAGCACGATCAGAAATATTATTTCCAATCCGAAATATAAAGGTTATTACTGTGGAAATAAGACACAGAAATATGATTACAGGCATAACGCCAGAAAATATATAGAACCCGGAGAATGGGTGGTATATGAAGATAAAGAAAATGTTCCGCCGATTGTATCGGAGGAATTATGGGAGCGGGCAAACAGGATTCTGAATAAAAGAGGAACCGCCATAAAGGAAGCGGCAGCCGCAGGTGCCTATAATAACCGGTACAGATATAGCGGAAAAATCATATGTATGAACCATGGGACATCTTATCACCATAAGATATACCGGTACAAAAGCGGTGTGCGGGAAGCGTGGCAGTGTAAGGTTTACACGGAAAAAGGAAAAAGCGCCTGTGATTCGCCGGCAGTTTATACGACGGAGTCCGATGAGGCCATGAAGAAGATCTGCGGAGATATGATTGCCCAAAAAGCGGATATTATCCGTGATTTAATAAAAATATATGCGGATGCCGCGGGCCGGTCGACGATAGAGAGAGAGCTGGCACAATACAGACTGAACATTAACGATCTGCTGAAGAAAAAGGACAGGCTGTTAGAGCTGAGCATCCAGGGCAGGATTTCTGATGATGAATTTGAATATAGAAATAATTTATTCAATGCCGGGATTGAGGAGGCGGAAGATAAAATAAGACAGCTGGAGGAGGACAGGGAGAAGAATAAGGGGATAGCCGGTATGATAAGTACATTCCGGGAACTGATTTCCAGTGAGCTTGACTTTGAAGAAGGAATCAGCGACGGAATGGTCGATGCAATTCTTGACCGGATCGAGGTGAAAAAAACGGACCGGAAAAATGTGGTGCAGTTATCCGTATATTTAAAAACGGAGGATAAAGCTAGGCCCTTCCTGGTAAAACGCAAACGTGGAAGTGAAGCTTCTGTCTGTGCCGGATCATACACATGATTAAGGCGAATATCGAAACGGAGATTGCCCCGATTGTCGGGAGCGAGGAGCAGGCGAATGATCTGATTTCCTATATCAAAGAAGGGCAGCAGAGCGAGGAGGGGGCCTGGGAGACCAACATTTTCGGAAAATCCATCGGTGAGCTGATGGAGGACGGTATCCGCAGCAAGATTGCGATGATGGACGATGAATGCCAGATGAAGCTGCAGGACACGATGCAGAAGATTGTCAACGACAGCAACGGTGGAATGGTCTGTATTATCATATGATAAGAAGAGGGTGTGGCGGTAAAACGCCGCACCCTGTTTTCTGCGCGTTTTCCGGCGTCAGGATCTTTTTCCGGTTCCGGGGGTTTTTGCGTCCTCCTCTTTTTCAGGGAGCTTCCTGTATTCGTCGGATTTCTGAAATTCCTCCATCACCTTCTGATAGGCGGCGATTAAGTATTCTTTTGCCGGATCCTCTTTTGAGACGGAAGAGAGGCTGTCCGAATAGACTTCAGCGGCCTCCTCCTTTGAGGTGCAGCTTTTAAGACGTGCCTCCAGAGAGTCGCGCATCATCTGCACGCGGGCGGCCTGCTGGTAGAGCACCGGGTCTTCCGCCTGCAGAAAGCGCATCTCCTCGCCGGAGAGCTTTTCCCCGCTCTTTAACTTTGCCAGAATGTGCGCCAGATATTCTTCTTTTTCTTCCTCCGTCATGCCGCAGGCGGGGCTTAAAAGTTCTGAGATGTTTTTTGTGATGGAAAAACTGTCCAGGGCGCTTTCTCCTGCGGCTTCACCGCGGCGCAGGCCGTAACCGGATCTGCTCAGACCGTCGCAGATCCGGTCTGTCGCGGTGCGTTTATCCCGTTCGGGGTGGAGAATCTTCGATAATCCTGAAATATATGTTGTCTGCATGAAAAACCTCCTGAGATGTGTGTCTGCTGATAATTCGTTTCCTGTCTTATATATCGTCAGAAAATGAAAAAACAACAGACGACACGAAAAAACACCGGCCTGACGGGAGCCGGTGTTTTCTGATATACAATCTGAATCTATATCTCTTTTTAAGCCAGTGTGTTCACAAGCTTTGCCAGACGGGAGACTTTTCTGGCAGAATTGTTTTTGTGATAGACTCCCTTGGAAGCAGCTTTCTCGATTCTGGAGACCGCGGCTGTCAAAGCGGCGTTAGCAGCTTCTTTGTCGTTCGCAGCGACAGCGGCTTCAACTTTTCTGATCGCTGTCTTAACACTGCTTCTGACAGACTTGTTTCTGGCAGCTCTTGTCTTTGATACTAAAATTCTCTTCTTAGCAGATTTGATGTTAGCCAATCCGTACACCTCCCATACTCGGTTCATGTTCACTGTTACATTAAATCCGGACACGGACAGTTTAATGTAAACATACCTGTATATTGTAGGATATACAGGCTTTTCTGTCAAGAGATATCTGCAAAAAAATAGCAGAATGCGCGGATATTTTTTTGCAGGCAAGAGAAACTATGTGATGTGAACTGCAGTGGAAACACAGACGGGAATGGAGGATGTTATGTATCAGATTCGGACCGACCTGGCGTTAGAGACGCAGGAGAAAATGCAGGAAGACAATGTGGAGCTGAAAGGCGTCCGGTTTATGGAGGAGAGGATTGACAAAAATCTGACGATCAGCACGGTTGTCATTGAGACGGAAAACGGTGCAAAGACGATGGGAAAACCCAAAGGGACCTATATCACAATCGAGGCGGGAAATATGGATGAGGAGGACGAGGATTATCACAGGGAGATCTCCGTCCAGCTCGCAAAAATCATCCGGAAACTGGCGCGCATACGCAGGGAGGAGACCTCCGTGCTGGTTGTCGGGCTTGGAAACCGCGACGTGACGCCTGACGCGCTCGGCCCGCGCGTGGTGGACAATCTTTTTATCACGCGCCATATCCTGAATGAATATGGAAAATACGCATTCGGGCAGGAGAGGGTGAACCGTATCAGCAGCATTGTTCCGGGCGTCATGGCACAGACAGGGATGGAGAGTCTGGAGATCATACGCGGAATTATAAAGGAGACGAAACCGGAGCTGATTGTCGTGGTGGACGCCCTTGCTGCGCGCAGCACAAAGCGTCTGAACCGGACGATACAGGTGACGGACACCGGAATCAATCCGGGAAGCGGGGTTGGCAATCACCGGCACGGGCTGAACGCCAGAAGCCTTGGTGTTCCGGTGATTTCCATCGGGATTCCCACCGTGGTAGACGCGGCGACAATAGTAAACGATACGATGTTCAGCCTTGTGACGGCTATGACGCAGAGTCCGGCATTTTCCACGCTTGGAAATTCACTGGAGGAGCTCAATGACGCGGAGAAATATGAACTGATCCGGGAGCTGCTCTCACCCAGTCTCAACGCCATGTTTGTCACGCCCAAAGACATTGACGAATCTGTCAAAAGGCTGAGTTTTACGATCTCGGAGGGGCTTAATATCGCCTTTATGGGCGCAAGGGCGCAGGTGCAGTGATGATACGGTTTTTTCCCGTGCCCTGCGGGCGGAAGGAGAGAGAATAAGAAACGCCTGTCATGCATAAATTCTATTATGCGTGTTTATCGATATCGGGACAGAAAGAAAAAAATATATACGGGGCCGCTCCTGATTACCGCAGGGATCGCGTCGGTCGTACTGTTCTTTCAGGGAAACGGGGATCTGCTCTTAAAACTGAAAACAGAGGCTGCGGTGGCCTGTTATCAGGAAATTCTGGAGTGGTACCTGCCCGGGCTGGCTTACGAGGCTGCGGACGGGGATGACGACGGACTGACCGGATGGCTGCTCGCCCATATCTTTCCTCTGGGGGAGGAACAGTGGTTTGGGGAGGAATATCAGACACAGTTTGAGAGCGAGCTTTCCTATGAGGCGATCCTGGCGCGGGAGGCGGCCGACGAGAACTATGTGGACGAGAACGGGAATGTGGTGGACGGCGATTTGATTCTCTATATTTGCGGGAAAT
>OFGA01002738.1_pt1 | contig 10620 bp, 7 predicted proteins | sample 1521471 | NCBI WGS metagenome assembly OFGA01 (sample SAMEA3504086, study PRJEB24116) | mouse gut metagenome | biome: mouse gut; feature: mouse-associated habitat; material: faeces | place: Denmark | collected 2011
TCCTCCATGGACTTGCCCGCCTGCCGCAGCCTGGCGGCCTGGTAGACGAACATACCCTGGCCCAGGGAGGCGCACAGAGTGTCTACCACGAAAATCTTCCGGTCCGGGTACTGCTCCGCCAGATCCCCGGCGGCGATCTGGAAGGAGTTGCAGGTGGTGGACAGGCCGGAGGAGAAGGCCAGCACCAGCACGTCCTCCCCCCGCTTCAGCACGGCCTCCATGGCGTCGGCGGCCTCCCCCACGTTGACGGCGTTGGTGGTGGCCATGCTGCCCTCCCGCTGCTTGTTGTAGAAATCCTTGGGGGCCATCTCCCGGTTGTCCGGGTAATTCCGGTAGGTTTTGCCGTCCATGATGAAGGCCAGGGGCAGAACCTCCAGCTCCAGCTCCTTGACCAGGCTGTCGGGCAGGTCGCAGGACGAATCGGTGATAATGGTATAATTGTTCATGGCGTTGTTCCTCCCATTCAACTTGAACTATCATGATCCCGGCCCAAATCCGGCCCGGAGCTCACTTCTTCTTTTTCAGCAGGTCCTCGTGGCCTGTGCGTTGGGCGAGAATGGCCAGGGCCTGGTGGCAGGCCAGCATATTGGCGTAGCTGCGCATGGCCAGATCCAGCACCAGCTTGGGCAGGTCGTGGTCGGCGGTGTTCTCGTCCAGCCGGTGGGCGGCGTCGGACATGGCCTGATCCAGGTACTTGCAGAAATACTCGTACTGCTTCTCCGGCGCGCGCATCTCCCGGCCCACGGTGGTGAGCACCTTCATCTCCCGCACGGACATGACCTGCTTCAGCGCGCCGATGGCGGTGAGGTAGGCCAGGTGCTCCTGGCCGTATTTCTTGCCGTTGGCCCGCTCCAGCAGGCCGTCCTTGATATAGTTGTTGATCATGGCCGGAGTCAGCCCGTCCCCCTCGCCGAAGGCGGCGGTCTGCCGGGCGTCCACGTGGAAGGAGACGCCCTTGAGCACCCATTCCCCCGGCTCGTAGGCGAACCACACGTCCTCAAACTCGATCTCCCCCCGGATGTGGTCCAGCTCCACCGCGTCGGGGGCGTCCGCCACCTCCGGCTCCAGGTCAAAGACGGAGAAGATCTTCTCCGCCGAGGCAAAGGCGGACTGGAGCATATTGAACTGCTCCGCCAGGGTCTGGATGGGGTTGAAGAACTTGGAGATATACATATAAAAGGAGACGATGGTGCCGCTGGTCATCACCTGGCCCAGGAACACGGTGTCCTGGATGTAGCCCTTGCCCCCCAGGTAGAACAGGCAGAGGATGGAGGACACATACAGCATATACACCATGGGGCGGAAGATGCCGAACACAAAGATCTGGTTCTGCTTGGCCTTTTTCAGGGCGTCGCTCTTGGACAGGAAGTCCCCCAGCTTCCGCTCCTCCTGGTTGAAGATCTGGGTGATCTTGATGCCGGACAGGTTTTCCGACAGGAAGGTGTTCAGATCGGTGGTGCGGTCCTTCACCACCCGGTGGACCTTCCGGGTGAACTTGCGGAAGATGACGGTGAACAGCACCAGGAAGGGGACGAAGCACAGGATCATCAGCGTCAGCGCGTAGTTCAGCAGTAGCATGGCCCCCAGCACCCCCAGCACGATGAAGGCGTTCCGGGCCATGTTCACCAGCACGTTGGTGAAGACCATGGAGATGGCGTTGGTGTCGTTGGCGACCCGGGTCACCAGCTTGCCCACGGGGATCTTGTTGAGCTGGTCGTGGGACAGGGACTCGATGTGGGTAAACAGGTCCTGCCGCAGGGCGGAGAGGATCTTCTGCCCCGTCTTTTGCAGGAGGATGGACTGGAGATAGGTGCAGGCCATGGACACGAGGAGCATACAGGCGTACAGCGCGACCCAGCGCAGCAGGACGGAGGGCTCGAAGCGGTCCTTGATCAGCTCCTCCACCCGGCCCATGATCAGGGGGGAGGCCAGCTCGTAGGCGATGGAGGCCAGCATCACCGCCAGCACCAGGGCGAACTCCTTCTTGTAGGGCAGGGCGTACTTCAGCAGCCGCCGGACGATCTCCCCGTCGGGGATGTTCCGGTCAAAGTCCGGGGCGGTTTTGGTGCGCAGCTCCCGCAGCCAGGCCAGCAGGAAGATGAGGGAGAACACCCCCGCCACCGCCCCCACAAAGAGGATGGGAAAGTATTCACGCATTATGGCGGGCCCCCTCCTCCTCTAATTTTTGCAGCTCCACCATCCGGCGGTAGGCGGGGCAGGCTTCGCACAGCTCCTGGTGGGTGCCCGCGGCGGTAACCGCCCCGTCCTCCAGGAAGATGATCTGGTCCATCCCCTCCACGGTGGAGATGCGGTGGGCGATGAGGATGGTGGTGCGGCCCTGCCGGGTGTGAGCCAGGTTGTCCAGAATGGCCCGCTCGGTCTGGGTGTCCACGGCGGAGACGGAGTCGTCCAGGATCAGGATGGGGGCGTTTTTCATCAGGGCCCGGGCGATGGAGATGCGCTGCTTCTGCCCGCCGGACACGGTGACGCCCCGCTCCCCCAGTACGGTGTCGTACCCCAGGGGGAAGTCCTTCACGTCATTGTCCACGTCCGCCAGGGAGGCCGCGATGGACACCCGCTCCCGGTCGGGGACGGACTCGGTGAAGTCGATGTTCCGGGCGATGGTGTCGCTGAACAGGAAATTGTCCTGGGGCACGTAGGCGGCGGCCCGGCGCACGTCCCGGATGGGGACGGTGTTCACGTCATGGCCGTCGATGAACAGCGACCCGTCGGGCACGTTGCAGGTGCGCAGGATCAGGTCTACCACCGTGGTCTTGCCCGACCCGGTGCGGCCCACGATGCCCACCCGCTGGCCCGCCCGGATGGTAAAGGACACGTCCCGCAGGGCGTCGAACTCCCCGTCGGGGTAGCGGAAGGTGAGGTGCCGGAACTCCACGTCCCCCCGCACCTCCCCCAGGGGCCGCACATCCGGGCGGTCGGCCACGTCCCGGGGGGCGTCCAGCAGGGCGGAGATCCGCTTCAGGGAGGCCCGGCCCCGGCTGGTCATGTCGATCAGCTCGGAGATGGCCATGATGGGCCAGACGATGGAGGTGAAGTAGCCGATGAACTCCATCAGCTCCCCGGCGTTGAAGTCCCCCCGCCACACCAGCCAGCCGCCGTAGCCCAGGATGATGCAGATCACCGACTCCACAAACAGGGTCACCAGAATCCGCAGCAGCACCGACGCCCGGGTGAAGTCCACGTTGGCCCGCTCGTTCTCCCGGTTGAGCCGCTGGAAGGCCAGCAGCTCCTTGGCCTCCTTCACGAAGGCCTTGATGACGGCAATGCCGGAAAAGCTCTCCTGGGAGAAGTCGGACAGCTGGGAAAAGGCCTCCTGCCGGATGTCCCACTTCTTCATCATGTATTTGCCCACCACCGCGCTGGACGCCAGCAGCAGGGCCATGGGGATCATGGACAGCCCGGTCATCACCGGGTCCATGCCCCACATCTTGATCACCGACAGGCCCCCCAGCAGCAGCGCGTCGAAGAACATGAGGAAGCCGGAGCCGTAGCAGTCCTGCACCGTCTCCAGGTCGTTGGTGAACAGGCTCATGAGGCCGCCCACCTTGTTCTCCTGGTAGAACTGCCGGGACAGGTCCTTGGCGTGGTCGAACATCTCATTGCGCAGGCCGGTCTCCACCTTGATGGCCGCGCCGAAGATGCAGATCCGCCACAAAAAGCGGCCCACCACCATGGCGATGATGATCCACACCATGGGCAGGCAGATCCGGTCCAGCAGGAAGTCCAGGTCGAAGGGGAGCCGCTGTCCGTCCACCTCCACCCAGCCCAGGTTTACGCCGTTGATCACCTGCTGGTACAGGTTGGGGATGATGAGCTGGATATAGTCCACCAGCACCAGGGCGGCCAGCCCCAGCAGCAGCCATCCGGCGTATTTGACGTAATATTTATTGATGTGTGTTCCGAATATCACGGCGCGGGTTCCTCCTCCCAGGGGGCGCGGCCCCCGGACAGGCTGTTGGGCTTGGTGCTGTAGGCCCCGCTGGCGGTGACCAGCAGCGTTTCCGGCTGTCCCGCGGGGTAGACCTCCGCCTCGATGTGCCCCGCGGTGGCCCCGCAGCGGACCGTGCGGGTGCGCACCACGATGGAGGCGTCCAGGGGCACCGGGCGGGCGTAGTTTATTGTCATGGAGATGGTGGGGGTGATCAGGCCGCACTGGATGCCGCAGGTGATGCCCATGCAGCTGTCCACCAGGGCGGCGGTGACGCCGCCGTGGACCACCCCCCAGACGTTTGCCATCCAGGGCTTGGTGGCGTAGCCCAGGGTCAGGGAGCCGGACGGCCCGTCGCAGTCCAGCAGGGTGAGATCGGCGGAGGGGTCGGGCATACCCGCCGGGATCTCCCTGGCCCGCAGCTGGAGAAAGGCCAGGGTCCGGCGGCGCAGCTCCTGGGTGGTCAGTTGATGTGCCATAGCGGTTTCCTCAATTCTTCTTCCGGCCCCGGAGCGTCCGCACCGTTTCCTCGTCAGGCGTGACGTACAGGGTCTGGTAGGTGTGGTAGATTACGTATCCGGGCTTGGCCCCGGCGGGCTTCTTCACCGCCTTCACCGGGGTGTAGTCCACCGGGACCTGCCCGCTGTCCCGGCCCTGGGAGAACCAGGCCGCCAGCATGGCGGCCTCGGTCATGCTGGCCTCGTCCGGCTCCTGCCCCTGGGCGCAGAGGATGGCGTGGGAACCGTGGATCCGCTGGGTATGGAACCAGTAGTCCGTCTTGAAAGCCTCCCGGACCAATTGGTCGTTCTGCGTGTTGCTGCGCCCCACCAATATCCGGAATCCCCCGCTGGAGCGGAAGGTCCGGGGGCGGCTCGCGGCCCGGCGGGGCTCCTTCTTCCCGGGGGCCGGACCCTTCAGATGGCCCGCCTCCCGCAGCTCCCGGCGGATGTCGTTGAAATCCTGCTCCGTCTCCGCACGGCTCAGCTCGTCCAGGACGCTCTCCAGCCAATCCCGCTCCCGGCGGGCCAGCTCCATCTGCTGGTCGAGGTACTTCTCCGCCGTCTTGGCCTTGTTGTAGCGCTTGAAATACTTGGCCGCGTTCTGCTGGGGCGTCAGCAGGGGGTCCAGGGGGATGTCCACCTCCGGACAGCCCTCCTCGTAGTAATTCTGGGCCCGCAGGACGCTCTGGCCCCGCTCCATCCGGTAGAGGTTCGCCGTGATCAGCTCCCCGGAGACCCGCAGCCGGTCCCGGTCCTGGGTCTGGGCGTACTCCTTCTCCTGGAGGGCCAGCTTCCTCTTTGCCCGGTCCCGGGCGCTGGAGGCCGCCCGCTGGAGGTCCGCGCCCCGCTGGCGGACCCGCTCCAGCTGCTCCCGGGTCTCATAGAAGGCGTCCAGCATGGGGGAGAAGGCCTCCCAGGGGGTCCCCTCCATGGCGCCGCCGTATTGACGGATGGGCATATAGGAGAAATCGGAGGGCTTGCCGTCCTTGGCCAGCATCCAGGGGGTGAACCCCTTTCCGTTCTCGCCCCGCGCCGTCTCCTGCCATGCTGAGAAGGTCTCCACCAAGCTGTCCCGGTCCTCCGCGCTCCAGACCCGCTCCCTGTCGCCGCAGGCCGTCGAGGCCAGCTCCCGGCACACCAGCGGGGACAGCCCATAGAAGCGGTCCAGCAGCCATTGGGCGGCGTCCGTCCCGTCGGGGGCGGCGTCCAGCATAGCACGGAAGTCCTCCGGAGCGGCGGACAGCGGGTCCGCCTTCTCCTGGGCAGGCGGGAGATGGTAGAAGAGCCCCGGCAGCACCTGCCGCCGCTCGCTCATTTCCATATCCACCCGCCTGAGGCAGTCGATGATCCGGTCCTCCCCATCCAGGAGGATCAGATTGGAATACCGGCCCATGCACTCCGCTACCAGCTTCCGCTGTCCCGGTTCCCCCAGCTCGTCCACAATATCCAGGGTGAGGATCACCGCCCGCTCCAGAGCGGGCTGGTCGATGGCGGCGAGCCGCCCGCCGGTGAGGTGCTTGCGCAGCAGCATGCAGAACATGGGGGGCGAGGCCGGGTTCTCCCGGACGGCGGAGGTGAGGTGGACCCGGGCCTGGCTGGCCCCGGCGCAGAGGAGCAGTTTTTTGTTCCCCCGCAGGGTAAGGACCACCTGGTCCCGGGCGGGCTGCTGGACCTTCTCCACCCGCAGGCCCAGAAGGCTCTCCCGCAGCTCCTTCACTACGCCCGATAAACATACGGCGTCAAGCGGCATCTCCATCCTCCTCCATCATCACGGCGAACAGCCGGTTGATCCGATCCTTCTCCCCCCGCAGGTACAGCCACCCCAGCAGGCACTCCAGGGCGGTGGCCTTCAGATAGTCCGCCCGGCTGGCGTTGTGGGGGATGGTGTGGACGTGGGCGTTGCGGCCCCGTTTGTATACCGCCAGCTCCTCCTCCGTCAGCAGGGGGAGGATTTTTTCCGCCCGCTGGGCCTGGGCAGGGGCCTTTACCAGCTCCACCGCCGCCCGGTGGAGCCCCTTCCCGGTGGCCCTGCCGTGGGCGCAGAGCCAGGAGCGGACCAGCAGCTCATACACCGCGTCCCCCAGATGGGCCAGGCCGATGCTGCTGATGGACTGGAGCTGGCTGCCGTCCAGGGAGATATTGAAATAATCCTTCATTTAGGTTCACCTGATTGCTTTGTTTTAGAACCTGTATTCATAGACGGGGAATGCTGGATGGGCGAGGGATTTTGCCGCCCTGCAAGGCAGAAAATCGCGGGAATACTGGACATATTTCAAGATTTTTTAACGCGGCAGGGTGGTAAAAGACCCGGCCAGACGGCGCTTAGCGTCTGTGAGTACAGGTTCTTGGATACCTATCATCATATAGGCGGAAGGGCGTTCTGTCAATCTCTTTTCTGATTTCAAAACGTTTGATTTGCAGGGAATCCTGCGGGCGCTGCATCTGAATGAAACACGTTCTTTCAGATGCTTTTGAACTCGTGGGGAAGGTGGCTTGGTTCACGCAAACGGCAATGGCTGCGGAAGCCCGTGTAGTTCTCCGTAACATCCAGCACCCGGTATACGTCCAGGTAGGGCTGAATGTCCGGCTCGTTTTCGCATATCAGACGGCCCAGGGCCTGCCAGGCCGCCAGGCCCTCCCCCGCCTTCCCTTCGGCCAGCAGCTCCAGCGCCCGGGCGAGCCCCAGGGCATACGCCTTGTGCCAGGCCAGCAGCCGCCAGTACAGCCCGTCCTCCCGGCGGGCGTCCAAAACGGGGGCAAAGTCCCGGCAGAGGGTCTGGGCCTCCCTCATCCGGCGGGCAATGTCCGGGTTAGTCCGGCTCCCTTTGCCGTTGAGGTAGTCGCAGCTGCTCAGGCGGGACAGCTCCGACAGGTAGGCGAGAACCCGCTCCCACTCCTCGCCGTAGGCGGCCTGGAAGTACTCCCGAATCAGCGTCTCCGCGTCCGCGCCCTCATCCAGCAGGGTATACCCCATCACGTAGTTGGGCAGGGCGTTGGGCAGGGACGCGCGGAGCTCCTGACAGCTGATATAGCCGTCCAGCCCCATCCGCCGCAGCTTCCTGACGTCGCTGCCAATAACCCGGGCGATGTGGACATAGCCCAGGTCCCCATAATGGGCCCGGCCCAGGGGGTAGTCGTAGACGAAGCTGTCCCCGTCGAAGATCCTCTGCCAGCCCCGAAGGAAGGCCAGGTTCTCCCGCAGGCCCGTGGGCAGGGCGATCCGGTTGCGGACATAAACCGGAATGGACGCCTCCGGGCCGTCCAGGTCGTAAGACGCCTCAAAGGTCCGGCTGATGGGGGCGAACATCAGCGCGAACCGCCCCGGATTCTTCAGTCGCTCCCGTACCGGAGGCCACAGCAGCTCCTGGTACAGCAGGAATACGATCCGGGTATCCAGCCCCGCCGCCGTCAGACGGCGGTCAATTTCGTTGAGGGCGGCAACGTACTGGTCGGACAGGGTTGTCTTTTGACAGTCTTCACATTCACACACATTATTAAACGCATCCGCCAGCCAGACGTGGACATAATCCGCGGCGGGATTTTTTCGCGCGTACTCCTCTACCAAGGAGGCCAGGGCATCCGCCGACCGGGAATTGGAAAAGCACAGGTTTGTGTTGGCGGGCGCCCCTCGCCACAGCCCCCGCGTGCCGCCGGTCTGGGCGGCCAGAGGCCGTTTCTCCTCCGCCAGAGGCGTGGCGTCCGCGTCCCAGGACAGGGCCTCGTACCCCAGGGCCTCCCCGGTCCAGCCGTGGCCCGCCTTATGGAGCAGCAGGCCCCGCTTCCGGACCGCCGCCTCAAAAAGCGCCATATCCCGCTCCGCGTCCAGGGAGGTATAGGGCTCCGGCCGCCGCAGGGGATTGCGCTCATGATGGTACCAGCGCTTCAAGAAGGCGTATGGATTCTTGAATTGCAGGAAAAAGCTGTTGTATCCCGCCTTGGGCAGCCAGTCGATGAAGTCCAGCACGTTCTCACGGCTGTCGGCCCCTTCGATACACACGCCCCGGTGGCGGAAGGCGGCACACTTCCCATACGCCGCCGCCAGCTGTGCCCGCCCAATAGCGGGCACGATCTCGCACTGCTGTCCCGGTCCTAAAAACCGGCAGCCCAGACGGCGCAGATAGTCGTACACACCCAGCAGCGCCCCCCGGGGACAGCTGCCGGTAATAGACCCGCCGCTCTCCGTCATGGCGACGGAGAAGGACTCCCGTCCCTCCGCAGCGTCCCCCGCGCGGAGCGTCGCCGTCAGGTCCGCGCCCTCCGCCGGCAGCATCCGGGTCAGATACGCCTCCAGCTCTTCAGCGGCAAAAGCCAGCGTCTCTTCGCCGGGCCCGCTCCAGTTTATCTCAATTTTCATTTGCTCTCCTCAAAAAACGGGCCCGATGGAACGTCGTTCCACCTGGCCCATCCCATTCCTTTTTCACGGGAACGGGGTATTATTTTACTTCAGAGCCTCTTCGAACGTGATTTGCTTGCCCTTCACCATATCGTTCCGCATGCCCTCGCAGCAGCCCTTGAAGCCTGCAAAGCCTATTCAAAAAAGAGCAGAGCATCTTTTCTGGCACACGGCGCGGCTCCTTCCCATCGCTACCGATACTCCTCCAAAAGGAACATGGGCTTAATGCAAACCACCTCGTCATACTCCTCCTGCTCCACTTGGACGGAGGAATTGAGGGCCTTCAGATCCGCCTTCAATACCTCCAGAGCCTCCCCGCAGGTCTGGGCCCGCCCCTCCCGGAGAATACGGATCATCCGCTCCAGGACGATGGGATGAGCGTACCAGTAGGGCACTGGAAATTCCTTCCCCTCGCCCACGTACTCCCGCAGCGCGTCCCTGGCCGCCTCCCACTCCCGGGTCACGGCCTTTTTGTTGTTCCTGGCGGTAGGCAGCACATTGGCCCCGGAAAAGAAGAAGATCGCCGCCATGCCGAACAGCAGGAAGTAGCCCCCGCCGCCGTTCTTATGGAGCCAGGCCCACACGCCGTAGGCCAGCGCCGCCGCCCCCAGGACCACGATGGTCAGGGCCGCCCACTTGTAGGCCGGGCTGCTCTGGTCGCTGGTCCGCTTGGCTCGGGCGGCCCGGGCCAGCCGGCTGGAGGGGCCCGGGTTCTCCTCCAGCCGCGCCCTGGCCTTCTCCAGCTCCTCCCGCGCCCGCTGGGCCTGGGGGGACAGCTCCTTGAGATAGCGCGCCGCCTCCCGCCGTGCCTTCTCCGCCATGCGCCGCTCCCCCTCCTCGCTGAGCCGGGGGATATCCGGACGGACCCTGGCGAAATACTCCAGCAGGCGGTCCACGTCCTCCTCCCGCTTGAAGTTGCACTGCTTCCGCCGCCCGCCGTCGTACTCCACCACCAGATAGGGGATGGAGGCGAACACGCCCCGGCCGGTAAAGCCGCCCCGGCTCATGGCCACCCGCTTGAAGACCCGGCGGACGGAGGACAGCGTCACATAGAAGCAGCGGTCGATATAAAAGCTGTTGAGATACAGGGCCCTCTCGCCTACGCCGCAGGGGCCGAAGCGCCTGCATTTCCTCTTATCCTCCGCCAGGGCCCCGGGCTCCAGGCCCTCCCGGCTGAGCTGTTTTGGTTTGAAGATCATGGATGCCTCCTGCGTAAAAAGAGCGGAGGGACGGGAAATCCGCCCCTCCGCCGCCGTTTGTATGGATGATGTTACTTTTTCAGGGTATCATACTGAGGACGGACGTTCCGCTTCTTGATGGAGTAGAGGAAGACGCCCAGGAACAGGGCCGCTACCGCGATGCCGATGGGATAGGCAACCATGGTGTTGTAGGCTACCAGCGCGCCCTCGGCGTCATAGGTGTTCACCAGCTTGCCCAGGCACTCGGGCGCCAGGACGAAGTATGTAGCGGACACGGCGCTCATGAAGGTGGCGGGGACGGCGGTGAGCCAGTAATTCTTCTTGTCATAGAAGAGATACATGGATGCGGCCCACAGAACGATCATGGCCAGGGTCTGGTTGGTCCAGCTGAAGTAACGCCAGATGATGGTGTAGTCGATGAAGCCCAGGGCGTTGCCGATGCCCAGGAACGCGCCCACGCCCAGCACGGGGATGCAGAGGATCAGGCGGTTCTTGTACTGGCCCTGATCCATCTTCAGCCAGTCGGCCAGGACCAGACGGGCGGAGCGGAAGGCGGTGTCGCCGGAGGTGATGGGGCAG
>OFGA01002740.1_pt1 | contig 10614 bp, 6 predicted proteins | sample 1521471 | NCBI WGS metagenome assembly OFGA01 (sample SAMEA3504086, study PRJEB24116) | mouse gut metagenome | biome: mouse gut; feature: mouse-associated habitat; material: faeces | place: Denmark | collected 2011
CCGGCCATATTTTGTCCAGTTTTCCCGACAGGCCCAGGGCCTGGACTTCCAGCTGCCGCTTCAGCCAGCCGGCAGGCCTGATTTCATTCGTTGTAAGCATTTCAAGTTTGTTTTTCTTAAGCATGTCCGACCATCCTTTTTTCTTTTCCAGTCTAAATTGTGAAGGTCTGGTAGCGGTATTCACATCCCGCAAACCCTGCCCTGGGTCCCACGCCTTCCCCTTCATGGGAATAGTCAAGCACGCCGTGGTCTGTCACCACCCGCAGCCATAAGGTACCGAAGGTATCTGTCTCGTCTTTCCAGGTTCCCGCCGTCCCCACGCCGCTGTATTCCGGATAACCGGCATATGTGGCACAGAACCGGTAATATTCCCCTTCCGTGCGGGAGGGCGCCAGCTGTTTCTGGGTAAATACCACCGCATAAGTTCCGGCGGGAAGCGGTTCTGTCTCGCAGGGAATGGTACAAATCTTTCCGGAGACAATGGTTTCCCCGGGAACCATCCTGGAAATTACCGGTTTTCCTACAGGGAGCCTGTTTTCCGTGCGGTATATCTCAACCACCAGGTCACTCAGCGAGTGACTGCCGTCGCTTTCAATGAATATCTTACACTGTACAGCCGTCAGGGAAGCGGCTTCTATCCCCTGCTCCTTTTTGCCGTACGCAGTGAGACGATATATCCCGGGGCATTTCTCCCCCGGAAGAATTCTGATTCCGGCGGTTCTGACAGTTTTGAAGGAAAACACATTCCACAGGGACTTCAGTTCCCCGCCGCAGATGTCCTGCCAGGTATCCCCCTCTCTGTATTGTATCCGCGCCTGCCAGGAGTCCGTCTCTTCTTCCGGCATGATTCCCGCCCCCATCCCGGAAACTTCCCGGGGCTGTTCCCATTCCAGGCCCACCCAGGCTCCCGCTTCCGGGGAATGCCAGTATCTGGTTGCACCGTACACATATGTGTTGGAAGGGTTCAGAATCTCTTCCGGGTCCTTACCTTCCAGCCGGCTGGCCGTCAGTCTGGGACTGGCAAGCAGACTCTGGCAGGGATTGTCCCCTATATTCTCCCCGGAAGGCTTCGCGCTGTCCCTGTACAGAACAAGCCTGTTGATCTCAATATCAGCCCTCCCGGAGTTTTTGTGAAGAATGGAAATCCGGATCTCCCTGATCAGTTCCGGACTGCCGGTCTTTTCCACCTTATAAAGTCCATCGGAGCGATCCAGAGGGAAGGAATAAAAACGATGTCCGCATTTCTCCCATGTTTTATCCGCAAAGATACCATCCGATGTCATCATTTCAGGAACCACTGTAATGTAATTTTCCTCATCCTGTACCAGAGTCAGCACCGGGGATTTCACAGTTCTGTTCCAGTCCGTATCCGCACTTGCGGCAAGTTTCAGAAAGAATCCCAGTCTGTTGGAATCCCCGGGTTCTGTGCCGTCAATCTGGAGTCGCAGCTGCCTGCTGGTTCCCTTCCGGGAATATGCCCTCACTCTGTCACGGTCCGCTTCCAGATTGACCGCCCCTTCCCCATCTCCTGTGATCCCCGCATTTTGAATGGACAGCTCCCGGCCTTCAGGACAGACATATACCACCGTTCCATCCATGGCAGATCTGCAGGAATTGGATGCCGTCACTCCCAGATAATAACTTCCCGGCATCCGGTAGGTTTTTACCGGGCATGACTTTGTGGAAACCGTTCCGTCGCCGAAGGTCCAGCTCAGCTCATACTCCCCTGCCTCTGTCTCCACCCGGGCTTTGCATTCCAGCGGCTCCCCCACTCTCACAAAGCCCTGGGGAAAAGTGCCGGACACATGTATGGGACAATTTCCTTCCTCCATCGTCCTCACGTCAAACACCGTGCCGTCGTCATAGACTGCCTCTCCCTCATTGTCCCGGATCTCATTGCCCGAGAGATGGAAGTTTCCGGCATTTTTCATATAGATGCCATGTCCCTTATACTGCCCCCTGCTGCGGTTGCGGCTGATCTCATTGTCCTCCAGAATCCAGTGGAATACCGGATCGGATGCCTTGTTCCGCACCGCAATTCCCGGACCACAATTGTCACAGATCTTATTTCCCACAACCCGGAAATGATTTCCCGATGCGGCAACCGCGATTCCGCAATTGCCGAAGAATTCCGGCGCATTGGCAAACCTGATTCCGTTCCTGCAGGCCTCATTCTCATAAAGTACCGTAAAATCCGACCCTCCCAGCCAGAAACCATAGCTGGAATCATTGGCCTTGTTTCTGATATATGTATTGTGGTTGGACCATGCTTCTATGGCATTGTTGTTGGCATAGGAACAGTCATTGTTTACAAATATATTATGGCAGGACTGCCACCCGTTCAGAACCCGGATAAAGATCCCGTCCCCGCCGTGGGTAATGTCATTGTTGGTGACTCTGTTATAATCACAGCCGGAATCCATCAGCAGCCCCGCGGAATCCCTTGCATGTACCTCACCCGGCCGGATCCGCAGACCCCAGCTCAGATTATTCCCGTCAATCAGATTGTGCGAGGCATTCCACATTTTCACGCACATATTGGACGCAAAGGAAAAATCATTCTGTTCGACTATATTTCCGTCGGATTCCCTCAGGTAGATGCCGTTCCACACCTGATTGGCCCGGTTGCGCCTGACCACACAGTTCCGGGAACGGTACAGCAGAATTCCGCCGCCGGGGCCGTGCTCGTCCCATCCGCATTCCGGGTCATGAAAATTGCCGGACAGGACACAGTCCTCAACGGTCACATTTTCACAGTCCATCACCACAATGCCCACCCGGAATCCCCTGGCCGTGAGACCGCGGACGGTGACATTTTTAAGTCCCCTCAGCAGCAGGGCCACGCCGCAGTAGCCGAGTTTTTCCACCCGCGCCTTTTCCGTCGCATCCCCGGATTCCACTTCATACAGTTCCTTCAGCAGCAGGGCGCTGGGCACCGCTTTCATTTCCCCGCCCCGGCATCCGCCCTCCAGCACAACTCCCGTGAAGTCAAGTTTTATGTTATCCGCACCCGCCGTAAGGCCATCGCTTCCGTAAAATTCATAAATTCCCGGCTGAAATTCGGTGCTTTTTAAAATTATTTCACTTCCGTTTATTCTGGAACACTCCATCTCATCTCCTCCAAAATCCGGCATCTTCCGTGCCCCGTCTGTCCGGTAAGTTTGTTACCGTGTTTACAATTAACATTATAAGCAAATAAAAATGCAAAAAAAATGGGCTTTTTGTGACGTTGGGAGTCAAAAAATGACCTTTTGTATGTTCTGCATAAATTATCCCCGTATCTTTTTCCATTTTATAACATTTTAATCATAAAAAAAGTGAACATCCCATTTCGGTTTGTTCACTCTGTTGACTGTAGCTTGTCTTAATGACTATTATAATGTGTTTTTTGAAAAGTCCTGCGATATTCGTTTGGGGAAATTCCCTCCTGTTTTTTAAAATTTTTAAAGAAAGATTTACTGTCACTCATGCCTACCTGCTCGGCAATTTCTTTGATCTTCAGGCTTGTGGTCGTCAGCAGGTACTTTGCCCTTTCTATCTGCCGGCTGATGATATACTGTTTCGGCGTCACCCCCGTGGCTTTCCGGAACATGCGGATGAAATACTGTGTATTATAGCCGAAATGTTTCGCAATCTCAAATACCTGGGGACTTTTATAGCAGGTGGCACGGATGTATTCGTAAATTTTTTCCATGTCCCCCTCTTCTTCGTGGTATATGGAAAGCTTCTCCATGGTTTCCTTCTTCGTCACCTGGGTCAGCTCGTAAAGCACAAGCTCCATCATAAGATTGCAGGGCCTGGCAGTCTCCTCCGTTTCCTTAAACACCGACTGGTAATGGAGAAGATGATTGATCATCACAATCAGCCTGGCAGTCTCCTCCTGCCTGCTGAACTCATTCAGTATGATCCCCGGAAGGGCACCGCTTTGGTTCTTTTTAAAATAGGTACGGAAGCCCTGTTCTCCTTCTATGATTTCCTCCTTCTCCTGCAGTTTAAAGTGCAGCCAGTAAAATGAAACCTCCCATGCCTCCTCTGTTCCATAATGTTCTTCTTCGGGAAAAAGGATAAAACAGTCTCCCTTCCTGAATTCCCTTTTTACACCTTTTATCGTAAGCCAGAATCTACCTTTTACCACAACCACCAATTCATAATCGGAAAGCGTCATTCTGGGGTGTATCCAGGCTCCCTTGGACACAAAGTGCCCGCCGGAAATATAGGTGATCTCAGCGTCTTCCTGCCTGATAATATAACGCATAGATGTTAGCTCCTAATACAACCAATATGAATACTCCAACTCCATGATATCCATTTATTATACGGGATATACCTGTATATTAAAATGTACCAAAATGAACTTCAGGTTGCCAAAAGTGACTTTTTAAAAGTCATATTCGCCTATTTTGTGCCATTATCAGAAAAATGAAGGATGCGGGCTGTGCACAAAAACAGGGACGCAACGCGTCCCTGCCTGCATCATGTTCCCCTATTATTTTGTGCCGCCGGATCTGTTCTTTGGTATATACCTCATGTCACTCACATTGTAGACAGTGATGAATGCGGCCGGATCTTCCCGGATGATATACTGCATCAATTTCTGGTATTCGTTTTTGTCAACAATCGTGATGATTTCATTTCGGACCGTACCCTCATAAGCCCCTTTCGCCTGGTAAATGGTGGCCCCGCTTTTTAACGTATGTATAATCCAGTCACAGATCTGCTCTTCCTTGTCTTTTGAGATAACGCAGACCCTTCTTTTCATTTTCTGCCCGAAAATAAAATGATCCAGCACCATACCGTTCAGATAAGTTCCAAGAACACTCAGAACCACTGTCTTCTTGTCGTATACAAACGCCGAACTCAGCGCGATCAGCATACCGCTCATGCTCATTGCCCTGCCCAGATCCATATGCAGATACTTGTTCAGTATCTTGGCCACAATATCCAGTCCGCCTGAAGATGCATTCATGTTAAACAAAATACTCAGGCCAAGGCTTACCACAAAGATATAACAGGCCACGTCAAGAGCCGCATCCCCGGTCAGAGATTTGTTGTCCGGAAAAAAGAACTCAAAAAGTCCCAGAAACACAGGCAGCAGAAGGGAAGTATATATTGTTTTGAACCCAAATTCATGCCCGCACAGCAAAAAACCCGCTATCAGTAAAACGACGTTCAACAGCATTGTGATTCCGGATATGGACAAGGGCACAAAATTCGATAACACGATTGCCAGCCCGGACACGGAGCTGACCGCGGCATGGCTGGGAATCAAAAAGAAAAAAACCGCGGCGGCAGTGATCAGCGTCGCGCCTGTCATAACAGACAATTCCCGAATTCTTCTCACCATAATAACCTCTCCCGTCTTTCATTGTTCCGTGGATTTCATTCACAGTCTTGAAAGCAGTACTACCGTCTCCACATTCGCCGTCCAGGGGAACTGGTCCACGGCCACGGCCTTTTCAACCATATATCCCTTCTCCAGAAACACCTCCAGATCCCGCGCCAGGCTGGTGGGCTTGCAGGATATGTAGATAATCCTGTCCACCTGGTAGGAAATGATTTTGGGCAGGGCTTTGGTATGGATGCCGTCCCGGGGCGGATCCAGTATAATCAGATCAGGCTTCTCCTCTATGGTGTCCAGCACCTTCAGCACATCACCGGCAAGAAACCGGCAATTGTCAAGGCCGTTTTCCTCCGCGTTGCGCACCGCTGCCCTGACCGCCTCCTCCACAATCTCCACACCGATGACTTTTCCTGCGGCCGGTGACATGATCTGGGCTATCGTGCCCGTGCCACTGTACAAGTCATAAACCACCTGGTCTTTGGAGGTATCTCCGATATATTCCCTTACTGTCCGGTACAGTATTTCCGCGCCGTAAGTATTTGTCTGAAAAAAAGAAAAGACGGACACCTTAAACCGAAGCCCCAGCAGTTCCTCATAGAAGCAGTCCTGTCCGTAAAGCACTTTTGTACAGTCGCTCTGCACCACATCCGCTCTGGAATCATTCACAATATGTAAAATCCCGGCAAATCGCCCCTGCAGCCTCCCGCTTCTTTCCAGTTCCAACAGGCTGTCCCGGAAACCTTCCACCAAAGCCGCCTCCGTCATCCCGGCAGGCCCTTCCCACGGATTCTGCGAGGATGTCACCAAAGCAGTCAGGATTTCCCCTGTATAGGACGCCTTTCGCACTACCAGATGCCGCAGATATCCCTCATGGCGCATTCTGTGATAATAACGAATACCGCTTCCGACGTTTTCGGATGTAAAGTATGACAGAACTGTCTTCAATATCAGTCGATAATCCGCATCTGCGATCCGGCAGCCTTCTACCGTCACCACATCATAAAAACTGCCGCGCCTGTGCATTCCCAGCGTAAGCGGTCCGTCCTTCACCTCATCCCCGAAAGTAAATTCCATCTTATTCCGATAGCCGTACACCTTCGGGCTGCCCTTAATACCTTCCCAGTTCCAGTTTTCCTCCTGCCCCTCCAGACAGGCATCCAGCAGGCGTTTTACCTGTTCTCCCTTAACCCTGAGCTGTTCCTCATAGGGCAGGGAAAGATAGGTGCATCCTCCGCACACGCCAAAATGGGAACACGGAGACTCCGTCTCCAGAGGTGATTTTTCAAGCACCTCCAGGAGACGTCCTTCCGCCTTCCCATTTCTCACTTTGCTGATTCCAAGCCTGATCTTCTGGCCGGGCAGGCTGTTCTTCACGGTAACGGCACCTTCCCCTGTCTGCGCAATGCCTTTATTAGGGAAATCCACCCGTTCCACCGTGGCCTCATACACCTGTCCTTTTTTCATCTGTTCAGTTCTCTCCCTCGTCTACGAAGAAATCGTCTTCCTCATCCTCTGCTTCTTCGTCCTCAAAATCATCCTCGAAATCGTCTTCGAAGTCCGCCAGATAACGGGGATTCATGTAGCGGTAAACAGCATATGCAATGGCAGCCACCGCTGCAACAGCACCAATGATTGCCAGCACCCACAGTACTTTCTTGCACTCCTTCTCCTCTTCCTTCCTGCCGAGAAGCTCATTCAGCCTTGCAATGTCAATCAGGTTCTCAATCTTACTCATGTGACTACCTCCATATCGGCAGTTTCCCTGCCTTTTTCGTTTCCTGTTTGGAATATGCTCATATTATACCATATTCCATCCGAAATTACTACACTCTTTTCAATTTCGCAAAGGATGCGTACATTATTTTTTGTCCGGCTTTATCAAATTCCACCGTCACCTTATAGTCACGGGGTTCCCTGTCAATATGCATGACGGTTCCTTCCCCGTATTTCACATGGAAAACCCTGTCACCTACGCCGTAGTCTATGGCTGCAGGCGCCTTATAGGCAGCACCTTTGGATATTCCCGCCAACTCGTTCAGGCTGCTGATACCTTTGGCAATATAGGGCTTATCGGCTTTAACCGTGGCCTTGGGTCGTATAATTGCCTTGGGACGGGTCTCCATGCCGCTTCCGCTGCCTGTGCCGCCGTTTCCTCCCGCTTCACCGGAACCGCCGCGCACGGTGCCGAATGTGCTTCCCGGACCGTTGGCTCCGTCGGAACCCCAGGCTTCCGCACTCCCTCTCGCCTTATCGTCTCCCGGGAACGTCTTTCCGAAATCGTTTCTTCTCACAAAGCTGTCATCAGATACCCAGGCGCCCTTTCTGCGGTTCTGCGGTCCAAACTCCCTGTCAAGTAGCTCCATGGGGATTTCAGCCACAAAACGGCTCACCGGGTTGTACTGCGTTTCACCTTTTATCATACGCATCCTGGCACAGGTCAGCGTCAGCTCATCCTTTGCCCTGGTAATGCCAACATAAGCCAGCCGTCGTTCTTCTTCCAGGTCTGAGATGTCGTCCGAGTTGACCGCCATATAACCCGGAAACAGTCCGTCCTCCATACCTGCGAGAATCACATTTGAAAATTCCAGTCCCTTGGCGGAATGCAGCGTCATCAGCAGCACCCGGTTATCGTCGCCGTCCACATTGTCAATGTCCGCCACCAATGCCACTTCCTCCAGAAACCCCGTCAGGGAAGGCTCCTCGCTGGACTCTTCATAGCCCGCCGCCTTCGTGAGCAGTTCATCCACATTTCCAATCCTGTCTTCGCCGCCCTCCTCGTCAAAATCCCCCAAGTATTCCTCGTATCCGGTCCGCTCTACCACTTCCCGGATCAAATCCGCCACCTTCCCGCGGTATTCCTCTCCCCGCAGCTTCCGAATCAATTCCGTAAAGGGGCGTATCTTCGGGACCGCCCTGCTCAGTCCTGTGATCTCGTCCGCACGCTCCAGCGCCTCAAAAAGCCCGATGCCGTACAGCTGCGCAAAATCTTCCGCCTTCTCCAGCGTCGCGTTGCCGATGCCCCGCTTGGGTACATTGATAATCCGCTTTACTGCCACATCGTCACGTCCGCTGTCTATGGTTTTCAGATACGCCAGTATATCCTTGACTTCCTTCCTCGCATAAAAGTTGGTGCCTCCCACTACATTATACGGCACTCCCTCCATAAGCATCCGCTCCTCCAGAAGGCGCGCCTGGGCATTGGTTCGGTAAAGCACTGCACACTCCCTGTACTCGGCTCCCTCTTTCTCCACTTTCTGCCGGATATTGCACGCGATATATTCGGCTTCCTCATATGCACTGTCAAACTGGCACAGGCGCACATTTACGCCGCCCTTCCTGCCGGTCCACAGTGCCTTTTCCTTCCGCCCCGTATTGTTGCGGATCACCGCGTTGGCAGCATCCAGAATCGGCCGGGTGGAACGGTAATTCTGCTCCAGCTTGATTGACGCCGCCTCCGGAAAATATTTTTCGAAATCCAGAATGTTCCGGATATTGGCTCCTCTGAATTTATAGATGGATTGGTCGTCATCGCCTACCACACAGAGATTCCGATACTTCTGCGCCAGCATGCGCACCAATTCAAACTGCGCCGTGTTGGTATCCTGATACTCATCCACCATGATATACTGGAATCGTTCCTGATAAGAATCCAGTACCTCGGGACACTTCCGAAACAGTTCCACCGTCTTCACTATAATATCATCAAAATCCAGCGCATTATTCTTTTTCAGCGTATCCTGATATTCCCTGTAAACCTTTGCCTGTATGGATTTATTGTAATCCCCGGCGGCATCCCGTTCAAACTGCTCCACCGTAATCAATTCATCCTTGGCGGAGGAAACGGCTCCCATCAGAGCGCGCTCCTTATATTTTTTTGGATCCAGGTCCAGATAGCCGAGTACTGCTTTCATCACGGTCTTCTGGTCATCCGTGTCATAAATGGTAAAATTATTGTCATAGCCGATTTTGTCAATATAGCGCCGCAGAATACGCACACAGGTGGAATGGAAAGTGGCCACCCATACCTGTCCCGCGCCAAACTCCACCAGTTTGTCCACCCGCTCGCGCATCTCGCCCGCGGCCTTGTTGGTAAAGGTAATTGCCAGGATATTCCAGGGCTTTACCCCCATCTCGTCAATCAGATATGCAATCCGGTGGGTGAGTACCCTGGTTTTGCCGCTGCCGGCCCCCGCCAGCAGCAGCAGCGGCCCTTCCGTATGAAGCACCGCCTCCTTTTGTTCCTTATTTAAAGTATCGTATATACTCATGTATCCCCCCTTCATCCTCTGCCTGGTACCTGCGTCACTGCACGCCGTGTTTGCTGCCGTGAAATCACGTCAAGGCACACCTTTCCCCTGCAGCCCCTGTTAAACCCTGTCACTTTCATCAAAAACATCTCCGCATTCCGGGCAGAACTTCGGAGGCCGGGAAGGGTCTTCAGGCTCCCAACCGCATTTGTCACATCTGAAGATCGGTACCCCCTCCGGGTTTCTGGCACCGCAATTGGTACAGAATTTCCCCTGATTTACGGTACCGCATACGCAGGTCCACCCTGTCCCGGCAGGTTTGGGACTTCCGCACTCTGCGCAGAACTTTCCCCGGTTATCGGTATGTCCGCACTTACAGGTCCATCCGGGTACGCTGCCGCCGGCTGCCCCGGAATTGCCTCCCTGGCTGCCGGCTGGCCGGTTCGGGCCTGCTCCCATGCTATTCGCCGCCTGGTTCTGTGCCGCTCCCATGGCAAACAGGGAGGCTGCATCCATTCCGCCTGCAGCATTTGCCATATTCATGCCGGCAAAGGCCATCATGGGTCCTGTCGCCGTGTTGGACGCTGCCGCCCTCATGGCATCCGCCTGTGCTCCCACCAGCGTGGCGGCAGCCATATTCGCGTTCCGCATCGTTGCCGTAGTCTGCAGCTCACTGATCTTTCTGGAAATATCCTCCGGCATGGAAGGCGGATTCATGGTCATGCTCACCACCACGATACCCCGCAGCTCCTGCCATTTCCCGGACAGTTCCCCGTTGACCGCATCCACCAGTTCCGTCACATGATACGGAATATCGGATACACGTACACGGAGCCTGCTGATTTTCCCCAGCGCAGGCTGCATTGCCGTCATCAGTTCCGCCTTCATCTGGTTCTGAATCTCGCTGCGGCTGTAAGTATCCGCCACATTTCCGCATACGTTCTGATAAAACAGCAGCGGGTCTGCCAGGCGGAAGGAATAAGAGCCGTTACAGCGGATGCTTACATCCATGTCCAGCCCGATATT
>OFGA01002742.1_pt1 | contig 10613 bp, 11 predicted proteins | sample 1521471 | NCBI WGS metagenome assembly OFGA01 (sample SAMEA3504086, study PRJEB24116) | mouse gut metagenome | biome: mouse gut; feature: mouse-associated habitat; material: faeces | place: Denmark | collected 2011
AAGCTGAGCTATAACATCAGCGAGGACGGCAAGGTGGAGATCGTCAAGACCGACGCCCCCCTGATGGACAACCAGGGCAACGAGATTGTCCCTGCCGGCGGCCCCTCCGTGGACGACGGAGTTATCAAGGGCAGCATGAATTACAACGTGGCGGGCGTCATCGAGGGCTAAAGCCTCCCGCCCCAACAACGCAGACCCGAACCGGGCCGGCCGGATCATCCGGCCGGCCCGCATGTTTTAGGAGATGGGAGAGAGGGTATGGAGCAGCAATACGCCATTGAGATGCGGGGCATCTGCAAGAGCTTTGGCAGCGTGGCCGCCAACAAAAATGTCAACCTGAACGTGAAGCCCGGGGAAATTCTTGCCCTGCTGGGGGAGAACGGCTCGGGCAAGACCACCCTGATGAACATGCTGTCGGGCATCTACAAGCCGGACAGCGGGTCCATCCTGGTGGACGGCCGGGAGGTGATCCTCACCGACACGGAATACCGTATCCTCCACCTGCTGGCTTCCAATCGGAAGAAAATTTTTTCCGCACAGAATATCTACGAGAGTATCTGGAACGAGCCCTACTTTTATACCTCCAACAACACGGTGATGGTTCACATTCGCAATCTACGCCGCAAGCTGGGGGACGATCCCCAGAACAGCCGGACGATCCGTACCGTCTGGGGAAGGGGGTACCGCATTGAGTAGGCGTATCACCGGGAGTCTGAGCGCCCAGCTGTTCTGCGGAGTACTGCTGTCTCTGCTGGCGGCGGCAGCGGCCTTTGTCCCATGTTTTCTGCTGGGGGATTATATCCTGTCCCACACCGTCTATGGAAAGCCCTTTATGGATCGAATGGCGGATCAGCAGTTTGGCAAGCTGCAAACCTATGTGGAGCAGGAGAGCATCACAGTCAAAAACCTTCACCGCCTGAACGCCTGGTGTGGCCGGGGGAATCAGGTATATCTCACGATCTACATGGACGATGCCGTCCTCTATGATTGCTCCGCCTCTGCTGAGGATACCCTGGATCCGGAAGAATACAGCCCTGCGTGGGAGAACCCGGAGCGGGAATACGACCTGATCCTCAGTGATGACGCAGCCGTCCAAGCCTTTCTCTACTATTACACCGGGGATGTTTACTATTACTGGTCGCTGGTGTTTTCCGGCCTGATTGCTTTTGTGGTCTTTTCCCTGTGTTTCATTGCCTTTGTCCACCGGAAGTTGCGGTATGTGAAACGCCTGAAAGCGGAGCTGGATATCCTGGCTGGAGGCGATCTGGATTACCCCGTCACGGTGGAGGGGGAGGACGAGCTGGGGGAGCTGGCCTCCGGCATTGACCAGATGCGCCGGTCGATTCTGTCCCATCAGAGCGCGGAGGAACAGATGCGCTCGGCCAGTTCACAGCTGGTTACCGCTGTGTCCCACGATTTGAGAACACCTTTGACCTCTCTGCTGGCCTACCTGGAGTTGATGGATCGCGGTAAATATGACAGCGAGGAACAGCTTCACTATTTCATTGGTCAAAGTTTGGGCAAAACTTGCCAACTGAAGGATATGGCGGACAAACTTTTTGAGTATTTTCTGGTTTACTCCTCCGAGTGGGAGCCAGCGGAACTGGAGACGATGGATGCGGATCAAGTGTTTCAGCAGTTCTGGGGCGAGTACGCTTTTTCTTTGGAGAATCAAGGCTTTCATGTGCATACTGACTTCAACACCTTGGGTGGAAATCTGCGGATCAACCTGAATCTGCTCCGCCGGGCTTTTGACAACTTGTATTCCAATCTTTTGAAATACGCCGACCCGTCCCGTCCCATAGAATTGGCTTATATTCGAGAAAGTGATCAGGTCCGGCTGACTTTGGTCAATCATACCGCTTCCCGGCGGAATCAGCGGGAGAGCACCAACATCGGTCTGAATACCTGTCAGCGGGTGCTTCAGTATCATGGCGGAACATTTTCCGCTCAGGAGCAGGATAGGCGGTTTCAGGTGACGGTAACGTTGCCGGTGGCAGTATGAAAACAGCGGACAGTCTCATACCTATGAGACTGCCCGCTGTTTTGCGCTATGGGTTCATGACTTTCTCAAATCGGAAAAACCCCTCTCCGCCCGGAAAATGCTCCTCTGCTAAATCCTCCTCCCCAGGATCGTGGGGGTCCGGATGATAGCGGTTATAGAACTCCACAATGTGGAACCCACATTTGTTTACATAGAAGTGGATATTCCGCTGTTCAAAATAGGGTGTACCAGTTTCCCATACCCTTGTTTCTGGATACAAGGTCTCCACAGCGCGCCATGCGGCCAGTCCCACACCCTGACTGTGACATTCCGGAGAAATGAAGAACAAATCCAGGTGGTTGTGCTGGGTGGCCTCGTTGATGTTCACCACCACGCCCCCCACCCTCTGGCCGTCCAGCGTGACATGGTACACCGCCCCGCCGGGGGCATCGAAGGACTCCCACACCTCCCGGTCGGCGGGGATGGGGCCATTCTCCAGCGCGCCAAAGGTTTCGATTACCGCGGCTGCGAAAGCTTCCTGCAAATCTTTACAGAGCTCCGGCAGTTCCTCATGGCGTGCTGGAACTAAAGCAACTATTTTGTTCACAAAAGGACTCCTTTCCGAAAAATCTTTTGCTATCATACGCTGTATTCGCTCCTGCCGCAAGATACCATTTTGAAAATTAAGATTCTTTCAGAATTTAAGTCCTAAAATATTAAGAACTTCCATTTAGACTCAGCACCATCAGGAACGCCAAGGCTCCTGAAATTCCATTATCGAAAGGATATACCCTACTATGAAGCTCAACTACAAATTCAGAAGCGCCGCCGCAATCGCCCTGGCGCTAGTCATGGCCACCTCCGCTCTCCCCGGCTGCACCGGCGGAGGGAAAAAGCCGGCGGAGAAAAAACCAACCTCTCAGACCCAGCAGGTAACGCCCCAAAAGGGCAAGGAGGACAAAAAGGCAGTCGCTGACAAGGATAACAAAAAAGAGGACAAGAAGCAGGATATCCCGGAAACCAAGCTGCCTAACGGCTATACCGACAAGACTGACACGGGCTCCGGAAGCCAGACCGAGGAGAAGATGGATGACAAGGGCTCCTCCAGCAAGGATGATCAGAAGAAGGACGATAAGGGCTCCTCCAGCAAGGACGATCAGAAGAAGGACGATAAGGGCTCCTCCAGCAAGGGCGACCAGAAGAAGAGCGATAAGGACAGCAAGAAGGCCAACACCAAAAAGTCCAGCCAGAAAACACCGAACAAGACCCTCAAGAAAAAGTTCGCCAAGACTCCTGCTGTCAGCGACAGCAGCTCCCTCAAGAAAGCTCCCTCCGCCAAGGCTGGGAAATAAGCTGACATAACCTCCCTATTCTGCGGCGGATAGCCCTCACCCAAGCAAGTGGGGGCTGTCCGCCTTGACCTTTGACAGGAAGAAGGCTGGTTTTCGCACCTGGCTCTACCGGATCGCCGCCAACAAGGCCGTGGACGCCCGCCGCCGGGCGGGGCCGGTGACGGTCCCCATCGACGAGCTGGACCTCCCGGCGGCGGAGGACTTCGCCATGGCCGTCCAGGACCGGGAGCTGCTGGAGCGGATCGAGTCCTATGTGTCCGGCCTGGACCCGGGGATACAGGCGGGGTTCCGGCTGCGTCTCTACGGGGAGAAGTCCTTCCCGGAGATCGCCGCCATCCTGGACCAGTCCGAGAGCGCCGTAAAGAGCCAGTACTACCGCCTGCTGGGGCGGCTGAGAAAGGAGTTCGATCCCAATGGATAAAAAGGAACACATCCCCATGCCCACCGCCATGGAGCGGCGCGCCGCCATCCGCCGGATCGCGGAAGAGGGCCTTGCGGATACCGCGCCCTCCTGGCGGAGCCTGCCGCTGTCCGCGCTGGTGTTCGGGGTGGAGGACTGCCTGTTCATGGCGGTGCTGCTGGGCCTGCTGCCCCTGGCGCTGCTGCCGCTGCCCGCCGGGCTTCTGGCGGAAAAGCTGTCCCTAACGCTGTTCCTCTCCGCGCCGCTGCTGTACGCCGCCGCCCACCTGCTGACCATGTGTAAGGAATCCCAGTGCGGCACCCTGGACTGGAAGCGGACCTGCCGGTTGTCCCTGCAAACGCTGACGGCCCTGCGGATGGGGCTCTTCGGCGGGGCGGCGGTGCTGGTGTGCGTGCCGGTGGACCTGCTGCTGTGGCATTTCAGCGGACGGGCCATGTCCCTGGGACGGATCCTGGCGGTGTCCTTTTCCAGCCTGTTCCTCCACGCGGCCCTGTCCCTGATCTGCCGGGAGGGCCGGCGGGGGTGGGCGGTCACCCTGACCCTCTGGGTCCTGCTGGACGGCCTCCTGACCGTCTGGGAGACGCGCGTCCATTTCCTGCTGGAGGTCCCCACCGCCGTCTTCTGCCTGCTGGCGGGAGCTTGCCTGGCTGCCGCCCTGTACCGGCTGTATACCGTCCTGCGCCAACCCCAAAAAGGAGGAGTGCTATATGCTTAGCGTTGAACATGTCACCAAAAAATACGGAAAATTCACCGCCCTGGAGGATGTCTCCCTCACCTTCACACCCGGCGTCTACGGCCTGCTGGCCCCCAACGGGGCGGGGAAGACCACCCTCATCAAGATGCTCACCACCCTGCTGTTCCCCACCTCCGGCCAGATATTGTGGAACGGCGAGGACATCCATGCCCTGGACGAGGCCTACCGGGGCCTGCTGGGCTACCTGCCCCAGGAGTTCGGGTACTACCCCCACTACAGCCCCCGGCAGTTCCTGCGCTATGCCGCCGCCCTCCAGTGCGTCCCCCGCCGGGAGGCGGAGGAGCGCATCGAGAGCCTGCTGAAGCTGGTGGGGCTGGAGGACGCGGCGGGTAAGAAAATGCGCCAGTTCTCCGGCGGGATGCTCCAGCGGGTGGGCATCGCCCAAGCTATGATCAACGATCCTCAGCTCCTCATTCTGGACGAGCCCACCGCCGGACTGGACCCCCGGGAGCGGGTCCGGTTCCGGAACCTCATTCACTCCCTGGCTGCGGAACGGACCGTGATCCTTTCTACCCACATCGTCTCCGACATTGAGACCATCGCCGGACAGATCGTCATGTTCCGGGACCACAGGCTCTACTGCTGCGACAGCCCCGCCTCCATCTGCTCCCGGTTCCAGGGCAAGGTGTTCGAGGTCCCGGCGGGGGCGGCGCTGGAGCCGGGACAGTTCCTGCTCAGCGAGCGGCAGGGGGAGCAGGGGCCCATCCTGCGCCTGCTGTGCGACACCCCGCCTGCGGACGGCGTCCCTGTGACGCCGGGGCTGGAGGATGCGTTCCTGGCCATCTACCGGGAGGGCGCGGCATGACGCTTCTGGGATACGAGTGGCGCAAGCTGGCCCGGATGCCGGTACTGTGGGCCGTTCTGACACTGTGCGCCATTTTCAACTGCACGCAAATGCTGGAGATCGCACCCTATATCGACCTGTTCAACGAAGCCGGTGAAGCGGCCTCCCAACTGGGACAGCGGGTGGACGAGGATTTCCTGACGGGTCTGCGGCAGAGGGAGCAGACCTCCTATCGGGACGCCCTGCTGGAGGCTGTGGAGGGGATGGAGAACGTTTTCGAGACGCTGGATATCCAGGTGTTGTCGGCGTACTACGAAAAATATATGGACAGCTCCCCCCTGGCCCAAAGCCTTATGGCCTGGAAATACGACATGGCGGAGGAGCGGGCCGCTCATCTGGCCCGGACCGGCGCAGCCATGGACCTGTATGCCGGGCCTGTGACCACCCAGGTCCATCAGTTCCTCTTCGGCAACCTTCTGCTGAAGGTCCTGATGGAGAGCGTGGTCCTGGGAATGCTGTCCATGCTGTACCTGCTGGGATACGAGGACATCCAGCGCACCACCCACGCCGTCTGCGCCGCCCGGACCGGGCGGAAGCTCTGGCGGCGGAAGGCCCTGGCGGGAGCGGGAGCCGCGGTTGGGCTGTACGCGGTCCTGGCGGGGAGCGCGCTGGCCGCTTTCTTCACCGTATGGGATTTCTCCGGCATCTGGAGCGCCAGCGTTTCCAGCCAGTTCAACCGCCACAGCGACCTGCTCATCAGCCGGCCCTTTATCACCTGGGCGGACTTCTCCGTGGCGGGCTATCTGGCGGCGGTACTGCTTCTGGGAGGGGCCGTTGTCACCGTGCTGGCCCTGCTGGCTGCGGTGATCGGGCTGCTGGTGCGGAACGTCTATCTGGCGGGACTGGTCCTGATGGCCCTGTGTATCAGCGGCTATGCTGCCGGCGTCGCCATTGCCGGTCTGGGCTGGTGGGAGGCGTTTGTGGTGTTCACCTTTAATCCCGTCCTGCTCCTGCTGGAGGTGAACGCCTGGTTCACCGAGGTGGGGATGAATACCTTTATCCCCTGGCAGGAGACCGTTGGGACCGTGGGCGGCCTTGCGCTGCTGTCCGGCGGAACGGCCCTTGCGCTGAGGCGTTTCCGGAGAAAGGATGTGTTGGTATGAGCCTGTTCTGGCAGGAAATAAAGAAGATCTGGCGGCCCGGTATTCTGACGGCCATCCTGGTGCTTAGCGGGATGTTATACTATGTGCAGTCTTTCGACTACGTGGAGAGGATGATGAACGAGGAGTACGTGATCTCATTCAGCGTACTGGAGGAGCTGTTCCAGCGCTGCGGGCCTGCTGTTGACCGCTCCGAGTGGCCCATTTTGCAGGAGGTCATCGACCGGGAAAAGAAGGTCTTCGCCGGATATCTGGCGGAGAACCCCGATGCCGTGGCGGCGGGCGTGACCACATGGGAGGAGCTGGAAGCCTATACAAAAGAGAGCGGCGACTTGTCGCTGGATCGCTGGGCATACCGTTCGAAGACGACCAACTGCTACACCGTATTCAAGCTGGAGCAATTTCAGGAGTGGTGCAAAACAGTCACCGACTGGTCGAAAGAAGGCTGGGAGGCTTGGATGTTTGGATTCTATCCCCCCCAATGGCAGCAGCGCATCCTGGAACTGGAGGAGCGTTGGGCGGAGGAGGGCAAGCCTCTGCTGTATGCTTTAGATACCAGTTACCTTGAGCTGTACTTTGCCAAACATCTGCCCATGACCAACGTTTTATGCGTGATCCTTCTGCTGTCTCCTGCCCTGGTCCGGGACCGCCTGCGGCGGATGCGGTCCCTGCAATGGTCCTCCCGGCGGGGGCGGAAGGTGCTGCGTACCCAACTGGCGGCGGGCTTTGCCTCCGCCGGAGTGCTGGTCGCCGTCAACACCGCCGTCTATACGGCCATCATGCTGTCCACCGGCGTCAATAGTTTTTTGGACTGCCCGATTTCCGGTCGAAACTGGTTTGGATGGACCATGGGGCAGTATATCCTGAGCCTGATCGTACTGGCGGTCCTGGCAGGGCTGGCTGCGGCAGGGCTGACCCTGTTCCTTTCCTGTCACACCGGTAACTACGCCGCCATGCTTTTTAAGGCTATCCTGCTGCACCTTGCCGTGGGCTGGTGGTTCACCGTCGAGATAATGCAGTTCTCACCATTCGGGAGCCTGCGGCCCTGGGGCGGTTCGGACTTTATTTTTGTTCCGCCTGCCGCAGTATATATCTGCGTGGGAGCGCTGCTGGCGGCGGGGTGGGGCCTGTGCCTGTGGACCTGCATCCGCCAGAGAAGGCGGGAACTGTAAAGACGAATCGTTTCGTTACCCCTCCATGCCCAAGGCGTGGAGGGTTTTTCGCCGTATCATGCACAGAAGTTACAATTGCAAGCTGGCGGAAACTTTGTTAAAATAGGGGCGATACCCCCTTTAAAACACTACGCCGGAAGGCGAGGAGGAAATACCTGTGATCGTGATACAGGGAAGAGGGGTCTCCGCCGGTATCGTGCAGGGGCGGCTGCACTGCTTCCACCGTGTGGGAGCTGCCGCCGTCAAGCGCGCCGGCGCGGACCCGACAGAAGAGCTTGCCCGTCTGGCCGAAGCCCAGGCCCAGGCTGTCGGACAGCTGGAAGCCCTGGCGGAGCGCTGCAAGCGGGAGATGGGTCCCGAAGCCGCCCTGGTCTTCTCCACCCACGCCATGCTGCTGGAGGACGAGAGCCTGCTGGAGTACGTCAGGGATCTCATCACCCGGGAAAACTGCTGTGCCGAGTACGCCGTCCAGATGGCGGGGGAGACCTTTGCCGCTACCTTCGAGGCCATGGACGACGCCTACATGCGGGAGCGGGGCTCCGACGTGATGGACGTGACCTGGCGGATGCTCCGCAGTCTGGCGGGAGCGGGAGCCGGCGGCGCGGAGCTGGACAGCCCCGCCATCGTGGCTGCCTGCGACCTGAACCCCACGGAGTTCATCGAGCTGGACCGCTCCCAGGTCCTGGCCATCGTTACCCAGCGGGACTCCAAGAACAGCCACGCGGCCATCATGGCCCAATTGTTACATATCCCCACCGTCTGCAACCTGGGGGACGATCTCCGGGCGGACTACCACGGCCGCACTGCCCAAGTGGACGGCAGCGCCGGTACGCTGATCGTATTTTAAGGAGGGAAGACCATGTCAAAAGAGATATTGTTTCTCGATCTGGACGGCACCCTGCTCAACGACCGGAAGGAGATCACCGAGGGCAACCGCCGGGCCATCGGCGAGGCCCTCGCGGCGGGGCGCCGGATCGTGGTCACCTCCGGCCGTCCCCTGAAGAGCTCCCTGGCCCAGGCCCGGCGGCTGGGGCTGGCGGGGGAGGGGTGCTACGTCATCGCCTATAACGGCGCGTCCATTTACGACTGTTCCGCCGGTGAGGAGATTTTCCGCCGGACTCTGGACTGGGAGGTCCTGTACCAGATATTCGACGAGGCCCGCCGCCGGGAGGTGTATATCCACACCTACGACCACGAGGACGTGGTCACCGAGCAGGCGGAGCGCTTCGCCAACGCCCAGCGCTACGCCTCCGTCCTCGGCCTGGACTGCCGGGTCATTCAGGACGTGCGCCGGGACCTGCCCGAGCCTCCTGTCAAGGCCCTGTTCATCGACTACCAGCGCCGGGAGCCCCTGGAGGACATGGAGCGCTGGCTCCGGACCGCCTTGGCGGGACGCGCGGACTGCTTTTTCTCCAGCCCCTGGTTCCTGGAGGTGGTGCCCCTCGGGGTGAGCAAGGGGGCCGCCTTGGTGGAGCTGTGTAACCGCCTGGGGATCGGCGCGGCGGACGCCGCCGCCGCCGGAGACGAGGGCAACGACGTCTCCATGATCCGCGCCGCCGGGCTGGGCGTGGCCATGGCCAACGCCGTCCCCGCCGCCAAGGAGGCTGCGGACTACGTCACCCAGCGGGACAACAACCACGACGGCATCGAGGAAGTCATCCGGAAGTTCATGCTCTGAGCTGGTCAAATTCCCATGATTTCCGCTTCGCTGTCCGCTGTGTCTTGGAAATATGAACAAATTTTGACCAACCCCGGCAAAATGTGCAAAAATTCCTTGACAACCGGCGAGATAGGACTATAATAAGCCACAACCAGACCGGTTCGGCCTGGGACATATAGTTATGATAGAGGCGCGGCCGCCATCAGTACCCCCCGGCAGAAGGACAGACACCATGGGGAGGGAAAGGGAACGCCGCCGAAGCGCCCGTTCACGGTCTGGTGAGCGGGAGGCTGGGCCGACGGAGAATATCCGGCGGACTGTCACGGGAGACCGTGGAGGGCTGTCATGACGGGGTGCCGTGTGTGTACGTTCAGTCATGATCGCGTCATGACTGAATGTTTTTATTTTAGGAGGAAACACACATGCAGAACCTGAGAACCCGCAGGGCGCTCACCGCGGTTTTAGCGGCGGGCGCCTGTCTGGCCCTGACGGTGGTGGCCTTTGCTTCTGACGGCGAGGCGCCCGTCTCCAACATGTACGCCACCTTCTGGGCCTTGGTACCCCCCATCGTGGCCATCGTTCTGGCCCTCATCACCAAGGAGGCCTACTCGTCCCTGTTCATCGGCATCCTGGTAGGCGCTCTGTTCCAGTGCAATTTCGCCCCCGTCGCCACCCTGGACACCATCGTCAACGACGGCTTGGTCTCCGCCATCGAGGGCAACGCCGGTATCTTCCTGTTCCTGGTGCTCCTGGGCATCATTGTGGCCCTGGTCAACGCCTCCGGCGGCTCCGCTGCATTCGGCCGCTGGGCGGAGCGGAATATCAGAAGCCGGGTGGGTGCTGTGCTGGCCACCTTCGTGTTGGGTATTCTGATTTTTATTGACGATTATTTCAACTGCCTGACAGTTGGAGCGGTGATGCGTCCGGTAACGGATAAAGCAAAGATTTCCAGGGCAAAGCTTGCTTACCTGATTGATGCGACGGCTGCTCCGGTCTGCATTATTGCCCCGATTTCTTCCTGGGCGGCAGCAGTAACCGGTTTTGTGGAGGGAGAGGACGGATTTTCCATCTTTATCCGGGCAATTCCCTATAACTTTTATGCCATCCTGACCATTATAATGATGATTGGTATGGTATTGATGAAGGTGGAGTTCGGGTCAATGAAAACCCATGAATTAAATGCGGTTAAAGGCGATCTTTACACCACACCGGGCCGTCCTTACGGAACAGCAAAGGAAGAATTGGCACAGACCAAGGGAAAAGTTATGGATCTTCTGATTCCGATTATTGCCCTGATTATCTGCTGTGTGCTGGGGATGCTCTACA
>OFGA01002743.1_pt1 | contig 10610 bp, 7 predicted proteins | sample 1521471 | NCBI WGS metagenome assembly OFGA01 (sample SAMEA3504086, study PRJEB24116) | mouse gut metagenome | biome: mouse gut; feature: mouse-associated habitat; material: faeces | place: Denmark | collected 2011
GGGGGCGGAAACGGCGGCTCCGACTCAACCGGCGGAGATTCGGCGCCGGCTGCTGACGAGGCGGAAGATACGGATGACGCGGAATCGGCAGGGGATGCAGATTCAGGGGAGCTTATCACGGTTGGCTACGCACAGGTAGGAGCCGAGTCCGACTGGAGAACCGCTAATACGGAATCCTTTAAATCCACATTTACCGAGGAAAACGGATATAAGCTTATCTTCGACGATGCTCAGCAGAAGCAGGAGAACCAGATCAAGGCAATCCGCTCCTTTATCCAGCAGGAAGTTGATTACATCGTAGTTGCCCCCGTAGTTGAGACCGGATGGGAGACCGTTCTTGAGGAGGCGAAGGAAGCGGGGATCCCGGTGATCCTCTCTGACCGTATGATGGACGTATCCGACGACAGCCTCTTTGAAGCATGGGTCGGCGGAAACTTTGTAAAAGAAGGCGAGACCTGCGGCGACTGGCTGGCAGATTACTTAGAGGCAGCAGGACGCGGCGAGGAAGAGATCAACATGGTAACGATTCAGGGAACCATCGGAGCATCCGCACAGGTTGGACGTACCGAGGGTATGGCAAACAAACTGGCAGAGCATCCCAACTGGAAGATGCTTGAGATGCAGTCCGGCGAGTTTACACAGGCAAAGGGCCAGGAGGTTATGGAGTCCTTCTTAAAGAGCTATGACGACATTGATGTAGTTATCTGTGAGAACGACAACGAGGCATTCGGCGCCATCGACGCAATCAAGGCGGCAGGAAAGACCTGCGGACCGGACGGCGACATCATCGTAGTGAGCTTTGACTCTGTAAAGGCCGCATTTGAATCCATGATCGCAGGCGATTTGAACGCTACCTTCGAGTGCAATCCGCTTCACGGACCCCGCGTAGCTGAGATTATCCAGAAGCTTGAGGCTGGCGAGACCGTAGACAAGATTCAGTATGTAGACGAGGCTTACTTTGATACCAGCATGGATCTGGAAGCTATCCTGGCTGAGAGAGCATACTAAGACAGATGAGATATTCAATGCTCCATCTGAATGAGTAAACAGGAGGCGCAGAGCCGGAGGCTTAGATTCTCCTCTCTGCGCCTTCTTTCTGTTCTGAAAGGAAGTTAAAAACAGCATATTCCAAACAGCGCCCGGACGGATTTGCAGACACATCTTTTGCGGCCGGAAATCTATCCGGATTAGGAGGCGCTGCTTAGAATATGCAAAACCGGAATAAGATAGGAGGCGAAGCTTTTATGGAGAAGGATTCCGTTCTGGAGATGAGACATATTTATAAGACATTCCCCGGCGTAAAGGCGCTCCAGGATGTGGATTTTACCTTGAAAAAAGGAGAAATTCACGCATTGATGGGAGAAAACGGAGCGGGAAAGTCCACGCTGATCAAGGTGCTGACCGGTGTGGAGGAATTTGAAACAGGGGAGATCGCAATGGAGGGTGCGGATGGCTTCATTATTAACCGCAGCCCCCAGGAGGCGCAGAAGCACGGTATCAGCACCGTTTACCAGGAGATCAATCTCTGTCCGAACCTTACGGTTGCAGAGAATCTTTTTATTGGAAGAGAACCGCGAAAGGGCGGCATGATTGACTGGAAAACCATGAACAAGAGGGCGGCGGAGCTTTTGTCGGATCTGGATATTTTTGCGGATGTGACGAAAACCATTGACAATTATTCCATTGCCATCCAGCAGATGATTGCCATTGCCCGGGCGGTGGATATGTCGGCAAAGGTTCTGATTCTCGACGAGCCGACCTCATCTCTGGATGACAGCGAGGTGGAAAAGCTGTTCCGGCTGATGCGGAGACTGAAAGGCGAGGGCGTGGGCATTATCTTCGTCACGCATTTTCTGGAGCAGGTGTATGAGGTGTGCGATAAAATTACGGTTCTGCGCAATGGCCAGCTTATCGGCGAGTTTACCACGGCCGAGCTTCCCAGGGTACAGCTTGTGGCAAAGATGATGGGCAAGGATTTTGATGATCTGGCGGCTATCAAGCAGTCGGAGGGAGAGGGCGCTGCTCATGGGGACGAGGATATTGTCATCAAGGCGGTAGGTCTTGGAAAGAAGGGATACATCAAGCCCTTTGATCTGGTGATACATAAAGGCGAGGTAGTAGGCTTCACCGGGCTTCTGGGTTCCGGCCGTTCCGAGACGGTCCGGGTGCTCTACGGAGCGGAAAAGACAGATGAAGGAGAGCTTTTTGTAAAAGGAAAGAAGATCTCGGCCAAGCATCCCATTCATTCGATGTATGAGGGAATGGCTTATCTTCCCGAGGACCGCAAGAATGAGGGAATTATTGCGGATCTGTCTGTCCGGGAGAACTTAATCATTGCGCTTCAGGCCAAGCGCGGCATGTTCCATCTGCTGTCCAGAAAGCAGCAGGAGGAATTTACGGATAAGTACATTGAAATGCTGCAGATTAAGACGGCCAGCCGGGAGACGCCGATCAAATCTCTTTCCGGCGGGAATCAGCAGAAGGTGATTATTGGAAGATGGCTTTTGACCAATCCCGATTTTCTGATTCTCGACGAGCCCACCAGAGGAATCGACGTGGGAACAAAGACGGAGATTCAAAAACTGGTGGTGAAGCTGGCAAAAGAGGGGATGGCGGTTGTGTTTATTTCTTCGGAAATTGAGGAAATGCTTCGTACCTGCGACCGTATGATGGTTATGCGCGACGGCAGCAAGGTAGGCGAGCTGAGCGGCGAAGAGATGAATCAGTCAACAATTATGTCAACCATAGCAGGAGGACAGTGATATGAATAAGACTTTGAAAAATATAACATCCAAGCGGTTATTTCTGCCGGTTTTCTGTCTCGCTCTGGTGCTTCTGATTAACCTTGTTACAAGACCGGACTTTTTCTCCATTGAGATTCGGGACGGTGTATTGTACGGATTCTTGATTGATATTATTAACCGAGCGTCGGAGCTGGTGATACTGGCCGTGGGTATGACACTGGTGGTATCGGCTTCCGCCGGAACGGATATTTCCGTGGGTGCGATTATGGCGGTGAGCGCGGCCGTGTGCTGCAACATTCTGACCGGAGGCGAGAGGGCGGCTACGGCGTATGCGAATCCGCTGATTCTAGGATTTCTTGCAGCGGTTCTGGTCGGAACCCTTATCGGCTGCTTTAACGGCGTTCTTGTGGCGAAGCTGAATATTCAGCCGATGGTTGCTACTCTGATTATGTTTGCGGCAGGGCGGGGAATTGCGCAGCTTATTACGGACGGGCAGATTACCTATGTGCGTGTGGACAGCTATAAGACACTGGGATCTTCCTTCCCGGGCTTTCCTGTTCCGGCTCCCTTTATTGTGTCGATTCTCGTTGTGGCGGCTACGGCGCTGCTGCTTAAAAAAACGGCGCTGGGCATGTATATTCAGTCGGTGGGTATCAATAAGAAGGCTTCCAGTCTTACGGGAATTAAGGCGGTGCTGATTATTTTCCTTACATATGCTTACTGTGGATTCTGCTCCGGGCTTTCCGGGCTGATTGCTTCCAGCCGTATTTATTCGGCGGATGCCAATAATATCGGCCTGAATATGGAGCTGGATGCGATTCTGGCGGTGGCTATCGGAGGCAACTCTCTGGGCGGCGGAAGATTTTCCATTGCGGGTTCCGTTATTGGCGCTTATACGATTCAGGCCCTTACGACGACGCTGTACGCCATGCATGTTTCTTCGGATCAGATTCCGGTGTACAAGGCGATTGTGGTGGTGATTATTGTGACGCTCCAATCTCCGGGCTTTGCCAGATGGAGAAAGGGCCTTGCCCAGAAAAAGGCGGTCGCAATCGAAGGAAAGGAGGCGGCATAGATGAAAAGCAAACGTACCTTGAATCAGACGAGTTTTCTTCTTTTAATTACTATTGCGCTGTTTTTTGTGATGTATGTTGTGGGCTGTGTGCTTTTTAAGGATCAGGGCTTTGCCAAGACGCAGAACTTTTTGAATCTGTTTATTTCCAATGCAGGATTGATTGTAATTGGCATTGGAATGACGGTGGTGATGATTACCGGCGGGATTGATATCAGTGTGGGATCTTTTGTGGCTATGGGCTGTATGATGCTGGCCTGGATGATGGAAAAGGCCGGTATGGGGGCAATTCCGGCGGTGTTGATTGTGCTTGTTACGGGGATTGTGTTCGGGCTGGTGCAGGGCTTTCTTGTGGCTTATATGGATATTCAGCCGTTTATTGTTACGCTGGCGGGAATGTTTTTTGCCAGGGGGATGACGGCGATTATTTCGAAGGATATGATTAGTATCAGCAATGAGATGTTTATGGCCTGGGCGAAGATGAAGATTTATCTGCCTGTTGGCGGGCATTTGAATAAGAAGGGGGTTATGATTTATCCGTATGTGTATCCGACAGTGGTGATTGCGCTGATTCTTTTGGTGATTGCGTTTATTATGCTGAAATTTACGAAGTTTGGACGCAGTATTTATGCGGTAGGCGGGAATGAGCAGTCGGCGCTTATGATGGGGCTGAATGTGCGGATGATTAAGCTGAAGGCTTATATGCTGGATGGGTTTTTGTGCGGCGTGGGGAGCATTTTGTTCTGTCTTAATACTCTGGGGGGCTTTGTGGAGCAGGCCAAGGGGTTTGAGATGGACGCCATTGCTTCGGCGGTAATTGGCGGGACGCTTTTGACCGGCGGTGTGGGGAATGTGATTGGGACGCTGTTTGGGGTGCTGATTAAGGCGACGATTGAGGCGTTTATTACGTTTCAGGGGACGCTTTCCTCCTGGTGGACGAGGATTACGATTGCGGCGCTGCTTTGCTTCTTTATTGTGCTGCAGTCGGTGTTGGCTATGTTGAAAAAGAAGAAGTGAGGACGGACGGTTCCGAAACAGCCAGCGGGCAGGGACGGTTTCCAATATCTTCGGGACAGACGCAAAATCAGCCGTTGGACTTTTCCATATCCTGTGTTCGGACGGTTCACGTACACGCTGTCTGCTCTTGTCGGACTAACGTATTTTGGGTTTTGACAGGCTTCGCCTGTTGGAGTTCTCTTTCGTTTGTCCGCCAATATCAGACAGCGTGTGCGTGAACAGCCGGACACCGGATATCGGAAAAGTCTGACGGCTGATTTTGCGTCTGTCCCTTGATATTGGAAACCGTCCCTGGCCCGCTGGCTGTTTCGGAACCTGGTTGTTGGCGGGGCGGGTGGTGTGTTGTTTTTGTGATATGGAAAGGGGGAATCTTAAAATGGGTTTATATGGGGGCGGTATTCTTTTAAATATTACCTGTTGTTTAGTAATTTTATGATTTGTGCTTTATTATTTTATATTGTTGGAAATTGTTTTATAATGAGGTTTATGAATTGGATTTTGTGGGGGCATATTATGACGGAGCTGTGGGATGCTTATGATAGTGCTTTTAATCGGATAAAGGATATGACGTTGGTAAGAGGTGAGGTGCTTCCTGATGGGGTGTATCATTTGGTTTGTGATGTTGTAGTAAAGCATATGGATGGGAGTTATTTGCTTATGCAGAGAGACTTTCGGAAACGTCACGGCGGGATGTGGGAATTGACGGCTGGGGGGTCTGCGCTGCAAGGGGAAGGGGCTTTGGAGTGTGCAAAGAGAGAGCTAAAAGAGGAAACAGGGCTGAATGCTGGGAATTTGGAAGAAATAGGGCGGATTGTACATGATGGCCGCCGTTCTTTGTATGTTGAATATTTATGTGTTTTGGATTGCTGTAAGGATTCGATTGTTCTTCAGGAAGGTGAGACCGTTGATTATAAATGGGTTGATAGGGAGGTTTTATTTAGAATGGATAGCCGGGAGTTTGCCTCTGCACGGATTAGGAAGCTTCTTGAAGAATTGGATTTATAAGCTTCGGTTTGCAGGGATGTGAGAGCAGTATGGATTTTATATATGGTTATGATAGTTTTACAGTTTATACATGGGGGCTTGGTTTCAGGGAGGAACAAGTTGAATTTGGCGGAGGGAAATGCAGAATATCTCTTGACATCTTAAAATATGGTGTTATAATTTAAATAACATATGAACAATTATTCATATGAAAGAATATTAAATGTGTGGAGGATGGTTACCATGAAGAAAACTTATAAAATTGATGTCGACTGTGCAAATTGTGCGAATAAGATGGAAGATGCGGCGAGAAAGACGGCTGGTGTAAAGGAGGCCTCGGTGAGCTTTATGACCTTGAAGATGGCGGTGGAGTTTGAAGAGGGTGCAGATCCTAAGGCTGTGATGCAGGAGGTCAGGAAGAACTGCAAGAAGGTTGAGGATGACTGTGAGATTTTTTTGTAGAATTGTATTGAAGCGTTCCCTTGGTTGCTGAGGGAGACAGGCAGAAGCGCGTACGTTTATACGGAATGCGGTTTACGTATCAATTTTTATATGTGCTTTCTGAATTTTATAGATATTTTGGGAGATTCTAATATGCTGTTTGAGTACAAAGCAGAGCATACCTGGAAAGGCAGGAGGGCAAGATGAATAAAAAACAGAAAAAGATGCTGATTCGGATTATTGTTACATTCCTGCTCTTGATTGGTTTAAGCTTTATTCCGTCTGCGGGTTATGTGCGGTTTGGCCTGTATCTGGTTCCTTATCTGGTAATCGGCTATGATATTTTAAAAAAGGCGTTTAAGGGAATCCGCAACCGGCAGGTCTTTGATGAGAATTTTCTGATGGCTGTAGCTACCGTAGGCGCGATTGCCCTGGGAGACTATCAGGAGGGAACGGCGGTTATGCTGTTCTATCAGATTGGAGAGCTGTTCCAGAGCTATGCCGTTGGAAAGAGCCGGAAAAATATCAGTGATCTGATGGATATCCGGCCGGATTATGCCAATGTGGAGCATGACGGACGCTTGGAGCAGGTGGACCCAGATGAGGTTGAGGTGGGAACCCTGATTGTGGTGCAGCCCGGCGAGAAGATTCCTATTGACGGTGTGGTGGAAGAGGGAAGCTCTGCTTTGAATACCAGTGCTCTTACGGGGGAAAGCCTGCCAAGGGAGGCGGCTGCGGGGCAGGAGGTTATCAGCGGATGCATCAATATGACGGGAGTTCTAAAGATTCGTACCACAAAGGAATTCGGGGAATCTACGGTGTCAAAGATTCTGGATCTGGTGGAGAATTCCAGCTCGAAGAAGTCGCGCTCCGAAAATTTTATTTCTAAATTTGCCAGATATTACACGCCGGCAGTCTGTTATGCGGCCCTGGCCCTGGCAGTCATTCCGTCGGTGGTAAACCTGATTATGGGCAATCCGGCACAGTGGAGCACATGGGTGATCCGCGCCCTGACTTTTCTGGTCATCAGCTGTCCCTGTGCGCTGGTAATTTCCATTCCGCTAAGTTTTTTCGGCGGGATTGGCGGGGCTTCGGCCTGCGGAATCCTGGTGAAAGGATCCAATTATCTGGAGGCCCTGGCGCGTACCAAATATGTGGTGTTTGACAAGACAGGTACATTGACAAAGGGGGTATTCCGGGTGACGGAGGTGTATGCTTCCCCGGAATTTGAGGCATACGCGGCAGAGGCGATGCCGGAGGGGGAGGCAGGGGAGATTCTGCTGAAACTGGCGGCGTACACGGAAAGCTATTCCGGTCATCCCATCAGCAGGAGCCTGAAGGAGGCCTACGGGCAGGAGATCGATAAAACCAGGGTGACAGATGTGGAAGAGACCGGCGGATACGGGATTACCGCTGTGGTGGAGGGCAGAAAAGTGGCAGCCGGGAATGCCAGGCTTATGGGGAAGCTGGGGATTGCCTGCCAGGAGTCCGGAAAGGCAGGAACCATTGTCCATGTGGCGGTGGAGGGAAGGTATGCCGGGTATATCCTGATCTCGGATGTGGTGAAAGAGCAGGCAAAGGATGCCATAGCGGCCCTGAAGGAAAACGGGATAAAAAAGACGGTTATGCTCACCGGAGACAGCAGGGCAACGGCAGAATATGTGGCGGCACAACTGGGACTGGACCAGGTGAGAAGCGAACTGCTTCCCGGGGACAAGGTGGCGGCAGTGGAGGAACTGCTGGCCGGGAAGGGCCCAAAAGAAAATCTTGCCTTTGTAGGTGACGGCATCAATGATGCCCCGGTGCTCTCCCGGGCCGACATCGGTGTTGCCATGGGTGCGCTGGGATCGGATGCGGCCATTGAGGCGGCAGACATAGTGCTGATGGATGACAATCCCATGAAACTGGCGCTTGCCATGCGGATTTCCAGAAAGTGTCTGCGGATTGTGTATGAAAATATCGTATTTGCCCTTGGGGTGAAGGCCCTGTGCCTGGGCCTGGGGGCTGTGGGGATTGCAAATATGTGGATTGCCATATTTGCCGATGTGGGCGTAATGGTGCTGGCCGTGCTGAATGCGGTCAGGTGCCTGCAGATAAAAAAGTAAGAAAAAAAGAATTCTGCCGGAAGCATTTCCGGCGGGATTCTTTTTATGCGCACGGGCGCATATGGAAAATTGTTGCTGACGCAACATGCGCCCGGCGCGGCGAGCAGAGGAGAAGGGCATTCCCCTGCTCGATTGCGCAGCCCCGTGGACAAAGAGCGAATCCTCGCACCTGGAATCATGCCGCTAAAGCGGCGTACGCCCGGCGCGGCGAGCAGAGGAGAAGGGCATTCCCCTACTTGATTGCGCAGGGGCGGGCAGGGATAAAATCTCCCCTGCCCGATTGGAAACGGAAAAGGGACTTGTCCGAAAAGGGAAATCAGTTTATAATTTGAGAGGAGATACGGTGAAGGAAGCCGTAACAAGAATGGAGGCTGTCAGATGCGCTTGAAGGAGCAGAAAGTGAAATTGATTTCCGGCTGGCTGGCGGCGGCAGGGATTGTGATTCTTGCGCTGGCAGAGTGGAACTGTCACCGGAGGATTACCTTTATGATGGATGATCTCTGGTATGGCACCAATCTGGTGACGGATCAGGCGCTGCGGGGGCTGCCGGACATCATCGAAAGTCAGGCCTGGCATTTTATGAACTGGGGAGGCAGGTGCATGACCCATGGGATCCTGCAAATGACACTTATGTCAGGAAGTTTTGCCGCGGATGTCATGAATATGGCGGCAGTGCTTTTTTTAAGCTGGATGATTTGTGTCATGGCGGATTTCAGAAAGCCTATTGGATTTTTGCTGGCGTCGACCCTGCTTGTGGCGCTGAATGCCAATGTGAGAATGAGCATGTTCTGGCAGTCGGGGGCCGTGAATTATGTTTATTCCACGGCATGGATTCTTGTCTTTTTATGGCCTTATCTGCGACAGCTGGAAAGGCCGGAGGCGCCGGCGCTTCCCCTGGCCGGCTGGTGGATGGCCCCCCTGGGACTTATGGCCGGCTGGAGCAATGAGAATATGGGGCCGGCATGCTTTATCGTGTCCCTGGGGACAGTTTTTTATCTGTTGAAAAAGAACAAAGCGCGGCTGTGCCCGTGGATGCTGACAGGCTCCCTGACATGCCTGGCAGGAAGTATTCTTGTGGTCTGTGCACCGGGAAACTTTGTGCGGATGAACTCCCTGGAAAAAAAGACGTTGGGGGATTTTCTGTATGACCGTTTCTGCTCCATGCTGCATGCAGGGGCGGAGTTCCTGTTTCCGGCAGTGATATTACTGACAGTACTTGCGCTGGTGTGGATGGTCTGCCGGAAAGGGCGCTTCGGCCCCGGCCGGTGGATGCTGCTGGCCCTGGCTGTCCTGTCTTACGGGGCAATGGTGCTGTCGCCCCATTATCCGGACCGGGCAACCTTCGGAACCATGACGATATGCATTGTGCTGAGCCTTTCCCTGCTGGGGGATATTTTAAAGGCAAAGGAGCGGCTGAAAATTTCGGCCGGATGGATGACACTGGCATACTGGTGTTATGCCATCTATGTGCTGTCAGGAGTGTGAGCGTGCCGCATTGTGAAGATACCCTCCGTTAATCCATGAAGAAGGAAGTGAGACAGGATGAAGAGTCTGGCAATATGGAAGAAATATGGGAAATGGATATGTGTAGTCTGGAGCGTTTTTACGTTGGGGCTTGCCCTGCTCACCCTGCATGACATGCAGACGGCGGAAGGCACCGGTCTGTATCTGGCGTTTCAGGCCGGTACCCGGGAGCGGGGGCCCTATGACCTGCTGGTGGATTTGGCGGGGATGATGTGCCTGGCCGGTCTGGTCCTGCTTCCCTGCATTTTGCTGAAACAAAGGGAACCGGAATCTTTTTTCCGCTTTCTGGCAGCATATCTGGCGTTTCTGCCCACGGTGAGCACGGCGGGCCTGGTACATTTGCTGGATGGCACGGAAGATATTGTGATTCGCCAAAGCCTGCTGGAAGGAAATCTGCCGGAAGCCCTGAGAGAGGGGATGGCCGGGATAATTCCCCTGCTGCAGGTAGGAGTGCCGGTTCTGGTTCTGGCGGCCGCCCTGTGCCGGGAGGCCGGGGAAGGGAAGCCGGGGAAAGCAGAAAATGAGGGAAAGTGCGCCGCAGGGAAGGCGGCATGGGCAGCCATGGCAGCGGTTCTGCTGCTTATCTTTCCGGCCGTGGTTTTTCCCGCGCTGACAGATATCTGTGTGTATGTGATTTTTTATGCCCTGCTGGTTTACGGTTTCCGGTTATGGGGAAAACTGGAGGCCGCATATCCCGGGTTCCGCACCTGGGCATGGGTTCTC
>OFGA01002749.1_pt1 | contig 10601 bp, 11 predicted proteins | sample 1521471 | NCBI WGS metagenome assembly OFGA01 (sample SAMEA3504086, study PRJEB24116) | mouse gut metagenome | biome: mouse gut; feature: mouse-associated habitat; material: faeces | place: Denmark | collected 2011
GCCGTCCTCCCTGGAGGCGTCATAGCCGTAGCCCAGCCCCAACTGGCCGGTGATGATATGCATCCTGTGGTTCAGGTATGCCCTGCTCATGCGGGAGAGGGTCTCCCCGCCGCTCCTGCACAATATCCCTTCCTCCCCTGCCAGCTCATAGAGCAGCCCCGCGCTGCCCCGGTAATAGGTGGAGGAGGTGCTGATGCCATAGTACCACACCACGATGGCCAGGCGGTTCTCCCCCTTCCGGCACACATCCGAAATGTCCACCTCGTCATACACCTTGTCATAGGGGAAATCCGGATACTGCCCCCACGCCGCCAGCTCTCCGTTCACATAGGCGGCATAATTGCTGTCCGCCGAGATGCGCAGCACCGCCCTCCCGGCCTCATAGGGAAAGCAGTCCACGAACTCCCCGTACTCGTCCGCCCGGGGGCTGTCATTGCACCAGATCCATTCCGCTCCGTCAAATATACGCTCCATATAGATTCCTTCCCTCTCCGTCCTCCCCAAACGCCCGGATATCCTGCTTGGAACGGCTGCGCCCTTCTCCCGCCATCCGTAGCCGGGGCAATCTTCCGCAAAAGCCCCGCGCCCAGAGTCCCCGCGGGGCTTTGCGTCCGCCCGACAGAATCAGTTTTTCTCACGAATTTCCGATGAGACGAGTTTCCCGTCTTCCCAGGCGATATCAACCACTTTTCCGCCCTTGATCCGAAGCCCCCTGGCATAGCCCGAGGCGAACTGCTTCGGCAGCGCCGGCAGCAGCATGACTTCCCCGCCCCGGTCCTGCACCAGCATATTGCATATACCCGCGATGCCGCCGAAGTTCCCGTCGATCTGGAAGGGCTCATGGGCGTCCCACAGATTGGGATAGGTGGACCTGGTCAGCAGGATGTGCAGATATTTCCAGGCCGCCTCCCCGTCCTTCAATATGCCGAACAGGTTCACGATCCAGGCGCAGCTCCAGCCCGTGTATCCGCCTCCGTTCTTCAGCCGCGTCTCCAGGGAAATCCGGGCCGCCTCCATCATGTCCTGCCTGTCCGCCCAGAGCTCCGACGGATAGAGGCCGTACAGATGGGACACATGCCTGTGCCCCGGCTCCACCTCCCGGTACTCCCCGGCCCACTCCAGAATCTGGCCGAAGCTCCCCTTCTTCACAGGCTCCAGCTTCGACAGGCGCTCCTCCACCTCCCGGATCAGCGGGTCTTCTATGTCAAGGAGCTCGCATATCTTCAGGAAATGCCGGAACACGTCCTCCGTCAGCTCCAGGTCCATGGCGGAGCCGTAGGTGACGCAGCAGCTCTCTCCCTCCGGGGTGTAGTAGCGGTTCTCCGGGGACGTGGAGGGTGAGAATATCAGCTTCCCCTCCTCATTTTCGCTGAGCACGTCCAGGAAGAACCGGGCCGCGTCCCGGATGATGGGATAGCCGGTCCGGCGCAGGAACTCCTCATCCCCCGAGAACAGATAATGGTCGTAGGCATGGGCGCTGAGCCAGCCCGCGGAAAGCGGCCAGAAGGCATAGACCGCAGTGCCCTTTCCCCGGTTGCCCACGGGATTGGAAAGGCACCAGATGTCGCTGTTATGGTGGGCCACGAACCCTCCCGCGCCGTAGTGGGTCCTGGCCGTCCTGGCCCCGCTGACCCGGAGGTTGTCCAAAAACTCCATCAAAGGCTCATGCATCTGCGCCAGATTTGCAGTCTCCGCCGCCCAGTAGTTCATCTCCGTATTGATGTTGACCGTATAGTTGGAGCTCCACGGCGCGCGCAGGTGCTGGTTCCAGATGCCCTGCAGGTTCGCCGGAAGGGTCCCCGGGCGGGAGCTTGCTATCAGCAGATAACGGCCATACTGGAACAGCAGCGCATATCTGGCGGGATCCACGTCCTGCTCCCAATCGGCAAGCCGCTCCGGCGTAGGAAGCTCTTCCCTGCCGGCTCCCAGGTCGATCCGGACACGGTCGAAATAAACCCGGTAATCTTCCACATGCCTGGCGGCAAGGGCATCATAGCCCGATTCCCCGACGGCCCGCAGGTCTTTCAGACAGTTTTCCCGATAGGGCTTCCCCTCCAGGAAGGGCTGGCGGAACGGTCCGTCGAAGCTCGTCCTTGCCGCCAGGTACAGGGTGACGCTGTCCGCCCCCGCGACCTCCAGGCCCTCCGGCAGCTGTCTCACCGTCCCGCCCTTTTGCCGGATGGTGAGCATGGCGCAGAACCGCATGCCCTTCTTCTTTGGATCCTCCTCATAGATGACCGGATCCTCCGAATTCACATAGGAGGGATCCACCTGGGAGGGAGCGATCCCGTCCAGGACCATGCAGCCGTCTTCCGCGGAGACCGTGGCGCGGAGCTGACAGGTATACCCGGCCCGCAGGGAGACTTTTCCCGCTTTGTCCGCCGAGATGCGCATCACCATCACCTGGTCCGGGGCGCTGACGAAGGCCTCACGGGCATAGCTGACATTTCCCACGGAGTACCGCAGTCCGCACATCGCCTTTTCCAGATCCAGCCACCGTCTGTAGTCCGAGACCTCTCCCTCCGGATGGACCATGTCCAGGATCAGCTCTCCCAGGGGCAGGTAGCTCTGGGTGTATTGCCCCAGTACATTCTCTTCGATAAGCGCCTGGGCCTCGCAGTACTTTTTCTCCCTGGCCAGCCTGCGCGCCTCCTCATAATATTTTTCCGCTCCGGGGATATCGTGGCTCTGGGGATACCCCGACCAGAGGGAGTCCTCGTTCAGCGAGATTTTCTCCTGCTCCACCCCTGACCAGACCATGGCTCCCAGCCTTCCGTTCCCCAGGGGGAGCGCCTCCTCCCAATAAGCCGCCGGCTTCTTGTACCATAATTCCATACTGTTCCCTCCTTAAAAAAACAGCCAGGCCCGCTGCAAGCCAAGGCCTGGCTGTTTGATTTCTGTCCTACTGGCCGATGGCCGTCTTGTATATCTCTACATAGCGGTCCACTCTGTAGGAATCCAACTCGCTCAGATACTCTTCCCAGCCGTTCTCGATGTCACGCTCGCCGGTGATGAACTGGACGATGGTCTTCCTGACGAAGCTGTTGAGGTTCGTCTGGATCTCGGCGTATTCATCCGTCATCTCCAGAGGGATGAAAGGATTGTACTCCAGCCTCTTCTCCGGGATGAATTCCTCCACCTTCTGGGTGTCGAGGGTTATGCGCTGTTCATAGTTCTCCTGCAGGTAGACATTCTCCACCTCGGGCAGCATGGCAAGGCGGAAGGAAGCCACATCAGCCTGAGGGCCAACGCCAAAGCCATACTTGTCGTTCTCTTCCTTATCCTCTTCCGGCACGGAGAGGACTACGTACCTGGCTTCTCCGCCAAACACGTTCTTTGCGCCTTCCGCTGCGCGCTCCCAGCCAAGTCCTTCTTTTCCCTTGAAGCGCATCATGTTGTAGTCGTCGTCATAGAAGAACTCGTCAATCAGACGGAAAGCAGCTTCCGGATACTGGCACTTGTCCGTAATCACCGCCTCGAATCCTGTTATGGTCCCCTCGTTTGCGTTCTGGCCCTGGCGGCGGAAGCCATCGGGACCTGCAACGGGAATCAGAATCTGATAGTTCTCGGCTTCCACGGGATCGCTGTTGTCATAGCCCATAGCAGCGTGGTCGCAGACATACATGCCCACTACATGAGGCTCCGTGCGGACTGTCTGCGCCATGATGTCCTCTTTCTGGGTGAAGGAGGTAGGATCGATCAGGCCCTCGTCATAAAGGCTCTTGATGTAGCGCAGGCCCTCGCGGTAGGCATCGGTCGAAGGTGAGAACTCTACACTCTCGCCGTCAGCGCCAAGGCTGAGCCAGAAGTCAGGCTTCACGGTCTGGAAGGACATGCCCATCAGGGCGAACTCCACCGGCGTGTTCCATGTGGTGGCGCCGATGAGGCCTATCTCATCCTTCTCGCCGTTCCCGTTGGGATCTTCGTTCACGAATGCCCGAAGGACCTCCCGCAGCTCCTCGGTGTTGGTAGGCATCTCCAGATTCAGCTTATCCATCCAGTCCTGACGGAGATAAATTTTGGGGTACGCGGAGCAGTGGTAGCACTCAGAGAAGCGGGCGAATCCGTAGATTTCGCCGTCCGGCGCGGTGCTGCCCTCCCTGTAAGCCGGATTCTCGTCGAATATCCTCTTCATGTTGTTGCCATACTTGTCCACATACTCGGTGATGGGGAGGAAGATTCCCTCCTTCACTGCGAACTGCATGATATCCGACTTCGTCAGTATCGCGGTCCAGTCTGTCAAAAGGAGATCCGGATAGTCATCGCCCGCCAGCATCAGATTGCGCTTCTCCAGGGAATCCGAGCTGGGGGTGGAGATGATCTCCAGCTTGATGTTGGCCTTCTCCTCAATCTCCTTCAGGAACACGTTCTGGGACCAGTCAGTGTCCGCGCCGCCCTCTATCCATGCCGTGAGGGTGATGGGCTCATTCATGATAGGCATGCCGGTGGCATTGAAGCCGGCAGGGCCCTCCGCAGATTCCCCTTCGGAGCCCGCATCTTCCTCATCTCCGGAACCGGCGTCCGCGGATTGCTCAGTCTTGGATTCGCCGGAGTCCTCTGCCGATCCCTTGGATTCTCCGGAATCGCCGCCTGAGCCTCCGCATCCCGCCATCGCTGCCGTCATGGCCAATGCCAGCAGCAGTGCCAATGCTTTTTTCTTCATGTCTTCTTTCCTCCTTATTCTTTCTGGAACTGTCCGGAAACCCCATGATGCCTGTTTACCGTCTCCGGAACCTCTATCATGAGCGCTCTTTCATACAAAACCGGAGCGTCCTGATCCCTGCTTCCCGCCTTGCCGACACAACCGGCACATACAGCAGAAAATCCTTTTCCGCCGTCAGGAACAATCGGCGCAAACCCGCGTGCAATTTGCATGCCTAGCCCTTGATCGCCCCTACCATGATCCCCTTTACGAAATACTTCTGCACAAGGGGATAGAGCAGCATCACGGGCACGGAGCCCACGATGATGGTGGTATACTGCAGCAGGTACTTAGTCTCCTGGATCTCAAGCTGCTTCGTCACGTCCATGGACATGCCCGCCGTGTTCATGTTCATCAGGATCTCCCTCATGACCAGCTGGAGGGGGAACTTGGTGGTGGTGTTCAGGTACATCATCTCGTTGAAGTAAGAGTTCCAGTGCCCTACCGCGTACAGCAGCACGTTCACCGCCAGGATCGGCGTGGCCAGCGGGATGCATATCTTAATCAGGAACTTGAAATCGTCGCATCCGTCCACGCTGGCGCTGTCCAGTATCTCCTGAGGAATCGTGGACTGGAAATAGGTGCGGGTGATGATCAGGTTCCACACCGAGAGCGCCGTGGGCATCACCACTGCCCATATGGTGTCCAGCATGTGCAGGTTCTTCACCAGCATGTAGGACGGAATCATGCCGCCGCTGAACAGCATGGTGAACGTGAACAGGAACATCACCGGATTGCGGATCGCCAGATCCCTACGGGAAAGCGGATAAGCCGCCAGCACCGTCATGACCACATTGATCACCGTGCCCACCACCGTGTACAGGATGGAATTGAGGAACCCGGATATGAGAAGCTTGTGGCCCAACAGCATGTTGTAGCCGCGCAGCGTGAAGTCCACCGGCCACAGATATACCTTCCCCGACAGCAGCGCCTTCGGCGAAGAGAAGGAGGCCGCCACCACGAAAATCAGCGGAACCAGGATGCACACCACCGATACCGCGCACAGGACATGCACCAGCGCCATGTAGAGATGGTCGTTCCATTTTGTATAATACCGGACTTTCTTGTTATTCTTTATCTCCTTTGCCATGACTGCCTCCTTACCACAAGCTTGTCTCATTGACCTTCTTCGCGAACATGTTCGCCAGGACGATCAGAATCAGGTTGCATACCGAGTTGAACAGGCCCACCGCTGTGGCGTAGGAATATTGGAAATTCACAAGGCCCCGTTTGTAGACGAAGGTAGAGATAATCTCTGACAGCTCCAGGTTCACCGGGTTCTGAAGGAGGTAGATCTTCTCGAAGCCGACGCTCATCACGCTGCCCATGGCCATAATCAGCTGGATGACGATGGTGGGCAGAATCGTGGGCAGGTCCACATACCACACCCTCTTGAAGCGGCTGGCCCCATCGATAATCGCCGCCTCCGTCAGGGACGGGTCCACGCTTGCCAGGGCCGCGATATAGATGACAGCGCTGTAGCCCATCCCCTGCCAGACGCCTGACCAGACATACATGCTCCGGAACAGCCCGGGCTTGCCCATGAAATCCGTTGCCGTGCCCCCAAACAGAGTAATCACGTTATTGACCAGCCCCGTGCGCACGGAAAAGATATTCTGCATGATGCCCACCAGAACCACTGTAGAGATGAAATAGGGCAGATATGTAACCATCTGGACTATCTTCTTATAATGCCTGCCGCCCAGCTCGTTGATCGCCAAGGCCAGAAGGATAGGCATAGGGAAGCTTACCACAAGGCTGTACAGGCTGACTGCCAGCGTATTTCTGATCAGAAGCCCGAAATCCCTTGTCATGAAGAAATTCTTGAAATGCCTCAGCCCTACCCAATCGCTCCCCCAGATCCCTCTCCGGATGGAGAAATCCTTGAAGGCGATGACGGCTCCCGCCATGGGCACATAGGCGAAGGTGATCAGCCACGCAATCGGCAGGACCAGCATCAGGTATAGCTGCCAGCGCTTCCTCACCTCCAACACTATCGATTCCCACACGCCCCTCTTCCCTGTCTGTCCTTTTGCCGGTTTATTTTTCTCCCTAGCCTTTATGACCATTGAACCGTCCTCCTCTCCTGGCAAAATGAAATATTCCATCTCCTATTGTACCACCCCCCCTAGATTGTCAAGAGGAAATTGGTAAAATGACGGTTTTTATTGTATTTTCCAGTCGTTTTGGGTCATTCTGCTGGCCAAATTTTGTTAAATATATTTATTTTCATGGTATAAACCCCAAAAGCATCAGGCTCTGGGCCTGTTTTCTTATGGCGGAACCGGCTCTGTACACTGAACTGCCGCCGCAGCCCACCCGCGGAACCGTTTAGCCCCGGCTGAACCATCCGTTGTTTTACAGGCCCCTCCTCTTTTGGTACAATAGAATACATAAAAAATGTCCCGGCCGTGGGGCGGGACTCCGATCAGGGAGGTAAGAACATGAACAATAAGACAAACGAATTGATGCAGATAGGCCTGCGGCTGTCCAACTGCCGCCAGGACAGGAACATGACCCAGGAGGAGCTGGCCGGGCGGCTGGGGATAACGCCCCAGGCCGTGAGCAAATGGGAGCGGTGCATAAGCCTCCCGGACATCTCCATGCTCTCCGACCTGGCGCGGCTCCTGGAGGTCAGCGCGGACTGGCTGCTGGGGCTGAGCGCCTGCCGGGACTGGGCTGAGGACTGTGCCGACAGGGCTGCAGGAGATGACGCCCGGATCAGGCAGGTGCAGCAGGAGATGGGGAGCTGCCTGCGCGGCTGCCTGGACCCCCTGGAGCTGGCGTTCGGCATGGGCCTGGTGCCCGCGTTCGCCCAGGGCGCCTCTTTCCCGGAGCGGATCAGGGCGCTGAAGGTCAGCCTGGCCAAAGAGGGCATCTGGACGCCCATCGTCCGCATCCGGGACCTCTCCTCTCTGGGGGAAACGGAATTCGCCGTGTTCTCTTTTCACAATATCCTGTATTCCGAGGTGCTGGATTCCGTAGACGACGGGACCCTGGACCATATGCTGGGCAGGCTGGAGGAGACTGTCCGCGGCACCTACCACGAAATCCTCTACCCGGACCTGGTGAAGGACATAGCGGACAATCTGAAAGTCCGGTATCCCGCGCTGATAGAGGGCATCGTGCCGGAGAAGATTTCCTACGGGCTGCTGACGGAGACGGCGAAAATCGTCCTGGCGGGCGGCGTCCGCCCATGCCTCTTCCCGAAGATGATCGAGCTTCTGGAATGCGCCATGCGCCGCAGCCCGGATGCCACCCCGGAGGAGCTGGCGGAAGATATCCTCATTCAGATGAACAGGAAAAAGCAATGACTTTTGCAGAATAATCTGTTATAATGAGGGCATCCGGCGAAAGCCGCAATTCGTTTTCCGAAAGGAGAGGGTTCCATGGTTTATCCCTATATCACGTTGGCAGACGGTACTGAAATCGTGCACACACAAGTTTTCGAAGAACAGGGAATCCAAAAGGTTGAAGTCCATTTCGAACGGCCTGCGGAGGACGGCTTCGATACCGCAAGATGCCAACTTCCTTCTTATACCTGGCTGATAAAAGAGGGCTTTTCGGCAGAAGAAATGGATTTCTTCGACCGATTTATGCACAGCAATGCCCATTTGTTCTACAAATATGGCACAAATGGAGGGGTACAGATTGCCTAATTTATTTACGATTGGAAGTTACAAAGTCTTCTTCTGGTCAAATGAAAACGATGAGCCGATTCATGTGCATATAGCAAAAGGCACACCAACAGCAAATGCCACAAAAGTGTGGCTGACCAGAGATGGAGGCTGCATCGTTGCGGATAACAAAGACAAGATTTCCAGCAAGGAGCTCCGCAGCCTGCTGGAAATCATTCAGGCGCAGTTTTTCCTGATCTGCCGGAAATGGAAAGAACATTTTTGTGTGGAGGAGATTCAGTTTTTCTGCTGAGTCCCGTCCGAACCTAAGAATCGAAGCGGCACAGCGTACCGCTTGCGTACCACTCGTTTATGATGTTCAAAAACGGGGTAAAATCGCTGTCCTGCTGGTTCGCGCTGTCTATGCCGTTGTTAATAGCAATAAACCGCACGCCTTTCTCTGCAAAGAGGACTTCGGTGTAAAAGCCTACTTTCAGATAGTCACGCCCTAACCGCGACATATCCTTGACAATCAGTGTTGACACTTCGCCGTTTTCAATCCGTTCCAGTAGTTCACCCCAACTCGGACGATTGAAGTTCGTACCAGAATACCCGTCGTCCACGAAAAACAATGTGTTTGAAAAGTGGTTTTCTTTTGCGTATTTACTTAAAATCGCCTTTTGGTTTACAATGCTGTTGCTGTCGCCCTGTAATTCGTCATCGCGTGATAAGCGGCAATAGAGGGCGGTAATTTTGTCAGACTGCCTTAACATAATTTCTGCTCCTTTCATCGGCGGGCAGTCTGCCAATACAGGATTGCTTGAAGCTATTATAGCGGCTTTCCGTTTATTCTTCAACATCTTTTTCTGCTTTTTCCTGTCCCATAAGGCGCAGAACCTTGTGGGGCAGGCTCCTTTCCCCGTCATAGCTTCCCGTAAAGCGGTAGAGCGTCCTGCCGGATTTTATCGCCACTTCCTGTTTTGGCATTTCTTGGTATAGTGGATTTTTTACCACGATATGCCCGTCCTTGATTTGCCGTTTCCGTTCCATTCCTTTCCCGTCCTTTCTTTGTTTATTAAAGTGATAAGTTTCGGAGCAAGCATAGGAAACGGGTACCCATTTCCGTAAATCTGCCCGTCCGCGCTATGGCTTGCCGGACAGATTTTGCTTGTTGGGAAGAATCCCAAACCCTCTTGAAAACCCTCTCACTACCTACAACACCGCACAGGGCGGTTTTGACGGAATTTTGAGAGAAATTCTTCAAAAAGGTTTCCTTATTCCCTACTACGGGGAAGTTTTGGAAATGCCAAACAACAAATTATGCAATTTCAAAAATTTCACTGTCATTGCAATTATTCAGAAGTCCGTATATAATTATGGCGTGTCAAGAAAAGAGATTTTGTGTCATAAAATGGGAACAGCCATATTTTTGTTATTTCCTTCAAAATAAATAGAGGAATGCGACACACTTGCTGTCATATTCCTAATGCTAAAATACCCACAAGGAGGATATGAATATGCCGTTTACAGAAATATGTATTTATCAAGTCAAGCCACAAAAGGTAGAGGAATTTGAAGCGTTAATGCTTGAAGCTAAAAGCCTTTTGGAAAAACAGGAGGGACTGCTTCTGCTCCGGCTTGTCAAAAGAGGGTATCACATAGACATGGAACAAATTAAAGAGGGGCTTCCACCCCTAAAAATCACCCGTATTGTAAAAAGCGTTAAGTATATGCTCTATTGGGAATTTGATACGAAAGAAAGCTATGGAGCGGCACAGAAAAATCTTTACAACAGCTATTGGAAAGCGATTGAAAAGTGTTTAATCGTTCCACATGACAAATATTTAGGGGAGGCAGTGTTTTAATGGATTTAGCATATTGTGGATTGAATTGTGGGGAATGTGCGGTTTATCTGGCTTCTGTCGCGAAAGAGTACGCTTTTTATGAGGAAGATTTTTATATGTTGTCGGGCGAAAACGTTATGGGCGATAAGTTCGAAGAATTTTATCCGGACGAGGACGCCATGTTTGAGATGATATTGGATATATTTTATGAAAAAGTACAGTGACGGTAGATTGAAAAAGAAACATAGAGGCCGATTGGCGGCGGTTATCCTTGCCGTGGCGGTGCTGGTTGGCTGCGGCGAACAAGCTGCGGACTATACCGGCGCCCAGGCGGGGGGGAAAGACGAAGAGGCCGATAAGGACAGAACGGACGGGCCGGAACGGGAAGAATCGGCGGAAGCGGAAAGCGCCGGAGCGGAAAAAGCCGCGGATGAGGCA
>OFGA01002750.1_pt1 | contig 10600 bp, 7 predicted proteins | sample 1521471 | NCBI WGS metagenome assembly OFGA01 (sample SAMEA3504086, study PRJEB24116) | mouse gut metagenome | biome: mouse gut; feature: mouse-associated habitat; material: faeces | place: Denmark | collected 2011
GGCGCTGGCCATCACCGCCCTGACCATGACGGACATGGCGGTGATGATCGGCCTGGGCCGGGACACTCTGGGCAGAATGGAGGGGTTCTCCAGGCTTCTGCTGCCGGTGATGGCGGTATATTTGGGCTATATGGCGAAAAAAGGAAGATTTCCCTCTGCGTTCCAGAAAAAGATGCAAACGGGAATGAGGTTCCTTGTGTGCGTGCTTTTGGTACTGGCAATGGCAGGGCCCTGGATTTCCAGACAGGCGGACATTACCACAACGCTTTTTGCTGTGGACTGCTCCGCAAGTATGCAGGGTGAAACGGATACGGCGGCCTTTCTGCGGGAGGCGTATGCAGCTAAGGGAAAAAAGGACAGCCTTGGACTGCTCTGCTTCGGCAGACGCGCGGGCGTGGAGCAGTCGCCGTCTTTGGAGGCAGTGCCGCCTGCGGAAGGTTTTGTGACCTATACCGATGGGAGTGCAACGGATATTGCCGCCGCACTGAAGCTGGCGGAAGGCATTTTTCCGGAAGGGACGGCAAAACGCCTTGTCATACTTTCAGATGGGGAGGAAACCGCCGGAAACGCTTTGGCACAGGCAAGAAGCCTGACGGAAAACCGCATTTCGGTGGACGTTTTCCCGGTATCCCCGCCGGAAGCGGACGAGGTGCAGCTGACTGCGCTGGAATTGCCAAAGGCGGTCAACCGGAATACGGAATATGAAATTGCCCTGCGCATTGATTCCAATGTAGCAACAGATACGGCAGTACGGCTTTATCAGGGAAATACGCTGATTGGCAGTGAGCAGATTTCTGTCACGAAGGGGGAAACGCGTGTTGTTTTTACCGCAAAAGCGGAACAGGGCGGCAGTGTTTCCTTCCGCGGAGAAATTTCGCCGGAACGGGATACAGAGCGGAAAAACAATCAGGCGTATGCGTATACGTTTGTGGATGATATTCCCCAAATCCTTTTACTGGGGACGGAAGATAATACTGTTGAATGGCGGAAACTGCTGAAAAGCAGCCATGCGGAGATTGTCAGCCTGCCGCCGGGCTGAAGCAGCGCAAGGGGGTCCTGGAGGCCCTGGAAAGGGTGATCCGCAGCACCTTTTACCGGAATGAGGAGGATGCACCGCTTGCGGACAGGGAGACCATGCTTGCGAGGATGGAAAGCTATATCCGCACAGCGGGCGGCGGGCTTGTTGTCAGCGGGGGAGAGGATTCCTTCGCGCTTGGCGGCTATAAAGGCACGACGCTGGAAGAAGTCCTGCCTGTGGAAATGGAACTGAAAACGGAGGGCGAAACGCCGGATTTGGGCATGGCTCTTGTGATTGACCATTCGGGGAGCATGTCTGACGGCAATTATGGTGTGACGCGTATGGAAATGGCAAAGGAAGCCGCAATTCGCAGTCTGGATGATTTGGGGCCTGAGGACCAGATTGGTGTAATCGCGTTTGACAGTATAGCGGATTGGACTGTGCCGATGCAGAAAGCGGAGGAGAACCGCGAGAGCATCACAAAAGCAATCGGCATGATACAGCCTGCGGGCGGTACGAGCATTCTGCCCGCATTGCGGCTGGCTGCGCAGGGTATGGAAAACATCAGCACAAAGCAGAAACATATCATACTGCTGACGGACGGGCAGGCGGAACAGGAAGGCTACGATGGCATTCTGGAGCAGATGCGGAGCGGAGGTGTTACGCTTTCCGCAATAGCAGTCGGCAGCGGGGCGGATACGGCTCTTTTGCAGCGGCTGGCAGAGGCAGGCGGCGGACGCTACTACTTCACGAATGAATTTACAGACCTGCCGGAGATTTTCGCGAAAGAAACGCTTCTGGCGGGCAAGGACTATATCAACGAACGCGGCTTTTTCCCGAAGCAGGGGGACGCTTCGGCGATATTGTCAGGAATTTCCTCTGTGCCGGAGTTGAACGGCTACATTGGAGCGACAGCGAAAAGCCGCGCCGATCAGGTGCTTTTGAGCGATAAGGACGACCCTGTTCTGGCGGTGTGGCAGTATGGGCTGGGGCGCACTGCCGTATGGACGGCGGACGTACATGGACAATGGAGCGCGGACTGGCTTGCCAGCGCGGAAGGTACGGCAATACTGCGGAACATGGTTTCCTGGACGATGAACGCTGAAGGAAACGCAGAGTTTCAGCTGACTGCGGAAAGCGGGACGGGCGAAAGCCTTCTGCGGCTGGAAATGCCGTATGATGAAGCGATTGCGGGGATAACGGCCGCTGTGGCTGCTTCGGACGGCGAAAGCTGGGAAACGGAACTGCGGGCAAGCGCGCCCGGCGTATATGAAGGAAGTATTCCGACAGAAAAAGAAGGCGTATATACGGCGAACATCGGCATAGCCAAAAAAGATGGTGAGATTTCGCGGTATACTATCGGCTTCGCAATCGGTTATCCGAAGGAATACGATATGACGGCGCGGGGTGACGGTGAGGCTGTGCTGGAACAAATCGCCACAGCGGCAGGCGGGCGTATGCTGAAAAGCGGTGCGGACGTATTCGGGCAGGACGCTGACAGGGGGCTTGTTTCTCGGGAGCTGGCTGTGCCGCTGATGGTGGCAGCGCTGCTGCTGTTTTTGGCAGACATCGCGCTGAGGCGTTTTCCGTCAGCAGCAAATGTGCTGGAACGGCGGTTTGTGCAGTTAAAAATGCCGAAAGCGAAGAAAGCCGGAAAGGAAACGGCGAAGGCTGTTCCTGAAACTTCCGGAGAGAAACGCGGGGCAGAGGTTCCGAAGCAGGCGGAGCCGCCTGTGCGGGAAAAAGCCGTACCCGAAACGGCGGGAACAGCACAAAGGCTTGCGGCGGCGAAGAAAAACCGCAGGAAATAGCGGCACAGAGGAAGTGTTTTGTATGCAGGCGGAGAAAAAGCCGGGGGATAACGACCTTCCGGCTTTTTCTCTTTATCTGCTCTGCTTATTCTCCTGTCCGCAAAAATTCCGTAAAGCCGTCTTTCCGATAGCCCATTACCTCTTTCATTTTTTCCGTCAGGCTGTGGCCGCTTTCCCGCAGCGTATCCAGCATAATATCTGCGGCCAGCTTGCCGTTTTGCAGGATAAGCGCGCGGTCGATAAAGTTTTCAATTTCGTTGATTTCATGTGTTGTGATAAATATGGTTTCTTCTCCGGTCAGGCTGCCTGCCAGAAGCTGCATAAAATCCTGACGGGTGAACATATCCTTTCCGAGGAACGGCTCATCCATGATGAGGTATTTCGTCCGTTTTGCCACGCCCGCCGCCACCTCGACCCGGCTTTTCTGCCCTTTTGACATCGTCTTGACCGGCTTTTCTTCCAGCTCAAAAAATTTCAGCAGTTTTTCATAATATGCCATATCGAAATGGGGGTAAAAATCCGCCAGGAACGCCCCGAACTGTTGCGGCGTTAAGTCGCGGAACCAGCTTCCGGCTTCGCTGACAAAGGCGATTTCGCCATAGTTTTCCTGTACGGGTTTTCCGTCTATCAATACCCGTACCGGTTCATTCTTCATTTCCTTCGATGGCAGCAGGCCCGCCAGTATTTTCAGCAGGGTGGTTTTTCCAGCGCCGTTTGCACCCAATACGCCGACGATCTGCCCGTCCGGGACGGAAAACGTCAGATCCTTCAGCACAAACTCAAAACCATCATAAAGATACCATATCCCTTTTGCTTCAACCATTGCTCTCCCTCCCCTTAATAAAGGTAGTAGTTATATTCCGGAGCGTAATATTGCCCGCCGGGCAGCGCATTGTCAGTTGCTGAAACGTCGTCCAGGGGGAGTATCCGCCCGTTTACAATGCGGGAATATTCCCCGCTTACCATCAAGTGGGCGTCCTTGTACTGCTTCTGGGCCTCCAGCGTGTCCGCCGACTTGGAAATGTCGATTCGCGACAGTTCCTTGTTGAAATCCTCCGCAAAATCAGTTTCGAGCATGCCGCGGTAGAGCGTCCTCTCGGTCTCCTCATCTTTTACAGTGAAGGAAAGCTGAGTCCTGTTATCGCGGTATGTATACCGCATAGCAAGCGTTTCTTTTTCCTGCACGGAATTTATCAGCAGCGTTTTGCCGTTGTTATGGTCTGCATATTTCGCATGTGCGGTGCCGTCCAGCCGCAGAAGCCCTTCCCGGGTAATGAGGTATTTGTCGCTGGTTTTACCATCATATCGGGGCATTTCATCGTCTTCTGTGTTTTCCTTTATCGTTATGTCGATGCCGAGAATCGCGCTGTCCTTCCGGCGCAGCCCTTCAAAATATGAACCTTTCCAGGGGAGGATTCCCTCTATTCCGGTGTTTTCCCTGTCAATCAACGTTCCTTCGGAATCGTAAAGCTCCAGATAAAGCGCGCCGCCCTCCGTCCGCGCGAGCAGGAGCATATCCTCCCCGCAGGCTGCCAGCGCAAGTATGCTGCTTTCCTCATTGACGTCAAATACAGCGACAGTTTCCGCTCCGCCATAAACAACACTGTTGTACGGCATGTCTTCCGGCAGGCGCCGTTGGTCATATGCCTGCATTTTTTCTTTCGGGAAACGCAGCAGGAATACTTCCCCTGTTACGTTATGGTTTGTGGACAATATGCCGTAAACCGCGTTTTCAGTGTCCGCTGTCAGGAAATCAAAACCTGTTCCCCTGTAGCAAATGTTGTTGGAGTAGATATCCGAATAGCCGCCCTCTTCCTTTTCTTCCCATGCCAGGTAGTAATACGGCCCGTCAGAAAGCGTCAGCCCGGTAAAAGCGCGGCTGTATCTCTCCGGTATGCCTATGGTATAGCTTCTGCCATCATAGGAGATTTCCCTCATGCTTTGCAGGTCTACAAAGAAAGAGGCAGCTTCAGCCTTTGTTCCCAGCACGCGGAACGCATCATTGCCATAAGGGCTTTCCTCGTAACTGTGCCTTTCAAAGTAATCCTCCATGATTTCCGGCGGCACGTCCTCCCAGCTTTGGAGCGGTTCCAACTCCGCGCCCTCCGCCGGGGCGGTCTGCAGTATAGCTTCATTGCGGTATTGCGTCAGGTCAGCTTCCAGGTGGAAATATTTTTTCAGCGGATTTACGCCCTTCCGATTGGCATCGACCAGGTTGCTGACGGTCTGCTCATTGCAGGGGTATGTTTTCCGCGTCAGTTCCCCGTTTTCCCACCGGTAATGGATTTGGTGGACGTCATCTCCGGCAGTCCCCTCGAAGGAAAATGCCGCCAGTTCCGAACGTTCCCCCTCCAAATCGCGTATCTCGAATACGCCGTTATCTCCTGCACATGTCAGGTATGTTATCAGGACAGCTGTTACTATGGTAGTGCAGATAAAAATTTCCAGTATGATATTCCGTTTTTTCTTTTCCATGTTACCGCCTCCTTCAAAGCCTTTTCCTGCTGTCCAGCTTCCGTATCAGAAAAACCTGTATTGCGGCTGCTGAGATGATGGCAAGCAGCCCTGCTGCCATGCCTGCACCCAGGCTGTTTGCACTGTAGCGCCACCAGACAGCGAGCTGTGTGACAACCTGTGTCCGCAGCATGGGGCCGACGAAAAAACTGAGCATAAAGCATGCTGTGCTTATCAATACGCGTATTGCGGCATTTTCCCGATAAAACCCTGCAAAAAGTATGCCTGTCAATGCAAGAGCCATGCTCCCCAAAAACGGGAGAAGGCTCCAAAGGGAGATGGGAAAGCGCGAGGACAGGAAAAGGCTCCGCTGGAATGCCAGAAACAGCCCGTTCGTCTGGGAAACGTCAATTCCTGTTTCCGTTACGCCTTGCGTGACAAGGAACACCTGCTCCGCCGCCAGTTTCTGGTACGCCCACATGATGGGGAAATACGCCGCTGTTACAAGCACGAGCCACAGCAGGTGGAACAGCGCGATGGCCGCTGCCCCGGAGAGCAGAAAAGAACAATAGACTTCCCTGCGCTTCATGGGCAGCAGATAAAGCGTGTAAATGCCCTTGCTGTCCTTCTCAAAATCGCTGATTTGGCGGAACAACGCCAGCAGGAGCAGGAGAAAGCTGACGCTGAATATCAGCCCAAGGAAGCTTTGGTTAATCACCATATCGTACGAACGGAAGGATTTTGGCGTGTAGAAAGAATCCATATTCCGTATATTGGGCGCCCATGCCGCCCGGAGCAATTCCAGCGCGCCGCAGGCTATGCCACCCAGGAGGATGTATTTTCCGCGTTTTTTCCAGAACCAGCTGAAAAGGTAGTTGCTTAATTTCCATGTGTTGCTCATCAGTATTCCCCCTTCTCCCATTCCTGCCGCAGCAGGTGAATCACTTCTTCCAGTGTCAGCCCGTTTTTTTTGGCATGTTTTACGAAATCTGCCGCGAAACCTGCCGTCATTTCTTTTTGGATTTCGGAAAAGACGCTGCTGCTCCATTGGAGTATGCTGACGGAGTTCTTCGGCGTAGTGACAAATCCTTCTTCTTCCATTAGCCTCACCGCTTTCTGCACTGTATTCGGGTTGATTTTCAGCATTGCCGCCAGCTCCCGACGGGAGGGCAACGGGTTTCCCTGTTCTGCCGCCCCTGTGAAAATTTGGCGCTTGACATAGCCCACAATCTGAAGATATACAGGTTCCGATGTATTCAGTTCCAGGCCGGAAAAATCCAGCATCTGCGTCCCTCCTTTCTGTGTATTATTCGTGTAATACACTTTTATCTGTATTATACAGCTAGTACACATTTCTGTCAACCCCTGTCTGCGCAGACACTTTTCTCCCGCCCGCAAAAGATTGTAATACGGGGAAAGATATGGTATAGTAAGGTTGTTTGGCCTTCCGTACAGAAAAAAAGTACAAAATAAGGAGGAGTGTTTTATGGCATTGGACGGCATTACTACATTTGCCATTGTATCCGAATTAAAAGCCGCCCTTTTGGGAGGGCGTATTGATAAAATTCATCAGCCGCTTGCTGATGAAATCCGCATGAGCGTGCGTGGAAACGGCGCGCCCAAAAAACTGCTGTTATCCGCAAATTCCGGACACCCCAGAATACATCTGACGGAGAGCAGCCGCGAAAATCCCATGACCGCACCGCTGTTCTGTATGGTGCTGCGGAAATATATTGCGGGGGGGAAGATTGTGGATATTCTCCAGCCGGATTTTGAGCGCATTGTGATTCTGAAAATCGAATCCGCGAATGAAATGGGCGATATCACGCAGAAGAGCCTGATTCTGGAAATCATGGGCAAGCACAGCAACATCATCTTCTGTGATTCGGAGGGGACTATCATCGACAGCATCAAGCACGTCTCCGCCGCCGTCAGCTCCCTGCGGGAGGTGCTGCCGGGCAAAGCCTACTTCATAGCCGCCACCCAGGACAAGCTGGACGCCCTGTCCACCGACGGGGAGGCTTTCCGGAACGCCCTTTCCGCCAGGCCCCAGCCTGTCTTTAAGGCGCTCTACGGCAGCTTTACGGGCATCTCCCCTGTCCTGGCCCAGGAGCTGTGCTATGAGGCCGGGATCGACGCAGACCTGCCCACCGCGGCTCTGGGCGATTCGGACTATGAAGGGCTGTACGGGGCATTTTCCCGGATGGCGGAGGCCATACGGCAGGAACGCTTCTCCCCCAACATCGCCTACACAAAGGGAAATCCTGTAGAATTCTCCGCGCTTCCCCTGACATTGTACGCCGGCGGCCCCCTTTCCGGAGACAGCACCGTACCCTATGACTCCATGTCGGAACTGCTGGAGCATTATTATGCGGAAAAAAATACCCTCACCCGCATCCGGCAGAAATCCGCGGATCTGCGCCGCATTGTGCAGACTGCCCTGGAACGGAACGTAAAAAAATACGACCTCCAGCTGCGTCAGATAAAAGACACGGAAAAGCGGGAAACCTACCGTCTTTACGGGGAACTTCTCCACACTTACGGTTATCATGCCCTGCCGGGTGCAAAGTCCCTGGAAGCAGTGAATTATTATACCGGCGAACCGGTTACCATCCCGCTGGATCCCACTTTGACCGCCGCGGAAAATGCCACAAAATATTTCGATAAATACGGCAAGCTAAAACGTACCTGCGAGGCACTCTCCTCCTTAACCCAGGAGGTAAAATCCGAAATCGACCATCTGGAATCCATCTCTGCGGCACTGGACATCGCGCTTCACGAGGAGGATTTGGCACAGATTAAGGAAGAACTGACGGAAAGCGGCTATATCCGCAGGAAGGGCAATGCCAAAAAGCAGAAAATCACCAGCAGGCCCTACCACTATATCAGCAGCGACGGCTTCCACATGTATGTAGGGAAAAATAACTATCAGAACGACGAACTGACCTTTAAGTTCGCTACCGGAAACGACTGGTGGTTCCACGCCAAGCAGATGCCCGGCTCCCATGTCATCGTCAAGCTGGAAAATGCGGAAGAACTGCCCGACAGGACCTTTGAGGAGGCCGCCCGTCTTGCCGCATACTATTCCAGGGGGCGGGGCCACGACAAAGTAGAGATTGACTACATCCAGAAAAAGCATGTAAAGAAACCCGGCGGCGCCAAGCCCGGATTTGTGGTTTACTATACCAATTATTCCATGGCCATTGACAGCGATATTTCCGGCATTCAGCTTGTGAGCGGGTAAACTGCGGCTGTCCGTGCCCCGGCATACCCAATTCGCCGGCCGTAACATTATGAAAAAAGGCTGTCCTGAAACTGTATCCGCATAAATATTCCCTGCGAAATACAATCGTTTCCTGACAGCCTCTCTTTTTTCTGCGTCTTTTTGCCTGTACCTTTTTCCTATCTTTTTGCCTGTATCTTTTTTCTGTACCTCTTCTGCCCCTCACTTCATCAGCCTGCACCTTTTCGCTATCCGCACCAGCAGATATCCCTTGGGAAAGCCCCGCAATTCTTCCTCGGAAATCCCCCGCAGCAGCAGGAGCATTGCAAAGTAAACCGCCGCCGCTACCAGGATAGCGATGACTACTGATACCTTCGGAGAAGAAGTCAGCATCAGCAGGCTTTCATACACCGCCCAGGCCGCTCCTCCCATACACAGCGATGCCAGGGCAGGAACCAGAAATGTGGTCATGACTTCCTGCCTGTATTCCACAGCCTTCCTCACGGCCCATTGGTTCAGCCCGCACATAATCGCGGCGTACAGTGTATTTGCAATGGCAATGCTGTACAGGTCCAGATTCGTAAACAACAGCAGTACCACAGCCGTAACCGTCTGTATCACCAGCGCAATCCCCGCATTGATGATTGGCGCATTCACCTTTCCCATGCCCTGGAGGATGGAACTGTTCAGCGTTGACAGGGCATAAAATACCACTGACAGCGCCAGTGCCATCAGAAGCTTCGTCACCAGATCCTCCGTCTCCTGCGTATTGTGAAACAGCAGCCCTATCCGCGGCCGCGCCAGGGCAAACAGCCCCACGGCACAGGGGATGGAAATCAACATAATCGTCTTCACTGCCAGCCCAATCTTCTCCCTGGCGCCTTCCCTGTCATTGGACGCTGTCAGCTTGGCAATAGAAGGCAGCATGGCCGAAGCCATGGCTGTAGCAAAGGCGATGGGAATATTGGAAAGCGTCAGCGCCTGGCCCGAAAACGCCCCCCACCTGGAATAGATCGCCACCTCGTCCAGTTCCTTCAGCGCCGGCAGCCACTGCGTGTACACCGTGTTATTAATTGTCCCGCTGAGATTGTAGACGGCGGTGCTTAGGATGAAGGGCGTCACCACCATTACAATCATGCGCATGATGGATTTATAGGAATCCGTGCCCACATGCCTGTCGCTCCGGATTCTCCTGCCTATCATTTCACGGTTCAGCATATAGACAGCCGCCATAAAGAGCAGCGCCGCCAACACGCCAGCCCCTGCTCCCATTGCGCTGCCAACCGCGCCCCTGGCTGCCCGGGTAACCTGTCCGGCCTCGTCCGCCGGAATCTCCATGGTCCCCAGGGAAAGCTCAATCAGCAGGCAAGCCGCCCCCACACTGACCACCGCATTGACAATCTGTTCCAGAATCTGAGATACGGAAGTCTGGACCATGCTGCCGTGAGCCTGAAAATACCCCCGCAGCACGCCAAGGATTCCGTAGGCAAAAATAGTCGGTGCAAAAGCCCTCAGCACGGATGCCGCCTCCACTGACAGGACTTCCGCCCTGTTGAGCATCCCTGCCCCGAAAAACAGAATCAGACTGGCAGCGCCTCCCACTGCAAGGACATACCCCAGGGCACATTTGAATATCCTGTGGGCATTCCGGTATTCCCGCAGCGCCAGCTTCTGGGCAATCACCTTGGAAATGGCGGAAGGGATACTGTATGAAGAAATCAGCAAAATAATCGTATAGTAATTATGGGCAGACTGGTAATAACCCAGCCCCAGGTCCCCAATGACACCATGCAGAGGCCCCCTGTAGAGGAGGCCTATTAATCTGCTGATAATTCCGGCTGCCGCCAGGATCCCAGCCTGCACTATAAAGCTGTTTTTTCTGCTACCGTTATCCGCCATGGTTTCATCCTATCAGCCAGTCGTACATTTCCTGATATTTTGCCGCGGACACATGCCATGAGAAATCCGCCGCCATGGCCCTGTCCACCATCTTATTCCACTCACGTCTCTTATCATAATAAATCTGCTCCGCATAACGGACTGCATTCAGCATCTCATGGGCATTGTAATTGGTAAAGCTGAAGCCTGTTCCCC
>OFGA01002752.1_pt1 | contig 10596 bp, 8 predicted proteins | sample 1521471 | NCBI WGS metagenome assembly OFGA01 (sample SAMEA3504086, study PRJEB24116) | mouse gut metagenome | biome: mouse gut; feature: mouse-associated habitat; material: faeces | place: Denmark | collected 2011
GGTGCCGTCGATCATAATGGGGCTCATGGAGACGGTGGTGGGCACACCGTAGGGCTCCGTGGTCTTGCAGACGAATTTCATCATGATCATGGGGCCGATGGCGAAGATCTCGTCATACTTCTCCCCCGCGTCCAGTAGCTCTTTCAGCGCCTCGGTGACCAGGCCCTTGCGGCCGTAGCTGCCGTCGTCGGTACACAGATGGAGGTTGCCCACCTTGCTCATCTCATCCTCCAAAATCAGAAGTTCCTTCGTCCTTGCGCCTACGATAATATCGCACTCGATTCCGTGCTCGTGAAGCCATTTTGCCTGGGGATATACGGGGGCCGTTCCCACGCCGCCGGCGATAAACACAACCTTCTTTTTCTTTACCTCTTCCAAATCATCCGTTACCAGCTCGGAGGGCTTTCCCAAGGGACCTACAAAGTCCTCAAAGAAATCTCCTTCTTTCAAATCCACCATCTTATGGGTAGAAACGCCGATGGGCTGGAACACGATGGTGATTGTCCCGGCTTCTCTGTCGTAATCACAGATGGTCAGCGGAATACGTTCTGCTGTCTCGTCCACTTTTACGATAATAAATTGTCCCGGCTCACAAGACTTTGCAACTCTTGGAGCATGAACGACTTTCATGTAGACATTTGCAGAGAGCTGCTCTGCTTTCAAAATCTTGAACATATGCTTCCTCCTGGAGTATCATTTTTGTACAGTGCCATATCCGCACGCCTTTTGGGTTGACGGACTTCGTCCTATAAGGTATATATGCTTATCCACTGCGCAGAATTACTCATCTCTAATATCATAATGCAATTTTCATCAGATTTCAACTAAAACCTACAATTCATAATCAAAGCAGACCCGGTCACAGGCAGCGGGCTTGATCACTTCCTCCGCCACCGCCACATGAAGGGGGTGTACCTGATAGGCATCCAGATCCTCCGGCGTCTCAAGCTCTGACACCAATAAAAGCTCGCGGCTGCTTCCATGCAGCTTATTAAGACGCATTTCCGCAAAGGTCAGCCCTTTAATCTGCCCCACAAGGGCCTTTAAGCGCTTATCGGCTTCGCGGGCCATCTCTTCTTTTTTCTCCGCCGGAAAATCCTCCTTGAAGTTCCACATCACCAAATGTTTTACCATAGCTTAATCCTCCTCATCCATATCCGGGTCATACTGAAATTCCAGCCGGTAGATCTGTACCAGCGGTTCGCTGACCATTCCTTTTTTATTAATTGCTACCGCGCACAGAAGATTCTCACCCTCCGTCAGCGAAATAGGTTTTTCATAGCGGGTGCTGTCCTTGGTGGGTTCCGTACCGTCCAAGGTATAATAGACGGCTCCGTATTCCGCATCCAGCTCCAGATTCACATAATAGTGATATGTTCCCTCCGGCAAACTGCAAATGGGCTTCTCCACCCGGTAGGGAAGGAGCTTCTCCCTGATCCCGTCATACTTGCAGGAATCGATTACCTCCTGAATCAAGTGCGTCTGCTTTACCTCATTCAAAAGCTCCATCAGCTCCAGATAAAGCGCTTCCAGCTCATAATTCGCCCCCCGCGCCGCATCCTCAATAAAAATCGCATTCTGCATACAGCCTACGGCCAGTTCCTTTGCATCCACCTTTGCATAGGCTTTGGCAAGAAGACGCAGAGGCGCAGTATCCGCTCCCTCCGAATCGGACTGAAGGCTCTGCGCTTGCTTCAGGTAAGGCAGCGCTTCCTCATAGCGCTCCTCCTCCATAAGCTCCTCTCCCTTTCGCAATTGATAAGCATAATCATTTCCGCGTCCCATAGAGTGGTAAGACATAAGGAAAATGCCAAAGCAGGCTGCGATTGCCGCAAGGGACGCGAAAAGCTGCCAAAACAGCTTCGACTGCCACAGCGCTTTTCCTGGCTTTTCCTGCGGGTCTGCTTTTCCGGGTTCTTTATTCGGTTGTTCTTTTATCTTCTCACCTGATTGCTCCGGTTCTTCTCCGATTACCAGCTCTTCCAAGGGGTCATAGTCCGGAACAATCTGCAGTTCCTGCATACAGACAGGGCAGTAAATACTTCCCGCCTCCAGCTCTGCGCCACAATTGGGACAACGCATGACTTATTCCTCTTTTCTCTCCCAAAATGCGTTTCTAAGAAACATCTTTACACACACTCTTCTATGTATCGTTCAAATTCCTCCAGGGTCATTAAAATTTCTCTGGGCTTCGTACCGGCCTCTTCGCCCACTACTCCGGCCTCCGCCAGCTGATCCATAATCCGCGCCGCCCGGTTAAAGCCAACCTTAAACCATCGCTGCAGCATGCCGATGGAAGCCTTATCCTTTTCAATAATGAATTTCCCTGCTTCCACAAACAAGGCATCCCGCTCAGGTCCGTCTCCCGAAGCCCCCGTATCAATGGCTGCCGCCTGGACCGTATTCATATGCTCCTCCACCTCATTGCTGTAGGAAGCTTCCGCATTGGTATCCTTAAGAAATTCCACTACTGCGCTTACTTCCTCGTCGGAGACAAAGGCCCCCTGCACGCGGACCGGCTTGGGATAGCCATAGGGATAGAACAGCATATCGCCCTTGCCCAAGAGCTTTTCCGCGCCGACTGTATCCAGTATCGTTCGGGAATCTATGCCGGAAGAAACCGCAAACGCCAGCCGCGAAGGAATATTCGCCTTGATTACGCCCGTAATGACGTCCACAGAGGGCCGCTGTGTCGCAATGATGAGGTGCATACCCGCCGCACGCGCCATCTGCGCCAGACGGCAAATTGCGTCCTCCACCTCTCCGGGTGCCGCCATCATCAGGTCGGCAAGCTCGTCTATGATAATGACAATCTGGGACATTTTCCCTTTCGGGTCGCCCTTTTCTTCCATCATGGCGTTGAAGCCCTTGATATCGCGCACACCGTTCGCCGCAAAATCGTTATACCGCTGGAGCATTTCCCGCACCGCCCAGTTCAGCGCGGCAGACGCTTTTTTCGGGTCTGTTACAACGGGAATCAGCAGATGCGGAATCCCGTTATATACGCTCAGTTCCACGACCTTCGGGTCAACCAGCAGGAGTTTCACCTCGTCCGGCTTAGCCTTGTAAAGTATGCTCGTAATCAGTGTATTGATACAGACGCTTTTGCCGCTGCCCGTCGCCCCCGCAATCAGCAGATGCGGCATTTTGGCAATATCCGTAACAACAGGGTTTCCGGCAATATCCTCACCCAGCGCGAACGCCAGCCGAGAAGAATGTTCCTTGAACGCTTCGCTTTCCAGCACTGTCCGCAAGTATACTGACTGTGTTTCTTTATTCGGCACCTCAATGCCGACCGCGGCTTTGCCCGGTATCGGCGCTTCAATTCGGATGCCGCTTGCCGCAAGGTTCAGCGCGATATCATCTGCAAGATTTACAATTTTGCTGACCTTTACACCCTGACTCGGCGAAAGTTCATAACGCGTGACCGTCGGCCCTTTGTTAATCTGAATGACTTTCGCCTCTACGCCAAAGCTTTTCAGTGTTGTTTCCAGCTTTCTGGCATTGGCAAGCAGTTCCGCCTTAGAATCCCCGCCGCCGTTCTGCGGGTCCTCCCCCAGAAGCTGTATGGGCGGGAAAATATACGGTTTTTCCGGCTCAGGCTCAGGCTCAGGCACGTTCTCTCTCTCCGGCTCAGGGTTTGTCAGAATCTTCTCCGCCATCTTTTCCTCGGGAATTTCCTCCTCCGGTATCGCCTCAAAAGGAATTTCCTCTACGGACGGCTCGTCCTCCTCAAAAGGCTCGTCCTCGATTTCAAATGTAAGCGGCACTTCTCCGCCTTCCTCCGTTTCTTCCGCAAAAATATGTTCCATCACAGCCTCCTGCGTTTCCACATTTACAGCAGGATCCGCCCCTGCTGCTGTTTCTTCTGCCAGCCCTGCCGTTTCTTCCTTCGCGAAAGGCTCTCTGTATTCCTCCGGTTCCGGCCCAGAATGTGTATGGATAACGGGTTCTTCCTCCCGCCCGAAATCGTAAATCGGTTCGCGTTTTTTCGCCTCCACCGCGGCAGGCTTTTTCCGGAAAACGGTTTCCTTTACATAAGGCTCGTCCGTTTTCCTACCGCCCTCTTTCAGCTCAATATTGAAATCCTCGCGATGCATAACCTTCCGGCGGCGGACTTCCTCCCGCTTTGCCAGACGCTCTTCCTCCAGCCGTTCCTGCTGGCGGATTCGTTCCGCCTTATTTTTTATCTTTTCATTTTTTACACGCTGCCTTGCCTTCCGGTGCGCCATAAGGTCCCCAATCGCATAAAAAAACGAACGCCCCGTTGCAGTGATGACAGAAATGACAAGCAGGGCTGCCAGCACAATAGCGCTCCCCAGCGTATCCAGTATACGGTGCAGCCCGCCGCCCAAGAGGCCGCCCAGAAGGCCGCCGTTGCCAAGCGTTCCTTCTTTATAAAGTGCGCCGCAGCGCCGCAAAAAGCCTGTCCCCTCCGCAAGGTCAACCGGATTTATGAGGGCTGCCGCCGAAGCCGCCGCCAGCAGGAACAATATGCCGCCGAACGCGCGCACCAGCGGGAACCGGCGTTCCTCGTCCGCCAGAAACCATACGCAGTAAAGGATGGCAAATACCGGCAGGAGCAGGCCGCCAAAGCCCAGCAGCCCTTTCAGAAAACCGCCGAACAACTGCCCCAGAAGCCCCATTTTTTCCGTCCATAGGCTGACAAGCCCCACGATAGAAACCAGAATCACCAAAATCAGTATCACTTCGTCCAGTATGGAATCGCCAAAGCGCGGCGCGGCTGTCATTTTCGTTGTTTCTTTTTTCGGCACAGCTTTCTGTCCGCCTGTGGCTGTTTTCCCGCCTCCTGTCGAAGGCTTTGCGTTTCCCGTTGAGGCTTTCACGCCTTTTGACGCCGTTTTTTTCACCGCCGGCGTTTTTCCTCCCCTGTTCTGTTCCGCCACTTCTTCCACCTCATTTATCCGAAATTATGTCACCCATTCGATTTCAGGGAAAGCACACAGACCGTCCCCAAAATCAGGGCAAAACCAATCATATCCATCCATGCAAACGGCTCTTTCAGGAACACAAGCGAAATAATGACCGCTGTAATCGGCTCCACCGTCCCCAAAAGGCTGCCCAGAAAAGGGCCTATGATGCTGACCCCTTTCAAAAAGAGAGAATAGGCTACCGCTGTGCCAAGTATTGCCACACCGCCCAACGCAAGCACCAGCTGCATATCCCACGCGATCGCGAACCGCCATGGGCGTACAAACACCACCATAACTACCCCCGCTACCAGCATCGCAAAGCCAACGACAGCGTAAACCCCGTATTCCCGCAAAAGGTTGCCGGACAGCACCGTATACGCCACCGCGCCGACCGCCGAAGCCAGGCCAAAGATTAACGCCATCTGTGTCAGTGTCATGCTGTGGATATCCCCGTGTGTACTCAAAAGGAACACACCCAGCAGGGCACAAATCATTGCCCCTGTTTCCAGTCTGCGCGGCAGACGTTTTTCCCGCAGGCAGACAATCACCAGTATCATGACCGAGGACAGGGATTGCAGTACCGTTGCCGTGCCCGCGTTGGAATACTGCACCGCAGAAAAATATGTAAACTGGCTGACAAGCACGCCAGCCAGCGCGAACAGCACCAGCCGTTTGCGGTTCCTCGGCTTTTGCCAGATATTGCACAATGCTTTTTTCTGTATACAAAGCCCCAGCAAAACCAGAACACTCCCCGCAATCACCAATCTCATAGTCACCAGCCAGTCAGCAGTAATTCCCTTGGACTGAAACAGATACTGTCCGAAGCAGCCCGAAAGCCCCCAGCAGATTCCTCCGCTCAACGTATACAATATCCCTACGTTTTTTTTCTCCGTAACCTTGTACTCCTCCATTTTCTCCACCTCTGTATACAATCTGGAACGCAAGCGGCAGCAGCGCGCCTGTTCCTCTGAAGCTCCAACGCAAAATTTTCCATTTGCCGTACTAAATAATATACCTTATTCGCGCTGTTTCCTCAACCCTTTTTTACAAAAAAACCCTCCGGCATTCCGCAGGAGGGAGTTCCTCCACCCGCAGAAGCCCGAGGGAATTTCTTTTTGTTTCATTCAGGGCTTTATTTTATTTCATAGCCCTTTGCTTTCAGCGCCTGCATCATTTCCTCGCAGTGCGCCTGATTTCTTGTTTCCACAACAACGTCAACCACAACGCCGCTTACCGCAACGCCGTTCGCAATACGGTTATGGCTTACTTCAAAGATGTTCGCGCCTGTTTCCGCGATAACCTGCAGCAGCTGGATAAGCTGGCCGGGTTTATCCGCCATTGTAACAGAAAATTCTTTCAGACGGCCGTTTTCCTGCAAACCTTTGTCAAGAATTCTGTCCAGAATGTTGATATCAACATTACCGCCGGAAACCACACAGACAACCTTTTTGCCCTTAATGTCTACTTTATTTGTCATAGCCGCCGCTACAGAAACCGCACCCGCGCCTTCGGCTACCATTTTGTGTTTTTCAACCAGCATGAGGATTGCAGACGCAATTTCTTCCTCTGTTACGGTTACAACGCCGTCCACGTATTTCTGGCACATTGCAAATGTGTTGTCGCCGGGCATTTTAACAGCAATACCGTCTGCCATAGTGCTGACTTCTGCCAATTTTTCGGGCTTGCCTGCCGCCAGGGAGTTTTTCATGGAAGGTGCGCCTGCCGCCTGAACGCCGTAAACCTTGCAGTTGGGGTTAATGTTTTTGATTGCGCACGCAACGCCGCTGATAAGGCCGCCGCCGCCGATGGGCACCAGAACAACTTCCGCATCAGGCAGTTTATCCATGATTTCCAGACCTACCGTGCCCTGTCCAGCCATTACATAATCATCGTTGAAGGGATGCAGGAACGTATAGCCTTTTTCCTTCTGCAGTTCTTCAGCCTTTGCCGCCGCATCATCATATACGCCGGGCACCAGAACAACTTCTGCGCCATAGCTCTTTGTTGCCTCAACCTTTGCCAGAGGTGCGCCTGCGGGCATACAGATAACGGACTTAATGCCCTTTTTCTGTGCCGCCAGAGCAACGCCCTGTGCATGGTTGCCAGCGGAACATGCAATCACGCCGTGTTTCGCCTCTTCATCTGTCAGGTTTGCCGTTTTATAGTACGCGCCGCGCAGTTTGAAAGAACCCGTTACCTGCATATTTTCACACTTGATATATACATCAGCGTCCGGGTTAATGACATTCGACTGGAACAAAGGCGTAACCCTTGCCACTTCGCTCAATACTTTTTTTGCATCCTGAATCATATCCAGAGTCAACATTATTCAACCACTCCCGTTCTTATGCTAGGGACATTTTATGTAAATGTACCCGCCTCAAATACGTTTTTATTATAGACCCCTGTTTTTTTTCAGTCAATGCGTTTTGGGCAAGTTTCACGCACCATCTGTGATTTTGTAAGTTCTGTCAGTATTTCCGCCGTAAATGTACAAATTTCCGTACAGCACAATCCTTTCCCGCTCACTTTCCGTCATTTTTCCTACTGGAATAAGGTCTTGCGGCTCTGCCCCTTGCCCCTGCTTTCCGCACAGGAATCCTGTTCGGCGCGGACGTTCATTCTTCTTTTGTTCAAAATACTGCTTAATCCAGTTTTTTCCAAAAAACTTATACTGTGGCAGGCATCTCCTTTAACCTGATTGAGCGGGGCGAAGCGTATGATTTGGAAATTCCGGCAATCAACGCAGTGTATACCCATATGCTTGGCAAAACCAGCCATTCTATCCTTACCAGTCTGGAGCATATGGACGAAACAGCCATAGCACTGAAAACTTATCAGGCAAAAGGCTATGAGAGAATACTGCCCTCCCACGGCGGACCCGAAGGACAGGACACCGTTGCTGAAAAACTCTCTTATATAAAAAAAGCAAAGGAACTGGCAGCGGCCAACGGCACTGCCAAAGATTTTATCCGAGCGATGCAGGAAGCTTTTCCGAATTATGACGGTGAAAATTACCTTGAAATGACTGCGGGCTGTTTATACCAATAAACACATCCCCTCTCTCATAATAATAGCTGTAAAAAACCGCGCATCTGCGCGGTTTTCTCTGAGTTTTTTGCCCTGCTTTCTAAGAACGAAAACGGGCAGGGCGTGGGACAGCGTCCCACGTTTTTATCTTTTTACGAAGCGTCCATACTCCTCGTATGTTTCCGCTTCCGCATACGCTTCAGCGGCTGACGGTTCTCGTTGTATACATATTCCGGGGCAGCTGTCCCATTCACCACATCTGCCGTAATGACACATTTTTCCACCGTAAGCTCTGTCGGAATCTCATACATAATCGGGTTGATAAATTCCTCCACAATCGCACGCAGTCCCCTTGCGCCGGTTTCACGTTCTATCGCCTTCTGTGCAATCGCACGCAGGGCGTCATCTGTAAATTCCAGCACCACATCATCCAGCGCAAACAGATATTCATACTGCTTTGTCAGCGCGTTTTTCGGTTCTGTCAGGATATGCACAAAAGCATCTTCATCCAGATTATCCAGCGTCACCACAACAGGCAGACGGCCGACAAATTCCGGAATCAACCCATATTTCAGTAAATCCTGCGGCATAAGGTGGCGCAGGAGCGCGTCCGCGTCCTCCTCCTTCGGCAGGTGTGTTTCCGCGCCAAAGCCGATTGTTTTATGTCCCATACGGTTCTGTATCAGCTTTTCCAGCCCGCCGAACGCACCGCCGCAAATAAACAGAATATTCGTTGTGTCAATCTGTATAAATTCCTGATGCGGGTGCTTTCTGCCGCCCTGCGGGGGTACGCTTGCGACTGTCCCCTCCAGTATTTTCAGCAGGGCCTGCTGCACGCCTTCCCCGCTGACGTCCCTCGTGATGGAAACGTTTTCGGATTTCTTCGTGATTTTGTCGATCTCATCTATATAAATGATACCTCGTTCTGCGCGCTCCACATCGTAATCCGCCGCCTGTATCAGCTTCAGCAGGATATTTTCCACGTCCTCGCCCACGTATCCGGCTTCAGTCAGGGAAGTTGCGTCCGCAATCGCAAAAGGTACATTCAGCATCTTTGCCAATGTCTGCGCCAACAGGGTTTTGCCCGTACCCGTCGGTCCGACCAACAGGATATTGCTCTTTTGCAGCTCCACATCATCTGCACGCACGTCCATAAAAATACGCTTGTAATGGTTATAGACCGCAACGGCAAGGGCCTGCTTCGCCCTGTCCTGCCCGATTACATATTCGTCCAAAATGCTCTTGATTTCCATAGGCTTCGGCACTTTCACCTCTTCGCCGCGGTTTGCCAGCACATCGTACTCCTCGTCGATAATATCGGCGCAGAGCTCGATACATTCATCGCAGATATACACATTGGGACCAGCAATCAGCTTTTTCACCTGTTCCTGCGGCTTTCCGCAAAAGGAACAGCGCAGTTTATTCATATCATCCGGTTTAACCGCCATTCAAATTCACTCCTTCGACTGAGGCTTTGTCAGAACATCGTCAATCAGACCGTAAGCCTTGGCTTCTTCCGCTGTCATAAAATTGTCGCGTTCCGTATCCTGTTCGATGACCTCGTAGGGCTTACCCGTATTTGCGGCAAGGATTTCGTTCAGGCGTTTCTTTGTGCGCAGGATATTTTCCGCATGAATACGGATATCCGTCGCCTGTCCTCTTGCGCCGCCGCTGGGCTGGTGGATCATAATTTCCGCGTTGGGCAGAGCCATCCGCTTCCCCTTTGTTCCCGAGGACAGCAGAAATGCCCCCATGGAGGCGCCCATGCCCACGCAGATGGTGGACACATCGCACTTGATGTACTGCATCGTGTCGTAGATGGCCATGCCGTCGGGGATAGAACCGCCGGGACTGTTGATATAGAACTGGATGTCCTTGTCCGGATCCTGGGCCTCCAGGTAGAGCAGCTGTGCTACCACCAGAGAGGCAGTGGTGGCGTTGACCTCCTCACCCAAAAACACAATGCGATCATTCAATAGCCTGGAGAAAATATCATAGGAACGTTCGCCCCGGCTGGTCTGTTCTACAACATAAGGAACTAAACTCATTGGTATTCTCCTTTCCGAGGGAGGATATGCACTCCCCGCCAGCGCAAGCTATTATACCCACACTCTGGCATGCGTTATTCCCTCCTGCGTTCAAAAAGGTTTCGGCCTGTTATTCCTCAGCCTTCTTCGCTTTGGGCGCAGCCTTCTTGGGGACGGCCTTCTCCTCCCCGTCCTCCTCCGCCTTCTTGGCAACCTTCTTAGCAGTCTTTTTCGCAGAAGATTTTACCAAATCCAGTGCCCCGCGCATGGTCAAATCCCGGCGGATATCGTCCACATTGACAATGGAGCGGACCTTGTCCTCTTCCATCTTATACTGCTCTGCCAGTCTGGCAATCTCCTCGTCCACCGCAGCGTCCGAAACCTCAATTCCCTCGGCGGCAGCCACAGCCTCCAAGGCAAGGTCGCTGCGCACAGTCCGGGCGGCGGCAGTCTTAGACTGCTCGCGCATATCGTCCATGGACATGCCCATCATCCGCAGGTAGTCCTCAAAGCCGATGCCCTGGCTCTGGATGCGGTTGGCGTAGTCCTCCAGCATCTTGTCGCCCCGGTAATCCACCATGGCTTGGGGCACCTCGCACTCCAGC
>OFGA01002753.1_pt1 | contig 10591 bp, 10 predicted proteins | sample 1521471 | NCBI WGS metagenome assembly OFGA01 (sample SAMEA3504086, study PRJEB24116) | mouse gut metagenome | biome: mouse gut; feature: mouse-associated habitat; material: faeces | place: Denmark | collected 2011
CCCGCTTGCAGAAGGCGTTGGCCCAGTTGTCCAACGGAATCCGCCGGAAATTCAGCAGGGGAATCCCCTCCAGCTCGTCGAATTGCGGGTTGGAGGGCATATATTTGGCGTAAAAGGGAATGATGGACAGCTTTGTCCCCGCCTTTTCACAGGCCTCGATGATCTCCGGCGTCTGGGGAAAATCCTGCGGCTCCATCGCCGCCACCACCTCGTCCGGGCGCAGTGCCTCCAGCACCTGAGCCAGCTCCCCGTAGCCGCCCAGGCGGGTCAGGCCGTCCAGCTCGCTTCTCCAGCCGTCGTCCATAAAGCCGGCCGGGACATAGCCCAGCTCCCGGTGCTCCCGGATCTCACGCAGATACCGCGCGGCCGCGCGGCCGCTGCCCAGCAGCAGCACATGCTTCTGGTTGTAGCCCGCCTGCCGGTATCTCCGCAAAACCTTCCGGAGGAAATACCGCTTCGCGCTCAGCATTCCATTGCTGAGCAGGAACATAATCGCCAGTACCCAGCGGGAGTAGTGCACCTCGTGGCTCAGAAACAGCAGGCCCAGCAGCACCGACATATCCAGGGTATTTGCCCCCCACAGGCGCAGCAGCTCATACCGCAGCCGCTTCCGCCGGAAGCTCTGATACAGCCCGAAGGCGGCGTAGGTAAACAGCTGCGCCCCGGTATAGACCGCCGCCAGCGTGACGTATGCACTCAGCGGCACCGTGACAATACCGTGAAAGACGGAAAACCGTATCCAGAAGGCCGCCGGAAAGGACAGGAACAAAATGGCCCCGTCGCTGAGCACATGAAGGGTATTCAACAGCTTTTGATTCTCTCTGATCATCCTCGATTATTCCTTATTCTCTCGATCAATTCGTAAGCCTGTTCTTCCAGCACGATCTCACCCATGTTTTCCCGGTTCCACCGCTCCAGCAGCTCCGCCGCACGGAGCACGCCCGCGCGGTAGACATCCGTGTCCTCCTCATACCGCTCCAGCAGCTCGAAGGCCTGACGCCAGCCCTCCGGGTCGGAGGAGACATAGGTCACGTACTTTTCCACCATGGCTAAGCCGTCCGCCGTCCGGCCGTTTTGGAAATAGTACTCCGCCAGGTAGATGGGAATTGTATTAGAGTCCTGACTGGACAGCCGCAGGGCAAAGGCGTCCGCCTGTGCCCGGATGTCCCCGGTCAGCTCGCTGCCGCCGGCCTTTTCCATCTCCGACACACTGACCACGTAGGACAGCGCGTAGTCGGCCCACTCGAACCGGTCCAGCGCGGCGGCCTCCGCCAGGGAATTGAGCGAGTTCTCCTCCGCCACAAGCTTCTGCGCCTGCATATTGCAGCCCAGCAGCAGGGCATACACCCCGATCAGGGCGGAGACAGCCAGCAGGGAGACGGTTTTCAGCTTCCGCGTCAGCCGCGCCCCAGCCAGAGACCTGCCGCAGCACAGGGAAATCAGTCCGAACACGCCAAAGGCGATGGGAAGGTAGGCATAGGCGGAGAACACCACCTCGGTGGCGGCGTGGGCGGCCATGAACACCAGCGACGCGCCCAGCGCGGGCGTCAGGGGGTGGGCCTCACGGCCCCGCCTGCGCTCCAGCAGAACGGCGGCGGCGCTTCCCCCAAAAAGGGCCAGAAACAGCGCCAGGCCCGCAAGGCCGGTCTCCGCCAGCGTCTGGATATAGTGGTTGTGGGCGTATTTCGTCTCATAGTAGAAGGACTGCACGCTCTTTACGCCGTTCTCAAAGGCCCCCAGGCCCAGGCCCACCACCGGACTGCGGCGGAAGATTTTCATGCCGTCCGAGAAAAATACCAGCCGCTGGATGGCGTTCTCGTTGGCGAACAGGCCCTGGAGCCGGTTTGCCATAAATCCGGGCAGGAGTTTATAGCCCAGCGGGACCTCACCCGAACCGGCCTGGCCCGAGTAGGCCGCCGTCTCTAAATGCGCCCCGTCCGGAGCGCTGAAGTTGAAGTAGACCACCAGGCTGCCGTCCGGGACGGTAAACGCCGCGCCCTCCGCCGGGCCGTCGTAGAGCACGGTGCTGGTGTGCATCATGGTCTGCTGTTGGTTCTGGCTCTCAATATTGACAAATACAGCGCCATCCCCCTGGACCTCCAGAGAATATGTACCGGGCTCCGGGTAGGCCGCGCGGCGCAGCGCGCCGCCCGCGCTCAGGGTTTCGGGGCCTGTCCAGTTGAAGGCCAAAAGAACAAACGCCGCCAGAGCCGCCAGCAGTCCGCCGGTCAGAAGGACGGTCCCTTTGGCGGAGCCGTCCAGCCGTGCCGCCAGCCTGACGCCCAGCGTATCGTCCACCGCACACAGCGCCGCCGCGCCAAGGACCGTACACAGCAGAGGCACAGGCTGTACGCCCTCCCACGCCTGGAAGGAGGTGACGGATACAGCCGCCGCGGAGATGGCCGTCAGGACCAGCGTTTCCACCATCAGCACCAGCAGCCGCACACGCCGGGCCTGACGCTGCTCCAGCACTAAGTACACCAAAAATGCCAGCGCAATCGCTCCGCTGGCCCCCATACTGAAGGCCAGCAAAAATGACAGAGCGTTGACGTACAGGCAGACAAGATGGACGCGCCGCTCCCCCACTGTCCCAGACGACCGGGCCAGGCCCAGGGACAGCAGCACACCCAGGCCCGCCACTCCCGCGAACACATTGGGGTTGACAAACAACGAGGTCATCCGCACGCCGGCCTCCACTCCATCCAGCGCGGCGTAGTCCGGCGTAAACTGGCCCAGCACCCACACTACAGACCCGCTCAGCCACCGGGTGGACAGCAGATCGATGCTGACCACCCCGGCCAGCGCCCCAAAGCCCTCCAGGACGGAGGCGATCCAACGCCCCGGCTCCCCCTCCGGCGCGGCCGCCAAAAGCAGAAGTGTCAGGCAGAACGCGGAGAGCACCTTTAAAAATTCATAGAGGGCGAACTTCCCCGACACGGCGTAGAACGTCGATATGCCGTCCATCAGAACCACCGCCGCCAGCAGCAGCAGCGGTACGCCGATCCGGTCCCGCAGGCGGGAGAAAAACAGAAATACCAGGGCAAGGCTCAGCACAGACAGCGCCATCCCCGCCATTTTTCCCGTCGTCGCAGAGGTAAGGCAGACGGCCAGGAAATACAACACGGCCGCCAGCAGCACAAGAACAGCCTTGGAATCCAGGCGGTTTCGTTCGGATTTTTTCTGGCCTCTTAAATTTTTTCCTGACATTCCTGGTCACACTCCATCTCCATGTTCGCCCTTCTCCCGGGCCTCCTCCAAGCGGCGGAGGTCTCGGAGAAGGGCGGGGCTTCAAGCCCCGTCCCTCTAATTGGGAAAATTTTATTTCGCCATGTCGCGGTACAGGAAGGTCACGATCTCAGCGCGGGTGCAGGTCTTGTCGGGAGAGAAGGTGGTCTCAGAGGTACCGGCGGTGATCTCGGACTTCACTGCCCAAGCCACGGCGTTGGTGTAATAGGCATCGGCGGGCACGTCGGTGAAGGAGCCCACGCCGGAAGCGGCGGGACTGCCCTCGGACCGGTGCAGGAACGCCATAGCCTCGGCGCGGGTGCAGGTCTTGTCGGGGGAGAAGGTGGTCTCGGAGGTACCGGCAGTGATGCCCTTCTCCACAGCCCACATCACGGCCTTATAGTAGTAGGCGCTGCTGTCCACGTCGGTGAAGGGGTTGCTGGCGGACTTGGGCTCGGGAGAGCCGGCGGCACGCCACAGGAAGCTGACGATCTCCGCACGGGTGCAGGTCTTGTCAGGCGCGAACATGGTCGCGGTAACGCCGGCCGTGATCTTGCTCTTGGCAGCCCACGCCACCGCGTCGTAGTAGTACTGGCCAAGCAGAACGTCCTCGAAGCTGATGCCCATCATGGACTTCGTACCAATGACATACTTGCTCAGGTGGGTGGTGGTGAAGGTCACCTTGCCGCCGCTGTAGCTGGTCTCATGGGCCTCGAGCGCACCGCCGTCGGTCAGGTAGAACACCTGAACCTCGGCGGAGCTCACGCCGTCAGGCAGAGCGTACTTCACGGAAACCGCGAGCACACCGCCGCCGAAGTCGGTGATCTGCTTGCCGCCGCTGGTGACAGAGACGTCGATTACAGTGGCGCCCTCTACCGCTTCCTTCTGGGCACTGTTCAGGCCGGTGGCCGGCTTCACAGCCACAGTGACGGTGCTGCCGGTGGCCTGCTCCGCCAGAGCGGCGGTGGACTCGCTGTCCAGAACCACGTCCGCAACATCAGAGGTGATGCTCAGCGTCGCGCCCTCAGCCGTGCTCAGGGTCTCCAGGGACTTGGCAGGCAGGCTGACGTTCACTGCGGTGGTCTTGTCGGTGGTCTCCACCTTGACCTCAATGGCAGGGGCGGTCCCGGCCTTGGCCGCGGCCTCTACCGCGCTGGTTACAGCCTTGTCCATGTCCTTCCTGGACACGGTCGCGCTGGTGGTCGTTCCAGAGGTCCTGGTCTCCACCTTCACCTCAACGGTAGTCGTTCCGCCGCTGGTCGAGGGCTCTTCCACAGTCACCTTGTCAGAGCTGGAGGAAGACCCGCCGCTGCTGCCGCCGCTGCTGCTCGTCTTTTCAAATACGGGGTGGACTTCAACAGAAGCAAACTCGGCCAAGCGGATCTCCGTATCCTCGCTGGTAAGATAGACATACCCAGAAACGGCCTTGGTGTCTCTACGCAGGGTATAGGTGTAGTAGGAACTACCGGACTCACCGTCGATAACAGCCTTGTAACCGCTGTCGGGTCTAAGGCTGATGGTGGCGGCATCCCCGGTTACGGTATACGGACTGCTAGTAAGCTTTTTTCCTTCGGTATCACCCGCAACAACATACGCGCTGCCGCCGGTAGACGAGGCTGCGGTGAAGCTACAGCTATTGGTTTTAGCCTCCTTTGTGCCAGCCGCGCCAACAGAAATGGCCGCTGTGGGAAGCATGGAAACAGCCATGCACAGCACCAGCAGTTTCGCTAAGAATTTTTTCTTCATATTTACTTGTTACTCCTTTCATAGGACGATTTTCGGACACCGCTGTGTCCGCTAACGAACCCCTCACAATGTGGGGTCCCTCGCGCGGGCCGTACGCTTCCGGCCCCCGCATAGGATATTACAGCTCGGGCGAGCGGCCGCCGCCGTCCGAACCTTCAAGTCCATCCGCATTGTGTCTCACCTCCTTTCAATTTTTAAGCCTTTACTTTACTAATTCAAGTTCTATTTCTTTACGACTGCCTAATCCTCGTCAAAAAGCGTTTAATGGTCTCTTTTAGGCCTAAGTGGTCAATTATGCGAATACCCACTGCTCTAATAAAGGAAGCCGACCTCCATGCAATTCCATAAAGGCAATAAATTCCCCACAGTACGCTGATCTTCTCTTGACAATATCGATGATACAACGCCCTCCATTGCCAGTGAGCCATTATTGTATGCTTTTCTAAATAGCGGTTGGGATCATACTTTGTAAAGCGGATATCGAGCTGAGCCTGATAGTCCAGCACCACAAAGCATCTGGCGTACAACTCTTCCGACAGGCGCATAAGGGCGGGGCCAAAATCATAATAACAATCAATGGGTATATCGCGGAATCGACGCATAAACGAGATAAAAATGTACTGTTCTGGTGTAAAACGGGACAAAAAATTTGTGAACAACTGCTTTGCTTTATCGTGAGTCTTAAACCACTCCGCTTCCTCCCGGGTTTGAAAGGCGATTTTACAGTAATACAGCCTTAAATCCTCAGCATTTCCGAACAAAATCCAATCGGACGGATGAAAGCAGATGTTCATAACTCTTGGATTTCTAGTATAATAGCTGCAAATCAAAACACGGTTTTGGAATATATACGGAGGCTCTTGATCGTACCGCTCAAAATATTTCAGAAACCCGGCACTATTGATGAAGATATCTGTTCTTGTCTTCAAAATGTATGGCCGCGTGGCTGCTTTTACACCCGCAGATGTCGTTACAAGTTGGCGATTGACATTGTTATCCAAATGCGCAACCTCATCCGCAACCTGTGGACCTGGGTCCGGCGAAAGGACCGCCTTGTCGTATGAAAGACCGTCCAGAGCTGATCCCTCCCATGTAGAAAGGATCAGCTCTGCACCGGGAAAAATTGCCCGCAGGCTATTTAGAACAGCTTTGGTCACGGGGGTTACGGCGCCTTGGACAACAAGGGAAATGTCATTTGATATAATTTTCATTTTCTTTTGCAACTAAAATTTCTTCTATGGTTTTTGCTTCTCCATCTATTCCTAACTTACGCATAATTAGGTTGATTTCTTTACGGTTTTCATATTGCAGCCATGTAATTTCATTCAGCTTTCCCATCAGTTCACCATGCATCTGTTCCATCTCGTACCGGGTGTTAACGGCAACACGGTAGGCCGGGAAAAATTTCATCAGTATTCTCTTCAAAAAGGACCTGATCTTTGCTTTTCTCGCCGCTATTTTCTGGCGCTTCAAATTACCCAGACAGAATTGGACTTCAATACCATGATCCGGATGCAGCTTCAAAATTGAAACTCGATCTTCCATAGGGAAAAAACGCACCAACGAGCATAGCATGGTGTATGGTATGCCCCGGACAAATTCTTTAGCTTTTTCGTCAAAAGCCTCTCTGACATCTTCCTTGGCTTTAGTCAGTCGGTCACGCCTAAAATAGAGAATATGTCCAAGTGCTTTTATATAAAAAGAATATTGGTTATTCTCCCAGCGACCTGCCGTTTTTAAATAGTAGCCCACAAAATTTTATTAGTATTAGGTAAATTAATATTTTTAAATAGTTTGTAGAATGTGTAATTGTTCGAAAAATATCTAAACAGTTGAAAGTGACATCTCCACTAATAGAACTATCTTGCGCCCAACGATAGTTATACAAATTACGATTCAGCCAATATATTTTCCTGGCTACGGAATTGAAATGTATTGCAAAGTCCCAATCTTCATATATATGGTTTTCCACAAATGTAAGTCCGTTCTCTCTAATTACCTGCAAAGAAAACATAGCAAAACAAACATTTGTGAAAGTGCCTAAAAAATTCGATTCTGCACATTTTATATCTGCTGGTATACAATTATATTCCTCTCCTACTAGGGCAGTGAAACTTTTCTCTTTTGTGAACATTTTGGCATTAAAGTATACTGCATCACAATAATCGTGTGTAATGCAAGCCATAACACATAATTCGACCGCATTCCACTCAAAATAATCATCGGAATCACACGACATCATGTAATCTCCTGTCGCCAACCTTATTCCAGCATTTCTCGCTGAGGCAACACCATTATTCTTTTGTTTCATCAATATAATTCTGGAGTCTTTCGCAGTATAATTCTCAACAATTTTGTATGAATCATCTTCAGAGCCGTCGTCAATACATATAATTTCTATATTTTTATAGGTCTGATTTATCAAACACTTCAAGCACGTTTCAATACTTATTTCTGCATTATAAATCGGGATGACTATGCTAACTTTAGGAAATACCATGTCTAATCACCAGCCTTACCGCCTAACTTCAAATAATCGATGCAAGACTAAATATACCTTCTTAAGTCGATTTGCTTCGCTAAGTATTTCGCGTGTTATAACGTAATGCTTCTTATATTCATCAACAAATACATCATACCGATATAAGCCTTCCCACACATATTGAGGTAAGGTCAGTTCAAATCTTGACCATGTGCGGTAAGGGTCTATTCCATTTTTTCCGCAAAATATGCACATTTGTGCTGGGTTTAATATAATGCAGTTATTTACAACTACATCATCATTAAATCCAATATTTTCAGATGTATATTCTACGATATTCTTAAAAACAGGCATCGTTAGCTTCCTTTTAATACAATTCATAAAAATATATTGTTCAGGAGCATACTGATGTGAAGCACCAAACATATCAAAACGAGCAGTTTCAATTTTATGAGTATTCAGATAATTTGTGTTTTTTGGTTCTTCCGCAAGAGGAATGTCAAACAGCATCAAGATATCTTCTCGTAGTCCAAAAGCAAACCAATCACTCATGTGGAAAGGAACAGGATGAACTATATACTGCGCTTCTCCCAAATATCTCTTAAAGAAATAAGAGCAAAAAATGACCCGCTCTTGAAAAACTTGATATTGGGGGTCACGCTTCGGGAACTTGTCAAAGTAGGTCAAAAAACGGTTAGAGCGGAAAATAATATCGCTTCTGATTTTGACGCAATACTTTTTGCTTGCGGCTTTGATTCCATTTTTGCTTGAAACAAGCTGGCGGTTCAAATTATTTAGAATATCAGTCCTTCCATCGCGCCATCCACCCGGGTCTTGATTATAGAGGACAACATCATAATCAAGACCATCGGTATTGGTCCCTTCCCAAGTCGAGAGAATCACCTCAGCGCCGGGGAGGTGTTTTCGCAGGCTTTTAAGGCAGCGTGGCGTATTTTCCTTATCCACAGCCCCCTGCACAACAACCGAAATATCCTTGGTATCTATTCCCCCAACAATCACTCAATTCACCTCTGCTCCAAAAACTCTCCGCGAAACCGGATTTTCACAGAATACTTTTAAATCCTCCGGAATTCCCAGTCCAAACATTTTCTCTCCCACATCGCAAAATACGATTTTCCGGCCCGCCTCAATCATTTCGTTATAGACAGGGGCCACATAGAACTCATTGTTCACTCGGATGTTCCGCTCAATCATCTGATGGGCAAACCTCACAAAGTCACTTCCGCGCCTATAGTTGTAGATTCCCACCGTTGCCTGATTGGAAACGACCTCCTTTTCCCGCACCAGCGTGACAAAGCCGCGCTCATCATAGCGAATATAGCTCCACTTGGGATCATCCGCAGGCATAGTCATAATCAGCCCGTCATGCTCTCCAATACCGCCAAGGTATTTATTGATATCCGTGTCCACAAATTGATCGCTGTTAGCAATCATCAAAGCATCCTCGTTATTTATGTACCGCTCCGCAAGCAGTACTGTGCAGGCCGCGCCCTCCGTAATATGATCCACCGTCACAACAGCACACCCTGGCGCCATGCGTTCCAGCTCCTGAGCTAACTGATATTGCTCCAGGTGCTCTTGCTGGCAGATATAAATGAATCGGTGCTCACAGTCAGGACGAATGTTACGGGTGACATATTCGATCATTGGATGACCATGGATATCTATCAGAGGCTTCGGCATCTGGTAACCTGCTTTAACAAACCGGCTTCCCCGGCCAGCCATTGGGACAACGATATTCAGCATATTTATTTGCCCTCCACAAGATATTTATCATCGTTTGCACCAGGAATTTTCACAACTACATTCACAGTGTCCTCAAGGGCTTCAAAATCGGTAACATCTCCGGGCTCCATAATTATAATGTCTCCCTGTACATACTCCTCCCCGTTCATCCGCACCTTACCAGAGATGACCACTGTAAATTCCGTAGCGATTTTGTGGTAATGCGATTGCTCAGCATCTCCTCTGCAATACTGCTTAACAGCTACCTCAACGTCATTGGTGGCACAGAGAGTTGGCGTAAAGTTTCCAACGAACCAACCCCTTTCCATATTTTTCAGCTTGGCTGTCCTCATAGCGAGCCTCCCCCTTCGCTCTGTTTTTTTAGGTGCATTTTATATGCCTCAATACCGGAATCATGGCTGAAACTGTAGTACTGATCTTTTTCTATACGATAGGTCCCAATGGACATCTGCTGCAAAATCATTTCGTTAAATACAGGGCATACGAAAAAGCTTCCATTCACAGACGCATTTTTACTAATCATTTTTTGAGCAGCCTCAAAAAAACAGGAAGCTTTTTTGAAGTAGTAAAATCCTGCCGTAGCATTACGGCTAATGGGTCGTTTTTCGGCGGCTTCAATGACGAATCCTCTCTCATCCAGCTTTACAAACGACCAGCGGGGATGGATGTCATCAAAAATAACAACGCCACCGTCAAATTCACGATTTATGAAGTCTTCAACTATTTGAAATGTAGAAACAGTCAAAATTTGGTCGACTCCAGTAATTAGCAATGGAGCGTCCATGTCCAACTGATCAACAGCCAACATACAGGTACAGGCCGCCCCCATAGTTTCGCCCTCCGCTATAATGATTTTTGCTTCTGGCCGCAAGAGCTTCACTACATTATCTAAATGATAATGGTTTACATCCTTTTGTTTAATAACAACAACAAAATTAGAGGCACAGATAGACTGCAGTGATTCAAATGCATACTGCAAAATAGTCTTCCTCTGAATCTCCTGGAGACTTCTGACATAACCGGTGTTTGCAGGGTCTTTATCTGGCCCTGCAATTGGAATCACTATATTAAGCCTGCGCATGCTTACATCATCTCCCGCCCTTGTACAATCATTTCAATGTGCGCCATGATATTCTCATAATTTACGTCATAGACGGTTTCAACCTTCATAACATTCGCTCCAGCCGCCGTTGCAGCTTGAATCCCATTATGATTGTCCTCTACAACCATAACTTCACGCGGATTCAACCCCAGCTTGTCGATCGCTTTTAAATATATCTCCGGGTCTGGCTTTGCCTTCAATACATCCTGATTACTCAAAAAGAAGTCAAGATAGGGAAGCAATCCACTTTTTTCCATCATCAGCTGAAC